>Ga0307488_10000059_pt1 | contig 80687 bp, 90 predicted proteins | sample SB02metaG_FD_202248 | JGI IMG/M metagenome (GOLD analysis project Ga0307488, IMG submission 202248) | Sea-ice brine microbial communities from Beaufort Sea near Barrow, Alaska, United States - SB 0.2 | ecosystem: Environmental > Aquatic > Marine > Coastal | place: USA: Alaska | collected...
TGCGCGCGCCAGTGTCTTGGTAAAATTCCCAGAACGCGTCCCAGTGCTGCGGCTCAATCTGGTCGCCGGTAAGCTGGACAATCTCGCCGCCAAACGCTTGCGCCGTCAGGCGTTCCTTGCGCAGTGTTTTGCGTTTGCGGCTTGATAGCGCCGCGAGAAAACCGTCCCAATCGGCGTAGCTGTCGTTGTACCAATGATACTGTTGCGACGTGCGGTGCAGCAGGCCCATTTCCGCGCCAGCCAGCGCTTCAGCTTCGGTGCAGAATGTCGCGTGAATGGATGACAGATCATTGTCGGATGCGATTTGAATCGCGCCTTGAACCAAGGCCAACATGCCCTGAAACTCAAACCCTGGACGGGTCAAAAACCGCCGTCCAGTGGCGGGGGTAAATGGCACGGCGATCTGTAGTTTTGGGTAATATCGACCGCCTGATCGCTCAAACGCGTGGGCGAAATTATGGTCGAACATGTACTCGCCTTGCGAATGGTTTTTGCCATAAAGCGGCGCGCAGGCGATCATCTGTCCGCCCTGATGTGCGGTCAGATAGTGCGGGTTCCAGCCGCTGCCCGTCCCTACGCTGCCGCTGTCCTCAAGCGCCTTCAAAAAGCGGTAGCTCGTGAACGGGTCAATGGCGCGACCGGACCTTGCCTCGGGGCAGGCGCATGCATCCCACTCCGCTGGGTCAATCCCGCGAAGCGTATTGTGGGTGGTGATTTCGATTGTGCTGCCGTCCATCATATACAAGTGGCGTCTAAGCACGCGGGGTCAAGCGCGGTAGCCCTCGAATGTGATGTTATCGGCAATTTTTCGGGCCTGCGCTTCCATCGTGGGGCTGCGGATCGTCCAGCAAAAGATCGGCACACCGCGCGATTTGAGGGCGGCAACGTTGGGCGAGCCCAGATCATCTTGTTGGTGGCTGATGAAGCACGCACCAACACGGTCAAAATCAGGGATCGCGCGCTGTGCTTGGCGAGTGGTTTCGGGGACAGTCGGCCAGTCCTCGGCAGGATAGGGGCAGGTTGTGATGCCGCGCGGAATATCAGGCGCATAGGTCTGGCAGGCGGTGACAGAATTGGGGTTGAACGACATCAACGCGACGCCGCCTGCGTAGTTGGCCAATAAATTACAGACGGCCATTTCAAGCGGCCCGACGTCGGTGCCAAGTGCGCCGTCTTGGTCCTTTATCTCAATCAATAATGGGGTGCGGCCCGCAACCATGTCCAGAACGGCGTCGAGTGTTGGAATCGTACCGCCACCACTGGACAGTTCAATGTCACCCAATTCTGCCGCGGATCGTTGGGCGATGGGGCCGGAAATTGCGGTCAGCCGTCCAAGGTCGTAGTCGTGAAACACCATCGGGACACCGTCGCGCGATGGCTGAATGTCCAGCTCGATCCCGTAGCCTGCGTCAATGGTGCCGCGAAACGCCGCCATTGAATTTTCGGCTACTGATGCGTCGTGCAAACCACGATGGGCAAAGGCCCGTGCAAAGAAGGTGGCGGGCAGGGTCATGAGATCTCGAAAATGGCTTCAATTTCGACGGCCACACCAAACGGCAGGGACGCGGCGGACACGGCACTGCGCGAATGGCGGCCCTTGTCGCCAAGTGCGTCGACCATGAAATCAGAACAGCCGTTTATGACTTTGGGCTGGTCGCCAAAATCAGGTGTAGAATTCACGAATCCGACCAGTTTTACGACCCGCACAAGACGGTCGATATCGCCGTCACAGCCGGCCTTTAATTGGGCGAGCAAGCTGATCGCACAGGCTTTGGCCGCGATGGCGCCTTCTTCGGCGGTCATGTTTTCACCCAGTTTACCTGTAATAAACCCATCTTCGTTGGCCGCGATCTGGCCCGACACGAACAACAGCTTGCCCGTCTTGACCCACGGCACGTAGTTGGCGGCAGGGGCGGGGGCGTCGGGTAGGATGACGCCAAGTTCGGCAAGGCGGGCTTCGATAGACATGATAATTCCTTTCAGGAGGGTCGCGGAACGCTAACCGTCCCTAAACGTGCGCGCAATGTAATCTGACAGCGGCCGGATCAGGTAGTTGAACGGCGTGCGATCTGCTGTGCGAATAAACGCTTCGACCGGCATGCTGGGGATCGGGGTTGTGTTGCTGGGCAGCCGCGCAAGTTCCCCGTCGTTGAGTGTAATTTCTGCGCGGTAATAGGAGGCACTGCTGGCGTTGTCGTTGAACGCATCGGGCGGACACCAGCGCGACTTTGCCGTAAAGTTCCGGTGTCGTGCGATGATCCAGAGCCGAGAATCGCGCGGCGACCTCTTGCTCGATTGTCAGCAAGTCGATGTCTGTCGGCGGGACCTGCGCAGCAATGGCCAATGGGCGATCCTGTGGCACAATAAACAACTGTGCGTCAGCGGGTTGGATCACAACGCTAGACCCGAACACTTGTGGTAATGTCGCAAAGTTTTTTTTCTTGAAGAAGTTTATTCTTCGCAGACCTACTTTTAGGTCTCTGGAACGCCAAATTATCCAAAATTCCGGCCACACAAGAAAAAATTCTCAGAAACTTGACGTCCAAATAAGTCGTTCGAAGAACAAAGTTCTAATTTTGATGCGTCGCCAAACTTTGCGACAGTACCGTCTTTTCGCCTTTCGGTTTGGCTGGGCACCAATGCAATGACACCTTTAACTTCACCTCTTGGTTGCATATGAATCAGAAACTTGTGCAGAAAAATTTGCACGGGAATCGTTAATTTTGATTTAGGTCCTAATTTTTCCTAGATTACCAATGTTTGCTGCGGGTATGCCAATGTCACGTACATTAAAAATAGATTTTCGCACTGGTTGCGTCCTTATCGCCATAGCTTTGCTGTCTGCCTGCACCGCGCCGCAACCTGGTGCTGAGTTTGACGACCCCTATGAGGCAAGCAACCGTGCCTTCTATGATATAAACGTCACACTTGATCGTATGATTTTGCGTCCATCTGGCCAAGTTGCTGCGGCACTGCCGATGGAAATAACAGGGCCTGTGTCGAATTTTGCAGATAATGTTGGTCTGCCGGGCATGGTGGCCAACGGGTTCCTGCAAGGTGATATTGCTGGAATGGGGACCAATACAATGCGGTTCCTGATCAACACGACGATTGGTATTGGCGGGCTGTTTGACCCTGCAGGTGCCATTGGTTTGGCTGAGGAATCGACTGATTTCGGCGAGACCTTAACGGTTTGGGGCGTCCCTGGGGGCGCATACCTTGTCTTGCCATTGTTTGGCCCGTCCACCGAGCGCGACGCTGTGGGAACCCTAGTTGATTTGTTGATTGACCCGCTGCAAAGCGTTGGCACCGTGGCACAGATAGATTTCGCCACGGGCGCCAAGATCGCTGACCGTGCCATCTCTCGTGGGGCATTTATGGATACGATTGATGGTATCTTGTATGAAAGTGCAGACAGCTATGCGGTCGCGCGGCTGGCTTATTTGCAGAACCGGCGTTTCGAATTAGGCGAGGTTCCACCGGCGAGCGATGAAATCGATCCGTTTTCGGACGAGTTGAGCCTTGAAGGATTCGAATGATGACTGACCTGACATTTTCGCGCCGCACCTTCTTGGCACTTGGCGGTGCAGGTGCCTTGGCTGCATTGCCACTCCCCAGTTTTGCGTTGACCAGCAGCGAGGCCGAAGGTTTGGTGAATTCTGCTGTGACAGACATCAATGGTGTCATTCAGTCGGGTGAGACTGTTGATTCGATGGTGAACAGCTTTAAAGGAATATTTGAGCGTTATTCAGACACGTCCTACGTGGCAGCCTACGCGCTGGGCAATGATGGGCGGTCTGCGTCGGATGCGCAGAAAAGTGCGTTTTCGGATGCGTTCGGCAACTACCTCGCGAACAAATATGGCCGGCGCTTTAACGAATTCGCAGGCGGCGAAATTCAGGTTCAGGGATCAAAGACCGTGAACAGCTTTATTGTGGTGAATACGGTCGCTGTTCTGCGCAATTCGTCGCCGTTTCAGATTGATTTTCTCGTGTCTGACCGCCCGGGTCGCCCGGTGTTCTTCAACCTGATCATCGAAGGCATCAATATGCTGCTGTCAGAACGGTCCGAAATTGGTGCGATGCTTGACGCTCGTGGCGGTGATCTTGACGTGCTGATCCGTGATCTTGTGTGATGCGATCCAGTTTCACCAGTGCACTCGTCCTGATCCTTGCGCCCGTGTTGGCTGTCGCGACACCCTACGACGGAACGTATCTTCAAAACGCCAATTCTGAATGCCTGCTTGTCGGCGTTGATGGCGGTGCGTTGCGCATCGATGAGGGCATTTTCTATGGTGTTGAAATGGAATGCCGGATGACGCGCCCCGTTACGGTCGTCAGCATGGATGCCACGCTTTATACGATGGCGTGTTCGGGCGAAGAGCAGATTTGGACCGAACGTGCGATGGTGATGCATGACGCAGAGGACGACGGCGGCATTATCATGATTTGGGACGGCTACGCGTTCCGCTATTCGCGGTGCGACGACATCGTCGAATAACCGTTACCGTTCACACTGACTATCTAGCCCCCATTATTTTGTAACTCGCGCAGCAGGTTGTTGATGATCGAGTCTGCTTGCTCAGGCGTGAAGCCCAACCCGTTGACAGCTTGTCCTGTGCTGGGTTGCGGTCCGATAAACTCGGCTGGTGCCTGCATCGGCAATGGTGTTGGCGCCAGACCGGACAGAACCCGCGTCATGGTTTCATTCCAGATTTCCGCCGGAAGACCGGACCCAGTCACGCCGGTCAGCGGCGTATTGTTGTCGTAGCCCATCCAAACGCCAGCCACATAATCACTGCTAAAGCCAATGAACCACGCATCGCGCGCGCCTTGGGTGGTGCCGGTCTTGCCAGCAATTTCCCATCCGTCAACGGCAGCGCGGCGGCCTGATCCGCCTTCAACCACTTGATACATCATCCACGTCAGCTGACGTGCGGCGCTTTCTTGGATCACCCGTTCACGGATACCGCCTGTTGCTGTCAATAGTGGTTCACTTTCGCCAGCAAGTCGCAGTTCGACCAACCCATAGGGTTTAACGGCGGAGCCACCATTCAGAATGCCGGCATAGGCCCCCGTCATCTCGACCAATGTGCTTTCGGATGCGCCAAGTGCCAGCGCGGGACCGCTTGCCAGATCGCTGACAATACCAAAACCCTCGGCCACGCTCCGCACGATGTTGCGCCCAATTTCCTCAGACAGGATCACAGCAGGAATGTTGAGCGACTGCTGCAAGGCCTGTACGAGCGTGACCTCGCCTTTGAACTCGTTGGTGTAATTTGACGGACACCATTCGCCCGATCCCGGTGTGGTCCAGCAACGTCGCTCATCCACCACAGTCGCCAGCGGCGACCACCCCAAATCAAGCGCGGCTGCATAGATAAAAGGTTTGAACGCCGATCCGGTTTGGCGCAACGCCTGCGTCGCACGGTTGAACGCCCCCGATACCGTGAGGTCGCGCCCGCCGACCATCGCGCGCACGGCCCCATCTGCTGACATCACTACAATCGCTGCCTGTGCCTCTGACCCGCTGCTGACCCTATTTTCAAATACCCAAACGAGCGCTTCTTCTGCCGCTGCCTGAATTCGCGGGTCTAGCGTTGTACGAATAATCACGTCCTCGGTCGTACCTTCTGTAAAAAAGTCTGGACCGCTGTCCATCACCCAGTCTGCGAAATATCCACCAGCCCGCGCCCGTGCCGCCTCGGACAGGGTCGCAGGATTGGCGCGTGCGTCCGCCGCTTGTGCAGCCGTCAGATATTCCTGTTCTTCCATCAGGCGGATCACAATCGTACCGCGATCTTGTGAAATTTGTAAATTTCGCGTCGGCGCGTAACTCGACGGCGCCTTGAGCAGCCCTGCAAGCATCGCCGATTGTGCCGGATTCACGTTTACGGCGGAAATCCCGAAATAGCGTTGTGATGCGGCCTCAAACCCACGGCTGCCCGCACCCAGATAGGCGCGATTCAGATAGATCGTCAGGATTTCGGCCTTGGTGTAACGCGCTTCCATCGCGAAGGCATAAACTGCCTCTTGGACCTTGCGCCAAAGCGTCGTGCGGCGGCAGTCGGCCTCATACGCGGTTTCGTCTTCCCATGTGTTGGGGTCGTACGGACGGCCAAAACATAGCAATTTTGCTGTCTGTTGGGTGATTGACGAACCACCTGCGCCGGACAGCGGATTGCCACCTTCGCGGAAATTATGCACCATAGCCGCACCTGTCGCGTAGAAATCTACTCCAAAGTGCCAATAAAACCGTTTATCCTCTGTGGCGACGACAGCGTTGTGTAAATGCGGGCTCACCGCGTCTGACGAAATCATCCCGCCAAACTGATCGCCGCGCCACGCGAAGGTCTCACCACCTGCATCCAGCAACGTCACCGATCCGCGTGTGCGCCCGTCAACCAATTCATCAATCGAGGGCAAGGTGGACGCGTAATAAAACACGCCTACGCCGACCAGCAGCATGACCACCACCGTACCGCGCCACGCAACACGCCAGAACAGGATCAGCAGCCATTTGAACGGTAACAACACTGTGCCAAGCAAGCCCCGCCGCTTTGGCGCAGGCTTGCGGCGACGCGCGCGTGTTGATGGTTTACGGGTTTTTCCCAGCTGTTTGCTGCGTTTTTCAGCCACCAGCGGCGGCTTTGATCCTCGTCTACCGGTCATATTGGCCCACTCGTTCCACGCGCCTTATGGCGTCTGTTGTGTGTATGTTATCGCCGCTGATTCCAAAAGTAGAGGCCGATGTCCCCTCGGTAAGCATTTTTCTGCCCGCCCAATATTTAGGCTTAGCGATGAAATTGTGCAATTTTTAAGCAAAATGCTGCACCCGCAAAGGAAAGTCGGGGGCGCTTGTCTTGAGGTGCGCTCCCTCAAGGCACCTCTTGGGCGTAGATGGCCACATGGTCAGTCGACGAAAATCGAAAGGGGAACGCGTGAAACTCATTATTGCAACAATCAAACCGTTCAAGCTCGAAGAGGTCCGCGAGGCGCTGACCGCAATTGGCGTGCGCGGAATGATGGTGACAGAAATCAAAGGCTTTGGCGCACAGTCGGGTCACACCGAAATTTATCGCGGTGCCGAATATGCTGTGAATTTTGTGCCGAAAGTAAAACTTGAAATCGTCGTGAGCGCGGCAATGGCTGATGAGGTCGTGCAGACCATCGCCACCACCGCAAAGACAGACAAAATCGGCGACGGCAAGATTTTCGTCATGGACGTGCAAAGTGCTGTGCGCGTGCGCACAGGTGAAACCAACGAAGACGCGATCTAGATCGCGAAAGGGGAAAAGACAGATGAAACTTCTAAAGACATCCTTGGTTGCAGGAGCTTTGACAGCGCTTCCGGCCTTGGCGCTTGCACAAGATGCAGCGCCCACATTTGACGAAATCGGGCCATATATTATGACCACGCTCCTGTTCCTAGTGGCAGGTTTTCTGGTCTTTTTCATGGCTGCCGGTTTTGCCATGCTCGAAGCGGGCCTCGTGCGGTCCAAAAACGTTGCGATGCAGTTGACCAAGAACGTCGCGCTGTTTTCTGTCGCAGCAATCATGTACTGGTTGATCGGCTTTAATCTGATGTATCCGGGCGACTTCAACGGATACGTCGGCAACTTCTTTGTTATCACGCAAGCAGAGCCCGTTGGCCTCGCTGCAGCGGATGCAGCACTTGATTATGCATCCGTGGCGTCCGACTTTTTCTTTCAACTGGTGTTTGTGGCCGCTACGGCGTCTATCGTCTCCGGTGCCTTGGCTGAGCGTATCAAACTGTGGCCGTTCCTCGGTTTTGTCGTTGTCCTGACGGGTGTTCTTTACCCGATCTCCGGCTCCTGGCAGTGGGGCGGCGGCTGGTTGTCTGAATTGGGCTTTTCCGACTTTGCTGGCTCAACGGTCGTGCACTCTGTTGGTGGTTGGGCTGCTTTGGCTGGTGCCATTGTTCTTGGCCCGCGTATCGGCAAATTTAAAGATGGCAGGGTACACCCGATGCCGGGTTCAAACTTGGCGCTGGCGACATTGGGTATGTTCATCCTGTGGCTCGGTTGGTTCGGCTTTAATGGTGGATCCCAGCTTGCTGCGGGCACGGTCGGCGATATTACTGACATCAGCCGTATCTTTGTGAATACCAACATGGCCGCTGCGGCTGGCTCCCTCGCGGCGCTCGTGATGACGCAAGTCATGTTCAAGAAAGTGGACCTTACAATGGTCCTCAACGGTGCGCTTGCCGGTCTTGTATCAATCACTGCTGAACCTCTTGCTCCGTCCCTGCTTGGCTCTTTGCTCATCGGTGGCGTGGGTGGTGTGATTGTGGTCTTCGCTGTTCCATTGCTCGACAAGCTCAAGATTGACGACGTCGTCGGCGCGATCCCTGTACACCTATTTGCAGGTATCTGGGGAACCATCGCCGTGGTCTTCTCGGGCAGCGCAACGTTGACTGCACAACTTACGGGCATCGCTTCCTATGGTGTGTTCACCTTCGTAGCTTCGTTTATCCTCTGGTATGTTCTCAAATTGACAGTTGGTATCCGGGTCAGCGAAGAGGCCGAAATCACGGGCCTCGATATGTCGGAGCTTGGCATGGAAGCTTATCCAGAGTTCTCAAAGGGTTAAATCTCCCCTCGTAAGTCAAAGAAAAGGCCCCACTGCTGGAAGTGGGGCCTTTTTACGTCTGGGTCAGATCGACATTATTTCGTCTGCATCTTTTCAACCATCTTCAACACGGCGCGGCGCGGCAGCAGCGGGATGACCCATTGGGTCAGAAAGCTCAGTTGTCGTTCATTCACTGTCACTAACTTGCCCGCGATCATCGCGTCATAGCCATGTTTCGCGACGCTTTGCGGTGTCTTGCCTGACTTGACCAGATCGGTTCCGCCAAGGTTGGCGCGATCCGAAAATCCGGTTTCGACATATCCGGGCGCCAGAACCGTGCAGGTCACGCCATCGCCACGTAGTTCTTGGTCTAGCGCTTGACTGAAGGAATTCACAAAAGCTTTCGTCGCAAAATAGACCGCCTGCAACGGCCCGGGCATGAAACCTGCTGTCGATGCGATCTGCAAAATATGTCCACTGCCCTGTGCGGCCATCTTGCCGCCAAACGCGTGCGAGAGCGTCACCACAGCTTTGATGTTGAGGTCAATCATCGCCTGTTCGTCGGCCAGTGCGCGCTCGATATGCTTGCCGTGGCCGCCAAAGCCTGCGTTGTTAATTAGGATGTCGACAGACACACCAAGCGCGTCAACCGCGGTGACCAGCGCATCGGCCCCGCCTGCTTCGCCAAGGTCCTGCGCAATGACGTGAACCGTGACGCTATGTGCGGATTCGAGTTCAGCCTTAAGTGCATTCAACGCATCCAATCGGCGCGCGATCAGTATCAGATCGCCCTTCTTGGACGCATGATAACGTGCGAATTCGGCACCGATGCCGCCGGACGCACCAGTGATAAGGGCAGTATTTGGCATAGAAAATTCCTTTGAGAATGAAAAAGTGGCGTGTCTAGTCACCTGGACACGCCGCATTAGAATTCAATGACAGGGGGATTATATCCCGGAGTCAATAATCGCTTTCGCCAGCACAGGAATGGTATCTGCGTTCAAACCCGCAATGTTCATCCGGCTGTCACCGACCATGTAGATCCCGTGATCGGCCCGCAATTTTTCGACCTTTTCCGGTGTCGTCCCCAGACGGGAAAACATGCCACGGTGTGTTGCCAGAAAATCGAACCGGTCTGAATTGGACAGGCGGCGCAATTCGCTGGCCAATTGCTGGCGCAGGTCGAGCATCCCAAGACGGGTGTCTTCCAGCTCGGCTTCCCAATCAGCACGAAGCGCCGGATCGGTTAGAATCATCGTCACCACGCGCGCGCCGTGATCAGGAGGGAAGCTGTAGTTTTGACGGTTCAGATAGGACAGATTCTGCTGTGCCAAGTCACGCTCGTCTTGATTGCAGGCAATGGCCATCAGGATACCCGTGCGTTCGCGGTAGACGCCGAAGTTCTTTGAACACGACGCGGCGATCAACACGTTGTCGAAACTGGCAGCGATTGCGCGCGTCGCGGCGCCGTCCGCATCCAACCCGTCGCCAAAGCCCTGATAGGCGATGTCCACAAACGGCATCGCCCCCACGTCTTTGATGACTGCAATAGCTTGCTGCATCTGCTCCACCGTCAGGTTTGCGCCCGTCGGGTTGTGGCAGCATCCGTGCAGCAGTACGACATCACCGGCTTTGACCTGCCCAAGATCGGCCAGCATACCGTCGAAATCCACGCCGCGCGTCGCTTCGTCAAAATAGCGGTATTCGGCCATTGGCATATCAAGGTATTTGATAATCGACGGATGGTTCGGCCACGTCGGATTGGAAATCCAGACAGTCGCGTCCGGTGCCGCCAGCTTGATAAGCTCCAGCCCCTGCCGGATCGCGCCTGTCCCACCAGGTGTTGCAACAGCCGCAACGCGTTTGCGCGCAACCGCGCCATCCAGCACCAAATCAATCATAGCGTCCGAGAACGCGGGATCACCCGCCAGCCCGACATAGGCCTTGGACGTCTGTTCATCTACGAGCCGTCGCTCTGCCGCTTTGACGGCGCGCATCACTGGTGTGTTGCCGCTCGCGTCTTTGTAAACACCAACGCCAAGATCGACCTTGGTATCGCGAGGGTCCTCTTTGTAGGCGGCCATAAGAGCCAGAATCTTGTCTTTAGGCTGGGGGGAAAGGTGCGCAAACATTAGGCGTCTCCTGTGGCGATTGGTAAATCATGGAATGTGCCCCATTCGGACCAACTTCCATCGTAAATTGCGTGATCGAACTTGCCCATCCGCTCCATCGCGAGCGCGAGGACAGACGCCGTAACACCGGACCCACACGACAGAATCGCAGGTTTGGACAGATCAACACCTGCGTTGCGGAACACTTCGGCCATGGCGTCGTTGGATTTTAATGTGCCGTCGGCCGCCAAGAGGTCGCGATAAAACACGTTGCGTGCATTGGGGATATGGCCAGACCGCAGTCCTTCGCGGGGTTCTGGCGCGACGCCACGAAAACGCTCTGGCGCGCGGGCATCGACGATGACGTAATCCCTGAGCTTGGACGCGGATGCGACCTGCGTGACGTCCTTCACCATCTGGTTCTGGCGCGTCACGGTCATATGGCGATCCCGCACGATCGGCGGCAGGTCCTCAATGGCGCGACCTTCGGCCTGCCATTTCGGAAACCCGCCATCAAGAACCGCAATATCGGTTTTTCCCATAAGCCGGAACAACCACCACACGCGGGCCGCACTAAACAGTCCAGCGCCGTCATAAACGACAATCTGGTGGCCATCGCCCACGCCCAGCTTCCGCATTCGGGACATAAACTTCTCAACTGGTGGCACCATGTGCGGCAGTTCAGAGCGGTGATCACTCACCTCGTCAATATCAAAGAAACGCGCACCCGGAATATGTGCGCTGTGGTATTCGGCCAACGCATCACGTGCCATATCGGGCAGATACCAGGACGCATCCAAAATCCGCAGATCAGGATCTTTCAGATGGTTGGCAAGCCAACCGGTCGAAACGAGGGTTTTAGGGTCATCGAAAGTCATGGCATACCCCATGTGTATAGGCGTTGCGGGATCGATATGTCCCTAACGCCGCGTCCGTTCCAGTGCAAGGTTTGCCAGACAAAAAGGACCGCCACGGCCCCGCCGGATGCTGCCAAGTGCCGCACTGATCAGTCGCCGTGGCGCAGCAGTCGGGCCTTCTGACGTCCCCAATCACGGGCCGCCTCGGTCGCGCGCTTGTCTTGTTTTTGCTTACCCTTGGCGATCGCGATCTTAACTTTCACGCGGCCTTTATGGTTGAAATACATCACCAATGGCACAAGGGTCATCCCCTCACGCGAGATCGCATTCCCCATCCGCACAAGCTCGCGTTTGGATACCAACAACTTTCGCCGTGACCGGTCTTCATGGGGGAACATCGCCTGCTGATATGGCGCGATGTAGGAATTGATCAACCAAAGCTCGCCCTCCGCCACCGTCGCATAGCTGTCGGCGATATTGGATTGGCCGACTCGCAGCGATTTGACTTCGGATCCTGCGAGTATAATCCCGCACTCAACGTCAGATTCGATCGCAAAATCGTACCGTGCCCGCCGATTTTCGGCGATGACTTTGTAATTCGGGTTTTGGTCGGGTTTCTTTGCCATAACGATGATCAGATAGGGGATGGCAGGCGCGACGACAAGCCGTAGGGTGTTCCAAACCCAAAAAGGCCCGCCATGACCCGCCTGATCATCGATAATAAGACCGCGCGCGCGGTTTTTTTGGACCACCACCTGCTGCTTGGGTCGCGCAGCGGCTCTGGCACGGGGGGGGATTTGCAGGGCGTCATCGACCACCTTGGATTTGTACAAGTCGACAGCGTCAACACGTTGGCCCGTGCCCATGACCTGATCTTGTGGTCGCGCCGCCAGCAATACCGAACGGTGAACCTGCCCAAGCTTATGAAAACCCGCGGTGCGTTCGAACATTGGACCCATGATGCGTCCTGCATTTCGATGCAGCATTTCCCGATGTGGCGGCACAAATTCGCCAAGGATAAGGCGCACATGGATGCCAAATGGCCCGCGTGGCGTCGGACTGGTTTTCGCGAACAAATCGACGAAGTGTTGCTCCAGATTGCAGACGAGGGCCGCTGCACATCCATGGACGTTGGCGCACACGAGGAACGCGGATCGGGTGGCTGGTGGGACTGGCACCCGTCTAAAACTGCGCTGGAATATCTGTGGCGTTCCGGTGATTTGTCTGTCTGCCACCGTAAGGGGTTTCGCAAAGTCTACGATCTGACCGAACGAGTCATCCCACCGGAGCAGTTAAATGCCCGCGTCAGCGAAGACGACATGATCGACTGGGCCTGCACGTCCGCGCTTGACCGCCTTGGCTTTGCGACCTCCGGCGAAATCGCTGCATTTTATGCGATCATCACCCCCGGGCAGGCGAAAACATGGTGCGTCGGCTCGATCAAGGATCACCGTATCCTTGAGGTTGATGTCCAGTCCCACGATGGCTCGCTGCGCCCCTCCTTCATCTTGGCCAATAAAACTCAATCGCCGCCGCCAGACCCGAACGCGCGGGTCCGGCTGCTGTCGCCGTTCGACCCTGCCCTGCGCGACCGAAAACGCGTAGAGTGTTTGTTCAACTTTCACTACCGCATCGAAATTTTTGTTCCTGCCCTGAAACGGCAATACGGCTACTATGTCTTCCCTGTGATGCAGGGCGATAGGCTGATCGGGCGCATCGACACCAAACGTGACGGGACTTCAACGCGGGTGTCTGCCTTTTGGCCCGAAAAAGGCGTGCGCATGGGCAAGGCCCGCGTGCGCGCACTTGAGGCCGAGATTGACCGCGTCGCGACATTCGTTGGCAGTACGGACGTCGTTTGGGATGAAGGTTGGTTAAAAGAAAGTACTTGAACGACGTTCAGGTTAGTGTGATTAATGCTTGAACGATGTTCATTTATAGATTCTGGAGAATCCAAATGGCCCACGTCATACAAACTGAAGCATTGATCAAAGAAGGGGTCATAACCACGGATCAGGGCAACATCATCGCGCGCCGCTCAGGGCGGGTAATGGTCTCGCTCGTCATCAACGCGGTTCTTTGTATTGGCATCATCGCCGCCGCCGCTGGTTTTATCGGCCTGCTGGTTGACGCGCTCGCGGTTGCGGTTGTCGGTGGATTGTTCCTTGCGATCGGAGCCACAATTCTTGTCAAAGCCACGGATGTTTACCGCATGTTTGGGACCGCCTCAGACCTCATCAGTGCGGCCATGCTGACCGGCGGGTCCTCTATTGAAGTACTGGATGTCTTTGGCGAACAATCGGGTAGGCTGGCCTTGCTGGTTATTGGCCTGATTGGCGCGGCTGTCACGGTGGTCCTGCATCGCGAAGGTCGCGAAAGTACCAAATTTTTAACCGGCAGTATCCTGTTAATGACCTCTGCCATGCACATTGGCGGACTTTATGTGTGGGCGGGGGCGGCAGAAATATTGGGGTTTGCCGTGCCGATGATCCACCTCTACGTTGCCATCGCGACCTTTGCTGTGGGCATGTTTATCGACGTGCGCCTGATCACCGCGCTGGCAATCGTGCCGTTCTCCCAAATGCTCGACACGGGGACGTTCTACTGGAATGCGATGAATGCCTTTTACCGCCCCGAAACCACGCTCAGCAGCGTGCAACTGTCTGTCACCATGGCCCGCTTGTGTCGCCGTTGCCGGACTGCTGACCGACCGCTTTCGTCGCCACACGCATATCTTTGGTATCATGGCGTTTATCGTTGCCAACCTGTGCTTTCTCGTGGGCAGTTTGTGGGGCGACATCGTGGGAAGCCATATCTGGGGACCGGGTTTTCGCGACTGCAACGATGACTACCAGACCTATAGCGATGCCAAATCAGCTTTTGATGCCAGCGCATTGGTGATCTCTGAACATGTTTATTCTATTGTCTGGGCGATCCTGCTGATTTCCGCCGCTTTCTGGTCTGCCAACACCAACCGTCGTGGTATCTTTAACGCGGCCATGACCTTTGGCGGTATCCATGCCTACACCCAAGCGTTTGAACCGTTTTACGACGAACCCCTCGCCTACGTCATCGGTGGTCTTGCCGCGATTCCGTTGGCGTGGGGGCTGTGGCGTTTGAATGACCAATTTGAGGCCCGCACCACACCATCCGCCTAAAATGCAAACGGGCGGAGAATTTCCCCGCCCGCTGCAATATGTAATCCAGCTGAACCCGAGCTAGGTCATTTCAACAAGCCCGCATGCACCATCGCATCACGCATCTTTTTCTTGGTTTCATCCGTCAGCGTGGTCAGCGGCGACCGCACGCTGTCCGAACACAGCCCCAAAAGCGACATGCCATACTTGGCACCGACCAATCCCGGTTCGCTAAAGATCGCCCTGTGCAGCGGCATCAAACGGTCATTGATTGCCAATGCCGACGCGTAATCACCCGCCAAGGTCGCCAATTGCATTTCTGAACACAGCTTTGGTGCGACATTGGCTGTCACCGAAATGCAGCCAACACCGCCCTGTGCATTAAACCCGATCGCGGTAGGGTCTTCGCCAGACACTTGAACAAAGTCTTTGCCGCAGAACAACCGTTGGTTCGGCACCCGCGCCAGATCGCCCGTCGCATCCTTGACGCCGACAATCATGTCGTGCTTGGCCAGCTCGCCCATGGTTTCAGGCATCATATCAACCACGGACCGACCTGGAATGTTGTAAATGATAATCGGCAGGCCACAGTCGGCCGCTTGGGTGAAGTGTTCGATCAACCCGCGCTGTGTCGGCTTGTTGTAATACGGCGTCACGACCAGCGCGGCATCTGCGCCAGCGGCCTTCGCCGCCTTTACCAGTCGCACAGTTTCCGACGTGTTGTTTGATCCCGCACCCGCGACTACGGGAAAACGCCCCGCAACCGCGTCCACGACAGTTTGAACCACCAAATCATGCTCGGAATGGCTTAATGTCGGGCTTTCGCCGGTTGTGCCCACAGGCACCAACCCGTGCGAACCTTGCTCGAAATGCCACTCGACAAGTTTTTTCAGCGTATCGAGATCCAGCTGGCCGTTCGTGAACGGCGTGACAAGAGCAGGGAGAGACCCTTTGATCATGATACGCATCCTAAATAGGGGGACCGGAATTGGCCCGTTAATATCGGTTCTGTAGTGGGGTTTTCCGCCTTTGCCAAGTTTGTGAGTTGCGCTGTCGTGCTGATGATCTACCAGTGTTGGGTGAATACAACGCGCGCACAAAAACAAGCGCCAAAGCACAATCAGGGGCCGACGTCCAAATGGGGGTTCAGACAATCTTGAAGATTAGGACATTATGCGTCACCGCTATGTTGCTGGCATCCCCTGCAACAGCGCAGAATGTCACGGAGTCAAACGCGACATCGCCGTTCTCCCGCGCGCTTGAATTGTTGGCGAACGGTGACGCTGACGGGGCTAATGAAAGCCTTGCTGATAGTCCGGCGGTGGAACAAGATTTGCTCGAATGGACACGGCTTCGCGACACTGACACCGACTTTACGTTTGCTAGTTACACGCGCTTTCTGGAACGGCGTCCCGATTGGCCCGGCAATGATGCGATTCGCGCCAATGCTGAACGGGTGATTGATGAAACCATCTCAAACGGCGACGTCTTGGCGTTCTTTGACGGATTGGCTGTCGAAACCGGAGAGGGCGCTGTTGCTTACGCCAACGCCCTGATCGCCGATGGCCGCCGCGATGCGGCTGAAGCGATGCTGGTCGATTTGTGGCTCACCTCTGCCTTCACGACGTCCTCTCACCAAGCGATCGTCAACGCATTTCCCGATGTCGTGGCCCCGCACCATTTCGCGCGCGCTGACATGTTGCTGTGGCGTTGGCGCACGAGCGATGCGGCCAGTGTTGTGCCGCTGCTGGACGAAGGCCAACAGGCCCTGATCCGTGCCCGCCTTGCGAACATCAACCGCGACAGCGACATTGAGGCCCGGACAGACCTGATACCAGACCGCCTGCAAGACACTCCTGGTCTGCACTATGACCAATTCAACCGGTTTGCAGATCTGGGTGACTGGACCCAAGCAAGCACCATACTCACCGCGCAATCAGCCAGCGCCGAACGTCTTGGCATACCTTGGCGTTGGGGGTCATGGCGGCGCATCCTTGCGCGTTGGCACATGCGCGAAGGCAACCTCGCCGTGGCCTACCAATTTGCCGCGCAGCACTTCATCCAACTGGATGAGGACAACTACAGCGACCTCGAGTGGCTGGCAGGCTACATCGCGCTGACTCACATGAAAGATAACGCCGCCGCGCTGGTACACTTCCAGCGCTTTGACGCCTCCGTGTCATCCCCCATATCCAAGGGCCGCGCTGGTTATTGGCTTGGTCGCGCCCATGAGGGTTTGGGCAACCCCGACGCTGCAATCGCCGCGTATCGACTGGGCGCGCAGCACCAGACCTCATTTTACGGATTGCTGTCGGCTGAAAAGCTCGGCCTGACGTTGAACCCCGACATCGTGGGTGGCGAAGATTTTGGCGATTGGCGCAGCAGCCCGATGCTCAACACTGACTTGGTCCGCGCTGGACTGGCCTTGCTTAAGGCAGGCGAACGTGGCCCTGCGGTGTTGTTTTTTCGTGACGCGGCGGCGGGCATGACGCGACAGGAAATCGGGCAACTCGGCGCGTTGTTTATGGACCTTGGGGAGCCGTTTTACACCGTTTTGATCGCCAAAACCGCTGTGCAAGGTGATCTTTTGGTGGAGGACGCCTACTTCCCTGTGCACCCGATGGCGGACCTCGACCTGCCTGTCGAGCCTGCCTTGGCCCTTGCGATTGCGCGTCAAGAATCTGAGTTTCGCACCGATGCGGGCAGCAGTGTCGGCGCGCTGGGCCTGATGCAATTGATGCCAGCCACCGCCCAAGAGGTCGCGGGCTGGCTTGATATGCCCTACAGCCGTGGCCGTTTGACAACCGATTGGGGATATAACGCAACCCTCGGGTCAGAATACCTCGCGTATTTGACGCGCGAATTTGGCGATTCACCCGTGATGATCGCGGCGGGCTATAACGCTGGCCCAAGCCGCCCGAAATCGTGGATGGCGGAACGTGGCGATCCGCGTCGCAATGTGCTGAACCCCGATACAGTGGACGTGATCGACTGGATTGAACACATTCCGTTTCGCGAAACCCGCAATTACGTCATGCGCGTCACCGAAGGCATTCCGGTTTACCGCGCACGGCTGACTGGCCAGATTGGCCCTGTGCGGTTTACCGATATTCTTATTGGCGAAGCGCCTGTGATCCGCCCCGTCGGCCGCCCTGAGCGGACCGCCGATGCCGTTCAGGATGACGTTCCAGAAGCCTCGCCAGCCCCGATACGACTGCCATCGCAGCTGCGCCCGCCTGTGCGCCGCGCCGGAGCGGTCGCACCTGCCCCGCCAGCGCGCCCACAACCCACGCGCCCGGTCGCCCGTGCCGATGACTAGCGCAAATTCTTAGGCCGCGCGTCGGGCCCGCCACAGCGTGAACATGCCTGCGGACACAACCAACCCCGCGCCAATCGCCACATTCGGGGATAAGGTCTCACTGAAAACGGTTAGTCCGATGGTGCTGGCAAACACCAATTGCAAATAGGCAAAGGGCTGAACGGCGCTGGCTTCGGCGACTTCATAGGTTTTAATCAGCAACCAATGCCCCGTCACGCCGGTGATGCATAACGCGGCCATCCACCACCAATCAGGTCCCGCCATCGGTTCCCACATCCACAACCCCAACGGGGTCAGCGCGACCGCCCCAACCACACCCGTCCAAAAGAATGACGTCGCTGTGCTGTCGCGTCGCGCCGCGTATCGCGTCAGCAATCCATAAAGCGCAAACATGAAGGCCGCCAAAAGTGGGATTGCGGCCGCTGGGCTGAACACCGTGAAGCCGGGCTTCAGGATGATCAATACGCCGATGAACCCGACCCCGATTGCCGCCCACCTCCGCCAGCCAACTTGCTCGCCCAAAATTGGGCCAGACAACGCGGCGATCAACAGGGGATAACAGGTAAATATCGCGTGGGCCTCAACCAAGCCAAGCAACACGAACCCAAACACCATAACGCAAATCTCTGATGCCAAAAGCAGCCCGCGAAAGATCTGCAAAGCTGGTTGTGTCGTGGCCGCCGCCTTGCGCACAGACCCCACTTGGCGCCGCGCAATAGCAATAACGAAGGCTGCAAAGAACCAGTAGCGAATGGTGACAATCATTATAACATTATATTGCCCCGCCAAATGGCGGCTGATCCCGTCCTGAACGGCGAACACGAATGTCGTGGCGATCATCAACATGATGCCAAGGCGGATGTTTTGGGTGGTCACGACAGCACCCCGCGCGTCATATGCCGCTTGCGCCCGAACCCTTGCACGCGACTGACCGTGAAACCCGCCGCCGCAAGCCCGCGCCGCACAAATCCGGCGGCCGTATAGGTCGCGACAGTGCCGCCTTCGGCCGTGTGTGCTGCGACCTGCGCCAGCAACGTGTCCTCCCAGAGTTCGGGGTTCTTGGCGGGTGAAAACCCGTCCAGATACCACGCATCCGCATGTCCGTGCCAATCAGCCAACGTGTCACGCGCGTCGCCAACAACAACCGTCAATTCAAAATCCGGCCCGTGCAACGTGGGTGCCAGAACGTCCGCGCCCGTATCTGCGCCCGCATCCGTGGCAAAGACATCAATCGGCAGATCGGGAAACGCTTGCAAGGCGCGCTGCATCTCACCCACCTGCATTGGATAGGCCTCAAAACTGGTGAAGTGCAGCTTACCCGTAATCCCCGCAGTCCGCCACGCGGCCAGTGTCACGAGAAAGTTCAGCCCTGTGCCAAAACCCAGTTCGGCCACATGAAATCCGCTGTGAAACTGTGCCGGTAGATCATTGCCATCCAAAAACACGTGATGCGTTTCGGCGACCCCATCATCGAGCGAATAATACGGGTCATCAAATAACACTGATACAGGCACGATACCGTCGCGCCATTCCACAGTCGCCCGCTGGTCTGTCATGTCATTGTGTCCTATTGGTTTGCGCCTAGATTAAATGCGCAGCTTTGGCGCGACAATGAAAGCAGGCAGCGGCGATGGCAACGGTAGATGTAACTGTGCGCGGGGCAGGAGTGTTTGGCCTATCCGTTGCGTGGGCTTGCCTTACTGCGGGCGCAACCGTGCGCGTGATCGATCCAAATGGCGTCGCCTCAGGTGCGTCAGGCGGCATCGTCGGCGCGTTGGCGCCGCACGTGCCAGAACAATGGAACCCGAAAAAGGCGTTCCAGCTCGAAAGCCTGCTCATGGCGGAAAACTGGTGGGGCGAGGTCGAAGCCGCAGGCGGTCTGGCATCGGGGTACGGGCGCACGGGGCGGCTGCAACCCATCGCAAATGAGGCGGGCGTCACGCTTGCCAAAGACCGCATCGCAGGTGCGATGACCCATTGGCAGGATCGCGCAATCTGGGAAATCATCCAAGCCCCCTCCGCCTTTGCGCCGCACTCCCTGACGGGGCTCTATATTCACGACACGCTCACAGCGCGCCTGCATCCAGCACAAGGCTGCGCCGCTTTGGCAGCGGCCGTCTTGGCGCGCTGCGGGGAGGTTGTGTCGGATGCGCCAGACGAAGGTGCAGTTGTTTGGGCGACGGGGTGGCAGGGCCTTGAACACCTGACCAATCAACACACCCGCATGGTTGGCGCGGGCATAAAAGGCCAAGCGGTGCTGCTGGATTTCGATGCCCGTATATCACCACAATTGTTTGTCGACGGGCTGCACATTATCCCCCACGCGGACGGCACAACCGCCATTGGGTCAACAACGGAACGCAAATTTGACGATCCGACCAGCACTGATACGCAATGCGACGCGCTTGTCGCCAAAGCCCGCGCCGCAGTCCCTGTGTTGCAAGATGCCCGCGAAATCTGTCGCTGGGCGGGCGTGCGACCGCGCGCGCGCACCCGCGCCCCGATGCTTGGGGCCCATCCGCTTCGAAACGGTGACTTCATTGCCAATGGTGGCTTCAAGATCGGTTTCGGGATGGCACCGCTGGCGGCTGAAAAAATGGCGCAACTCATCCTGACAGGCGACAACACAATTCCGGCAGACTTTGATCCGCAAGCGAGTCTTTAGAGCGACACCTAGCGCATCTGGGCCAGCATGCACTGCTCTCCGTTTGGCCCGCGCACCCAAGCGGTGCCATTCGCCCAACACAGCGTTGCGGAATGTGGCAAGGTCAGCGGTGCCGTCGCGCGGTAATTTACCTCGGTGATCGGTTTGCCCAACTGGCGCGCACCCATGAGCATCAGATGCTGCGCAAGCAGCGGCCCGTGCACGACCAGATCATCATATTTTTCGACCCTGCGCGCGTATGGGCGATCAAAATGGATGCGGTGCCCGTTGAAAGTCAGGGCGGAATAGCGAAATAATGAAGTGGTGTCGAAACTTACCACTTCAGACTGCGTTTCATCTGTCCTTGCGTCAGGACGGGCTGGCGGCTCACTTCCGTCTTCGCGATAGACCAAATCCTGCCACTCCGTCAGCGCGACGGTTCCGCGTTGGCGGATATCATGGCGAATTCGCACGAACGCCAGCGGTCCGGATCGCCCCGTTTTGCGCGTCACGCCTTCAATCACGGACGTCTTTTCAGCCACAGCACCTGCCATCAGCGGGCCATGAAACATCAACCGCCCCGCGGCCCACATCCGTCGCGGTAGCCCCATATCGGGCACAAAACCGCCAAGCGCCGGATGCCCGTCGCGCCCGAGGTTCTTGGGAGGCTGCGGGTCCCAAAAATAGATGTGATGAAAGAACGGCGGCAACGCGCTGCCACTTTCAATGGTTTGATCCATTCCCAACATCGCCTGCAACGCCCGCGCGCGCGCTGGGTCCATTACATCGGTCAGGATTTGCGTCGCTGTGCTGTTTTCTGTCATAACACGATACTTACCAATCCAAACGGAGCCTACAGTTGCCCAATCTCACCTCTTTAGATCATCTTGTCCTGACTGTTAGGTCAATCGACGAAAGTACAGCGTTTTTCGTGGACGTTTTGGGCATGACGCTGGATCGATTTAAAGTGGCAGACGGCACAACCAGGACCGCGCTGAAATTCGGCCAGCAGAAAATCAACTTGCACCAAACTGGCGCTGAATTTGATCCCAAAGCGGCCCACCCATTGTCTGGTAGTGGCGATCTTTGTTTTCTCAGTGACACGCCCATCGCAGATTGGATTACGCATTTCGAAGCGTTGGACGTGCACATTGAAGACGGCCCAATCCCGCGCACAGGCGCCACAGGGCCAATCATGTCGATCTACATCCGCGACCCCGATGGTAACCTGATCGAAATCGCCAATCCAATTTAGGATATATTGCGCAACGCCGCCATCAGATCATCCAGTGTCTTTTGGTAATGCTCGCTGATAAGTTTGCAGTCTGCATCGAACTGCTTAGAACTCGCCGCGAGCAACATTTCAGGGCCCTGCAAAATCAACGGGCGAAACGGCATCATGCAGGCGCGCAATGCGGTCTGTGTCCGCTCACCACCGGACCGCCCAGCCGTGGCGGACATGATCGCAACGGGCTTGGCGGACCACGGTGCGCCGTTGGTGCGGCTGACCCAATCCAGCGCATTCTTCAAAACACCCGAAATGGATTTGTTGTACTCTGGCGTTGAAATGACAACGGCCCGCGCGCCTATGATCTGGTCCGCAAGGGTCTGCACATCTGCTGGAATACCATCAGCCTCTTCCAGATCCCCGTCGTAAAGCGGCAGACGCAAGTTGGCGACTTGCAGATCGCCGCCAAAAGATTCCGCGGCCACGCGCATCAATTTAGTGTTCGTCGAACCACCGCGCAGTGATCCGGACAAACCAAGAAGATAAGACATACTGCCTCCAAGCAATGTTTCATTTTCTAAATAGAGGCTTTGCACTCCCTGACCAGTGCCCCATGGTAACGTCAAGAAAATGGAGAATATTTATGCAACGCCCCATGACACGACACGGCGGTCAAATCCTTGTTGATCAGCTGGTCCGCTTCGGCGTGCGGCGGGTATTTTCTGTTCCCGGTGAAAGTTTCCTCGCGGCGCTCGACGGTCTGTATGACGCTGAAATCGACAATATCGTCTGCCGTCACGAAGGTGGCGTTGCGATGATGGCGGACGCCTACGGCAAAATGACAGGCCAGCCCGGTGTGGCCTTTGTTACACGCGGCCCTGGTGCCACAAATGCCAGTGCGGGTGTGCACATCGCGATGCAAGACAGCACACCGATGATCCTTTTTGTGGGTCAGATTCGCGCTGAGGACCGCGACCGCGAAGCGTTCCAAGAAGTTGATTACAAAGCGATGTTCGGTGGCCTGTGCAAATGGGTGACCGAAGTGAACCATACCGCACGCCTGCCTGAATACATTTCCCGTGCGTTTCATGTCGCAACGTCTGGCCGCCCTGGTCCGGTGGTTCTGGCGCTGCCCGAAGACATGCTGTCGGCCCTGTCAGACGTTGGCGACACAGCCGGACCCATCGCCAAACTCGCCCCCGATCTGACGCAAGTCGCGGCGGACGCGCTGGATTGGCTTAGCGGCTTCAAACGCCCCCTCATCGTCGTCGGTGGTCCGAATTGGTCTCCGCAAGCCGCCTCTGATTTGGCCAGTTTCGCGACCGCGCAAAACTTGCCTGTCGCGCTGGGCTTTCGGCGGCAAGACTACCTCGACAATCGTCACCCAAACTACGCAGGCGATCTGAATGTCGGCGTGAACCCAAAACTGGCGCAGCGCGTGCGTAACGCCGATGCGCTGCTCGTGATCGGCTCGCGCCTTGGTGACATCGAAACCCAAGGCTACAGCCTGATCGACCCGGCAAACCCCCATTGCGCTATTTTGCATGTCCATGCGGATGCCAATGAACATGGCCACGTCTATCAACCCGACCGTGCCGTCACCGCCGACGCGGTTTCGTTCACCCGCGCGCTGTCCAAGCTTCCGGCATCCGGTACCGACTGGATCGATTGGACCAAATCCGCACGCGCCGATTACGACACATGGAAAACACCCCATGAAACCCCCGGTGATGTGAAGCTGGAACAGGTCATCACGTGGCTGTCCGACACGCTGCCTGACGATGCAATTCTGACAAACGGTGCGGGCAACTACGCCGCTTTCGTACACCGCTACTTCGTCTATAAACAACACGGCACACAGCTCGCCCCGACGTCCGGATCAATGGGTTACGGCTTTCCCGCTGCGATCTCTGCCTCTATCGAACACCCTGACCGCACAGTGGTTTGCCTCGCGGGGGACGGCTGTTTCCAAATGACCTGCAACGAACTTTCGACAGCCGCGCAACACGGCGCCACACCCATCGTCGTGGTGGTCAACAACGGCCGCTATGGCACGATCCGCATGCATCAGGAAAAACACTACCCGGGTCGCGTGTCTGGCACGATGCTCGCTAACCCCGACTTTGCAGCCCTCGTCCGCGCCTATGGCGGCCACGGCGAAACCGTCACGAAAACCGCAGACTTCGCCGACGCTTTCGCGTGCGCCCAAGACAGCGGCACCTTCGCGGTGATTGAGCTGGCCGTCAGCGAAGACGCGCTGTCGACCAGCCTAACACTTAGCGGGCTTGCTGCGTCCTAGCTTCATCACGGGTCAAAAATTCGTTTTTCACCTCTTAAGGCCAATACAACTAATTCTGGCGTCTACCCCGCCAACTGCGCCCGCAATTTCGCGCCGATCTCATCCACATGATCTTGGGAGATCGTCAACGGCGGTGACAGGCACAACGCGTCGCCCACAGGCCGCGCAATCAATCCTGCGTCCCACAATCCCGCATAGGCTGCGCGCCCCGCATCCCCGAGAGCGCCGTCCTGTTTCAGATGGACCGCACCAAGGATGCCGCAATTACGCACGTCCATAACGGCGGCAATATCGGTGAGCGAATGCAGCATATCCTCCCACGGGCCAGCCATCGCCGCCGCGTTCTCGAAAATCTGGTCGTCGCGGTAGGCATCCAACGTCGCGATACAGGCCGCTGACGCCAGCGGGTGGCCGGAATAGGTGTAGCCGTGGAACAGATCTGGCATCTTTGCGGGGCCGTTGCGGAAGGCATCCCGCACCGCCGCTGTCGCCAAAACGCCACCCATAGGCACTGTTGCGTTGGTCATGCCTTTGGCGCAGGTCACAAGGTCCGGCTGAACGCCAAACGCTTCAAACGCAAACGGTGTGCCCATGCGGCCGAAACCGGTAATAACCTCATCAAAAATCATCAGAATGCCGTGGGCATCACAGATTTCGCGCAGGCGTTTCAGATATCCAACAGGCGGCGGGAACACCCCGCCAGCGCCGGAAATCGGTTCGACAATCACCGCCGCAATCGTCTGGCTGCCGTGCAAATCGCACAGGCGTTGCAGATCATCCGCCAGCTCGGCACCATGTTCTGGCAGCCCGCGCGAATTGGTGTTTTCAGGCAGCCACGTGTGGCGCATGTGCGCTGTGGATGGATAAAGCGTGCCGAATTGTCCTTTGTTCAGCCCAAGCCCGCCAACCGACAGACCGCCAAAGTTGATTCCGTGATAGGCTTTTTCGCGGCCCACCAAAATGCGCCGATCCCCGTCGCCGCGTGCGGTGTGATAGGCCAACGCGATCTTCAGCGCCGTATCCACCGCCTCGGACCCCGAATTGGTGAAGAACACATGATCGAAACCGGGGGCGAGCGCTGTAACCCGCGATGCCGCTTCGAACGCTAACGGATGGCCCTGATTAAAGTTATGGACAAAATCCAGCGTAGCCGCCTGATCCTGAATGGCCTTGGTTATCTTTGGGTGATTGTGCCCTGCATTACAGCACCAAAGCCCGCCTGTGCCGTCCAGCAATTCATGCCCGTCAATTGTGGTATAACGCACGCCTTGCGCCTTTGAGATCAGGCGCGGGTTTTCTTTGAACGACTGACTTGAGGTGAATGGCATCCAAAAGCTATCTAGGTCGTTGGGCACTGTTGGGTTTGTGCGGGCTGTATCTGGCATGGGGGGCTCCTTTGGGATGACCCTGACACGCAAAATTTGCGCTGCCAAGCCTCCTGATCAGCCCTTGTGCTGCGCGGGCAAGAACGCCTCAACTGCGGCGGACGCGATCACAATGACATTTCCGTTGTCGGGGTTGGTCACGTTCAGTCCACCCTTCACCGCTTGGACCGTTGCGCGGCCCCTTGGCAATCCATCGACCAACGCAAGGCAATCCACCGCGCCCGGGTCTTGAACGCCAACGGTCACGACCACGCGCATCGCATTGTGGCTTAGCCCCGTCGCCTCAAACAGTGGGATCGACGAATGACGCAAGGCATCTTCAATCGCACGGCGCGCAGCCTTGGTGTAATCCTGCCCATAAAGATCATTCCCCATGCCCATTTCGATGATGAATCGCTGATCAACACTCATGCGGGTAACTCCAATGCCACTGACAGGGCAACATTGGCAATCACCGTCGGCACGCCGTCGGGACGTGGCACATCAAGCCCGCCTTGCACGACCACAAACGTTAATTGCCCATAGGGAAAAATATCGCGCAAAGCATCGGTATCGACACGGTCGGGCTGCTGCACTCCAATCTCAACCGTGATCTGCATCGCTTCTTTGGGTTGGCCATATAGTTCCGCCAGATTGATCGAATTGTGCCAAAGCGCATCCTGCAACGCCCGCTCCGCGGCTTGCGTGTAATCCTGACGGCGCAGCGACGTGCCCATGCCAAATTCTGTTAACAAACGTGTCATTACGTCCCCCTCAAAGCCATTTTAATGCGCGAAACAGCAGGTACAAAACCAGCCCAAGAACCACAGAACCGCCGCACAGCACAGCAAACGCCCACGGCGTGTTCATTCCCGGCATGCCGGCAATATTCACGCCGAACAATCCGGTCAAAAAACCCAGTGGCAGGAAAATCGCCGCAACGATGCTCAGGACATAACCATTGCGCCCAAGTGCTGCCGCCGTTTGCATATCAAGATGTTCCTGCATCACCGCCATCCGGTCACGCGCGGCGTCCAGCGCCTCAACGGTGCGTGCGGCGCGGTTGGCGGTTTCCAGCACATGGGGCGCCGATTCGATATTGGGCAACCCACTTTTCGCGACGCTAAAATCAACCAGTGCTTCGCGTTGAGGGCCGATGAAACGCCGCAGTTTGATTAACGACTGGCGCAGATCAAGCACCTCGTCCGCGTCAATCTGTTTGCGAGATACCATCAGTTCCTCAAGCTCGTCGACGCGGTCTTCCAAGGTCAGCGATACGACCTCGATGCGACGCGTTAGCCCCTCTGCAACCTCGGCCAGAAACGCCGACGGCGTCTTGGCACCGTGGCCCGACGCCATATCCTGACGGGCCGCGTCCAACGCCATGATTTTGCGCCTGCGCACGGTGATAACGCGATCCGCTGTCGCCCAAATCCGTAGGCCAACCATGTCTTCCGGCATCGCCCCGGGGTTCAGGTTCACACCGCGCAAATTAATCAACGCGCCCTCGGTGAGCATATCAAACCTTGGCCGCGTTTCCGGCAATTGCAATGCGGCGGCAACCGACGCGGGCACAGTGTCGCGCAACCAATCACCAAGCGCGGGATCAGCCAGATCGAAATGCAACCATCGCCAACCCGTGCCCTGCGCATCGTCCACCCCGCAAGGCGTCGTGAGCCCGTCAGGGGCAATGTCAAACGCACAAACAGGGGTCGGCAACATGCTTAAAACTCCACGCCGATTTGCGCCTTGATGCCACTGCGGAACGGATGCTTGACCAGTTCCATTTCAGTGACGAGGTCCGCGATCTCGATCAGGTCAACATGCGCATTGCGCCCCGTCAAAACCACATGGGTCATGTCAGGCTTTTCATCGCGCAGGAAAGCCACGACGTCGGCAATTGGCACATAATCATAGCGGATCGCGATGTTAATCTCATCCAGCAGCACCATGGAATTGGCGGGGTCGCGGATCAGTTCTTTGGCCTTTTCCCACGCGGCCATCGCCATTTCGGTGTCGCGGGTTTTGTCTTGGGTTTCCCACGTGAACCCTTCGCCCATGGTGTGGAACGCACATTCATCGGTGAACTTGGACAGGATCAAATCGCGTTCTCCGGTGGACATGCCGCCCTTGATAAACTGCACAACCGCGCAAGGCATGCCGTGGGCGATATGGCGAAAAATCATGCCGAACGCAGCGGAAGATTTGCCCTTTCCCTTACCTGTGTGAACAATCACCAGGCCTTTTTTGTCGGTCTTGGTCGCCATAATTTTATCGCGCGCGACCTTCTTTTTGGCCATCTTCATTGCGTGGCGGTCTGCGTCTGCGGTGGGGTCCACCGGCTTTGGGGTTTTATCGTCAGTCATGTGTATGTCCCATGCGAAATAAAGGGTTTGTTAACCGTTTCTTGACTGAAGCCGTAACAGACAAGAAGGGGCGTTGGAATGTTGATCAGGACGGGACTGTCAATCATATCTGCGATCGCCATGGCCGCCTGCAACACGCCGCCTCCGGCATTCCAAGGTGTGCCCGCACAGATCGTCACAGTTGAACCCAGCGTATTTGAGGTGCGCCGCCTTGGCACACAGGTCGAATTACTGCTCACAAACACCGAATACGCGCCGACATTCGCCAGCATCATCCCCCGTGCCAGCCAAGCGGTGTTCATCGCCACGGGCTGCACGCCCCGCCCCCAAAGCTGGGAGGGCGAACAGACCTTGATGCAGGTCGAGGTCGACTGTCCTGATACCTAGCCGATGCTTAACGCAGCTGAACCGTAACAGGATTATAGCCTTATAAACGGCGGAATCCAAAAGGCACGGCACACCGGAATTTTCACCGTCAAAAACCACTTTTCAAATAGTGGCAAAATTCTACATTTTTTCCCCTTACCTAATCGGCAAACCCTGCAATGAGTAATGTAGAAGGGTGCGGTCAGCGGTTGTTTAACGAGTGTTTGCTTATTTGAACCTGACGGCGTGGCACACGCGGCGTCAAGTTCGAGGCGGATTGTCCCCCTCGCCATCATAATCAAACCCGATACCACCACACAAACATCGTCCCGTTCTCATTCCAACAGCCCCGCAATCCTCGCGCGCGCAGAATTGCTTTTGGGAACCCAAAGTCCGCGATCAATCGCTTCTTGCAGGCGCCGCGCCATCTCACGCAGGGCAGGGGCGTTGTGTTCAGCGATGAAGTCGCGCGTATCATCATCTGCCAGATATGCCTCTTCCACGAGATCAAAATGGTGATTGCGCACAGCGCCCGTAGTTGCCGCAAACGCGAACAAATAATCAACCGTCGCCGCCATTTCGAACGCGCCCTTATATCCGTGGCGCTTGACCCCATCGATCCATTTCGGGTTCACCACGCGGGACCGGACCACCCGCCCGATTTCATCTTCCAGCGTGCGAATAATCGGACGTTCAGGGCGCGAATGGTCGTTGTGATAAATCGGTCTGTCGCGCCCCTGCAGACTGGCAACCGCCGCGGCCGCGCCACCCTCAAACTGGTAATAATCGTCGCTGTCCAACACATCGTGCTCACGGTTGTCTTGGTTCTGCACAATTGCCTCGACCTGACCCAGCCGCGCCTCAAATCCGACCCGATCGCGCACGCCCTCACCACCCGCGCCGTAAGCGTATCCGCCCCATTCAAGGTAGGCATCCGCAAGATCACCGCGATTGCCCCACAGCTTTTCATCAATCATCGCCTGAAGGCCCGCGCCGTAAGCACCTGGCTTTGATCCATAGATCCGCGCGCTTGCCTCACCTGCTTTGGTCCGCGCCGCTGCGGGGTTCTGATCCGCACTTTCGTCCAACGCCTGAACCGCCTTGGCCGCGCTATCAAACAACGCAATCAACTGCGGGAACGCGTCGCGGAAAAAACCGCTGATCCGCAGGGTGACATCGACGCGTGGACGCCCCAAAACACCCTCGGGCAATACCTCAAACCCTGTGACTCGCCGGTTCGCGGCGTCCCATTTCGGCTTTATGCCCATCAACGCCATCGCCTGCGCAATATCATCGCCACCGGTACGCATATTGGCCGTGCCCCACGCCGTAACCAACATCGCGCGCGGCCAGTCGCCATGATCCTGTAGATGTTTTTCAATCAACAGGTTCGCGGATTTCCATCCGAGTTTCCACGCCGTCGGTGTCGGAACCGCGCGGGCATCAACAGAATAGAAATTTCCACCCGTCGGCAACACATCCAAACGTCCCCGCGTTGGCGCGCCAGATGGCGCTGGCGCAACGAAATGCCCCGAAAGCGCACTGAGTAGCCCCGCCCCTTCGCGCGGTCCACACGCGCCTACCACTGGAAGGATCGTCTGCATAATTTCCGCAACGACCTCTTGCGATCTTGGGCCGGGTCCATCGTGCTTCCCGTCAAGGATATCCTGTGAAAACAGTTCCAACCGTTCCACAGTATCGCCCTGCGTGCGCCACGTATCCGTGCTGACAGACTGCAAAATAGCAGGTTTTTCTGCGGCCGGTGCCGCCATCTCACAATCCAGCGGATCAAACCCCAACGTCAAATCCACAGCCATTGCCCGCAACAAGGATGCATCAGGCCCTGTCCCGTCACCACGCGGCACGCGGGCCAGCGCAATCGCCAAGTCGCGTTCCAACGTGCCAACGGGCGATTGTCCGAACACATGTAGCCCGTCGCGAATTTGCGCCTCTTTCAGCTCACATAGATAGGCATCCAGCTTCGCCAGATCACCGTCTTCGTCACCTGCAAAGCCCGCGTCCTTGCCAAGACCAGTGACCTCTGACAGCGACAAGATCTCACGTCGCAACAGCTCAATCCGGCGCGGATCAACACCTGCCGCTTCATAGTATTCATCAACTAAAGCTTCCAGATCGCGCAGCGGCCCATAGCTTTCGGCGCGCGTCAGCGGCGGTGTCAAATGGTCGATAATCACCGCCGCTGCGCGTCGTTTCGCCTGCGTGCCTTCACCGGGGTCGTTCACGATAAACGGATAGATATGGGGCGTCGTCCCCAGCACAACCTCTGGCCAACAGGTCTCACTCAGCGCGGTCGCTTTGCCCGGCAACCATTCCAGATTTCCGTGTTTGCCCATGTGCACAATAGCGTGTGCGCCCCAGTGGTGACGCAGCCAGAAATAGAACGCCAGATAGTTGTGCGGTGGCACCAAATCGGGGGAATGATAGGTGTCGGTGGGATCAATATTATATCCGCGCGCCGGTTGCAGCGCGACGACGGCGTTGCCGTAACGGTGGATCGACAGGGCAAAGCATGTGTCTGAGCGACCCTTCGGGGAGAGTTTATTGGCCAAGATAAAGGGATCGCGTTCCGGCGCGCCCCAACGTTCAATGATCTGTTCTCTGACTGCCAAAGGCAGCGCCTCAAAGTATTGTTTGTAAATATCGAGTGGCAATGTTTCGCCGCCGCTCCGATCCGCACGATCCGTCAGCCAGTTCGTCGGCCCCGCCATCATGGTGTCCATCAACGCCTGCGCGTCGGCGGGGACTTCGGCGTCATAGCCCTGCGCCGCCAATAGCCCCAATACATGGACCGTCGCTGCTGGCGTATCCAGACCCACACCATTGGCAAGCCGTCCATCCTTGTTGGGGTAGTTGGCAACTACCAAGGCGACTTTCTTATCCGCTTGCGGCGTAACCCGCAGCTTGGCCCACTTTGCCGCGAGGTCGGCCACAAACGTCACGCGGTCCCCGACGGCGCGGTAGGTGGCAATCGGGCATTCGGTGGCCGCGTCGAAATAGGCCTCCCCCTTGAAACTGATTGCGCGCGACAAGACGCGGCCATCGACCTCGGGCAGGGCCACGTTCATCGCGATGTCACGGGCCGACAGGCCCGCCAAACCCTCAGCCCAAGCGGATTCTGACGAAGCTGCCAAAACAACCTGAAAAACCGGCGCACGGTTGGTAAACGGCGCTGCCAACGGGTTCTGCGTTGCGCTGTCGCCAGCATGGGGTGATCCGACTGCAAAGCTGGTGCAGTTCAAGATTACGGCAGGTGGCGCGTAGGTGAACAGGTGTTCCAGCGTTGCTTGCGAAAGTGGGTCTTTCAGCGATGCCACAAAGACGGGGAGGGGGTTCATCCCCGCGCGCAGCAGTGATTTCACCAGCCGGTTGATTGGGTTCAACCCCGCGCCCTGCACCAAAGCACGATAGAAAATAATCGGCACGACAGGGGCCCCATCGGTCCAATCGCGCCGCGCGGTCGCCAAGTCAGAAATACCCGCACCGGGCCAGTACACGCCCGCCTTCAACAAAGGTCGCGCAGATTCTGGCGGATCGCCGCCATCCAGCATGCCCTTTGCAAAGGTCAAGAAATTCGTCGAATTTTCGGGACCGCCTTCGACCAGATAGGACCAAAGCGCGTCGTAATCCGCGTCCGCAACCGTCGACAGGGCGCGCAGTTCTTCGTCGGGTTTGTCATCACCAGGCAGCAGCGCCAAAGGCACGCCAGCCGCCCGAAGGCGCGCGGCGTATTGCTCAACCCCGTATTTCCAGTACCCGACACCCCCGAGACACCGCGCGATCACCAGCCGCGATTTGGTCGCGCAGGTGTCCAGATGCAAATCAACCGACATCGGATGGATCAGGTGCATCATGCTGGCCAGCCGCAGTTTCGGCGCATCCGCCATTTCGCCGCGTGCCGCAGACAGCGCCGCCAATTCCGTATCGGCCGCAGAAATCACCACCACATCCGCAGGCGTTTGCCCCAGATCAACGGGTTCTTTACCGTCATCAATCGCACCCGGAGTTGCCGCCAACAAATGCATCAGATAAACGCCTTCCAAATAGGAGATTGATTATGGATTATAAAGCATCTGGCGCGCCCAAAGGCCCCAAAGGTCAGCCGCGCCACCAAGAACACAACTCTTTCGGCGGCAAGAACCCGTCCAATAAGCGCGCGACCAAAGAAGAACTTCTCGCCAAGATGAAAGCCAACGCTGAAAAGACAAGCGACGAAGCTGCGAAAGACTGACGTCACAGGGGTTTCTCCATGAAAATTGAGAATTCCGCCTCTTCGTAGTCGCCAAATGGGCCACAAATCATGAACCCGTGGCGCGCATAGACTTTGTGCGCTGCGTGCAAAAGTGAACCTGTTTCCAGACGCAGCATTGGCAATCCAAGGCTGCGTGCATGGTCTTCTATCTGGCGCAAGATCGCATCAGCGATTCCTTGTCCGCGCGATGCTTCTTCAACGAACATCGACTTCAGCTCGCCATATGTGCCGTGGTCTGCCAAAGCCCCAACGCCGACAATCACGTCACCGCGCCGTGCAGTGAAAAAATGAATGTTGTCGGCAGTGAGGGCTTCAATGCTCAGATAGTAATTGTCGGCAGCTGGAAACAGGCTTTCCAACAACGCATGGCTCGCCTCAAGAAGTGCCCGCGCTTGGGGGTCGAAAGGATCGCCTGTTTCAACAACGATCATGCCCGTAAGGCGGCATCGATCTCCGCCTGTTTCAGCCCCGCCTGACCGATGACAACGAGCCGCGTCAAGCGCGGGGCAGTGCCAAACGGGCGGTCGAAATACGTGTCCACACGCGGACCAACAGCCTGCAATGTCAGACGCATGGGCTTGCCTTGAATGGCGGCGAACCCTTTGAGGCGCAAAATATCATGCGCACGGATTACATCGGCGACCTGTATTGCGAAGGCATTTGCATCTGCAATCTCGCCCAATTCCACGACAAAGCTCTCGAACTCGTCGTGGCCGTGCGCGTGTTCATGGCCAATTTCATGATCCCCATGATCGTCGTGATGATCATCGTCGTGGTCATGATGGTGGTGATGCACCTCATGGCGAAGTTCCAGATCACCCTCCGCGCCAACACCCTGACCAAGCAAAACATCAACTGGCAGCGCACCCATCGTCGCAGTCACAACCTGAACACCCTTGCGGGCTTCGGATTTCAGCACAGCGCGCAGATGGTCCGCCTCGCCGTCTGTCAGCAGATCTGCCTTGTTGACGACGATCATATCCGCGCAGGCAATCTGATCTTCAAACAGTTCCGACAGCGGGGTTTCGTGGTCTAAACTCTCATCCTGCTTGCGCTGGGCATCCACGGCGGCGACGTTGTGGGCAAACTGCCCGTCAGACACAGCCTTGCCATCTACGACCGTAATAACCCCGTCAACCGTCACGCGGGTTGAAATTCCAGGCCAGTTGAACGCGCGCACCAGCGGTTGCGGCAGCGCTAGTCCGGATGTCTCAATCACGATATGATCGGGCGGATTGTCGCGACCCAGCAGCATTTCCATCGTCGGGATGAATTCATCCGCTACCGTGCAGCAGATACACCCGTTAGACAGTTCAACGACGTCGTCTTCGCTGCATGTCTCAATCCCACAGCCTTTCAGAATGTCGCCATCGACGCCCAGATCACCAAATTCGTTGATGATCAGCGCAATGCGCTTGCCATTGGCGTTTTCCAGCATGTGCCGGATAAGCGTGGTTTTACCCGCGCCGAGAAAACCAGTAACAACGGTGGCAGGAATCTTGGCAGCCATGGAGTGTATCCTTATAAAGTGGTTCCAATGTGTGGCCCGGATGGGGCCGAAAGGAAAGTTAGATGGCCGACACTTCTGCTAAAAAGGGCGACCGTTTCATTGTGTGCACTGGCTGTTCAGGCGGTGCGGATCTGGCAAAAGCCCTGATCGGACGCGTCGACGTCGAAACCACGGACTGCATGAACGTGTGCGACAAACCCATCAGCCTTGCGGTGCGCGCTGAGGGGAAGGCCGCGTATTTGTTTACCGGCGTTGATCCCGACACGCCCGAAGACATCGAAGCCTTTGCCAAACTTTATGCCGCCAGCCCTGACGGGCAAATCATGGACGCGCGACCAGCAGGGGCGTTGCGATTTTGCCTTGTCGGAAGAATTCCCGCCTAACTCTCGCGGGTCCAGAACCATGCGGCGAAGAAGCCAAGGCAGGTCCAGCCCACAGCGGCGGCGCCCAAACTATAGGACACAAATTGCGCAGCTAATTCCGGTGGGGCCACCCCCCAATAGGTATCCAGATGCGGTGCGCCGATAAACTGCGGCGCGGCCAACAAGGCGACCCCCGCCAAGGCAAACGGGCCCCGCGCAAATGCAATCATCCATAACCCGATGCCGGACGCGACAATCGTTCCCAACCACCACGCCTGACGCGCCTCAACTTCGGCGCCAATCGTGCCCGGCAAAACTGGCGGTAGACCTATTGCTGGTGTCATTTGGATGGCGATGAAACCTGCCAAGCCCCAAATGATCCCGCTGCGCGCCGTGATCTGGGTAAACCCTTTCAACTCGGTCGCGGCCATTGCGGCGAGCAACAAAAATCCGAAGCCCACATAGGTCACGATGTTGAAGCCGACTGTCATCAAATGACGGCCGATATCACCGCCCATTCCAGGCGATCCGCGTTCGCTTTGTGGTGATCCATCTGCGCCAAAATGAATCCGCGCGCCTGTCTCGAAGAGTTCCCCTTCAAGCAGCGTCGGAATAACGAAATAGAAATGCAACAGGGCGGCAATCAGCCCTGCGACAACGCCAGCAAACACCGAGCTGGTCAACAAATTCTTGGTCATTTTGTTTTAAGCGTCTGACTTAGTGGCAGGGAAATGCCATGGCGTGGCGCTGGTCGTGGGCCGCATTATGCAGCACTGACGCTTGTGCATAGCCGGATGCGAACAACAGCATCAGGCCAGCAAGGGCCGCGAATGCAATTGGCAACAGGGCTACGTCTGCGCGGGTTTGGGTGCGTGCGATTGTTTTAACGTCAGCAGTCATGTGTCGTCTCCTTTGTCCCGTCATCCCCGACGGTTGGTTTCATCACGCATGGCAGGTCTCCTGGCTCGCGGGTCAATGTGCGCTTCGCCCCCTTCCCGGTTTCCCAGTGGATTGGACGAACACTCACCGCTTACAGTCGCGGGGGCGGCTGTGGCATTTGGCCTCCTAGGTGGATCGGCCTGCACCACATTCCCATTTGATCCACACTCCGGCTTGGCCGGACTGCAATGAACCATGCCTGACCGTTGTGCGCCGTGCAGTGGCACCGGTCAAGGCCGTTTCCGGCGTCTTTTGACCGTTACCGACGCGCTTGCGATAAACTCAAGAGCCTCTGACGGGGATATTTAGAAAGCAAAAATGGGCAAGAAGCCGCAATATATTGTGGATAACCCACTTGTTTTGGGCATATCCGGTAGGTGTCCGTTGACTCGTGGGGGTGGTGGTGGCGAAACTACGGGCTACAGAATCAATCAAGGCAGCCCACATGCGGTTTTCCCGCCTGCGACTTAACGGCTTCAAAAGCTTCGTCGACCCGACCGACCTGATCATTCAGGACGGGCTGACAGGTGTTGTGGGGCCGAACGGCTGCGGTAAATCCAATCTGCTCGAAGCGTTGCGTTGGGTCATGGGCGAAAATCGCCCTACGGCGATGCGTGGCGGTGGCATGGAAGACGTAATTTTTGCGGGTGCATCGACCCGCCCCGCGCGCAATTTCGCCGAAGTTTCACTGGTGATTGATAACGCTGAACGCCTCGCCCCTGCTGCGTTCAATGATACAGACAATCTTGAAATTGTGCGCCGGATCACCCGCGATGTTGGCTCGGCCTATAAAGTCGGCGTCAAAGACGTGCGCGCCCGCGATGTGCAGATGTTGTTCGCCGATGCGTCCACTGGTGCCCATTCCCCCGCCTTGGTGCGACAGGGCCAGATTGCAGAACTGATCAACTCAAAACCCAAAGCCCGTCGTCGAATTCTCGAAGAAGCTGCCGGTATTTCCGGCCTGTATCAACGCCGCCACGAGGCGGAATTGAAGCTAAAGGGGTCTGAGCAGAACCTCGCACGTGTGGATGATGTGATTGAACAACTGGCAACGCAGCTCGGCGCGCTTGCCCGCCAGGCTCGTCAGGCCGCCCGTTACCGCGCCATCGGCGACGAACTGCGCCAATCCGAAGGCCTGCTGTTTTACCGCCGTTGGAAAGAAGCCGACGAAGCCCGTGCCGCCGCCGATGACCAATTGCGCATCCGCACCACAGAAGCTGCGGCATCAGAAACGGCCGCGCGTCAATCTGCCAAGGTCCGCCAAGCATCCGAAGACGCGCTACCCGCCTTGCGCGAAGAAGAAGCCATTGCCGCCGCCGTCCTGCAACGCCTCCATGTTCAACGCGACACGCTGGCCGACCAAGAAGCTCGCGCCAAACAGACCATCGAGGTCCTGACCAACCGGATCGCACAGCTGGCACTTGATATGGAACGCGAGGCTGGCTTGAACAAAGACGCGGATGAAACCATAGAGCGTCTGGAATGGGAAGCGCGCGAGATTGCCAAGGCGGGTGTGGGGCATGACGATCGCCTTGAGGATGCCCGTGTTGCGTCCACAGACGGGGCTCAAATCCTCGCGGATCGCGAAGCCACGTTGGGTGAGATAACTGAAGACGTGGCGCGACTGGCCGCACGCCACCAATCCGCCCAACGCCTCATTGATGACTACCGCAAGATCCTTGCGAAAAACGAAGCCGAAGCCCAGCGCGCCATTGCAGCACGCAGCGATGCAACGGCGGCCCTCGCCAAAGCCGCGCAGGATTTTGAGGCCGCAAAAATCAGCGAAGCCGTCGCGCGCGCGACCGCTGACAAAGCCGAGGATGTCTTGGCTGAAGCCGAAGCCGCCCGCGCGGATACGCAAAACCGCGAAGCCGACGCCCGCGCCCTGCGTTCGGAGGCGGAAGGCGAAGCAAACGCCTTGCGCGCTGAAACTGGTGCTTTGGCCAAACTGGTGGATCGCGACAGTTCCGAAGGTTCCCAGATTCTTGACCAGTTGCGCGTCGATTCCGGCTACGAAAAGGCCCTTGGCGCTGCGCTTTCCGATGATCTCAAGGCGCCCGCAGTCACACCCGACATGGGATCAGGCTGGGTGGCACTGCCTGCTTACGCCAGACCGCAATCGCTGCCCGAAGGCGTCAAAGCCCTGACCAACTACGTGTCCGTGCCTGAGGTTCTTGTGCGCCGGATGGGGCAGGTCGGGCTGGTGGATGCGGGTGACGGTGCGCGTCTGCAAAATGGCCTTGAACCGGGCCAGCGGTTGGTCAGCATCGAGGGCGATTTGTGGCGCTGGGACGGTTTTCGCTCTGCTGCTGATGACGCACCATCGGCGGCGGCACTGCGCCTGCAACAGCTCAACCGTTTGGAAGGGCTGAAAAAAGACCTCTACGACGCGACCGCCAAGGCCGACGGCATGCGCCAAGCGCACGAAATGCTCACGACCTGTCTGGCGGAATTGGCGCGGGCAGATCAGGCCGCGCGCGATGCCCGCCGCGCAGCCGACGGGGCCGTGGGCGACGCCAACCGTGCGCTGTCGCGTGCCGAGGCGGACCGCAATTTGGCGGACGGCAAACTGGAATCCAGTGGCCTTGCTGTGGCCCGCCACGAATATGAAGCGATGAGCGCGCGCACGGCGCTAGGCGAAGCCGAAGGCACCCTCAAGGGATTAGGCAATCTCGATGAGGCGCGCGGCCAAGTCGAAGACATCAAAATGACCGTCGAAGCGGCGCGCATGACCATGATGTCCAAACGGTCCGGCTATGATGAAGTCCGCCGCGAGGGCGAAGCCCGCACCAAACGTGGACAGGAAATCACCAAGGAAGTTAGCGGCTGGAAACACCGCCTCGAGACAGCAAAAAAACGCTCCGATGAACTGCAAGAGCGCAAGCAAACGTCGCAAGACGAGCTGAAAGAGGCGATGACCGCGCCCGACGAAATTGCCGCCAAGCGCGATGAGCTTGCCAATGCTATTGGTGAGGCCGACGATCGGCGCAGCGATGCGGCCGACGCGCTCGCCCTGTCCGAAACCGCCCTGCGCGATGCCACCATGGCCGAACGTGACGCTGAACGCGCCGCATCAGAAGCCCGCGAAGCCCGCGCAAGATCAGAAGCCCGCGCCGACGCCGCCAAAGAAACCACCCAATACGCCGCGACCCGCATCCAAGAAGCTTTGGAAACGACGCCAGAGAACCTGCTCGAAAAACTCGACGTCGATCCGGACAACATGCCCGCATCCTACGCGATTGAAAATGACGTTAACCGCCTGAAACGCCAGCGTGATGCCTTGGGGGCGGTGAACCTGCGTGCCGAAGAAGACGCAAAAGAAGTGCAGTCGGAGCATGATCTTTTGGTCAAAGAAAAGACCGACCTTGATGATGCAATCCGCGCCCTGCGCACAGGGATCGCAAGCCTCAATAAAGAAGGCCGCGAACGTCTGCTCACCGCGTTTGAACAGGTCAACGAGAGCTTCGGCACCCTGTTCAAGCACCTTTTTGGCGGCGGCGAAGCCAAGCTCGTCTTGGTTGAATCAGATGACCCGCTTGAAGCGGGCCTTGAGATCATGTGCCAACCTCCCGGCAAAAAGCTCAGCACGTTGTCCCTGCTGTCCGGTGGTGAACAAACCCTCACGGCGATGGCGTTGATCTTTGCCGTTTTCCTCGCCAATCCAGCGCCGATCTGTGTGCTGGATGAGGTTGACGCGCCACTTGATGATGCCAACGTCACGCGCTTTTGTGACCTGCTGGATGAAATGACCCGCCGCACTGACACGCGCTTTTTGATCATCACGCACCACGCCGTCACTATGTCACGGATGGATCGTTTATACGGTGTGACAATGGGCGAACAGGGCGTCAGCCAGCTCGTTTCTGTCGATCTGAAAGCTGCGTCAACGATGGTGGCCTGACGCGGTAGCCTTCTCAACTAGAATGGCAGTTCCTCGACCTTCTGCGTCAGTGCCAAATCCGCCTCGGCCAACAATCCTTCGGCCTTTAAGGCCGCAATCAATTCGGGCTTTGCCGTCTGTGTGGCCGCGTAAAACGCATCAATCTCAGCGGCGGGCGCTGCGTCCAGAAACTCTGCCAAGGGTTCGTTGAACCGATACGCCCCGTTGGTGACGCGGTGTGGCAAGGCCGCAATCCATGCGGCGCGTTCTTGGGCGTGAAAATGCAGGACCATCAGATCTGGATGCACCGGCAGGTGAATCTGTGGGCCGTCCACCCCGATTGTCCCCACATGAAGGCGCGGTACAAACCCCGCAATGCCGGTGCGAAACAGGCTTTTGCCGACCTTATGGCTAAGCATATTTTTGCGCAGTATCAGCGTGTATTAAACCAGCACCGCGTGTTTGTCTTCAATCGACATCCCGTTGGAAAACGGTAGGCGAAACTGACGGGCGGTGAAAATGTCGTCCGGTAACGTCGGGTCGTGCAATGCCTCGGCAGGGGTGGCCCGCAAAAACGGGCTGCCGTCCGTCCAATCGGCTAGAATGTCAGCCATCGGGCGTTTGGGGTACAGATATTCGTCCACATCCAAATGGGCGATCACGGGCAGCGCAGCCAGCCCGTAAATGCGCTGGATATAGTGCGATTGCCGCGCTTCCTGCTTTTTCGGACGGAACCTCTTTTCGGCCCAATAGGCGGCATCGCATTGCACCGCCGTGACCCCGTCCAACTGGTTGATCACATGGGCCGATACTTCATTGGCGTCGTCCAGATGCACCCAGATGTGTGCCGCACCAATGTGGCGATGCCACGCGATAAACGCCAAAATCTGCACGAGCGGCGCCTTCACCGTCGTGCAGACGCCCCATTGGTGCGAATGTTCTGACATCAAAGCGCGTTCAGCAACGCAGCCGTCGGCCATGCATCCGCAGGCAGCCCGAGTCGCGTTTGTTCCGCTTGAATGGCGATGCGCGACCGTGCGCCCAAAATACCATCCGCCCCGCCAACATCGTGCCCGCGCGCTTGCAATTTGCGTTGCAGGGCCTGAATTTGGTCACCGCTTAATCCCGTATCCGGATTGCCCGCATTATAGACAGGCGCCCCCTGCAATCGTGTCCCGAAATAGGCCGCCGTCAGCACGTAAACGAACGATTGGTTCCACTCAAAGTAGACATCGAAATTCGGATAGGCGAGGAACGCTGGCCCCTTGCGGCCCATGGGTAAAATCAAACTCGCCTGCAAATCAGCCAAGCTGCCGCTGCGCGCAGAAACGCCAATCGCCGCCCAATCACTGGCGGCCAATTTCGTTTCAGTCCCCGACAGCGCCCAGTCCATATCGGCGGGAACCGTGACTTCCTGCAACCAAGGTTGTCCCGCCTGCCAGCCCAGTGACGACAACACCGACGCGCCCGACAGCAATGCATCTGGCGCGGAGGTTTTCAGCGTCACATGCCCGTCACCATCCCCGTCACGCCCGTTTTCAATGATGTCACCGGGCAGCATCTGCACCATGCCAATCTCACCCGCCCATGCGCCGGTTGTGGCGGCGGGGTCAAAATCGCCGCGCGCAAACAACTCCATCGCGGCGAAAACCTGTGGGCGGAACAGGTCTGGTCGGCGGCAATCATGGGCCAAAGTCAGCAGCGCATTGCGGGTATTGAAATCACCTTGCACCGCGCCAAAATCTGTCTCGAATGCCCAGAACGCCAGCAAGACACCGCGCGGAATCCCAAACTCAGCCTGGATTTGATCAAATATGGCATCTTGACGTTGCGCCTGTATGTGCCCGTTTTCAATCCGGTTACTTGATATCAGCCGTTGCGAAAAGTCGATGAAGTCCCGTTGAAAAAACCCCTGTGATCGATCCGCAGTCAACACCGACTGATCCTGCCGCGCGCCGGCCAAAAAAACCTCGGCGGTGGTACGATCAATGCCTTTGGTCGCGGCCTCATCGACCAACCCGCCCAAGAAGGCGGAAAATGTCCCGCCGCAGGTTTGTGCTGCCAGTGGTGTGACAAAGACGGGTGCCGCAATAAGCGACATCGAAACGATAAGTGATTTTAGCATAGGGCCTCCATGTGTTGGCGGCAGGTTAACGCACCATCACAGCAGCGCAATCACAACTGCGACAGCAAGGGTCAGCGCCCACGCCTTCCACAGCAACCCGATTGCGCCGTCCACATCGTACGGTCCGGCATCTTTGCGCCCGTCTGGGTTGACCCAAGCGAACGCCTCGTGCGCGCCATCATAACTGCGCGGTCCCGACAACGACACACCAAGGGCAGGGGCCATCGCCGCCTCGGGCCAGCCGGCATTCGGGGACCTGTGCAACGCCGCATCATCAATGATGTCGCGCCACGACGCTTTCTTTTCAGCAACGGACCATATTAGAAATGCGGTAAGCCGTGCCGGAATCCAGTTCAGCACATCATCAAGTTTCGCCGCCGCCCAACCAAACGCCTCATACTTTTCGGTTCGATAGCCAATCATGCTGTCAGCGGTGTTGACGATTTTATAGGCCAAAAGCCCGGGCAACCCCGCAACAGCAAACCAGAACACCGGCGCTATCACTCCGTCACTCAGGTTTTCGGCCGCACTTTCAATCGCGCCGCGCGCAACCGCAGGCCCGTCCATTCCGCGCACGTCGCGCCCCACGATCATTGCAACCACAGCGCGCCCGTCGCTGACTGACAGGCGCAACGCATCCGCGACCCTTTGCACATGCTGCACCAAAGACCGTTGCGCCAGCAGCATTGCGCCGACGATCACCTCAGCCCAAATACCCGGCAAGGCGGCCATGAAAAGCCCCACAACCACCGCGGCCCCGACCAGCACCAACACAGCCAACACGCCAGCCCCGCGAGTTTTATTGTTCAGCGCGGTGTCCAGTTTTGCCACGACGCGGCCCATCACAATGGCTGGGTGAGCTGCGTGATCCCACAGCCATTTCGGCTCCCCGAAAATCGCGTCCAACATCATGGCCAAAACCAACGCCATCAGCGCAATCCAGCGACAGCCACGTCAAGCTGGTCCCACCTGTCAGGGTGCGGCAGGCCCAGCCGCAACCAAATGTTCGAATATGGAAAAGTCCGGCTCCAAACATGGTGTCGCGCCAGATGGTCCTGCGCCGCCGCACTGTCCGCGACATCAAAAAGCCGGAACAAATCCGTCCCGCCGACAACAGGCAATCCAATCACGCGGTCCAATCGCATCGCATCCGCCGTCAATCGCGCCCGCGCCGCATCCGCCCACACCAAATCCTCTAACGCCCGCGCGCCGATCTCCAATGCAGGCCCCGACACGGCCCATGGCCCCAGATGGTCCCGCAACAGCTGCGCCAACGCGGGCGCGCATATGGCAAACCCAAGCCGCGCCCCTGCCAGCCCCCAGAATTTCCCAAAGCTCTTTAGGATAATGCAATCAGGGTGATGCGCCTGACTGATCAGGCTTGCGGAGGGCATCACATCACAAAAACTCTCGTCAATGACACTGGGTCCGCCGACGTCCGCCGCCTGCCAAATCTTGCCGTCCGGATTGTTCGGATGCACCAGAACGCGCACGTCGGACGGGCTATCTTGTTGAATCGTCCATCCTTGCGCCACAAACGCTGCGTCATGTTCATTATAGGTCGGCTTCTGGATGGTCACCCGCGTGCCTGCGAACACATGTGGCATCGCAGCAATCAACGCCGACGCGCCGCCAGCCGCGACAATTTCCGCCCCGTCTGGCACATTCCAAAACCGCCGCGCTGCGACCAACAGCCGTTCCATCGCCGCGCTGTCGGGCAGGGCGGTCCACGCATCAGCGCTAATATCACCGACCGGATAGGGCACCGGATTGATCCCCGTGCTCAGGTCCAACCAGTCGCAGCGCGCTCCGCCATATTTTTCAATCGCAGCGTCAAGTCCGCCGCCATGGTCGCGCTTTTGTGTCATTCTGGAAGCGGCTGATGACGCGACACGAAATGCCCCTTCACGCCTTGCGGCCATTCGCGATACGGCACCTGTCCGTTTTCGCTCGCCGCGTGCTTCGTGGCATATTCGACAATCGCGACAGCATCGTCCGTCGTGGCCTCAAAGGTGCCCAGAGAATAGTTGATTTTGTCGTTTGCCTGCACCGTGATGTTGCAAGCGCGATCGCAGCCCATCGTGCAGGACACGCGACGGGTCTTTACGTCATCCTTACCCGTCGCCGCAATCTCGACCATCTCCGCCAAGGCCTCGCCGTCGGTCTTCTGCATGCCGGTTTCTTCCCAGCCTGTGCGTTTGCAAGTGTCGCAGATTGTGATCCAAGTCGTCATGGCAGTCCCTTTCAAAGTCCATCAGGTTCAACCGGATTCGGACCTATGGCACAAGACATCAATTTCCGGATGCGATTATGCTTCGGCCAAGCTTGCGTGCTGGCTCCCATGACATGAAAGCCAGCACCTTGTCCGACCCCGCCGGATATTCCCGCCTAGCCCCGCCCGTGCGGCTCCATGAAATCCAGTTGCGGATTGATCGGGATAATCCGGTTCGGGTTAATAGTTTCATGGCTGTAATGATAATGGCGCACGATATGGTTCATATTCACCGTCTCAGCCACGCCTGCGACCTGATACAATTCCCGCGTGAACCCCCACAGGTTCGGGTAATCCATAATGCGTTTGCGGTTACATTTGAAATGCAGATGGTAGACATTGTCGAACCGCACCAGCGTCGTCCAAAGCCGCCAATCGGCCTCGGTCATCTTGTCGCCCATCAGGTAACGCCCCTCAGCAAGGCGCGTCTCTAGCCAATCGAGCGAACCAAACAACGGTGCAACCGCTGCATCATACGCTGCTTGCGTCGTTGCAAACCCCGACTTGTAGACCCCGTTGTTCACGGTGTCATAAATCCGCGCGTTCACCTCTTCAATGTCATCGCGCATTTCGACAGGCCAATAATCATCGGTGTTGCCGGTAATCGCGTCGAACGCCGAATTGAACATGCGGATGATCTCGGAACTTTCATTGCTCACAATGGTCCCACGTTCTTTGTCCCAAAGGATCGGCACCGTCACCCGCCCTGACATTTTTGGATCGGCCTTCAGGTAGACATCGCGCGCGAACGGCAACCCGAACAGCGTATCGCCAGTGGCCCCGTGCGCGTCGGTCTCAAACGTCCAACCATCCGAAAGCATATCGGGATGCACGGCTGACACACTGATATGATCCTGCAATTCTTTGAGTTCACGGAATATCAGCGTGCGGTGCGCCCAAGGACAGGCGTAGGACACATACAAATGATACCGCCCCGAATCCGCCGCAAAACCAGCCTCACCGGATGGCCCCGCAGACCCGTCCGCCGTGATCCAGTTGCGAAATGTTGCGTCCTTACGCTTGAATGCGCCGCCGGTTGATTTCGTATCATACCAAACGTCGTGCCATTGTCCGTCTATCAACTGTCCCATAACTCTTTCCTCTAATATGTTATTGCAAATCTAATACCCCTGCGTCCATCAACCAACCGCGATCCAAGCGCAGTGATAGTGCGCATTCGCACAGGTCGGATTCACTGCCTTCCGCGCCGCAAACCTGATTGCGGCCCGGTCCCACCCGCGATACCAACGCCCCAGACGACGCCCCAACAGATCATTCGGGGGCCAGAGAGGTTGTTGCGCATTCGGTTGACCCACCACGGGGACCACAGGGGCAAATCGTCGAAGCCTGCCCCGTTTTTGGGTGCGCGGCTCTCTGGTCTATTGGCTTAGATAACGGAGACGACCCATGCGGCTAACACTTGCTCTATTCACCATTCTGGCGGGTGCCCCCGCTTTTGCCCATATTGGGCATCTGGCCGATGTTGCTGGCCACGGTCACTGGGCCGCCGCAGGGGCCATCGCAATTGCGCTGGGCATCGCAGCATTGGGCGTGCGCAAGGGCAAATCGCAAGAAAAAGAGGTCACCGAAGACGACGCCACCGACGAAGATGAGGCATTCGCATGAAAAATCACATCAAAACTAGCCCAAAAACTGGCGTCATGATCTGCGGCCACGGCTCACGCAGCCAATCCGCTGTTGATGAATTTGCGACGCTGGCCGACAAACTCCCCGCTTATCTGCCCGATGATTGGCAAACCGAATACGGCTACCTTGAATTCGCCAACCCCGTGATCCGCGATGGGCTGGATAAACTTCGCAACGCAGGCTGCACCCGCATCCTCGCCGTTCCGGGTATGCTCTTCGCCGCAATGCACTCCAAAAACGACATCCCCACCGTGCTCAACACCTACGCCGCCAAACACGGCATGCAGATCAGCTATGGCCGTGAACTCGGCGTGGACCCGAAAATGATCGCCGCCGCCGCGAGCCGCATCCAAGACGCGGTCGCTGCCGCCAACATCAAACACGGCCCCGTCGATCTGCACGACACCTGCCTTGTTGTCATCGGGCGCGGGGCGTCTGATCCCGACGCCAACGGCAACGTCGCCAAAATCGCCCGTATGCTCCATGAGGGCATCGGTTTTGGCTGGCATGAGGTCGGCTATTCCGGCGTCACCTTCCCGCTTGTCGAACCCTGCCTCAGCCATGCGGCAAAACTTGGATACAAACGCATCATCGTCGCGCCGTATTTCCTGTTTTCCGGTATCCTGATTAATCGGATCTACGGCTTCACTGATCAGGTCGCAGCCGATCATCCCGACATCCAGTTCGTCAAAGCGGGCTATTTGGGCGATCATCCGAAAGTCCTAGAAACTTTCGCTGAACGCATCATCGAACAAACCGGCAAAAACCCGCCCCCCAACTGCGGCACCTGCGCCTACCGCACCCAAGTCCTCGCGATGGATTCCGGCGAAACCGTCACGATTCTGGCCGAAGACCGCGAAAACCACGCGGCCTTCGCAGACTCGCCACCGCCGACCTGCGTGCTGTGCAAATACCGCACCCAAGTCCTCGGTTTTGAATCCGAAGTTGGCGCAGTGCAAGAATCACATCACCACCACGTAGAGGGCCAAGGCGCCTCTGCGCCGGGATCAAACGTCGCCGATTGCGCATTGTGCGACACCTTCTGCACCGGCATGTGCCGCCTGCAAGCCCAACACGCCCACGATCACGCGCATGATCATGCCCACACACACGGCCATGATCACAATCACGATCACCAACACGCCGTTTACCCACACGCCAATCATCCACACGGCCCCGAATCCGCCCGCAAGAAACCCTAACTTTCCATTTGCCTTTGTTTCCTAAATATCCCCGCCGAAGGCTCCCTCGGCCAACCAAGATGAACACAAATGCGCCCCTATGAAACCAACCCTTCAGCCATCTACGCGCAGTCCTTCGCGACCGTCGCTGCCGAGGCACGTCTGGAGCGTTTTCCAACCGCCCTCCATCCCCTCATCACCCGCCTGATCCATTCTTGCGGCATGGTCGAAATCGCGGATCGTCTGGCGTTCACAAATGACGTCGCCTTCGCGGGCCACCACGCCCTGCAATCTGGCGCGCCGATTCTATGTGATTGCGAAATGGTCGGCGCGGGCATCATCCGCCGCTACCTGCCCGCCAATAATCAAGTAATCGTCACCCTTAACGACCCCCGCACCCCTGATCACGCCGTGAAAATCGGCAACACCCGCTCCGCCGCCGCTGTCGAATTTTGGGAACCCCACATCGCAGGCGCAGTTGTCGCGATTGGCAACGCCCCCACCGCTCTGTTCCACTTGCTGGAACTCATCGACCAAGGTTTTCCCAAGCCCGCAGTTATCCTCGGCTTCCCCGTCGGCTTTGTCGGCGCGGCAGAATCCAAAGCCGAACTGGCCGCCAATCTGCGCGACGTGGATTTCATCGCCCTGCGTGGTCGCAAAGGGGGCTCCGCCATGGCATCGGCTGCGGTCAATGCGCTCGCTGCGGGCTTGCCGGAGATTGGCAATGATTAACAACGCTCTGCAACCGAGTGTACAAACAAGGTGTGTACAGCATGTGTACAGCGTGTGTACGCCGTGCACATGGAGACTGAACAATGGTTAACGCGGCCCCTTGGCTCCATATTGTCGGCATCGGCGAAGACGGGATGGACGGACTCACCCCCGCCACCCGCGCCGTGGTTGAGGCGGCAGATGTCATCGTTGGCGGCGACCGCCACCACACCCTGTCCATTAACCCCACTGCGACCCGTATCGCATGGCCATCGCCCTTTGATGCCATGATCGAAACCCTGCAAACGCTCAAAGGCCAACGCGCCGTGGTCCTCGTAACTGGGGACCCGCTCTGGTTCTCCGTCGGCGCCCGCATCGGCCGCATGATCCCTGCTGGCGAACTCGTCTACCACCCGCAAATCAGCGCGTTCCAGCTGGCCGCCGCGCGCATGGGCTGGTCGCTTGCAGACGTTGAGACCCTCACCGTGCATGGCCGACCCGTGCAGCAGATGATTGCGTTTATTCAACCTGATCAACGCCTTATCGTTTTGACGACAGGCGCGGACACGCCTGCGCAAATCGCGAAATTTTTGGCCGAGCGTGGTTTTGGAAAATCCCAAATGACAGTCCTCGCCGCAATGGGCGGTGCGAATGAGCAGCGCTTTGACGGTGCTGCACATGATTGGTCCCACTCGGTTCCCGCCTTCAATACCCTGTGTATCGACTGCATCGCCGCGCCTGATGCTGCACTGCTGCCCCGCGTCCCCGGCCTTGCGGACGTGCTGTTCGTGTCTGACGGTACCATGACCAAACAAGAAGTGCGCGCTGCGACCTTGGCCAAACTGATGCCCATGCGTGGTGCGTTGCTGTGGGACATCGGCACAGGCAGCGGCTCCGTCGCGATCGAATGGATGCGCGCCGCGCGCTACGCCCGCGCCATCGGCATCGAACCCCGCGCAGATCGGCGCGCAATGGCGGCCCAAAACGCATTGGCACTGGGTGCACCAAAACTGGAACTGATCGACGGAACAGCCCCTCAAGCCTTTGAAAACCTTGACGCTCCTGATGCAGTTTTTATCGGTGGCGGCCTGTCGCGCGAAACTTTTGATGCCGCCTTTGCCGCCCTGCGCCCCCTCGGTCGCCTCGTCGCAAACGCGGTGACGCTGGAATCTGAAGCGGAGTTGATCGCCCTGCATCGCGACCACGGTGGCGACCTCGTGAAAATTCAGACACATCGCGCTGAACCCGTCGGACGCCTTACCGGATGGCGCCCGTCCATGCCGGTGACGCAATGGAGCTTGATCAAAAGATGAATGGCACATTATTTGGCGTTGGCCTCGGCCCAGGCGACCCTGACCTCATCACGCTCAAGGCCGCACGGCTCATCGAAAATGCGACGACAATTGCCTACCCGACCCTCGCGGGGGGCGACAGTTTCGCGCGCGCGATTGCCGCTGACCTGATCAAACCTGATGCCCGCGAAATTCGCATGGACGTGCCTATGACAACCGCCCGCGAACCCGCGCAAGCCGCGTATGACAAGGGCGCGGCTGACATCGCTGCGATCCTAAAAACGGGTGAAGACGTCGTGTGCCTGTGCGAGGGCGATCCGTTTTTTTACGGCTCGTTCATGTACCTTCACGCACGCCTTGCTCCCAAGTTTACCGTCAAAATTATCCCTGGTGTGACGTCTGTCACTGCCTGCGCCGCTGAGGCGGGCCAGCCTTTGGTGGCGCGAAACGAACGCCTGACCATTTTGCCTGGCCCCATGGACGAAGCGACCTTGCGCGAACGCATCGCAGGTGCAGAAGCCGTCGCCATTATGAAGGTGGGCCGCCACCTACCCAAGATCAAGGCGGTCATCGATGACCTCGGACTGACCGATCACGCCACTTACGTCGAACGCGCGACCCTGCCCGAACAGGTCGTCACATCGCTGCGCGATGCCCCTGAAAAGGCACCATATTTTTCAATGATTCTTCTGACCAAAGGTGTCGATCCGTGGCTATAACTCCCGTAATACTCGTCCTGTCGCGTTCTGGCGAACCAACCGCCCACGCCATCGCGAAGGCCCTCAATTGCCCCGTCCATGGCCGCGAAAGCCGTGTGGATCAGGCTGACGCCTTCTTCGCCAACGCGCTGGACCACGCCTGCGATCTGTTCGCAGCAGGCATCCCCATTATCGGCGTTTGCGCGGCCGGCATCCTGATCCGTGGCGTAGCGCCACTGCTGGCCGACAAAACCACTGAACCGCCGGTCATTTCCGTCTCCGATGATGGCAAGATTGTCGTCCCTCTTCTTGGTGGCCACCATGGGGCGAACCGACTTGCGCGTGACATTGCTGACGCCTTGCAAGGCACCGCCGCCGTCACGACCGCAGGCGACGTGGCCCTTGGCGTGTCCCTCGATGAACCGCCCCTCGGCTACCGCCTGCAAAACCCCGAAAACGCCAAATCCGTTATGGCGACGCTGTTGTCTGGCGGTGGCGTCACATGGAACGGCGCGCCAATTTTCGACGCCCAACTCCCCGCTGGCAACGACGTCGAGCTCTGCGTCACCGAAAGCCCCGAACACGGCAACGAAGCCCGCCTTGTCTATCACCCGCAGCGCTTCACTCTTGGCCTTGGCTGTGCCCGCAACGCCGATCCCGCCGACCTTTGGAACCTCGTCGAACAGACACTTAAAGCCAACAACATCGCCCAAGGTGCCATCGCGTGTGTCGCCTCAATCGACCTCAAAGCAGACGAACCCGCGATCCTGCAAGCGGCCCAAAAGCTCGGCGTACCGTTCCGTGTATTTACTGCAGTCGAACTCGAAACCGAAAGCCCCCGACTGGCCAATCCGTCTGACGTCGTCTTCGCTGAGGTTGGATGCCACGGCGTGTCCGAAGGTGCGGCCCTCGCCGCCGCTGGCCCCGACGCAATACTGACAATCGAAAAGTTCAAAACCCTCACCGCAACCTGCGCTCTCGCGCGCGCACCTGCGCCAATCACCACCCTCAACGGTCGCTCCCGTGGTCGTCTGTCCGTCGTCGGCATCGGCCCCGGTCAGGCCGCATGGCGCACGCCCGAAGTGTCGCGTCTTATTGCCGATGCTGAAGAACTCGTTGGTTACGGCCTCTACATTGATCTGCTTGGCCCGCTCGCCGCTGGCAAAACCCGTTCCGACTTTCCGCTCGGCGGCGAAGAAGCGAGGTGCCGCTATGCCCTTGAACAGGCCGCCCTTGGCAAGAACGTAGCGCTGGTCTGTTCCGGTGACGCGGGCATCTACGCCATGGGTGCGCTGGTGTTTGAACTGCTGGACCGTGCCCCGAACGAAGAAGGCGTCAGTGACGCTGCGCGCCGGATTGAGGTCGTATGCTCCCCTGGTGTGTCCGCCCTGCAAGGTGCCTCCGCCCGCGCTGGCGCACCTCTGGGCCATGATTTCTGCACCATATCGCTGTCTGACCTTTTGACCCCACGCGCCGACATCATCCGTCGTTTGAATGCCGCAGCGCAGGGTGATTTCGTGATCGCGTTCTACAACCCCGTCTCGAAAACCCGCCGCACCCTGCTGGCCGAAGCACGCGACATCTTGCTGCAACACCGCCCCGCTGACACGCCGGTGATGTTGGCCTCAAACCTTGGTCGCCCAACCGAACTGTTGCGCTATCGCCGTCTTGATGAACTGGAAGTGGACGAGGTCGACATGCTGACCGTGGTCCTCATCGGGTCCTCCAACTCGCGCCTTGCCCAGCTTGGCGAAGGTCCACGCATGTTCACGCCGCGTGGATATGCCCGTAAAATTGATGGTGATCTCGTCGCGAAACGCGATGACCCATACCTTGAGGATCAAACACAATGACCGTCTATTTCATCGGCGCAGGCCCGGGTGACCCCGAACTCCTGACGCTAAAGGCCGCACGCCTAATTTCTGAATGTCCGGTCTGTCTGTATGCAGGGTCGCTGGTGCCCGAGGCAGTTGTCGCCAACGCGCCCAAGGACGCCATCGTGATGGACACGGCCCCGATGCACCTTGATGAAACACACGCCGAAATCGTCAAAGCTCACGCCAAGGGCCAAGACGTCGCACGGGTGCATTCAGGCGATCCGTCGCTGTATGGGGCTATCGCCGAACAAATCCGCCGCCTCAAGGCGGACGGGATCGACTACAAAATCATCCCCGGTGTGCCTGCTTATACCGCTGCCGCTGCTGCCTTGGGCCAAGAATTAACCGTTCCCGAAGTCGCGCAATCCATCGTGCTGACCCGTATGTCGATGAAATCAACGGGCATGCCCGCGGGCGAAACTTTGGATAATTTCGGGCGCACCGGCACGACGCTGGCGATCCATCTTGGCATCCGCGCGCTGCGTGAAATCGAACGTCAGCTGATCCCGCATTATGGTGCCAATTGTCCTGTCGCTGTGATCTATCGCGTGGGCTGGCCGGACGAATTGATTATCCGCGGCACGCTGTCAGATATCCGCTCCAAGGTGCGGGACGCCAAAATCACCCGCACCGCACTGATTCTGCTGGGACCAGCCTTGGCTGAAGACAACGATTTTCCGGACTCCGCGCTTTATGATGCGACCAAGCCCCATGTTTTAAGGCTGATAGCCAAAAACTGACTGCGCAATAGCATATGTCATAAAAGGTTAACTTGACTGAAACCAATTATGCACCATCCTCTACCTCGAGGAATGGAGAAACCAATGCTTGAATCACTGCCGCAATCGATCCGTAATGAGCTGCATGCAGCGCAAACGAAAGCCGCCGCAAAGAAGTCCCGTTTTCGGGTTGAGGTGAACGGCCAAAGTTACCGGATTGAACGGATGACGGGCAGCGGTTTCGTGCTTGATATTGAAGACGCGCCAAAGCTGCGTGGCCTTGTTGATATCTACGACGGCGGACGCCACGTTAGCCAATGCCTCATCGTGGCCGCCGCGCAGAACGGTGAACAGATGGTCTACGACTTCAAACGTAACACCGCCGCCAGCGACGGCGCGCCGCTCGACTTTGAGCGGTTGGAAAACGCGCCGATTGCCTTACTCAGCCGCTAAATATTATAAATCGCCAAAAGCATCTTGAATTCGCGAAATGGCAGCGTCGATCATGGTGCGTGGCGCGCCGATGTTAAAGCGGTGGTGCAACGCCCCGCCCGTTCCAAGATCATCGCCCGGTGACGGCAGAACGTGGGCCACATCATAAAGACGGGCGCGAATTTCGGCGTCCGACAGTCCCGTGCCGCTGAAGTCGACCCAAGACAGAAACGTCGATTGCATCGGCATCACTGACACACCGGGGATTGCGTTCATTACGTCACTCAGCGCTTGTCTGTTGGCGTCCAGCACCTGCATTAGCGCATCAACCCACGCGGCCCCTTCTGGTGTGTAAGCCGCACAGGTCATATCTGCCCCCAAGCGGTTCGGCTGAATATCAAGGGCGGCATAAAACACCGCAAAACGGTCACGCAATGTTGCGTCGGGGATAATGACATAGCCGGTCCGCAGTCCCGCAATATCAAAGGTTTTGGACGCTGACGACATCACCACAAGGTGTTGCAGCGCATCCGGTGCGTTCAGCGCGGTCGGAGTATGCTTGTACCCTGGAAATGTCAGATCCATGTGGATTTCGTCCGAGAGCAGCAGCAAATCGTTGCGCGCGCAAAAGGCCGACAGGGCCTGAATTTCTGCTGGTTCCCAAACACGGCCTGCGGGATTGTGTGGGCTGCAAAACAACACAGCCTTTTCAGTGCCGGTCAGCTGCGCCTCAAGCGTCTCAAGGTCCATGCGAAACACGCCGTCTTCATCAAGCACCAGTGCAGATTCGACCATAACCCGACCATTGCGGCGGATTTTTTTGGAAAATTCATGGTAAACGGGGCTGAAAATAATCACGCCGTCACCGGGTTCCGTCAGGGATTGCAACGTCAGGCCAACTGCGTTGCCGATCCCGTGGGTGGCAAAAATATGGGTGGGATCGGGCTGCCAGCCGTGGCGGTTTTGATACCACCAAGCGACCTGTTCACTGAACGCGTCATAATCGAAATACCCGTATTCGCCGCAATTCAACAAATCCTGCATGGCCGATTGCAGAAAAGGCGCAGGCTGAAAATCCGTCTGCGCAATCCACATCGGGATCATGTCTGTGGTTGCAGGACGCCCCAAAAGTGAACTCATCTTCAACCACTTCGTGCTGCGTCCAGTGGTGACATCTTTCGGGGTCTCAAAATCGAATTGCATTGTTGTACTTCCTTTTGATTCATTGGAAAAGTAGTGGACGCCAATCCGAGTGCAAGTTGAAATGCCACCCCGTTGCGCTTTGTGGGCTTCGCGACTAAATGATCCGCATGACCTTACGCTCCATCCTGCTCCATCCTGACCCGCGGCTTAAATCCGTGGCTGATCCCGTGGCAACGGTCGATAAGACTTTGCACGCTTTGGCTGACGATATGCTTGAGACGATGTATGACGCGCCGGGCATCGGCCTTGCCGCGCCGCAGCTTGGCATTATGCAGCGGATGCTGGTGATGGATTGCATCAAGGACGACATGGAAACGCCGCAACCGATGGTGCTAATCAATCCGCGCGTTATAGCTGCGTCGAGCGACACCAACATCTACGACGAAGGCTGCCTGTCGATCCCTGATCAATACGCAGAGGTGGAACGCCCTGCCTTGGTCAAAGTGGAATGGACGGGTTTGGACGGCAAGCTGCAACAAGAAGAATTCGCCGACCTGTGGGCGACTTGCGTCCAGCACGAAATCGACCATCTGAACGGTAAGCTGTTCATCGACTACCTCAAGCCGCTCAAACGCCAGATGATCACCCGCAAAATGCAAAAGCTGAAACGGGAGATCGCTCGTGGGAACGCGTGACATCTGTGTGTGGCCAAACTCTGTCCTTACACGAATCTGCGCAGACGTGGCACTGGACGATCCTGACCTCGTGGGGCTGATCGATGACTTATTCGAAACCATGTATCACGCCAATGGACGCGGCCTCGCTGCCCCGCAGATCGGCATCACAAAACGCGCCTTCGTTGTTGATGTGACGTGGAAAGAATGCAGCCGCGATCCCCGCGCGTTTATTAATCCGCAGATCACCGAAACCGCGGGCGACACCGTGGTCATGGATGAGCAATGCCTGTCGATCCCTGACATCCCTATGCCCGTCGCGCGCCCCGAACGCATCCAGCTGCGCTGGACCAACCGTGATGGCGGATTTGAGGCCGCAGTCTTTGACGGCATCCTCGCCCGCTGCATCCAGCACGAACTTGACCACCTGAACGGCACCGTGATTTTTGACTACCAAACACCTGAAACGCGCGCCGAATTGGAAGCCAGCTATGCCATATAGACCTTTCATCCCGTGGCCCGCAAAAGTCCTGCGCACCCCCGCCGCCGAGGTGACCGAGATCACTGATGATATCCGCACCCTGTGGGATGAGATGATCAACGTGATGGACGGCATGCCCGGCGTTGGCCTTGCGGCACCGCAATTGGGCGTGTCCCTGCGATTGGCCGTCGTGGATGCGTCCGACAAACGCGGTCAGGCGATCCGCATGGCCAATCCGACCATTTTGCACGCGTCCCACGAATTGCGCTTGCATGAAGAAGCGTCACCTAATTTGCCCGGACTGTCCGCATCGCTCGAACGACCCCGCGCCGTCACGGTCCGGTTCATGAACGAAGCAGGGATGTATGACCGCCATGATTTTGTTGGTCTTTGGGCGACCAGTGTGCAGCACCAGATCGATCATCTTGACGGCAAGATGTATTTTGACCGCCTGAGCCGCACCAAACGCGATATGCTATTGAAAAAGGCCCGCAAATTGGGTGTGTGAATTGTTGCTAAGCGGCCCTTCGGGGAGAGTTTTCTGGCCAAGATGAAGGGGCATGATATGCGCATTGTTTTCATGGGAACGCCAGCCTTTTCGGTGCCCATTCTGGATGCGCTGTTGGATGCGGGTCACGATATATGTGCCGTCTATTCCCAACCCCCCAGACCCGCAGGCCGTGGCAAAAAGGACCGCCCCAGTCCTGTGCAAACCCGCGCTGAAGCCCTTGGGCTGGATGTCCGCCATCCTGTATCGCTCAAGGTTTCTGACGCACAGGCGGATTTTGTGGCGCTGAACGCAGATATTGCGGTCGTCGTCGCTTATGGTCTGATCCTGCCGCAGGCGGTCTTGGATGCACCGGCAATGGGGTGCCTGAATATCCACGCGTCTTTGCTGCCGCGATGGCGTGGGGCCGCGCCGATCCACCGTGCGATCATGGCGGGCGATACGCAGACAGGGGTGTGCATCATGCAAATGGACGCCGGCCTCGATACGGGTGCGGTTTTGCTTCGCCGTGACTGCGAGATCGGCGCGGGTGATACGACGGGCGAGCTCCACGACAGGCTTTCCAACTTGGGCGCAAGTGCAATCACCGATGCACTGGCCACGCTGCCAACCCTGACGCCAATCCCGCAACCTGACACGGGCGTCACCTACGCCGCCAAAATCGACAAAGCCGAAGCGCGGATTGATTGGTCCAAATCCACACCCGACATCGTCAACCAGATTAACGGGTTGTCGCCCTTTCCAGGGGCGTGGTCGCAAGCAGATGGTGAGCGGATCAAGTTCCTCAAAGCCAGCACCGCCGACACGAGCCTTGCCGCAGGACAGATATCGACATCTGATGGTGACCTGCGCGTCGGCACCAGCGACGGCGCGGTCCGCATCCAGATGATGCAACGCGCAGGAAAGAAAGTCGCCCCCGCGCGCGAGGTCATACAAGGCTGGACCCAGCCTGCGAATTTCGCCTGAAACTAAAGGCTTCCTGAACGCCGATCCGCGCCCGCCCCAGCCGCAAACCTCAGCGTTTAAACGGTGCCATCCCCGCCCGCGCCAATTCATCAGCGCGTTCGTTTTCGGGGTGTCCGGCGTGCCCCTTGACCCATTTCCACGTCACATCATGGCGATCCCGCGCAGCGTCAAGGCGTTGCCAAAGATCAATATTCTTGATCTCGCCGCCCTTCTTTTTCCAGCCCTTGGCCTTCCAGCCGTAAATCCATTTGGTGATCCCGTCTTTGACGTAGGAACTGTCGGTCACGACGGTCAATGTCGATGGTCCCACCAAAGTTTCCAGCGCATTAATTGCGGCCAAAAGCTCCATGCGGTTGTTGGTGGTATGTGCCTCACCACCCTTGAGATCACGTTCTTTCACGACCGCATCACCGTCACGCGCGATCAACACCGCCCCCCATCCGCCGGGGCCAGGATTGCCGCTGCAGGCACCGTCTGTGTATGCAAATAGATCAGGCATGTTTACGCGCCCGCATGGCCACAAATGGATCGTTCGTCCCTGCGCAGCCGACTTCTTGGCCTTCTTGTGTTGCGATCACGTCAAATCCTGCCTGTGTTAAAAGAATGTCTAATTCAGTGACCGATACATAGCTATAAAGCCGGTCAATCCCGTCGCGTTGTGTGCCTGTGCCGACCTTCATCGCGATATGCAAGACACCGCTATCGCGCAGTGCTGTGGCAATGGCCCGCAGGTGGCGTGGCAAATCTGACGCGGGTGCGTGGAGCAGCGAGAAATTGGCCCAAACACCGTCGTAGGCGCCCACCATGTCGATTTCGTCAAACGTCAACAGTCGTGCGCCGATCTGGTGCGCCTCGTTTGCCAACGTGACCATTCCGACCGACGCATCGATCGGATCAGGGCGAAACCCCGCGTCGCGCATATGAACCGACGCGCGGGCTGGCCCACAGCCAAGATCCAGAACCTCGGCTCCGACGGGCAGCAATGCCATAAAGGATTTCAACGCCTCGCTTGCTTGCCCACGACCCGTAAGGTCTGCATACCGCTGCGCGGCGGTGTCGTAGAATGCGATGGTTTTCGGATCGATGCTCACAGCACCACCGGAAGCAAACATATCACCACAATTGCCGTTACTGGGACCCGTAGCGCCATCCACCAGCGCGGCGCGAGGCCCCAGTGCCAGAATGCGAAATCCATAACCAGAACAGCGGCGAAACCTGCGATCAGGTTAATTCCCGCCGACGCAGGCCCGCCGCCAACCATTGCAAACGCCCAAAGCGCTGGAAGGACCGACAAAATATATCCCGTTGCAGCCTGACCGCCCCCCGCCTTGGTCGCAAAACCCCACAACACACCGGACATGAACGACAAGATCACGGTGCCGTAGGCCAGCCCGATGTAGGGCCCGTTAAATCGCGGCCCGATCCAGATGGTTGTCATTTGCATAGCCGCAGGACTGTAGATCGTCACGACACCCCAAACGAACGGTAACAGTCCGGCAAGGCCTAATATCAGCGCGGATTTGGGGATGCTTGAAAACGTCACGCCGTTTCCCGCAACACGCGCGGCACCTTGAACTCGACGTTCTCAACGGCGGTTTCGATCAATTCCACAGTCACCTCATAACGGGCCTTGAACGCATCAATCACCTCGTTGATCAAGACTTCAGGGGCCGAAGCACCCGCCGTGATCCCGATGCTTTTGATGCCGTCTAGACTGCGCCAGTCAATGTTCGTGTCGCGCATGACCAACTGGCTGTAGTTGCAACCTGCTTTGCGTCCAACCTCGACCAGCCGTTGTGAATTGGATGAATTGGGCGCGCCGACAACAAGCATGGCATCCACCAGTGGTGCCATCGCTTTGACCGCTTCTTGGCGATTGGTGGTGGCATAACAGATGTCTTCTTTGTGCGGCCCGATTATCATCGGGAATCGCGTGTTCAACGCCGCGACGATGTCCGCCGTATCATCGACCGACAGCGTCGTCTGTGTCACGAAAGCCAGTTGAGCTGGGTCGCGCACCACAACGTCCGCCACGTCCGCAACCGTTTCCACCAATAACACTTCACCGTCGGGCAATTGCCCCATGGTTCCGATTGTTTCGGGGTGGCCAACATGGCCGATCATGATCATCTGCAACCCGTTGTCGCTGTGGCGCTGGGCCTCAATATGGACCTTGGACACCAGCGGGCAGGTGGCATCGACAAAAATCATTTCGCGCGCCGCCGCTGCCGCTGGCACGGCTTTGGGCACACCGTGGGCGGAAAAGATTACGGGGCGATCATCGGGGCAGTCTTCCAACTCTTCGACAAACACCGCACCCTTGCCGCGCAAGTCATCCACGACGAATTTGTTGTGCACAATTTCGTGCCGCACATAGATCGGCGCGCCCCACTTTTCCAACGCCAGTTCAACGATCTTGATGGCGCGATCCACGCCAGCGCAGAACCCGCGCGGGGCTGCAAGATAAAGTGTGAGTGGTGGCTTGGACATGGGGCAAATCTCCGTTGCCCGTCAACGTATGCGCCGTCGCGACTAGGGTCCAGTGCCAGCGACGTGAAACGGGCGCCCGATTAGGACGCCTACTGCATAAATATTACTCGGTGGCCATATCGGGATCTGAAACAGGCGCGCCTGGTTCACGCGGTGCTTCACGGGTCGGGCGACCAATGACGTCGCGCAATTCATCCAACTCGATGAAATTGTCGCATTGGCGGCGCAGTTCATCTGCAATCATCGGCGGCTGGCTGCGGATTGTCGACACGACCGATACCCGCACGCCTTTTCGTTGCAACGATTCAATCAGCGGGCGGAAATCGCCGTCGCCGGAAAAAATTACGATGTGATCCACGTATGGCGCCAATTCTAATGCATCCACGGCCAATTCAATGTCCATGTTGCCCTTGATCTTGCGCCGACCCATGGAATCCGTGAACTCCTTGGCGGGCTTTGTGACCATTGTGAAGCCGTTGTAGTTCAGCCAGTCAACCAGCGGGCGGATCGGCGAATACTCGTCATTCTCAAGCAAGGCGGTATAGTAGAATGCACGTAGCATTTTGCCTCGGCGCATAAATTCGGCGCGCAACAACTTGTAGTCGATATCGAAGCCCAAAGCTTTCGCTGCGGCATACAAATTTGATCCGTCGATGAATAATGCGAGCTTCTCGTCACGGTAAAACATTACAGTTAATCCTTTTAATCGGGCTCAGCCGATGCAATCTACCAATAAGTGTTGGTCCAGTAAAACAACATCAAGTATAGGGCAAGTGTACCATGTCTAAAGACAGCCTAGAAATATCTTTCGATAAGACGTTAGTGGCAGTTGGGAGTAGTCAGAAGTCGCACGCTGGTAATCCGCGCGAAACGGTGTGCGCCGCAATTGCGGCGCTGTGCGCGGTGTTCCGTGACGTCACGGTGAGTAACCTCTACGAGACACCCAGCTTTCCAGCCGGTTCTGGCCCTGATTTTATTAACGCAGCCTGCTTATTTCGCAGCGCGCGGCCTCCGGCAGGCATCCTTTCAGTGCTGCACGAAATTGAGGCGGATTATGGCCGAGAGCGCCACCTACGCTGGGGGCAACGCACCCTCGATTTGGACCTGATTGCCTGTGGTGGCACAATTTTACCCGATTCGGTGACCCAAACTCACTGGCGCACACTGCCTCTTGATCACCAGAAAGCTGAAACGCCAGATGCACTAATCCTACCGCATCCGCGCCTGCAAGATCGTGCATTTGTCTTAGTCCCGCTAGCCGACGTTGCTCCCAACTGGGTGCACCCGCTGCTCGGGCAAAGTGTTAGTGAAATGCTCTATTGTTTGCCCGCATCTGACCGCGCAGACATTAAGGCGATTTGACCCTTTAAATCACTGGTTCGAATCGGGTTGTCTTATACCTGTCAAGAGACTAGGTAGCGCGTTCTGACTTACCTATTTACTGACTGACAGGAGTGCCCCATGGCCCGCGTGACCGTTGAAGACTGCGTTGACAAGGTTCCGAACCGTTTTGAACTGGTGATGCTCGCCGCTCATCGGGCACGTGAAATCTCTGCTGGCGGTGCGTTGACCGTTCCCCGCGACAACGACAAAAACCCTGTTGTATCTCTGCGTGAGATTGCGGAAGAAACCCAAACAGCCGCTGATCTGCGCGAACGCATGATTGAAGCCAATCAGACCCAGATCGAAGTCGACGAACCCGAAGAAGACTCTATGGCGCTTCTGATGGGCGGCGGCTCTCCTGAGGCAGACAAGCCTGCCGAAGACGATCTGTCCGAAGAAAAACTGCTCCGCGCATTAATGGAAGCCCAAGGTCAAAAATAAGGCCTTAACGTAGGTGGCTCGAACACCATGACCAGCACGATCACATCCGACGATCTGATCGAGCTGGTCCGCACCTACAACCCTAAGACGAATGCGAAATTGATTGCCGATGCTTTCGCCTTTGGGGCAGAAATGCACGAAGGCCAGTTTCGACATTCCGGTGAACCCTATTGCACCCACCCCATCGCTGTTGCCGGAATTCTGGCCGAACAGCAGATGGATGACGCGACCCTCATCACAGCCCTGCTGCACGACACAATTGAAGACACCAAAGCCACCTATGCGCAGGTTGAAAAGCGCTTTGGACACGAAATTGCCGAACTTGTGGATGGCGTCACCAAGCTGACGAATCTACAACTGAACTCGTCAGAGACCAAGCAGGCCGAAAATTTCCGAAAACTGTTCATGGCGACCTCTCGCGATCTGCGAGTGACGCTGGTGAAGCTGGCGGACCGCCTGCACAATATGCGCACGATTAAATCTATGCGCGACGACAAGCAGGCCCAAAAAGCCCGCGAAACTATGGATATCTATGCGCCGCTTGCAGGTCGTATGGGTATGCAATGGATGCGCGAAGAACTCGAAGACCTCGCGTTTCGGGTACTCAACCCCGAAGGGCGCAATTCCATCATCCGTCGTTTCATTACGCTGCAACGGGAAACCGGCGACGTGATCGAAAAAATTCAAACGGATATGGAGCTTGAGATGGACAAGGCGGGCCTTGCCGTCAACATCTATGGCCGCGCCAAAAAGCCTTATTCGATCTGGCGCAAGATGCAGGAAAAGGATCAGGGGTTCAGTCGCCTGTCTGACATCTACGGCTTTCGGGTCATCACCCAGACCGAAGCGGATTGTTACGCCGCCCTTGGTGCGATCCATCAACGTTGGGCCGCCGTTCCGGGACGGTTCAAAGATTACATCAGTCAGGCGAAGACCAACGGCTACCGATCCCTGCACACCACCGTGTCGGGGCGCGACGGCAAGCGCGTCGAAGTCCAGATCCGCACTGTTGAAATGCACGAAGTTGCAGAAGCAGGTGTTGCCGCGCACTGGTCTTACCGTGACGGTATCCGTGTCGAAAACCGCTTTGCTGTTGATCCTGCGCGCTGGATCGCACAACTGACCGAACGCCTCGACGAAGACCATGACCACGACGAATTTCTCGATATGGTCAAACTGGAAATGTATCAGGATCAGGTGTTCTGCTTCACCCCAAAGGGTGATGTCATAAAATTACCACGCGGCGCCACCCCGATCGATTTCGCCTACGCCATTCACACCCGCATCGGCCATGCCTGCGTCGGCGCCAAAATCGACGGAATGCGCGTGCCACTTTGGACCCGCGTGAAAAACGGCCAATCCGTTGAGATCATCGCCGCCGAAGGCCAGACTCCGCAAGCCACATGGATTGACATCGCCGTTACGGGCCGCGCCAAAACTGCGATTCGTAAAGCGCTGCGCGAAGAAGATCGCGAACGCTTTATCCGGTTGGGCCGCGAACTCGTCCGCGTGGCATTTGAAAATATCGATAAGAAAGCCACGGAAAAGGCGCTCAAAACCGCCGCCAAATCCCTCGGCCTCAGCAATCTTGATGACCTTCTTGAACGGGTTGGGTCAGCAGAAATCACCTCGCGCGAAGTTGTGTCTGCGATCCACCCGGAACTCGTCAAATCTGTCGGCCATGAAATCGAAGCCCGCCGCGCTGTCGTCGGGCTTGAGGTGGATCAGTCCCATCGCCGTGCCCAGTGTTGCCAGCCGGTCCCCGGTGAACGCATCGTTGGAATCACCTACCGCGGCCAAGGCGTCGTCGTGCACGCTATCGATTGTAGCGTCTTGGTTGATCACGAAGACCAGCCCGACCGCTGGATCGATCTGCACTGGCACGAGGGCACCCATTCGCCGACCAACACAATCACGTTAGAAATGACGATCACAAATGACGCAGGCGTATTGGGTGGGATTTGTACACTTATCGGGGAAAAAGGCGCCAACATCTCCGACTTGGTGTTCATTGACCGCAAGCCAGACTACTTCCGATTGTTGATCGAGGTTGACCTGCGCGATGTAGAACATATGCACATAATCATGACAGCGCTTGAAGCTGACAGTCATGTCGCCGCCATTGCGCGGCACCGCGATCCCAGCCGTGCAGGGCAGATAGAACGTCAAGGATAACGGGCGCAAGCCCGCAGTGGAAGTAAGGGAAACAGGTGGTCTTCAGACGCAGAGACAGGCGACCGCTTTGGCGTGTACTGCTGGAACTGATTTGGCCACGCGGTGGCTGGGGCCGTGCCGCACAATACGTCAAACACCGTGTTCGCCGTCTGCCCGACACCCCTGAAAAGATATCGCGAGGCATCTGGGCGGGAGTTTTCACATCGTTCACACCGTTCTACGGACTCCATTTCATTATTGCGGCCTTCATGGCGATGGTCATGCGCGGCAACATCCTCGCCTCCTTGATGGGGACGTTTTTTGGCAATCCGCTGACCTATATTCCCATCGCCTATTCCGCGCTGGCTACGGGGCACTGGCTGCTTGGCACGCGGCTTGACCATTCCCTCCTTGAGGGGCCGCGCGACCCCGACTTTTGCAACATCGCCTGCCAGTTCAACAACGCAGGCAGTGATTTATCGCACAATTTCCAGGCAATGTTCACAGATCAACGGGCGGACTGGCACGGGCTGTTAAACTTCAACACCGAAGTTTTCTATCCCTATCTTGTGGGCGGCATCGTTCCCGGTATCATCGCAGCAACCATCGCTTACTATGTTTGCGTGCCGATAATCCGCGCCTATCAGAACAGCCGCCGTAAGGCGTTGCGCGCGAAACTCAGCCAGCTAAAGAATCCGGCTGACGCTGAATAAATCCCGCGCTAGTGTGATGCCAGTAGGAGGAGCTTGTTATGTCCAAATTGCGTTTAGGCGTGAACATCGACCACGTGGCAACGGTGCGCAATGCGCGCGGAGGCGACACCCCTGATCCGGTGCGGGCCGCGATATTGGCACAAGACGCTGGCGCCGACGGCATCACCGCGCACCTGCGTGAAGACCGCCGTCACATCGGTGACGCCGACATTGACGCCTTGATGGCCGCGTTAACCATCCCGCTGAATTTCGAAATGGCGGCCACGGCTGAAATGCAAAAGATCGCCCTGCGCCACAAACCCCACGCGGTCTGCATCGTCCCCGAAAAACGCGAGGAACGCACCACTGAGGGCGGGCTTGAGGTCGCGCGCGAAGAAAACCAACTGGCCCATTTCATCGCCCCCTTGCGTGATGCTGGTTGCCGCGTGTCCATTTTCATCGCCGCCGATCAACGCCAAATCGAAGCCGCCCATCGCATTGGCGCGCAAATTATCGAATTGCACACCGGTGCCTATTGCGATGCCCATGCGGAAGGCGATTTTGCCGCCCGTGACGCCGAACTCGAAAAGATGCGTGACATGGCCGGCCTCGCCCAATCGCTCGGACTCGAAGTTCACGCAGGTCATGGGCTGACATATGACACAGTCAAACCCGTCGCTGCCTTTCCCGAGGTGATGGAACTGAACATCGGGCATTTTCTGATCGGCGAATCCATCTTCCGTGGTCTGCAACCTGCCATCGCCGAGATGCGTCGCCTCATGAATGAGGCCCGTTAAAGAGAGTCTCATGAATGAGGCACTAGCGTAATTCAGTAAGAATAGGACAGGCTTGCTGCCCTGAATAATTTTGTACAAACCATGCAGGGGGGGCAATAGTTTTGTACTAAACCGTTAAAACTGCCCCGAAAGGCCCCAAATGGATCCTCCATGCTGTCTATCTGTCCCTGACAGAAACCACCGACCTGACCGCCCTTATAAAGGTCGTGCAGGACCTCGAAGAATTGGTCGACGAGATTGAAGGTTTCACCGCCTTTCACCACGGCCCCAATGTCGATCTCGAAGGCAGATCGCCTGAGTCGCCCTACGGTTTTCACGCGACCTTCACGGACCGCCCAGCCCTTGCCCGTTACGCCAATGATCCACGCCACCAAGCCCTTGGTGCCCGACTTGTGACCTTGTGCGGCGGGCCAGAAGCGATCAAAGTCTATGACATCGAAACAAAAGATTGAATTCCATGCGCTTTATTTCATTGATGATATCTGTCCTTTTGGCGGCCCCAGCCGCCGCGCAAACCGCCTTTCCTTGGGACGACAACACCGCGACATTTGCATGCGGTCATGTCAGCCTGAACCGTTTTTTTGACGTCACTATTGGTATTCTGTTTGGCGCGGCGCCTCTTAAACTGCTGACAACACGGTTGAATCCATGATCCTCGGTATTGGCACGGATCTTGCGAATATCGAACGAATTCAGGGCACTCTGGATCGGTTCGGGGATCGTTTTCGCAACCGTGTGTTCACCGATATTGAACAGCGCAAAGCTGAAAATCGCAAAGACGTCGCAGGCACCTACGCCAAACGTTGGGCCGCCAAAGAAGCTTGCTCCAAGGCCCTCGGGACAGGCCTGCGCATGGGTATCGCGTGGAAAGATATGGCCGTGACTAACCTTCGGACAGGGCAGCCGGTGATGGAGGTCACGGGGTGGGCTGCACAGCGGCTGGCCGACATGACCCCCGCTGGTCACGAGGCGATCATTCACGTGACCCTCACCGACGATCATCCTTGGGCGCAGGCGTTTGTCGTCATCGAAGCCAGATCCCTTATCAATAAGGATACTGCGGGTTGACTTGACGCCACCTGGCGCGCACATAGCCCCAACTTTTATTGACCTTATGACGCGAGGGACGACCTGTGTGGGCATCCATTAAAGAGACCGTTAAAACAGTGGTTTACGCCCTGCTAATCGCAGGTGTTTTTCGCACGTTCTTGTTCCAGCCATTCTGGATTCCGTCAGGGTCGATGAAAGAAACGCTGTTGATTGGTGATTTTCTGTTCGTCAATAAGATGGCCTACGGCTATTCCTACGCGTCCTGCCCCTCCATCGTCATCCCGCGTTTCGGTATCAATGTTGATGCCGAAGACTTCTGCGGCGTGTTCAAGGGCGGCAATGATCGCCTGTTCGGCTCCGAGCCAGAGCGCGGCGATGTCGTTGTGTTCCGCCACCCTGTCACGGGCCGCGATTTCATCAAACGCGTGATCGGCTTACCGGGTGATACGATCCAGATGCAAAACGGCATCATCTTGCTGAACGGCACGGCAGTTCCGCAATCTGATGCGGGTCTGTTCAGCGAAACGATGGAATATCAAGGCAGCTCAGGCAATCCTCCGCGCTGTGCAAACGGCGCCGTGGGTCTTGGCGCTGAATGTCTCAAGCAGCGGTTTGTGGAAACACTGCCTAACGGCGTGGAATACACGGTGCTGAATATCGGCAATCGTGACCTTGATACGACAGGTATCTTTACCGTCCCCGAAGGCCAGTATTTCTTCATGGGTGACAACCGCGACAATTCATCTGACAGCCGCGTGCCGCAGATTACAGGCGGCGTTGGTTTTGTACCATTTGAAGACATTGTCGGGCGGGCTGATCGCATCATGTTCTCATCCTCGGGCCGCTCACTTCTGGCGTTCTGGACTTGGCGGTCGGACCGTTATTTCAAGGCCGTTCAATGAGCATTTCATGAAACTGTCTGGCGCACTTCGCGATTTTCAAGACAGGATTGGCCACACGTTTGCCAAGCCTGAACACCTCATACGCGCGGTGACCCATTCGTCCATGTCGACGCCCAATCGTGATGACAATCAGCGGCTTGAATTTCTGGGCGATCGCGTCTTGGGTTTGGTCATGTCAGAGGCCCTGTTACAGGCTGACGTGAACGCCCCCGAAGGCCTGCTGGCACCACGTTTTAACGCGCTGGTGCGCAAGGAAACCTGTGCTGACGTGGCCCGTGAGATTGACCTTGGTGCAGTGCTGAAACTTGGCCGATCTGAGATGCTGACAGGCGGGCGGCGCAAGGAAGCCCTGTTGGCTGACGCAATGGAAGCGGTGATTGCCGCAGTCTATATCGACGCCGGATTTGATGTCGCCCGCGAACGGGTCGTCGCTCTTTGGGGGGACAGGATTTCAAACGTCGAAGAAGACGCGCGTGATCCCAAGACGGCCCTGCAAGAATGGGCCCAAGGGCAAGGCGAACCGCCACCCAGCTACACCGAAACGGCACGGTCGGGACCCGATCACGCGCCGATATTCACCATAGAAGTGCGTCTGCATTCAGGGGCCACTGACACGGCGACAGCGCCCAGTAAACGCCAAGCCGAACAAGCTGCCGCCAAGTCCCTATTGGACCGCGTACAAGGAGAGACGACGTGACTGAAGGCACCCCAGACACCCCACCGATGACCCCAGACGTAACGGTGCAACGCGCAGGATTTGTCGCCCTGATCGGTGAACCCAACGCGGGTAAATCCACTTTACTGAACCGCATGGTTGGCGCGAAAGTATCCATTGTCACCCACAAGGTTCAGACAACGCGCGCTCGCATCCGTGGCGTTGCTATTGAAGGCGACAGCCAGATCGTGTTCGTCGACACGCCTGGTCTGTTCCAGCCTAAACGCCGTCTGGACCGCGCGATGGTTGCCGCGGCATGGAGCGGGGTTTCAGACGCTGACGTGGTAGTGCTGATGATCGAAGCGCACCGTGGCATTACCAAAGGTGTCGAGGCGATTTTGGAACGCTTAGGCGATGTCGGCAAAGGCCGTACAATTGCGCTGGCAATCAATAAGATCGACCGCGTCGAAGCACCGGTTTTGCTTGGCCTCACAAAAGAAATGAACGAACGATTTGCCTTTGCCGAAACCTTCCTGATCTCTGCCGAAAAGGGCCACGGCGCTGGAACTTTGCGCACTTGGCTGGCTGAGCGGATGCCGGTTGAGCCGTGGTTGTACCCCGAAGATCAAATCGCCGATCTGCCCCTGCGCATGATCGCCGCTGAAATTACTCGTGAAAAGTTGACACTGCGCCTGCATCAGGAATTGCCGTATCAACTGACTGTTGAGACGGAAAATTGGGAAGAACGCAAAGACGGGTCCTGCAAGGTCGACCAGTTGGTCTATGTCATGCGCGATGGTCACAAGGGCATCGTGCTCGGCAACCGTGGCGAGACGATCAAGTCAGTCGGCCAAGCTGCCCGTGCGGAATTGGTGGAATTTCTGGGCCGCAAAGTTCACCTGTTCATACAGGTCAAAGTGCGTCCGAATTGGCTCGAAGATTCTGATCGGTATTCCGAAATGGGCCTTAATTTCAAAGACGGAAACGAATGACAGGGCCGACCGAAATTCGCAAATTTTGGTGTGACTTTTGAGCGCACGCCTGACGAGTGAATTCTGGGTGTCTGCCTATTTGACGCGGTTGCGGCTTGTCGAAATTCCAGTGTTTGTGACCCGTAAGGGTGACAAAATGGCAGGGTCTGTGTTGGTCAAACTCAACACGCTTGACGGTCAGGCAAAGGCATTTCAGCGCCAGTTTGACCTGATGTCAGGCGAACGTGAATGGGTCGTTCTGGCTGAGGGGCCCGAGGCAGACGTTGACGCATCCCTGAGCAATCAAGCCGGATTTGATCCCGATATTTGGGTGCTTGAGGTTGAAGACCGCGATGGCCGCCATTTGTTAGACGATCCATCGCTTGCTTAAGATCGGCACTCACCTAGACTATACAGATGATTGAATGGCGCGATGAAGGGGCTTTGATACTGGTCCGCAAACACGGCGAAAGCTCCGCTATTATTGAGGTGTTTACCCCCTCGCGCGGCCTTACCGCTGGCATCGTACGTGGCGGCACCAGCCGCAAAATCGCGCCAACGTTGCAACCCGGTGCGCAACTGGACGTGACGTGGAAAGCGCGGCTCGAAGATCACCTTGGCAGCTTTACCGTTGAACCTATCCGCAGCCGCACAGCGCAGGTCATGCAGGATCGACTGGCGCTGGCAGGGCTAAACGCAGTGACTGGGCTTTTATCTTTTTTGTTACCAGATCGCGAAGCCCACGCGCCGTTGTATGCCCGCACCGTCCAATTGCTGGACCTGTTGGGCCAAAATGACGTCTGGCCGCTGGCCTATCTGCAATGGGAGGTCGCGTTGCTGGATGAAATGGGGTTCGGGATGGACTTGTCCGCCTGCGCTGTGTCCGGACTGAACGACGATCTGTTCTACGTGTCGCCGAGAACGGGGCGCGCTGTGTCACGATTGGCGGCGGGCGAATGGGCGGATCGGTTGCTTCCGCTGCCGCATGTTTTGTTGGGTAAGGGCGACGCGGATCTCAATGAGATCGTTCTGGCTCTGCGCACTACGGGGCATTTTCTGAACAATCACCTCTCTAAATCACTTGGTAATTTGCCTATCCCCGAAGCACGTCAGCGACTGATTGATACGATGAGGCGATTGGCCTAGAGCGCCACGAACATCATCTGGCGGCCATCAGAATTGGACAGGATCAACGTGTCGCCCGACGCCTCGGACAATGTCATGTCTTGGAGGGTGGCAAGAAATGCAGCTTCTGCCGCCATGTCTGGGTAGGCCATGCGGGTGGTCCCGATCCCATCAACGCTGAACCACGGGTAGGGCGCTGTCTGGGTTGCAGAATAGTGATTGCACGGGGCTTGGCCGACGACCTCCCCGACCTCAGGAAATACGATTGCGGTCCGTAAATTGATAGCCTCGCCGTCGATTTCAACCAAAATATATTCAGCTGAAAGGGCGACATAGCTTGCGATGCTTTCATCGCCAACAGGAGTTGAGAAAGGTGAGGGGTATCAGGATGGACAATATTTTCAGCATGACTGCAAAATATGCATCTGTTGCATTCAAAAAAAGGGGCGAAAATCTTTATGGATGCTTCAACTCGTGATTTTCTAGGTGGATAGTTGGAGGACGTAATGATTGTAGATTTTGTAGTATCCCTTTCACTCACCCTGCCAAATTCGGTGTCAGATGTTGGGCCACTCCTGACACAGATTGATTTTGTCGAACCTGTGCAGCAGGTCGTGACCTACCCACCTGTGAGCGTTTAGAACCGACTGTTGGGGCTGCAATTGCCGGATGGAACCCTCACCGCGTATGAAGCAGACTTTCTGGCGGACACCGTATTTTTTGGGGCCTTCGCGATCACTAAAGACTTTGGTTATGGGTATGTCACTGCTGCAAGGCTACGCGCCGCTTGACGCTGGACAGATTAGCCTTGCGCCGGAAGCAGCGGGGTATTTTGACAACCCAGACCCGACTTGGGGCAGTTTTGCGCCATGGCGGTGAGCGAAGATGGCGCCTATTCAGTCGTTTGGGGTTGTGGATCACCAAGCGAAGCGTCCGCAGCGGCGCTTTCAGATTGCCGTGAGTATGTCATTACTGATTTGCCAAACTTGCGTGAAATGCCCTGCATTTTGGTGCCGTTCAAATAGGTGGGTTGGGCCAAGAAGTCATTAAGATTGGCCCACTTTCGTTACAAGATACGTCGGGCGATGACCTGCGCTTGAATTTCGGCAGCCCCTTCAAAGATGTTGAGGATCCGTGCGTCACACAGAATGCGGCTCACCTTGTATTCCAGTGCAAATCCATTGCCGCCGTGAATTTGCAACGCATTGTCTGCAGCCGCCCAAGCGACGCGCGCGCCTAGAAGTTTTGCCATGCCGGCTTCGACATCGCAGCGCCGACCTTCGTCTTTTTCGAATGCTGAAAAGTAGGTCAGTTGGCGTGCGATCATGATCTCAACCGCCATCATCGCCAGTTTGTTGGCGACGCGGGGGAATTCGATCAGGGATTTGCCGAACTGCTTGCGATCTTGTGCGTATTGCATGGCCACATCGAGGGCGGAACAGGCCACACCGATGGCACGCGCCGCCGTCTGGATGCGCGCGCTTTCGAATGTTTCCATAAGCTGCTTGAAGCCCTTGCCTTCTTCCCCGCCAAGCAGGTTTTCACCCTTAACGTGGAAGTTATCGAACGCCAGTTCGTACTCTTTCATGCCGCGATAGCCGAGGACTTCGATCTCGCCGCCCATTATTCCTTCGGTCGGGAAAGGGTGCGCATCATCGCCAGGTGTCTTCTCCGCGAGAAACATCGACAGGCCCCTATAATCAGTCGAATCTGGATTGGTGCGCGCCAGCAGTGTCATCACATGGGTCCGCGATGCGTGGGTGATCCATGTCTTGTTGCCCGTGACGCGGTAATCTTCGCCGTCTTTCACGGCCCGTGTGCGCAGCGCGCCAAGGTCGGACCCTGTGTTAGGTTCGGTGAACACCGCCGTCGGCAGTTTTTCTGCGCTCGCCAAGGCAGGAAGCCATTTTCGTTTCTGCTCTTCGGTGCCGCCTGCTATAATCAATTCGGCGGCAATTTCGCTGCGGGTGCCAAGCGATCCAACCCCGATGTAGCCGCGCGATAATTCCTCGGAAACCACGCACATTGATGCTTTGGATAGGCCAAACCCGCCGTATTCTTCGGGAATTGTCAGACCAAAAACGCCCATTTCAGCAAGCTCATCAATCACCGACATCGGGATCAACTCGTCCTTGAGGTGCCATTCATGGGCAAAAGGTTCTACCTTTTCGACTGCATAGCGACGGAATTGTTCGCGGATCATGTCCAGTTCTTCGTCAAGGCCAGTGGCCCCAACGGTGACTTCGGCGCTGCGTTCTTGCATCAGGTCGACCAAGCGCAATCGCGCCGCTTGGGTGTTGCCGTGTTGGGTCAGCGCCTGAACGCTCGGCTCCATCATCATGCGCATCTGGTCTTGGGTCAGGCCGATGTCTTGCAGGCGCAAAATCTCACCCTGATTCATCGGGATGCCGCCATAAATCTGCCAAAGGTATTCCCCAAACGCGATCTGGTGGATCAGTTGTTCAACTTCGCCAAATTTACTGTCCGCCAGCAGTTTCTCGGCCCAAACCTGCATATGTTCCAGTGCTTCGACGTAGGTGGCCAGCCAAGCCAAACCGTGGGCCGCTGTCTGTTCTGCCTCAACCAACGCGCCAGACGGACGGCCATCAACCATCACTTTGTCGCGCACACAGTCTTTGGCGGCCTCCATCAGGGCACGCAGCGGTGCGATGGTCGCGGCTGTTGTGGCCAGCAAGCCCGGCAAGACGGGCGTGGATTGGGCGTTCTGGTCATGTGCGTCACGGGGCATGGGGAAATCCTTGATTGTGCATGTGCAGAAATATCGGCTTCGCAGTAGCAGCGCAATAATAATTCGTAAAAAACTAATAATATGAACAATAATGACCGTACGGAATTGCCGTGCGGCATGTGCTAACGCAGTGTATCCCACGCAATATGGATCATTTTCTTGGATTAGACGGCTTTTATTCCGTAGCTTTCGTTTTGGCAGTCGCAGTGTTTGCCGGATTGGTAAAGGGTGTCGTGGGCTTTGCAATGCCGATGATCCTTATTTCAGGTCTAACACTGGTTCTGCCCCCCGAACAGGCGCTGGCCGGGTTGATCGTCCCTACACTGGTAACGAATGGTTGGCAGTCGCTGCGGCAGGGAGTCAGCAGTGCAATACAAACCGTTGTTCAATTCCGCCTGTTTCTTTTGTGTGGTTTGGTGATGTTGGTGATCAGCGCGCAACTGGTCCGCGTGCTTGATGCTCGTGTTTTGTATGGAATAATCGGTGGGCCCGTCGCGGTGTTTGCAGCGCTGCAATTGGCCGGATGGCACCCAAAGTTGGCGCAACAATCCGCCCGCATTGAGGCCGCAGTTGGCGGCTTCGCGGGCTTCATCGGTGGCATGTCTGGAATTTGGGGGCCGCCAACAGTTGGCTACCTGACGGCGATCGACACGCCAAAACAGGAACAGATGCGCGCACAGGGTGTAATATATGGATTGGCCGCCGTCGCACTTGCAGGGTCGCATATTCAGACGGGAGTCTTGCGGGTCGCGTCGCTGCCTCTGACGTTCACGATCTTGCCGTTCGCGCTGGTGGGCGTGTGGTTGGGATTTCGTGTACAGGACCGCATTCCGCAGGGGGTGTTTCGGACTGTTACGCTGGTGGTTCTTGTTCTTGCGGGGGTAAATTTGCTGCGACGGGCGGTGATTGGCTAGCTGAGCAGGTCGAGGTAGCCGCAAACACCTTCAAGTTCCGGCAGCGCGTTGGGTGACACGACTGTGAACGTGGTTTCGTAAAGAGTGTCGCCGTTCCGACTTGCCTCCATAACCCATTCGCCCAAGGCCAGTTCATAACCATAATCAAACTGATAGAACGTAACACTGGGGGCGTCGCTTGATCCGATGTTGCTTGTAAAGCTCAGTTGAGTAACACCGCTGCTGCCAAGCGGCGGGTGGATGATTGTCATCAGAACGCTATCTTGACCCAATTCCATGGCAAGGCCGGATCGAACCCCGAAACCGATCCCCAACACCGCTGGCACGATGCGCCCTTTGCTGACAAAGGGCGCGCGTCTTCGATGACATGGGTGCCTCCCGCCAAGGTATCCGGGGCATCACGCACCACGTTGCTCGCCTGCGCGCAGATCACCCCAGCTTCAAAGAGGCAGACCTCTGTTGAGACAAAATCGTCTTCAGCCGCAGACACCGCAGCGCCCCAAGCCATGCCTGTAGCCAAAGTCGCTGCGAGGCACAGGGCAAGGGCACTATGCGTTCGTTTCAGGGACTTCCTCTTCATGCTGGCAGTCTAGCCAATCGCGCAGGCTTTGACATCATCATCTATGAAAGGGACGTATTTCGCGAAATTGTTGGCGAACATATCGACCAACTTAGCGGCTTGCGCATCATAGGCCGCCGATTCGCCAGCAGCGTTGCCCCAGGTGTCACGTGGGTTCAAAAGGACAGCATCCACACCATCGCAGGCCACAGGCACATCAAAGCCGAAATTCGCGTCTTTGCGGAACTGCCCTTCTACCAGCGTCCCGTTCAGCGCGGCGGTCAACAAAGCCCGCGTTGCCTTGATCGGCATCCGCGATCCGGTGCCATAGGCCCCACCTGTCCAGCCGGTGTTAACGAGCCAGCAGGTCGCGCCATGGCTCGCGATTTTAACTCGCAGCAAGTTGCCATAGACTTCTGGGCGGCGTGGCATGAAAGGTGCACCAAAACAGGTTGAAAACGTCGGTTCAGGTTCGGTCACACCGCGCTCGGTGCCTGCAACCTTGGACGTAAAGCCTGACAAGAAGTGATACATCGCCTGCGCGGGTGTCAGCCGCGCAATCGGAGGCAAAACGCCGAAGGCATCGCAGGTCAGCATGATGATATTCTTGGGATGGCCGCCCAAGGCTGTGTCACTGGCGTTGGAAATGTAGTGGAGTGGGTAGGCGCAGCGCATGTTCGCGGTCAAGCTGTCGTCGTTGAAATCCAGCTCCAACGTCTCAGTATCGAACACCATATTTTCAATCACGGTTCCGGGCATCTGGGTTGTGGCGTAAATTTCGGGCTCTGCCTCGGGGTTCAGACCAATGGTTTTGGCATAACAGCCACCCTCAAAGTTAAATATCCCACGATCTGACCAGCCGTGTTCATCATCACCGATCAGGGTGCGGTTCGGATCGGCGGACAACGTGGTTTTCCCAGTACCGGACAAACCAAAGAACACGGCGCTGTCGACAGGGTTGTCTTTGGCGTGGTTGGCCGAGCAATGCATCGGCATGATGTCTTGCTCCGGCAGTAGGTAGTTTAACAAAGTGAAGACCGATTTTTTGTTCTCGCCCGCGTATTCAGTGCCCGCGATCAGGATCATCTTGCGATCAAAATTCATGGTAATGACGGTTTCGGACCGACAACCATGGCGTTCCGGATCAGCGAAGAAGCTTGGGCAGTTGATGATAGTCCAATCGGGTGCAAAATCCGCAAGCTCAGACGTCTCTGGGCGCCGCAGCATGTGGCGAATGAACAACCCATGCCACGCCAGTTCTGTTACGACACGCACGTCCAAACGATGCGCTGGGTCAGCGCCACCAAACAAATCCTGTACAAAATAGTCTTTGCCGCCCATATGCTCGACCAGATCGTCATAGAGACGATCAAACGCATCCGGCGTCATTTCGGCATTATTTTCCCACCAGATTGTGTCTTCTGTGGTTGCCGACCGCACGACGTGTTTGTCCTTGGGCGACCGGCCTGTGAATTTTCCAGTGGTCACAAGGAACGTGCCGCCCTTGCCAAGCTGGCCTTCGCCACGCTCCAGCGCCTGCGCGATCAAATCGTCTTCAGAGAAATTGTAATAGACCTGACCCAGCCCATTGATGTCCTGATCGGACAGCTTCATGGATGGGTTGACCGTGCCGTGGTCCATAGTCTTGCTCCTAGGTTTGAGAGGCGCTTAGTCCCCATACACCACGATCTAACATGACGGTTTTGGGTGTTAACACCCGCCTTTGTCACAGTTAGCGCAATCAATTGCACGTTAGCGCCATCAAGGTGGAGAACCGCCGATCTAACTTAGGCGCTAATACAATAAGTGAGACATTTTAGTCATTGGTTACGTTATTTAGGGGTACAAAGAGTTGTTCATTGTCACCCTTTTTCAATTTTAGATTGATTCTCCCCCACTAAATGGGGCAAAACATTAAAAAAAGACAATAAAAACACGAGCAGTAAAAAGGCAGCATTATGTCACGAATCGCACTTGTCGATGACGATCGGAATATTTTGACATCCGTACAGATCACACTCGAAGCCGAAGGCTTTGAGGTCGCAACCTATGCCGATGGTCAACAGGCCCTAGATGCGTTCACCAAACGCATGCCCGAGTTGGCTGTTCTGGACATCAAGATGCCCCGCATGGATGGCATGGATTTGTTGCAGAGGTTGCGGCAGAAAACATCCATGCCAGTGATTTTTCTAACATCCAAAGACGATGAGATTGACGAAGTTCTTGGTCTGCGCATGGGCGCGGATGACTACGTCAAAAAGCCATTTAGCCAGCGTTTGTTGGTCGAACGCATTCGCGCGCTGTTGCGCCGTCAGGATGCGATCTCGGGTGTGATCATTGAAGAAACCGAAGAAACCAAAGTCATGATCCGCGGTGATCTGACGATGGACCCTTTGCGCCATGCGGTGAACTGGAAGGGCAATGATGTGTCACTGACCGTCACCGAATTTTTGCTTTTGCAGGCGCTCGCCCAACGTCCCGGTTTTGTAAAGTCTCGCGATAAGTTAATGGATGTCGCCTACGACGACCAAGTCTATGTCGACGACCGAACCATCGATAGCCACATCAAACGTCTGCGAAAGAAGATGCGCACGGCAGATGATGAATTCTCAGCGATCGAGACGCTTTATGGTATAGGCTATAGGTACAACGAAGAGTAAGTAGTCATTCCATGACGGTTGCCCCAAAGATTGACGTGAGAGATTTAAAGTCTGTGCGCGACGCTGCGCGCGGACAGGATCAGGTTGTGCTTGGCTACGATTCTGTTGCGCCCGCCGCGAATGGTGCGGCGATGCAGCGGCGCAAACGGCACGGTCTTTTTCACCTGAGCAAGTCACCGCTGGCGCGCAAGATCATCACATTCAATCTGTTGGGCCTGATTGTTCTGGTCGCAGGTGTTCTCTACCTGAACCCTGCGCGCGACAATCTCGCCTACCAACGCGGCAGTGCGCTGGTCAATGAAGTTGAATTGATCGCCGACGTGTTTGAAGCGCAACTTCCCGTCAACGCCCCCGTCAATCTCATGAGCGGTGATGGAATGGACGCCAAAATCACGCTCGAAAACCTTGATCTTCGGGGCGGCATTGACGTCTATCTCCTTGATTCGAGCGGGACGCTTGTCCAAAAATGGTCTGATCCAACCCCGCAGGACGCGCCCGTTCCTGGCCTTGAACTTGTAAGCCAGGGTGTTTTCCTGACCAATGCGCTGAGCGGTCTATTTAAAAAGCTATCCAGCGTTTTTGGTGGCGGTATCCAAGACGTTGCTCCGCTTGATCTCACTGCAGAACTACAGGACGTGGTGCCTTATACACTTGAAACTGGCACATGGATTGAAACTCGAGTGGACCCGCAAGGACGATCCTATTTCAAAGTTTTGACGCCCGTCGTTCAACAAGGCGGCACGACCGTCGGCGTCATCGCGTTGGTGTCCGCGCCGGGTCAGCTTGATGCATTGGTCAGTCGCGACCGTGAACAGCTTTTGCAGATGTTTATTATAGGCATTATCGTGTCCATTGCCATGAGTCTTGCCTTGGCGTCGACCATTGCCCACCCGTTGGCCGAACTGGCGCAAGCTGCCGAACTTGGGCGCGACCGGAACGCGCGCAAAATGTCGCCCCACCGGATTCATATTCCTGATTTGACGGGCCGCCCCGATGAGATTGGCCGTCTGTCAGGCGCAATTCGGGGGATGGTATCGGCGCTGTTTGAACGCATCGAAGGCAATGAACAATTCGCCGCTGATGTGGCGCATGAAATCAAAAACCCTTTGGCGTCTTTGCGCTCCGCCGTCGGCACGCTGCGCAAAGCCACTCGCGAAGATCACCGTGAACGCATGCTTGAAGTGATTGAACATGACGTACAGCGACTGGACCGTCTGGTGAGCGATATTTCCAACGCGTCACGGCTAGATTCGGAACTGGTCAAAGAAGAAGAAGAGGGGTTCAACCTGATCAAAACCCTTAGTAATCTGACCAAATTCCTTGGCAACCAAGCCAAAGAAAAAGGCGTTGATTTCATCTCTGACCTGCCCAAAGATCCGATTGAGATTATGGGACTTGAAGGGCGTCTGGCACAGGTTTTTGTCAACCTCATTTCTAACGCGATTTCGTTTTGCGAAGATGGCGACGCGATCCGTGTCTGGGCGCGAAAACGCGAGAACCGCGTTTTAATTGTCGTCGAAGACACCGGCCCTGGCATCCCCGAGGGCGCATTGCAAAAGGTCTTCCAGCGCTTCTATTCTGAACGGCCCGAGACGCAATTTGGCGATAATTCAGGCCTTGGACTGGCGATTTCAAAACAGATCGTTGAGGCGCACGGTGGGGTCATTTGGGCGGAAAATATCCGACCGACAGACGCCGACATTGGTTCTGAACCACTTGGTGCGCGCTTCGTGGTTGGCCTTCCCGTCTGAATGCTGTCTGAGCCGCCCAAAATTGGGCCCGAAGGCCGCCTGCAACTTCACGCCAGCACCGTTGTAATAGGCGGTAAAGCTGTTGCAATTGCGGGTCCGTCAGGGTCGGGAAAATCAGCACTGGCGTTCAAGCTTATGTCCTTTGGCGCAACCCTTTTGGCCGATGACATCACGTGGCTTGAGGCAACACAGACCACCCTGATGGCCAGTTGCCCGCCTGCCGTGTCCGGTCGCATCGAAGCGCGCGGCGTCGGCATTCTGAATGCAATCTCTGCGCCACCTGCTCCACTGCATCTGGTTGTCGATTTGGGCATTGATGAACCCGCACGATTGCCAGCCCAAAAGACGATCACTCTGCTCGGGCATGACATCGTACTGCTTCACACCGTTGCAATTGCCCACTTTGCTGATGTTATCGTGCATTATATGATGCATGGTCGGGCGGATTGACCTGCCTAGTAGAGGACCGAAATGAAAAACGACACGCCAAAACCGCAAAAATTGATCGTTGTCAGTGGGCCGTCCGGTGCGGGGCGATCCACAGCGATCAATGTGCTCGAAGATCTTGGGTTCGAGGCGATTGATAACGTCCCGCTGACGCTGATTCCGCGATTGACGGGTGGTGAAATGCCGCGCCCGCTAGCGATTGGTCTGGACGTTCGCAACCGCGACTTCACTGTGTCCTGCGTGTCAGATTTAATGGCACAGCTGCACCTTCGGGCGGACATCGACGCGCAACTGCTGTTCCTTGAGGCAGGTGAAGACACTCTCGTTCGGCGTTATTCCGAAACGCGACGCCGCCATCCGCTTGCCCCTGATGAACCTGCAATTCAGGGAATCAGGCGCGAAGCGGATTTGCTCACGCTGTTGCGCCAACAGGCGGAATTCCTGCTGGATACGTCAGACATGTCACCGCACGACCTTAAGGCGCAGCTGACTGATTGGTTCGGGGATCGCGGTGCTGGGCTATTCGGAATTAGCCTACAGTCATTTTCGTACAAACGCGGAACCCCGAAAGGGGTGGATATGATGTTTGATTGCCGGTTTCTCAAGAATCCCTACTGGGACTCGTCGTTGCGTGCATCAACCGGCCTCGATCCTGCTGTGGGCGCGTATATTGAAACGGATGCACGACTTGTAGGGTTCTTGGACAAGGTGGCAGATCTGATTGTTACGCTGATGCCGGCCTTCCAAGATGAGGGAAAATCCCATCTCAGTATTGGATTTGGCTGTACCGGCGGGCAACACCGATCTGTCTATGTAACCGAAAAATTGGCCATGACTCTTGCGAAACAAGGTTGGCAGGTGTCTAAAAGGCATCGAGAAATGGACCAGACTCGGATGAGTCCATTGCCGTAAGGCGGATCAACGGGTGGCGGATTTGATCGGAATTGTGATTGTTGCACATGGCGGGTTGGCGGCAGAGTATCTGTCGGCAATAGAGCATGTTGTCGGCGAGCAGGCCGGAATGCACGCCATTGCCATTGCACCCGATGATGATCGAAGCCTCAAACAAGATGAAATTTGCGATGCCGCTGATTCCGTAGATACCGGCGACGGCGTGGTGATTGTGACCGATATGTTTGGTGGGTCGCCGTCCAACCTGTCGCTGAGGGCCTGTAGTCTCCAGAATCGCCGCATTTTGTATGGCGCGAATCTTCCGATGCTCGTAAAGCTCGCCAAGTCGCGCAACAAGACAGTGATCGACGCTGTGAACGCGGCGCTGGATGCTGGACGAAAATATATTGACAGCCATGCTGTCGAATTGGACACCTAAAGGCAGAATATGGCGCTACGCACCCTGAACATTACTAATATCAAAGGGTTGCACGCGCGCGCGTCTGCCAAGTTTGTCGAAACCGTTGAGAAATTTGATGCCCAAGCCGAAGCATCCAGAGACGGAATGTCGGCCGATGGCGACAGTATAATGGGCCTTTTGATGTTGGCAGCTTCCGTTGGAACCTCTATTGAGGTTGAAACAAAAGGCCCGCAGGCCGATCAGCTCATGGATGCGCTGGACGCACTTGTGGCCGACAAGTTTGGGGAAGGGGATTAGCGTCCCACTCCTCGAAAGGCTAGGAAACTGCGCTTGACCGACCTGTCGACAAGATCACAAACGTCGCGTGACGAGGCAGAAGTGCCGCGCGTCTATGATCGCCGTTCCCTGACCTATTCTGAAACCTTTGATAGCAATATAAAGCGTTGGTTTATCAAGGCGATGGAATGGATGACTGGCAAGATTACGATCGTCTGCCGCATCCGCGCATTTGAGAAAATGGGACAACCCTCCGGTCAGGCGTTCTGGCCCGCCACCATGAAGGTCATGGGAATCGAAATACAAACCCCGCAAGACCAGCTTAAAAACATCCCTGAAAAGGGTCCGGTGATGTTCGTCGCGAACCATCCTCATGGAATGATTGATGGCATGGTTTTGGCGGATCTGATTGGCCGCCGTCGCAACGACTATCGTATTCTGACTCGGTCCCTGTTGACGGGAATCGACGAAGCGGCGTCAAGTTATATGATTCCGGTTCCGTTTGTGCACCAAGTGGATGCGCAAGAAAAAATGATCGAAATGCGGGCGAAATCGATGGAACATCTGGGCAATGGTGGGCTTATTGCGCTGTTCCCGTCCGGTGTTGTTGCATCATCCAGAACCATGTGGGGCCCCGCCATCGAAGAAGAATGGAACGTTTTTACCGCTAAAATGATCCGCCGATCCGGTGCAACGATCGTTCCGTGTTTCTTTCCGGGCAGCAACTCGCGGGCCTATCAAATTGCCAACCAGATCAGCGCGACGCTGCGTCAGGGTTTGTTGATCCACGAAATCGTCCATGCCTTTGACAAGCCGCAAAACCCAATCATCGGCAAACCGATCACTCCCGAAGAAGTCGCAGAACGGGGCGATGATCCACGGGCGTTTATGGAGTGGCTGCGGGAACACACTTTGGCGCTGAAAAACTAGCGCGTGGGAACGGGAACCTCAAAGCGATAATCATAAAATCCGCGATCTGTTTTACGACCCAACCAGCCAGCTTCGACGTATTTTGTCAGCAGTGGGCAGGGGCGATATTTGGTATCTGCCAGCCCGTCGTGCAGCACATTCATAATCGCCAGACAGGTGTCCAAACCGATGAAATCTGCAAGCTCCAGCGGACCCATTGGATGGTTCGCGCCGAGTTTCAGCGACGTATCAATCGACAAAACTCCACCGACGCCTTCATACAGTGCATAGACCGCTTCGTTGATCATCGGCATCAGGATGCGGTTGACGATGAAGGCCGGAAAATCTTCTGCAGTGGCGGATGTTTTCCCAAGTCGGTCAACCACACCTTTGCAGGCATCATACGTCGGCACATCCGTGGCGATTCCACGGATCAATTCGACCAGCTGCATGATCGGGACGGGGTTCATGAAATGAAACC
>Ga0307488_10000060_pt1 | contig 80227 bp, 64 predicted proteins | sample SB02metaG_FD_202248 | JGI IMG/M metagenome (GOLD analysis project Ga0307488, IMG submission 202248) | Sea-ice brine microbial communities from Beaufort Sea near Barrow, Alaska, United States - SB 0.2 | ecosystem: Environmental > Aquatic > Marine > Coastal | place: USA: Alaska | collected...
ATCCAAGGGCACAGTGCTGCCCAGCTGTTTAGCCAGCGTCTTCGAGTAGGCACCGGCGGTAATAAATACTTCGCGGCAAAGCACTTGATTAGAGGGCACTTGATTGGATGGCGCTTGATTAGAGGGCACTTGGTTGGAGGGCGCTTGATTAGAGGGCACTTGGTTGAAGGACATCTCACAATCAGTGTACAGCGCTGTCACAAGCTTCCCCTCAAGCTTAAAACCAGTCACTTCGGCGGTTATAAACTCACCACCCTGCTGCTGAAACAACTTAAATAAACTCCGGGACAGGGCCAGGGGCGACAGAGTCTGAGCACCAGCTGGCACCAATACAGCACCGGCGAATCCCGATCGCAAGTTGGGCTCAAGATCAGTCAGCTCTGGGCCTTCAACAAGCTGATAGTCCACATTCCGGCGCTGGTAATAGCTGCAATTCAATTTTGCCGCGGCAAACTGGCTGGGGGTTTCATTGATATAAAGCGTGCCTTCTTGTCGCAACAGCGCTTGAGCGCCAGCTTTGTTCACAAGGGGCTGTAAATAATCCAGCGCCCGACTGGACAGGGCACTGATAGCAGCCGAAGACTGATCGGCCTTTGCTATCGAACTACTGGCTAGAAAGCGCGCAAACCAAGGCAGCAATCGCGGAGCATAAGCCGGTCGCAGAGCTATAGGCGCCATCCGCTGCAGCAGCATATGGGGGATCTCTTTCCAAATGCCTGGCATGGCCTCGGGATGCACTGAACCAACCGAAATAATACCGGCATTACCCGAGCTTGTGCCTTCGCCGGGGGGCATCGGATCAATCAGGATAACTTGGCGGCCCTTTTCTTGCAGATAGAGAGCCGTGCAGATGCCGACTATGCCTGCGCCAACCACCACTGTTTGCGGGTCTGTCTTCATGATTAGATAAGTCTCTTAATATAGGTCTCTTAATATAAATTTCTTAATATAAGCCTCTTTACATAAGCGTCTCAAGAGGGCTGCTGGGCAAAAATAGTGGATGTATTAGACGTACTTGGATGCAGAATATAGGAATCAATCAGGCAGAGATAGCGCAGCACCAAGTTAAGGTCGGCGCTAAGCATATTGAGAGTAAAAGCTGCACTACTGGAACGAAAAAACCCCTGCAGGCTAATGCTTGCAGGGGTTTGAAAATCGTCGCGGCTACTACCTACTTAGCTACTACCTATTAGCAGGATGACAATAAATTAGAAGGTCTTAAAGCTGCGCTTTGCTTAATCTGGAGAAGTGGTAGGAACACGCAGACTTGAACTGCGGACCCCTTGCATGTCATGCAAGTGCTCTAACCAACTGAGCTATGCTCCTATTTCTCCTGTCGAGCGCATTCTACACAAGCCCCACAACTCTGCCAAGGAAATTCAAGACAATTCGAACTACAGTTAAGTAGGTAACAACTTATCGACGAATAAGATTTTTCAAAACGGATTTACATAAATCTAAAAGGATTTTACATGCTCCAACCTGTAATTATTGCCGGTGGCTCCGGCACTCGACTCTGGCCTCTATCGCGACAACTCTACCCCAAGCAATTCTTACCTCTAGTCGGCCAAGAGACTATGTTGCAAGCAACCCTGACACGCTTACAGGGCTTGAAGTGCGCACCACCGATTATTGTCTGCAATGAAGATCATCGCTTTATCGCCGCTGAACAGTTGCGCCTTGCAGACACTGAGCACAACGGCATTATCTTAGAGCCCTGTGGCCGCAATACCGCACCGGCCATCTGTCTGGCTGCATTGCTGGCCAAGGATATAGACCCCGATGCCACTCTGCTAGTGCTGCCAGCAGATCATCATATGGACAATCCCCAGGCATTTATCGCAGCAATTAATGCAGCAGCAGAAGCGGCTGCAAAGGGAGCACTGATCACCTTCGGCATTAACCCCAGCCATCCGGCCACCGGCTATGGCTATATCAAAAGCGACCAGCCACTGGTCGGTGATCAGCCCCAGAAAATCGGCGAGTTTATCGAAAAGCCGGACCTTGAGCGGGCCGAGGAATTAATAGCCAGTGGTGATTATCTCTGGAATAGCGGCATATTTATGTTTCGCGGCGATGCTTTTCTCAGGGAACTGGAAACACTGCGCCCCGACATTTACAGCGCCTGCCAACAGTCATGGCAGACCAGCGCAGTGGATATGGATTTTGTACGCCCGGATACCAACCTCTTTTCTGCCTGCCCTGCCGAATCAATTGACTATGCCGTGATGGAAAAAACCACCAATGCCATGGTTATGCCAATGGACCCCCAATGGAACGACCTGGGTAGCTGGTCGTCACTGCTTGAGCTGTTGCCAAAGAATGATCAGGGCAATGTGGAGATCGGTGACACTATAGGTATTGAGAGCAGCAACAACTATGTGCACGCTGAAAATAAGCTGGTGACTACACTGGGTATAAATGATCTGGTTATAGTCGACACCAAAGATGCTCTGCTGGTAGCCCACAAAGATCATGTGGAGAAGGTAAAGCAACTAGTTGATATTTTAAAAGCCCAGGGACGTTCGGAATATGTCCATCATCGCGAGGTTTATCGGCCCTGGGGGAAATATGACTCCATGGATCAGGGCCCACGATTTCAAGTAAAGCGCATCACCGTAAAGCCCGAAGCCAAGCTTTCCGTGCAGATGCATCATCATCGCGCCGAGCACTGGGTTGTGGTCAGCGGCACAGCCAAAGTCCGCATAGACAATGTAGAGCGTTTAATCTGTGAAAACGAGTCGGTCTATATTCCAATAGGCGCGGTTCACAGCCTCGAAAATCCAGGGAAAATTCCCATTGAGCTTATTGAAATACAGTCCGGAACCTATTTAGGAGAGGACGACATTGTCCGCTTTGAGGACCTCTACGGGCGCGCCTAACCCGTTAGCCGCCTGACCTTCTGTTACTGCTTCATGATCCTCAAGATGGTTCTGACGGCCTATGGCGTAGTATTGCAGGCCATGTTCTTGCAGGCGCTTGGGATCATAGAGATTGCGACCATCGATAATCACCGGGTAAGTTAGCGCCGCTTTAATTTCACTAAAGTCTGGCGACCAAAACGGCTTCCACTCGGTGCATACCATCAACACATCAGCGCCAGAGAGCGCTGCCTCTTTAGTGCCACAGAGCAGCAAATCATCCCGCACACCATAAATAGACTGAGTAGCTTCCATGGCGTGGGGATCGTAAGCACGCACTGATGCTCCCTGGCGCCACAGTGCTTCCATTAATAGTCGACTGGGTGCCTCACGCATATCGTCGGTGCCCGGCTTAAAGGCCAGGCCCCACAGCGCAATGGTCTTGCCACGTAAATCACCATTGAAATAATCCGACAGTTTCTCGAACAGGCGGTGCTTTTGCTCATCATTCACCGCTGTCACTGCACTTAGCAACTTGGGTTGATAGCCCGCTTTGATTGCCGTGGCCTCCATGGCCCGCAAATCCTTAGGGAAACAGGAACCGCCAAAACCGCAGCCAGGATAGATAAAGCTGTAGCCTATGCGCGGATCTGAACCCATGCCAATCCTAACCTGCTCAATATCCGCACCCACCAGCTCGGCGATATTGGCCACCTCATTGATAAAGCTGATTTTTGTCGCCAGCATCGAGTTGGCCGCATATTTGGTCAACTCCGCAGAGCGCACATCCATAAAGATCAGCTTGTCCCGCTGACGGTTATAAGGGGCATAGAGCTCATGCATCATCTCTTCGACCCTGGCGCTGTCTGTGCCAACAATGATTCTGTCGGGGCGAGTGAAGTCCGCCAGTGCCGCGCCCTCTTTCAAAAACTCTGGATTGGATGCCACACTGAAGTCACAATCGACTTTGCGCTTATCCAGGGCAGCCTGGATTTTCTCTGAGACTAAGTCGGCGCTGCCCACAGGAACCGTAGACTTGTTGATCACCACCTTAAAGCTGTTCATATGCTCGCCAATACTGCTGGCCACATTGAGTACATACTGCAGATCAGCAGAGCCATCTTCGTTGGCTGGAGTACCCACGCCAATAAAAATCATCTCAGCATGGTCCACTGCCATTGCTGCGTCAGTGGTAAATTTGATACTGCCATCCGCCAGTGAAGTGCTCAGATAGCTTTCCAAGCCCGGTTCATAAATCGGCACATGGCCAGTGTTTAGGGCATCGACTTTGGCCTGGTCTATATCGACACAGATCACCTCGTTGCCCACATTGGCGAAACAGGCCCCAGTGACTAGGCCGACGTATCCACTTCCAAATATTGTTATCTTCAAAACAGATCCCTGTTCAATTATTTACGTCCTGTAAATATAGACCATAGAATCTGATTCAAAGCTGAATTAAACAGCGATAACAGACTGACCTCCCCTGGGCTAACGACAAGCCAAATTAACAGGCCAGAGGACAAGAGGATCAAGAACTTGGAGAATTCTCTTAAACTCGGAATTACTAAACTATAAACCGGATAAATTTAAAGGAGAATGGTATGGCAAAAACAACGGTTACTCATATTTAAATAACCTAAAGAGATGCCACTTTACGTCTCAAGTAAAAAGTACAATTGATAAAGAATTTAAAAAACAGCATCAACTCTATTCACTTTTGAAGTAAATGGTTATTTTAATGCGCACTGCGTCTCTATAAGCGACTTTTGACTGAAATAGACATGACCATGACGCTTTGTGACAGTGCTTAAGGGTGTTCATGGGCTATTATAAATTTCACCGAAAATTTTCTCCATTCATCAAGACTGTATAAAACTACTGGCTAAATGAAATCAACATTTCAATACTTCACATCCATATATAAGCGAACATAAAAGTAATAAATACCTACATAAAAATAACAATAAATGCTGGGATATTATTTTTTAAGAAGTCTTACATCGGGCCCCTCCCAGCTAACAAAGAATAATTATAAATGCGGAAAAACCGCTTCAATAGCAATCAGGGGAAGACCAATGAAAACAAGTTCATTTCTTAAACTCAGTAGCATGGCATTAGCCATAGCAACCATATCCACTGGGACATATGCTGCCCAACTTGAAGAAATCATAGTTACAGCGCAAAAGCGCGCCGAAAGCCTCCAGGACGTACCCATCTCCATGACTGCTCTAAGCGGCGAGAAAATCTCCGAGGCCGGCATGAATAGCTTCGCCGATTTAGCGGCTTATGTGCCCAATTTAGGTATCTCAGAAAATGCGGTTGCCACAGGCATCTATATGCGCGGCGTTGGTCCTGGAGCTCAACAATCTTTTGAACAATCCGTAGGCCTCTATGTGGATGGCGTGCATATGGCCAAGGGTCGTCAGGTTCGAACCGGTATGTTCGATCTGGCTCAGGTTGAAGTGTTGCGCGGCCCTCAGGGCATTCTCTTCGGCAAGAACACTTTGGCCGGTGCGATTAATGTCACCTCAGCCTCTGCCAATATTGGTGACGAATTTGGCGGCAAAATCAGCGTTTCCAAAGAATCCTATGATGGTCAGACAATTGAAGGCCATATTGCCGGATCTGTTACAGATACATTGGCCATGCGTTTTGCCATTAAAGACCGTCAATCTGACGGCTATTTACACAACAGCTATGCAAACCAAGACTCGCCCAGTGCCGACGAAACCATGTGGCGCTTAAGTGCCAACTGGGAACCCTCAGAGAACGTCTCAGTTAAATTTACCCATGCTGAAAGTGAGCAGGTTCGCGGTGGTTCAACCATTGCAATCAATCAATTTTCAAAAACCGATAATACTGGCGCCGCCGATGGCATCATGTTTGGTGTCATGCTAGGCATACCTGCCTATAACTATGCCGCTCAGTTTCCAGACTTTTTAAGCGGTGCTGGAGCGGGTAAATTGGATGCCTATCGCGACGCTATATCCTTTGGCGGCTGTGCGCTTGAATCCTCACTGGGTCGCTCATCATCTGTCTGTGACAACGGCGGTGAAAAGCCTGAAGGCACCAACACCAATACTCAGGATACCTCGCTGAATATTGATATTGAATTGGCTAATGGCTACAGGTTTACCTCTGTCACTGGCCGCGCAGCCTACGACTACGAAGATGGTATAGATGCAGATGGCCTGCCGGTTCGCTTTATCGGCCGCAGTGATATTTCCGATTATGAGCAAACTAGTCAAGAATTCCGACTCTCATCATCAGCTGATGCCAAGTTCTCGTTTATTACCGGTGCTTACTGGGAAAACCAGGTTCAAACCATTGACCGTATAGTTGCGGTTGACGGCACCTTAGGTTTACCTGCCGGTCTTTCAACTTTCCCTGGCGTAGGCCCTTCACCTTCATTCCTTGCCTTTAACCCAACTCAGGTTGCCGGACTTAACTATATCGGCAGTCTGACTGGCGGACGATCTGACTATGCAGTGGGCGAACTTGGGGAAACCCTGTGGATGGCTGGTGGCCGTATTTCCAATTGGGAGCAGGAAACCGATGCCTGGGCTGTGTTTTTTCAGGGTACCTACAATCTGACGGATAACTTAAGTCTAACCGCTGGTATTCGCTACACCGAGGAAGACAAAACCGCTGTAGCTGCTATGTACAATACAACAGCAGACATTGGCTTTACCGCTACGGGTCTCGACCTCAATGTTACCGAAGGCCTGGCCACACCAACCGATTCAGCATTGTGGCCAACACTTGTACATTCACTTTTTGGTACTTACAACCACCAGTTTGACGACGAGCGCTCTACGGATCAGCTAATGCCGGCTATGAGTCTAGAGTGGAAGGCCTCAGATACCAGCATGTTCTACGCCAGTTACTCGGAAGGCTTTAAGAGCGGCGGTTTCAACTCGGTGGATGATCAAAAGCCCGCGTTGTCGGTCAATGTATTCGGCCAGGACTATGCCCCAGACCCCACTGTTCCCGGTGTTGGCTGGACCTATGAAGATGAAACAGCGAGTTCACTTGAGATCGGCGGCAAGCACACATTGTTAGACGGCGCGATGAACTTTAACTGGGCAATCTTTAACAGTGAATATGTTGATCAGCAGGTCTCTACCTTTGTGGGACTAGGCTTTGTTGTAGCCAACGCCGCGTCGTCCAATATTGACGGTGTTGAGCTGGATCTCACTTGGCAGGCTAGTGACAACCTATTACTGGGTGCCAACGTCGCCTATCTGGATGGCGAATACGGCTCCTTCCCCGGTGCAGGTTGTACTGCTGAGCAGGCTTCAGGCGTTCTTGGCTTGGGTGATATAACACCAGACTCGGCAGTTATCTCTTTCGAGGGATGTACGCAACAGTTTGATGGTGGCGTTCCCACTGGAACTAGCCAAGATCTTGCTGGCGGCCAGATTGGTGCCAAGTACTCCGGCGCACTGTTTGCCGATTACACCCGTCCAGTGGGCAATGGCGTAGTTTGGTTTGCCAGTGTCGACGTCAACTTCACCGACGGTTACTACATGACCGGCGATCTCGATCCGATTGATTACCAAGAAGGTTTCGAGAAAATGAATCTGCGCACTGGACTGCGCGGCGAAAACTGGGACTTTATGCTCTACGGTCGCAACGTGACTGATGAGATGACTGCATCGGGCGCAGCGGATGTCCCATTGGCATCCGGTTCTCACTGGAGATATATGGGCGCTGGAGAAACTTGGGGCGCACGCTTCAGCTACAGCTTCTAAACTCTATGCAATTACTGTAAAAAAGCTAGAACGAAAAAGGACGGGTCACCCCGTCCTTTTTTATGTCCGAAATTGCCACAGCTCTGACTGTTGATGACAGTGAACGACATCTATTTTTCGCTAACATAAGCGCCTAGCAGCCAATCTCTGCAACAGATAATTCGTCTTACTAAACTCTGCGGACAATAATATGAAAAATAAAACCACCTTAGTAACCGGCGCCTCTGATGGAATCGGCCTCGAATGCTGCAAAATACTCGCGGCCAAAGGCTCTAATTTAATTCTCGTGTCACGCCGCCAACCGCTGCTGGACGAGATAGCCACAAGCCTTAAAGCCCAATATCCAACCATTAACTGCACTGTTATCACCGCAGATCTGGCCGCGCCCCAGGCGGCTCAAACATTATTTCGGCAAGTTCAGGACCAGGGACTGGAAGTGGATTTTCTAATCAACAATGCCGGGCTATTACAGAATGGATTTTTTACCGAGCTCGATCTAGCCGCTCAGGAAAGCATGATCAACGTGAACATTGTTGCCCTGACCTCCTTGACCCATCTGTTTGCCAACAATATGGCCAGTCGCAGTGGTGGACATATATTAAATGTTGCTTCACTGGCTGCCTGGACACCGATCCCCAACCAGAATGTCTATGCCGCCAGTAAAGCCTATGTGCTGTCTTTTACTCAGGCGCTGCACGATGAGCTCAATGCGAGTAAGTCCGGGGTTACAGTCACCGCTCTCTGTCCCGGCTATACCGCCACAAAGATGATGGACAACCCAGATCAGGGGGGCAAATTATTGGTTCCCGCGGGTATGCTGCAATCACCACGGGAAGTGGCCGAACAGGGTATTGAAGCCTGCCTCGCCGGTCGACCGACCATTGTCACCGGACTGGCCAATCGCATTACTGTGGCCATTACTCGCCTGTTCTCGCGAATGGCTCTGGCAAAAATTGCTGGGCGCTATTACCGCAGCAATATGCAGTAGAGACTCCGCAACCTCCAGATATAACAAACAACATAAAAAGAATAAAAGAGACCAATATGAGCGAGCAAACTCCGAGCAAAGTAATGATCACCGGCGCCAATGGCTTTATCGGCAATAGCCTGATGCGCTACTACCAACAGCAGGGCATTGAGGTTGTTGGTGTCGACTTACGTGGTAATGGAGGAACAATTGTTGAAGGCGATATCGGCAACCCCCAGAGCATTGCTGAGCTGCTCGAGCAATGCGATGTCATTATTCACACCGCTGCGCTAGTCTCCAACGCGATAAGTGACGCCGATATGTGGCGGGTCAATGTGCAGGCTACGGCCAATCTGATTGCCGCGGCTGAAAAATATAAGGTTCGGCGTTTTGTGCAACTTTCATCGGTTGTTGCCTACGGCAATTCCGCTGTCGGTGAGCTCCATGAAGATCGTCCGGTCCATGCCGATGGTGGCAGCTATGTGCTGACCAAGCTCGCCTCTGAGCACGCGGTGTTAGCAGCCCACGCCAAGGGCAATATAGAGATCGTGATAATACGTCCAGGAGATGTCTACGGCCCCGGCAGTCGGCCCTGGTTGATACTGCCTCTGGAAGCCATTCTCAAAGGCCAGTTTATGCTGCCTGAAAAGGGCCAAGGCTTTTTTCGGCCCACTTACATAGATGATCTGATCCGCGGCATTGTGCTGGCGGTTGCCAGCCCTGAAGCCAACGGCGAGATATTTAATCTCTCATGCCAGGGTTATATCAGCAGCAAAGAGTTTTTTAGTCACCACTACAGCTGGCTGAATAAGAAAGGGCCAATGCTGGTATCCACTCGACTGGCAATGATAGCCGCCGCTGTGGCCACTAAGCTTGCCGATCTCACCGGCGGTGTGAATGAAGCATCCACTGCCACAGTGGCTCAGCTGTCGACCAAGAGCTGGTTTAGTATAGAAAAGGCTCAGCGAATTCTCGGCTGGGCGCCTGAAGTCTCGTTTGAAGAGGGAATGGCACGCTCAAAGCAATGGGCCACTGACCAGGGCCTGCTAAAGAAATAATCAGTCTTTTGAATTAGCTGTATGTGCTGTGCGATAGGATCCGGCGGTCTCGCCGGTCCACTGCTTAAAGCTACGATAGAACGAGCGGGCCTCGGCATAACCCAGTTCATAGGCAATATTATCTAGGGTCAGCTCAGTATTTTTTAGAAAGTAGATCGCCAGTTCATAGCGCAGTTCATTGAGCACATCTTTGTAGTGGGTGCCCTCTTCGCTCAATTTGCGCTGAAGGGTGCGACTGCTGATACCCAGCTTTTCGGCGATCATTTCACTGGAAGGCGGTTGCTGGTTAATCATCAAGCGTAAAATATTTTTTACCTGATCAGAGGTGCGCTGACTTTGATCTAGCCCGGCCAATAGTTTCGTGGCATGGGCCAACAGCATTTCCAGTAACTCTGCGTTGGCCTGTGGAAGTACCTCATCGAGCAAGCTCTCGCGAACTCGAATACCACTGGAGGCCTGATCAAACAGCACCTCACAGTTAAAAATCTCCTGATAATCTGCCAGCAGTGCTGGATCCTCCGGCGCCGAATGCTCGAACCATATACTGTCCCAGTGATCAAAGTTGAGAAACTGCCGTGCATAACAGACCCAAGAGCCGATAACATTTTCCACCTCGTGGCGCTTCACCGCGGGATCAGTAAACAGACATTGCCAGCGCTGTAAAACAACACCATGGGCGGTTTCAAAAGAGGTAACGCCCATGTCGCCGACGATTTTTTCATAGATCGGAATTTTTGCCTGAACCATGCGCAGGGTGGAGCAGTTCATAGAGATATAGCCGAGAACACTAAAGGAGGCCGGCTCAACAAAGCGTGCCGCATGCAAACCAAAACAGGGGTCTTTACTCGCCGGAATCAACAGTGCCAATAGTCGTTCCATACAGGCATTGGGCAGATGCCGATTATTGTCTTCCAGCATCTTGGGATCTATTCCGGCCTCAGCCAGCAGGGGTTGGACGTCTAGGCCACAGGCTTCGGCAGCTTTCAAATACTGCTTAATCGCAGGTGCCGATGCCAATCCATTACTGACGACTTGATTCATCTTTTGCCCCCTGTGTATGCAGCTGACCGAAATCGTCACACCGCTGTCGTCACCTGACAGTGACCAATGTTAACTGCAGACTATCATAGGCAACAAAGCTTAGTCTCAATAAAAAACTCTAATAATAAGGTATTTGCTATGCGTCTATGGAATGGCTGGGGAAATGAAAACAGCGATTTGCTGATGGAACTTAACAGTGGACTGCGCAATCTGCTGCAGGTACTCGTAGGACCCGCCACCCCCTTAGGTGAGGCGACACTGGAACAGGTTATGGCTAAAGTGCCGGCCTCCAGAGCCCCTGCCCACCCACTTATCAGTACAGATCCAGAGACTCGCGTGCGTCACGCCCGAGGCCAGAGCCTGCCGGATTGGTTAGCCATGCACAGCGGTGATGTAGACAGTTTTCCCGACGCTGTGGCAGTGCCCGAGAATAGCCAGCAGGTGCGTGAATTACTCGGCTATGCCAGAGACAACGACATTGATGTAATCCCCTATGGCGGCGGCACTTCAGTGGTCGGCCATATCAATCCGGTGATCAGCGCGCGCGCCATACTGACCATTGATATGAGCGCCATGAACCAGCTTATTCACTTCGATCGCGAGAGTCAGCTAGCCACCTTTGGTGCCGGCACCGCGGGCCCAGAACTGGAGGCACTGTTGCAAAAAGAGGGGTATACCCTGGGTCATTTTCCCCAGTCTTGGGAGCTCTCCACAGTGGGCGGTTGGGTTGCCAGTCGCTCCAGCGGGCAGCAGTCTTTGCACTACGGTCGCATTGAAAACATGTTTGCTGGCGGCTCTATTGAAACCCTTGCAGGCACTCTTGAGATTCCCACTATTCCCGCCTCTTCCGCAGGTCCGGATATTCGCGAAATGATTCTTGGCTCTGAAGGGCGAATGGGAATTATTACCGAGGTTGTAGTGAGAGTAACCAAGCTGCCTGAGGAAGAATTTTTTCAGGTGGTATTTTTCCCCTCTTGGGAAATTGGCCTTCAGGCCGCCAGAGAATTAATCCAACAGCGTATCGCCCTGTCTATGGTGCGTCTGAGCAATCCATTGGAAACCACCAGCTTGCTCTATATGGGTGCCGGTGATGACAGCAGCGGCGTGGTCGCTCTGGAAGCCGCTCTGGCAGAAAAAGGCATTGGGGCTGGCAAAGTGATGATGACCTTTGGTGTCACCGGCTCCGCCCGCCACTGTGCGCAAGCCAAAGAGATGGCTCTGGATCATTGCACCAGTCTCGGTGGTTTAGCCGATCAAGCTGGCTTGGGTGACAAATGGGCTCATGGCCGCTTTCGTGCTCCTTATTTGCGCGATCCTCTGGGCAGCGCTGGCTATGCGGTGGACACTATGGAGACCGCAGTTGATTGGTCGAAATTGCCTCAGGCTGTAGAGAATATCGAATCGGCGATCCGCAATGGCCTAGCTGACGAAGGCGAGCAGGTACACACCTACACCCACCTCAGTCATGTCTATGGTCAGGGTTCAAGCATCTATACCACCTATCTATTCCGTCTTGGAGACAGCTACGCGCAAGCCATGGACCGCTGGCACAAACTCAAAGCTGCAGGTGCAAATCAAATTGTTGCCAGTGGCGGCACTATTAGTCACCAGCACGGTGTGGGACGTGATCATCGGGACTACCTGGCAGCCGAAAAAGGCGACCTGGGTTTGGCGGCGATCAATTCACTGTGCCAACTATTTGATCCAGAGAGCCAGATGAATCCAGGCAAACTATTACCTGACGAGCTCAACTAAAATGACTGAAGTAAGTGCTTTAACTGACAGTCCCTTAATTGACAGTGCCTTAACTGACAGTGCTTTAACTGACAGCCGCTTTACCTCCAGTGACAAACTCCTGGCCCGGATGCGCAGTGGCGAGTCTCTGGACTGGGATATCATTATTATTGGTGGCGGTATTACCGGAGCCGGTATTTTGCGTGAAGCGGTGCGCCGAGGTTATCGCGCTCTGCTGCTTGAGCAGGGGGACTTCTCCTCCGGCACCTCAAGCCGTTCATCAAAAATGGTTCACGGTGGCTTGCGCTACCTGGCCGCTGGTGACCTCAAACTAACCAAAGAGAGCCTGACCGAGCGTGAACGTCTGCTCGCAGAAGCACCGGGGCTAGTCGAGCGAATTCATTTTTATTTCGCTCTCAGCAAAGGTTTGTTTCCAGGTCGCTGGGCGATGGCGGTTATTCTAACCATCTATGACTTTATTGCCGGTATCTACGACCACCGCTATCACAACAATCGCCGCCTCGCGGAGCGATTCCCCGGTCTGGAACAGGGCCATCTGAACGGCGCAGCCTCCTACAGCGACGCCATGGTTGATGACTCAAGACTGGTATTGCGGGTCTTGCAGGAGAGCATCGAAGCTGGCGCCACAGCCATCAACTACAGCAAAGTCAACGAACTGCTGCTCGAAGAGGGACAGGTTAAAGGTGTCAGCCTAAATGACCCTGAGGGCGACGATGATATAAGTCTGCGGGCCCCAGTGGTGATCAATGCCACAGGTGCCTGGGCCGACCGTCTGCGCAACCAAGTCAATCCGGAAAAGCGTATCCGCCCCCTGCGCGGTAGCCATCTGATTATTCCCCGTGAGCTGATGCCGGTTACCGATGTGCTTACATCACTGCACCCTGACGATAATCGCGGAGTCTATGTCTACCCCTGGGAAGGCACCACGGTTATTGGCACTACGGATCTTGACCACGATGAAGATTTAGATATTGAGGCGAGCATCAATAATGTAGAAGTGGACTATTTGCTGCGGGCCTTTAATGTGCAGTTTCCTAAGCAAACCATTAGCCGCGCCGATATTATTTCCAGCTGGGCTGGGGTGCGTCCGGTTATTGGCTCGGAAAGCTCTAAGGATCCCTCAAAGGAGCGTAGGGATCACGCAGTCTGGTCTGACAATGGGCTGATTACAGTTAGTGGCGGCAAGCTCACCACCTTTAGGCTGATTGCTCTGGATGCCCTGACCGCGGCCATGTCCCAGTTACCCGAAGCCAAACCCTTCACCGACGAGCGAGTATTCACCACCCCCGATCTAACTCCTGAAGATCTGATTGCCGATGACCCGATCTGGGCGCAGCGCCTGCTAGGTCGCTACGGAATCCAGGCCAAAGAAATGCTCGAGAGTGCACCAGAGGCAGAGCGTCAGCGCATTGCCGGCACCGATTTTTGTCTCGCCGAATGTCGCTGGGCGGCGCGCCATGAGGCGGTTTCTCATCTCGATGACCTGCTATTGCGACGCACTAGATTGGGCATGGTCATGGTTCAGGGAGCCATGGAATTACTCCCAGCTCTGGAAGATATCTGTACCTCTGAACTGGGCTGGAACCAAGACCATTGGCGTCTCGAAGTTAAACGCTATCTGAGTATTTGGGAGCGTTTTTATAGCCTTCCGCAAGACAACGATCGCCCATAAAAATAATAAGAATAGAGCCCGATTGCCATGGAACCAGTAACGAATAATCAAGAGTATTTACTCTCTATAGATAACGGCACCCAGAGTGTCCGCGCCATGGTCTTTGATCAGGATGGCCAACTGGTGGCCAAAAGCAAAGTCGAGATTGAGCCCTATTTCTCCACTGAGCCAGGCTGGGCCGAACAGCATGCCGACTATTTCTGGCAGGCGCTCTGCCAAGCCTGTCATCAACTCTGGGATCAGCTTGAGATTCCCCGAGAATCTATCAAGGCCATGTCAGTCACCACCCAGCGGGCTACAGTCGTACCCATGGGCGCCGACGGCCAGCCATTGCGCGCTGCTATAAGCTGGCTCGATCAACGGCAGATCCATAGCCAGCCCGAGTTAGGTGCAGTGGAATCTCTATTAATGCGTGCCGTGGGTGCCAAAGCAGCGGTGGCTACTTTTCACTCCCAGGCTGAGGCCAATTGGATTGCACAACATGAACCGGAAATCTGGCAGCAAGTGGACAAACTGTTGCTGCTCTCTGGCTATCACAACTACAAACTCACCGGTGATTACAGAGATTCTGTTGCCAGCCAGGTGGGTTTCATACCCTTTGATTTTAAACAGCTAAAGTGGGCTGAGGCCAAAGATTGGAAATGGCGGGCGATTCCCTCCATAAAACGAGAGATGCTGCCGGAGCTGGTTGAAGCTGGCGGCGTGCTAGGCCATGTCAGCAGTGCAGCCGCAGCAGAGACTGGCATTCCCCAGGGACTGCCGCTTATTGCCTGTGGTTCAGATAAAGCCTGCGAAGTCTTAGGCACCGGCTGTCTGGATAGCAATACAGGCAGTCTCAGCTATGGCACCACAGCCACTTTTAATATCACCAGCGACAAGTACCTTGAAGCCATTCCCTTTCACCCCGCTTATCCCGGTGTCATTCCCGGCAGTTTTAATGTCGAGATGATGGTGCCTCGGGGCTATTGGATGGTGAGCTGGTTTAAACAGCAGTTTGGTCTCGAAGAACAGTCCGCAGCTGAGCTGCAAGGCGTAACGGTTGAATCCCTGTTTGATGATTTATTGCAGCAGGTCCCCGCCGGTTCAGCAGGACTGACATTACAGCCCTACTGGGGTGCAGGTGCAGACAATGAAGGTCCAGAGGCCAAAGGTGCCATTATTGGCTTTGGCGATGTACACACCAGAGCCCACCTCTATCGCGCCATTATCGAAGGGCTAACCTATGCCCTGCGTGCGGGTAAAGAGCGAGTCGAGAAGCACAGCGGCCAGCCAATAACTCGCATGATGGTCTCTGGTGGCGGCTCACAGAGCGACCAGGTTATGCAGATTACAGCGGATATATTTGGTATGCCTGTGCAGCGCCCCCACACCTATGAAACTTCAGCTCTGGGTGCCGCCATAGCCGCCGCAGTAGGCAGTGGAATCTACCCTGACTTTGCCAGCGCAGCGGCCAAAATGACCCACGAAGGTGATCGCTTTGAGCCTATAGCGGCCAATCAGAAAATCTACAATCAGTTCTATACTCAGGTCTATCGCAAAATGTATCAGAGCCTAAAACCCAGCTATGAGGCGATCCGGAAAATCACTGGTTACCCCAACTAGGCAGCAACAATCTGCCGCAATGCTTTTTCGAGATCGCTGTATTGGAATGGGTAGTCGCTGGCCAGCAGTTTGTTCGGCAGTACGTATTGCCCCTGCAATAACAGCTCCTCACCCATTTCACCAAACAGCAGTTTGACCATAAATCCTGGCATCGGCAGCACTGCGGGACGATTGAGTGCGCGGCCCAGGCTGGCGCTAAATTGCGCGTTGGAGACTGGATTAGGGGCTGTTGCATTAACCGGACCGGAAATCTGCGGATTATTGATGCAGTGCAAAATGGCTCCCACCATATCGTCAATATGAATCCACGACATACCTTGCTCGCCACTGCCGATTGGGCCTCCAAGGGCCAACTTAAAGGGCGGTAACATGCGCGCCAGAGCACCCTCTTCCCCCAGCACAACGCCAGTGCGCAGATAACACACACGGCTACCTAGGATTTCAAAACGTTTGGCACTCTGCTCCCAGGTTTTGCACAGCTGGTGGGAGAAGCCATCGACGGCGCTGGAATGTTCATCCACTGGTTCCTGACTGGGCCCATAATAACCAATAGCTGAACCGCTGATCACAACGCTGGGTTTATGTTTAGACTTTCGATTGCGTTCGGCAAAAAATTCATAGAGATGATCGGTGAGATTAATCCGACTGTCATAGAAGCGCTGCTTGCGACGCTGAGTCCAGCGCCCCGCGGCCAGGGGTTCTCCGGCCAGGTTTACAATTACGTCGGGAACATAGTCTGCGTCCAGTTCCTCAAGTCCCTGAATCAGACGAACCGATGCCGGCAGTCGCGCTGCCGCCGCCTCGGGGTTGCGTGTCAGCACAGAGAGCTGATGACCCAGCTGTTCGGCCTGATTGCAAAAGTGCCTGCCAATAAAGCCACTGCCACCGGTAATTAAGATTGAGCTCATAGATAAAAGGCCATTGTTGTTGAAGCTTCACGCATAGATCACTAAGAAATACGCAGCGCTGAGCGAGCCAGCCTACAAAATCCCACCAGCAGCCGCAATCTTTCCTTTGCTCAGGGCCTATTCAGTTGCTAAGATCTGCATCTTTGTTGATCTCGCTAGATCAAGCGACATCGAAATACCCTAACAACTACCTATCTTCAAGGCATAACTATGAGTCTTGCTAATAAAGTATTAGCCTCCAACAACGATCTTCCTATTCGCAGCGACCAGCCGGTACACAGTGGTAAAGTACGCTCAGTTTACTGGCTCACCGAAGCTGACAGCCGTCGTCTGATTGCCGACAAAGGCTACGATGTGGCCGCGGATGCGCCTTTGGCAATTATGGTGATCAGCGATCGAATCTCGGCTTTTGAATGTATCTGGAAAGGTGAAGGCGGAATGAACGGCGTGCCAGGTAAAGGCGCAGCACTGAATGCCATCTCTAATCACTGGTTTAAACTGTTCCGCGAGCAGGGCCTGGCCGACAGCCATATTCTGGATGTTCCCCATCCACTGGTATGGATTGTACAAAAAGCCAAGCCGGTCATGATTGAAGCTATCTGCCGTCAATATATTACTGGCTCTATGTGGCGTGCCTACAGCAAGGGCGAGCGCAACTTCTGCGGTATCGAACTACCAGATGGCTTACAGAAAGATCAGCGTCTACCGGAGTTGCTGATTACCCCTTCTACCAAAGGTATTCTCACCGGCATTCCCGGTGTTCCGGAAGCGGATGACGTGAATGTCTCCCGCGCCGATATCGAAAATAATTATTCCAGCTTTAAGTTTCGTAATCTTGAAGACATCAATGTCTATGAAAAGCTTCTCGGCGAAGGCTTTAATCTGATCAGCGATTCACTGGCAGAAATTGGCCAGACCTTTGTCGACACCAAATTTGAATTTGGCTATGTGCGCGACAAGCAGAACAACGAAAAACTGATTTATATGGATGAAGTGGGTACCCCTGACTCATCGCGTATTTGGGATAGCGCCAGCTATGCCGACGGCAAGATCGTGGAGAACTCCAAAGAGGGCTTCCGCCAGCTGCTGCTCAACCACTTCCCCGACCCGGACATTCTGCTGAATAAAAATCGTATGCCCGAGCGCACTGCTCTGGCAGAAGACAATTTGCTGCCAGAGTCTGTATTGATGTCTGTATCTGAAACTTACACTGGCATTGCAGAAAAGATCACGGGGGAAAAAATCACTCTGCCGGAAGATCCGAAGGCAGAGATTATTGCGATTCTCGCTGAGCAGTATGACTTGATCGACTAAGCTGGTTTTGAGTAAGCCTTCAAATTTGGAGGCTTTTTGCACTAACCTGAGGGCTACCTCAGGTTAGGTTAGGTTAGACTTAACATTCAACAATATTCACTGGCACCTCAAGAACATTGGTCGCCAATCCACCTCTAGACGTTTCCTTATAGCGCACGTGCATGTCCTTGCCGGTTTTGCGCATAGTCTCAATCACCTTATCCAATGACACAAAGTGTGCACCATCACCACGCATGGCGATGCGTGCGGCATGAATTGCCTTTACCGAACCCATGGCATTGCGCTCAATACAGGGCACCTGCACCAGACCGCCAATGGGATCACAGGTCAGACCCAGATTGTGTTCCATACCAATTTCAGCAGCATTTTCTACCTGGGCTGGGGTGCCGCCCATCACTTCGGCCAAAGCACCAGCAGCCATGGAGCAGGCAGAACCCACCTCCCCCTGACAACCCACTTCGGCACCACTTATAGAAGCGTTTAATTTATACAGCATGCCAATGGCTGCGGCTGTGAGTAAAAATCTCACCACCCCCTCGGCAGTGGCGGTGGGAACAAAGCGCATATAGTAGTGCAGCACCGCTGGGATAATGCCCGCCGCACCATTGGTTGGCGCAGTGACCACTCGACCACCGGCGGCATTTTCTTCATTTACTGCCAGGGCATAGAGAGTGACCCAATCCAGCACCGAGAGGGGATCTGACATAGCTGCCTCAGGGCGGCTCAACAATTGCTGATGCAATTCTTTGGCACGGCGGCGCACATTGAGACCGCCGGGCAAAATACCGCCATTGCTTATGCCATTGGCGACACAGGACTGCATTACCGACCAGAGGTTTAACAGTCCGTCACGTACCTGCTGTTCACTGCGCCAGGTCTTTTCATTCTCCATCATCAGCTCGGAGATACTCATGCTGTGCTCTTCACAGAGGGCCAGCAGCTGTTTGCCCGAGTCAAAGGGATAGGGAATAGTGCTGCTATCCTCCACCAGAAAATCCTGATCCGAGGCACTCTCATCCACCACGAAGCCTCCGCCCACGGAAAAGTAGGTTTTGCTGGCAACCACCTCAGCACTGCTATTAAAGGCGGTAAAGATCATGCCATTGGAATGAAAGGATAGGGTTTTCTTACGATGCAAGACCACATCGGTCTTGTCATTGAAGCCGATGCGATGGCTATCCGGTCGGTTGCCCAACAATGTAATAGAACCGCCCTCTCGAATTGCCGCTACGCGCTCGGCAATCGAAGGCACATCAACAGACTCTGGCTGATCCCCTTCGAGACCCAGCAACACAGCCTTGGCCGTGCCGTGACCCTTCCCGGTGGCGCCCAGAGAGCCGTACATCTCTGCCTGGACTCGCGATACCTCAGACATGCGACCGCTGTCGGCAAGGGATTCAACAAACTGCAGCGCCGCGCGCATGGGACCCACGGTGTGCGAACTGGATGGGCCAATGCCAACGGTAAATAAATCAAAAGTGCTAATTGCCATGATGACTAAGTTCCTTTTGTTTCTCAAAGTGCGCCTTAGGGCACAGGTCAAAACTGTAAATATAGACCCAATTCCACAGATCGCTATCTGCTTTCAAGAGCTATTTCCTCAGCTGCCTTTAATCCACTGGAGTGGAAAAAAACATCATCGCCCACCATAGCACCATCGGCTCTTAAAAAGCGCTTACTTAACTACCCCTGATGGGTGTAGCTGTGGAAACTTAAAACCCAGAGAACTGATCAGCAGTTAACGACTAAAAGCGCCCTAATTTTGGCCTCACTTTTTATCTCAATCAATTTGCCGCCATTGGATCCATAGACAAACTGGCGTCTGAGCCAGTAATGCCAATATGGAAACTCCGGACCGGTTTAGAATACATCAATCATTAACCGGCAAAACAAGTTGCTATCTAAGCTTATAACTTTTAGAGTATTCAGGTCTCAATAGCCCCCCGCTGTAACATCTGGGCTATATTCAGAGAGCAAAAACTATAAAGAAAAAGATCACATGTAATTGTGACTATTAAATAAATCAAAGGGGAAATCATGAAGCTTATACGCGCACAGAAATCGTGCTTGGCTCTTGCGGTGGCGAGTATTTTTGCCGGTAGCATGGCCCAAGCAGCAATTGATGAAATAATTGTAACAGCCAACAAACGCGAACAAACTCTGCAAGACATTCCAATGTCAGTATCGGTCACCAGTGCCGAGCAGATTTCTCAATCTAGCATTGTCGATTTAATCGATTTGCAATCCGCGGTTCCAGCACTGCGTGTTAACCAGCTGCAAAGCTCTGCACAGACTAACTTTATTATTCGCGGCTACGGTAACGGCGCTAACAACCCAGGTATCGAGCCTGCGGTAAGTGTCTATATTGATGGCGTTCCGCGCACCCGCTCCGCTTCATCACTGGCTGACTTGCCAACTATTCAGCGCGTTGAAGTGCTCAGTGGCCCACAGTCTACTCTGTTCGGCAAGAACGCTTCTGCTGGTGTTATCAGCGTTAGCACTCTGCTCCCAGAACAAGAAATGGGTGGCATGATTGAAGCCACTGCCGGCAACTACGGTTCAAAAATTGTTAAAGGTACGGTGACAGGTGGTTTAACTGACAAAGTGTCTTTTCGACTCTCTGCCAGCGACAACTCCAGCGATGGCTATGCCACTAATATCACTACCGGCGAAGACGTAAACAATCGCAGCCGCAGTGCTATCCGTGGCCAGCTGTTAATCGAGCCTAACGAAGATCTGACTATTCGTATGATTGCCGACTACAACGAGATCGACGAAGAATGTTGTGCCGCAAGTTCATTGGCTTATGGAGATGCAAGTGGTGTTGCCGCATATCTTGCAGGCCAGCGAGGTAATGCAGCCACTCCTGTTGACCCATGGGCACGCAATCTCAGCATGAACGACAGTCCATCGAATAAACTGAAAGGCGATGGTATATCTATTCAAGTTGACTACGATTTGGACTTCGCGACATTCACCTCGATTACCTCATCGCGAGACCAGTCTCTGCGCTCGACATTTGATGCAGATTTCACTGGCGCAGAGTTAGTTGATGAAAACCGTGTCGATTATGATTTCAAAACCTTCACCCAGGAATTTCGTCTAACCTCCAATGGCGATGGCGATGTGCAGTGGATGGCGGGCATCTCTCATTCCGATGAAGATATTCAAAGCTTCCGTAATGTCACCTTTGGCGATGATATTTATGCCTATGCTGACTTTCTTGTCACTGGCGGACTTTCTGCCGGTATCGCAGCTCAGGCTGCAGCAGGCTATATTGCAGCAACAGGTGATACAGCTGGCGCTGAGGCCTATGCCGCTGGCGTTGTTACCGATACCCTGGCACCTGTAGGTGGTTCTGGCATCAACTATGTGGGTGCCGCATATGGCGCCTGCGTGGTCAACGCTGTCTCATGTCGCGACCTATTTTATATTCCGGGAACCGGTAATGTTCGTGAAAGCTTCCAAATGGAAGGCGTTGCTACTTCATTCTTTGGCCAGGTAGATATAGCCATGAGTGATCAGCTGACAGCAACTGTGGGTTTGAACTACACCGAAGATAAAAAGACAGTTGTTTCCGATGTCCTGGTTATTGATGCATTTGCCGAATTGCCATTGGCAGGCGGACCTTTTGATGCATTAACAGGTTTGCAGCTCTTCCCTCCATTCCCAGCCTATGGTGGCGATGAAGATGAATCAGGTGTTTTTGAATCTGACGACCTGACTCACACTCTGCGTTTGGCCTATCAGGTGAATGAAGATTTGACAGTTTATGCGAGTCATTCAACTGGCTTTAAAGCTGCCTCAGTCAATCTGTCTGTGGATGGACGCACACCAGGTAACCGTGCTGCTGACCCAGAAGAAGCGACCAACATTGAAGTCGGTCTTAAAGCATCCTTCGATAGCGGTTACTTGAACCTGGCTCTGTTCCAACAGTCTATTGAAGGCTTCCAGTCTAATGTATTCTCTGGAACCGGCTTTAATCTGGAAAATGCCGGTAAAGAGACTCACGAAGGTATTGAGCTCGATGCTATGTTTGCAGTGTCTGAGAGTCTAGTATTGAGCCTTTCTGCTATTGCAATTGACGCAGTCTATGACTCGTTCACTAACGGTACCTGTGACACCACTGGACAGGCTGGAGACGCTTACCAATGTGCTCCAGGCTCAAGCGTTATTGACCTGAGTGGTTTTAGCCCAGCTGGTGTGCACGAGTTAAGTGTCAATGCCAATGCGGTTTATTCCTTCGATGTCAGTGACAGCGTTAATGGTTTCTTCCGCGTCGAGTATGTCCATGAGAAAGACGTTAATATCGCTGACCTGATTCCTATGAGTCTGGCAAGTCGCGGTACTGATAACCTCAATGCTAGCCTTGGCTTCAGCAGTGACAATGGCGGTTGGGATGCTATGTTGTGGGGTCGTAACCTGACTGACCACGAAAGCCTGATCTCAGCATTCCCCACTACTGCACAGCCAGGTAGCTTCACTGGCTACCCGAATGCACCACGTACCTATGGTCTGACTCTGCGTAAGAACTTCTAAGCTTCGTTTTATCACTTAGAAAAGTCTGACAAGAATGGCGGCTCGCAAGAGTCGCCATTTTTTTTGCCTGGAAAAAAGCTTAAATCCCCAGCTCGCGCTTCACTGCCGCAAAAGCCCCTAAGGCCAGCTCAAGATCATCTCGGCTATGAGCCGCAGACATCTGGGTGCGAATACGCGCCTTACCATGAGCAACCACCGGATAAGAGAAGGCCACTACGTAGACTCCATGGGCAAGCATTCGCTCAGCGAACTTGGCCGCCAATGCCGCATCGTCCAGCATCACCGGAACGATCGGATGTTCACCAGGCAACAATCGGAACCCTAAGTTTTCCATGCCTTCGCGGAAGAATTCGGTATTCTTGGTGAGCTGCTGTTGCAGCAGATTGGATTCAGTCACCAGCTGCAGTGCCTTTATGGCCCCAGCAACGACTGGCGGCGCAACGGTATTAGAGAAAAGATAAGGACGTGAACGCTGACGTAACAGATCCACCACCTCCTGTCGGGCACTGGTAAAGCCGCCACTGCCGCCACCCAGCGCCTTGCCTAGAGTGCCGGTAATAATATCCACCCGATCCATACAGCCATGGTGTTCGTGAGTGCCGCGTCCATTGGCGCCAACAAAGCCGCTGGCATGGCAGTCGTCAAAGTGCACCAGAGCACCGTACTTATCCGCCAGATCACAGATCTCGTCTAATTTGGCGATGGTGCCATCCATAGAGAAGACACCGTCCGTGGTAATCAGCTTGAAGCGCGCTCCGGCCCTGTCCGCTGCCTGGAGCTGGCTTTCCAAATCTGCCATATCGGAGTTGCGGTAGCGATAGCGCGCGGCCTTACAGAGGCGCACACCGTCGATAATACTGGCGTGATTCAACTCATCGGAGATTACCGCATCCTCGGGGCCTAACAGGGTCTCAAACAGGCCAGCATTGGCGTCAAAACAGGAGGGGTAGAGAATTGTTGCTTCACTGCCGACAAAGGCACTGAGGTCATTTTCCAGCTGCTTGTGAATGGTTTGGGTACCACAGATAAAGCGCACCGAGGCCATGCCATAACCCCACTCCTCTAGCCCACGGATAGCCGCCGCCTGAACCTCAGGGTGTTGGGCCAGACCCAGATAATTGTTGGCGCAGAGGTTGAGCACCGGTGCGCCACTGTCAACTGAAACCCTAGCGCCCTGAGGCGAGGTAATTTGGCGTTCGTTTTTAGTTAAGCCACTGTCTTCAATCTGCTGTAGTTCGGTTTGCAGATGGTCTTGAAATTTGCCGTACATAATTGCTCCTTTAATGCTTAGTCCGTCTTGATGCCGATTATTCCCAGTTCAAAATCACCTTGCTCGCCTCTCCGGCGTTCATGGCGTCAAAGCCCTTCTGGAAATCGGTATAGTCCATGCGGTGGGTGATCACCGAGGAGATATCTAAACCGCTCTCGATCATCACCGACATCTTGTACCAAGTCTCATACATCTCACGGCCATAGATACCTTTTAGAGTGAGCATATTAAAGATCACCAGGCTCCAGTCGATAGCTACCTCCTCCGCAGGAATGCCGAGCATCGCTACTTTGCCGCCGTGGCACATATTGCTTAACAGGTCGCGAAAGCCAGCGGGGTTGCCGGACATTTCCAAGCCCACATCAAAGCCTTCAGACATGCCCAGTGCGCGCTGCACATCGGCGAGCTTTTCGGTACGCACATCGACGGTGCAGGTAGCGCCAAGTTTTTTCGCCAATTCCAGACGTTGGGGATTGATATCGGTAATCACTACATTGCGTGCGCCGGCATGACGGCAGACTGCTGCGGCCATAGCGCCGATGGGTCCGGCGCCGGTAATCAGCACATCTTCCCCTAGTAGATCGTATTGCAGCGCGGTGTGCACAGCGTTGCCCAGGGGGTCAAATAGTGCGGCCACATCCAAGTCTATATCGGCGCGGTGCTCCCAGACATTGGACATCGGCAGGGCCAGATATTCGGCAAAGGCGCCGGGACGATCCACTCCTATGCCACTGGTGTGGGCGCAGAGATGACGGCGACCGGCGAGACAGTTACGGCAGCGACCACAGACTACATGGCCCTCCCCCGAGACAATTTGCCCGGGACGAAAATCATTTACATTGGAGCCCACATCGACGATCTCGCCAACAAATTCATGGCCAACAACCATGGGCACAGGAATGGTTGCCTGCGCCCAATTGTCCCAGTTGTAGATATGCATATCAGTACCGCAGATGGCGGTGCGTTTAATTTTGATCAGGACGTCGTTGATGCCCATTTCCGGCTCCGGCACATCTTCTAACCAAAGACCGACAGTGGAATTCCTTTTGACTAATGCTTTCATGGTGCTCCTTCCCTGCAGTGATATATTATGATAATTCGCAATATATAAGAAATCATTCCTTTATCGTAGAATCAATAATTCCTTTATGCAAGATTTAAATCCTGTATAGTGATTTCACTTTATCGAGGCCGTCTAGAGGTAGCCTATGAGCAATCCAAATCAGGACAGTGATCCCGCCAGTCAGGCACTCTCCAGCAGGGTCACCACACTGCGAAAAAAAAATAAGCTGACCTTAGATCAGCTGGCTGCCGCCTCCGGCGTCAGTCGTTCCATGTTGAGTCAGATTGAGCGCGGTCAGGCCAACCCCACGTTGACGGTGACCTTCCGCATCGCCCAGGCCTTTGGCATGAGTATCGGTGAGCTAGTGGATCAGGCTTGGCAGTCATCCACTATCGAAGTGGTTCATGGTGAGGACAAGAGCAATTTCTTTCGCAACGACAAAGAATGTCAGATCCGCACGCTGTCGCCGCTACATATGGAAAAGAGTATTGAGTTTTATGAGTTGCGTATCGCCGCCGGAGCCAGCTTAGCCAGCGCACCGCACTATGAGGGCACCAAAGAACTGCTGACTATCACCAGTGGCCGAGCCAAATTAATCTCGGGGGATAACTGTACTGAGCTAAGCGAAGGTGATTCGGCGCACTATCGCGCCGACCTGTCCCACGCGATCGAAAACTGCGGCAAGAAGGAGTTAGTCTGTTATCTGGTGGTCACCAACCCCTAGGGCTTAATCAGCGACGACTCTAGTCGAAGCCAAAAATAACCAGCGACAGCAGAAAATAGAATAGCGACAGGGGCAGCGCAAAACACCAGTAGTTGGCGAGAAACTTTTCTGTAAGAGCTCTCGACCAATCAGGCACAGCCCAAAGACTGAGACCTTTTAGTAAGCCAATAGCACCCACAATAAACAGCACTACCCACTCCACCTGCTGTGACCAGTCCGAGACTGAAATACTCCAGAGCATAAGACTGATGCCGATGGCCAGGTTAAGCCAGACAAAGGGACGCCAGGATGGCATGGATAATAAGCGTTGGGCGAAACGGTTGACCAGTGGTCGGCACAGAAGTCCGAGGGCAACCAGTAAAAAGACGATGGATAAAAAAGTATTCACGGGGATCTCCTCTAGCCTTGATTAGCCAGAGGTTAGCATATTAGTCCTGATAATCTTTATCAGCTGCAACTTAGCTGAGATTCCATTGACCTAAATCTATTGGCCAAAAGAACCTCCACTACTCGCTATCTTGCTATCTTGCTATCTAGCCTAGAGAATCTTCAGCAACGAAGTACTTGGGATCTTCGATTACATTGACCTCAACCATATTGCCCGCCTTCTTCAACAACTTGCGGCACTCATCGCTAAGGTGAACCAGGTGCAGAGTCTTACCCGCACTCAAGTAGCGATCGGCTAATGTATCAATGGCTTCAAGACCAGAGTGGTCAGCTACTCGTGAACGAGCGAAATCAATGACCACATCATCATTGTCTTGCTTAGGGTCAAAGCGATCGAGAAATGAGGTTACAGAACCAAAAAACAGCGGACCAGTAACTGCATAAACCGTGGAGCCTTTGTGATCTTCACAGGCTTCGATACGAATAAATTTCGCATGCTCCCAGGCAAACACCAAGGCAGAGACAATTACACCAACCACTACGGCGAAAGCCAGATCCGTGACTACGGTAACACCAGAAACCAATATCAGGATCAAAGCGTCACTGCGTGGCACCTTGCCCATAATGCGGAAACTACTCCACTCAAAGGTACCGATCACAACGATAAACATCACACCGATCAGAGCGGCCAGTGGAATAATCTCAATTAGTGCAGAGCCAACCAGAATAAACAACAATAGAGAAACAGCCGCAGTAATACCAGATAGACGGCCGCGTCCACCAGAGTTCACATTGATCATACTCTGGCCAATCATCGCGCAACCGCCCATGCCACCAAATAATCCGGTGACTGTATTGGCCACACCCTGGCCGATACATTCGCGGTTACCATGGCCGCGAGTTTCGGTGATCTCATCGATCAGGCGCAACGTCAGCAGTGATTCGATCAGGCCAATAGCGGCCAAAACGATCGCGTAAGGAAAGATAATAACCAGAGTTTCAAAAGTAAACGGCACCATAGGAATATGGAAGCTCGGCAGACCGCCAGCAATGGAAGCCACATCGCCAACCACTTTGGTGTCCACATCAAAATACATCACAATCAATGTCACTGTGACAATCGCCACTAATGATGAAGGCAATGCCTTGGTGAAACGTGGCAGCAGATGAATAATTGCCATGGTCAAGAAAATCAGACCGAGCAAGGTATAGAGCGCTTCGCCAGTCATCCAGGCAACGTCGATAATCGACCCCTGCATACTGGTACCCTCTAGCCAACCCGGCTCGCCAGCAACGCCAAACTGACTCAGCTGAGCGAGGAAAATTACAATTGCCAGACCGTTAACAAAACCTAGCATAACCGGGTGCGGCACCATGCGAATAAACTTGCCGAGTTTGAACAGGCCGGCAAGAATCTGCAGTATCCCCATCAGCACCACAGTCATAAACAAATACTCGACACCGTGATCAGCAACCAGTGACACCATAACCACAGCCAGCGCGCCAGTGGCGCCGGAAATCATACCCGGACGACCGCCAATACAGGCAGTGATCAGGCCTACCATAAAGGCAGCGTAGAGACCGACCAGAGGATCAACACCGGCGACAAAGGCAAAAGCCACCGCCTCTGGTACCAGGGCCAAGGCTACGGTGAGACCGGACAACAAATCGTTTCTGTAGGAGATAACTCGACTGGCGCGAAGTTCAAACATTTTAATACTCAATTGCTTTGACGAATAAATCCGCAGCGACCAATAATGACTTATTAATCGTTGCGGATAGGATAAAGGGTTTAAATGAAAACGGGCTTAGCCCCTGGGACCACGCTGTTGTGGGCGGCCGTTGCTGCGCGGCGCATCACTGCGTGCTGCAGGTCTGGCGCTGCTATTGCGCGCACCGCCACCGTTAGAGCCGGGACTTTTTGCGTAAGGACCACTAGCGCGACCGCCCTGCGGCGATGCTGCGCCACGGGCTTCACCCTGAGCAGCTGGACGGCCTTCGCTGCGAGCACGGTTGCCGTCGCGAGATCCCTCGCGATTGCCATCTCTGTTGCCATCTCGAGCACCTTCACGCTGTCCAGCATGGGAACCGCCACCGGTTTTGTGCTTGGCTCCGGGTTTAGGACCATGAGAATAGCTACTGGTGCGCTTAACTCTTGGATCTGGCTTGCTCTTGCCGCGGCTGTTGGTTTCGCTATTCAGCGCTTTGCGCTGTTTGTTAGTTCTAACCGGTCGATCAAGGGTAGTTTCAGGCACATCGTGAGTTGGCTCGAAGCCATCCATCACTTCACGAGGCAGCAGTTTCTGTGTCAGGCGCTCAATATCCGAGAGCAAATCTACTTCATCGGCGCTAACCAATGAGATTGCTTTACCTGTGGCACCGGCGCGACCGGTTCGACCAATACGGTGAACATAGTCTTCAGCAACATTGGGCAGATCAAAGTTGACCACCTGGGGCAGCTGTTCGATATCCAAACCGCGAGCGGCGATATCAGTGGCGACTAAAATACGAATCTCACCCGCTTTAAAACCGGCCAATGCTTTAGTACGTGCTCCTTGGCTTTTATTACCGTGAATCGCTGCAGCAACTATGCCTTCGGATTCTAGGTGTTTGGTGAGCTTGTTGGCGCCGTGCTTGGTCTTGGTGAAAACCAGTGCCTGGCCCCAGCTGTTGTCGTGAATCAAACGAGTCAGTACAGCAGCTTTTTGCTTTTTGTCGACTGTGTAAACCGACTGGCTTACTGTCGGCGCAGTAGCATTGCGTGGCGTTACCGAAATTTCAATTGGGTTGGTAACCAGCCCCTTGGCCAGCTTGCGAATATCATCGGAAAAGGTTGCCGAGAACATAAGGTTCTGACGACGCCTGGGCAGCAGACTGATAATACGCTTGATATCGTGAATAAAACCCATATCCAACATGCGATCAGCTTCATCCAACACCAGCACTTCAAGGTGAGTAAACTTTACCGCGCCCTGGCTGTAGAGATCCATCAGACGACCGGGAGTGGCGACTAATACATCCACACCGCGACGTAGCTTCATCATCTGTGGATTAATTTTGACACCGCCAAAAACCACTGCCGAGGACAGGTCCATATGCTTGCCGTAGGTGGCAACACTCTCGCCGACCTGAGCCGCTAGCTCGCGGGTCGGGGTCAGGATCAGAGTGCGTGCCTGATTCGGTTGAGCGCGTTTACCGGCGCTGAGAATTTGCAGTATCGGCAGGGTGAAACCTGCAGTTTTTCCGGTGCCGGTCTGGGCAGCGGCCATCACATCACGGCCATCGAGGACTGCAGGTATAGCTTTTTCCTGAATCGGTGAAGGTGTGTCGTAGCCCTGCGCGGTAACGGCTTTGAGAATCGGGGCTGATAAGCCCAGGTCTTTAAAGGTGGTCATAAGGTGTCTTTTTGCGAATGGGCGTAGCTCGAAATTGAGTGGCCCTTTGAATGGCGCGCATCCTACAGGAAAACCCGTATAAATGCTATGTCTCTGGGCTATGCTGTGCTAGGGAGGAAGGTGAAAAAAGTACTAGGGGATATACAGGGTAGCGCTCAGCACAGGGCCATTTATGACTCGATTAAAAAGCCCTGTTTGAGTCCAACTAAAAACGAACCTTAACGAGCAATAAACTTCATCGAAATCGAATTCACGCAGTGGCGAATATTCTTCGCGGTGTAACCTTCACCGGCAAACACATGACCCAGATGGCCGTCGCAGACAGCGCAGAGAATTTCGGTACGCATACCGTCACTGTCCACTTCGCGACGCACCGCACCGGCAATCTCATCATCAAAACTCGGCCAACCGCAATGTGAGGGAAACTTGTGTTCGGAGTTATACAGCGGCGCATCACACTGCTTGCAGATATACAGGCCGCCATCCGTGGTGTCGGTGTACTCACCGACAAAGGGTCGCTCAGTGCCCTTGTCTTGAATGACATATTTTTCTTCTGCGGTCAGCGGGTTAAGTGCCGACAGCGGATTAAGTGACTTAGTCATAGAGTTCCTCAGAAAATTCGTTTTGTACCAATGACCAGAGATCATCCATGCCGCGGAGTAAAATTGCCAGCTGTTTTAAACTCTCGCTTAATCTATCCGACCCGACACCTAACTGTACGCAATTGGAAGGCATCTCGGTTTCATGGAAACGCAGTGCATCCAATGCCGGATGGCCCAGTGCAGCATATTCCCAGTCTAGAACAATCAGCCCATCTTCAGTAACCAGAATATTTTCCGGAACCAGATCGTGATGGCAGATTACCCCAGGCCAGTCTGCTGCATCAATCGCCGCCGCGGCGGTGAGTATGGTTTGCTGCAGCCCCTCAATGGCGAAAGCGCTGCCGAGCTGATCAATATAAGCCTGGCAGTATTCAACATAATTGCGCCGCTGCAACTGAGTAATTTCAACGTCCTGAATACGCTGCAATAGCTGATTCAACGCAGCCATTTGCTCAGGGCTGCGGCTGTCCTCTTCATTCCAGGGCCGGCCTTCATGAAAAACACTCACCAGTACCTCGTCAGAACGGTAAAGCGTTTTCGGTACAGCGCCGGTTGATTGTAAAAGCTCGAGAATTAATCCTTCCCGCTGGCGATCAATACCCAGGCTTGCACCGTTCAGAGCATTAATTCTCACCACCGCTTTAACGTTATCCTGAGCGACCAAAAACGAACGGTTAGTGCGGCCGCCAATCAATTCGCGCACCAGTGTTGGCTGCCCACTTAATTCACCAGGAGCAGTATTCCACTGGCGCCAGTTAGCGAGAGTTTGCTGAAGCAGCTGTATAGACAGAGGGCTGAACCTCATCGAAAAGTGAATTTACGGCAAGATTTTGCTGCTGCAAACTCTTGAGCCAAGAACGGTAACCTATTACCGACAGCACAATGTACAGCACTAAGAGTGCTACGGTTTGATAGAGTTCACGATCCCAGTAGAGATAGATTGACGCGCCGTTGATGACAACCCAATAGAGCCAATTGTCGATCACTTTGCGCGCCACCATTACAGTAGTCAACACTGCTGCCCAGGTGGTAAAAGAATCCAGGTAAGGCAGTCGCGCATCGCTATTGGTAGCCAGTAAATACCCTGAAACAGCAGTGGCAATAGCAATCAGCAATATGGCATTGATATGTTGTCTCGGCTTCCAGCGGGAAATACTCAGACCACTATTTTGCTCACCGCCACGCTGCCATTGATACCAGCCATAGACCGCCATGGCCATATAATAGACATTAAGCGCAGACTCCATATAGAGACTGACATCGCCAAAAATCCATACATAGATCGCAGTGCTAAAGAACGCGCAGTGCCAGCACAGGCTATTCTCTTTGATGGCGAGCACTAGGTAGGCGATAGCAAGAACTACCGCCACTGTCTCAAGATTGACCCAATCAAACATCCTTTATAGCGCCTCGTAACCGGGGATAATTTTCGCCACATAGACGGCCATATTAAACTCCAGATAACAGGCGGCTATAGTTTCCTGCACAGCGTTCATGGCATGGTTATATTCACCTTGCACCACTGTGCTGGTGGGGAATGTGATGATTTCCAGATTATCAAACTGATTGATCTTTTCAATAAACCCATCAATGGGAGGGATAAAATCCTCCCGATTGGGGTACATGCTGATATCAATTGTAACCTGCATATAAAGCTCCTTTTTACTCTGCTAAATGAAATAAAGTTAAAAGTCGTACTTGCCGCTGACGCCAAACATGCGTGGCTCGCCGAATTGATAGTAAGGCTCTGTTGCATAATCTTTGCGCGGGTCATTACCAAAACCGCCAAATCCGCGAACAATCACGTCTTTATTAGTGAGATTACGGCCCCATAAAGACAGGTCCCAATCGCCCAGCACATAGTTCAGCCGCGCATTGATTAACTCATAAGACTCGCTCTGTTCGTTATGACTCGACGAGAGATAAAACTTATCCTTGCCTTCAACATCAATGCTAATCGAAAGAATATCGCTGATCTGATAGCTGCCGCCGACAGCAAATTGATAGTCTGGTGCATGAGCCTGCTGGCGGCTATCAAGATCCATGGAAAGTGGAATATCATATTCAGCCGAGAGTAACCCAAGGCTGCCAAACCAGGCTAGTGACTCAGTTGCCAACCAGTTAAATTCCACTTCCACACCGTAGTTAGCGCCGCTCGCAGCATTGCCGAAGTAATCAGTAAAATCCACCGCATTGCTATCATCTCGAGACTGAACCAAAGACTGCTTAATTTGAATATCATCGCGCTTTTGATAAAAAGCCGCCACCTGAGTTTGCAGGCGATCATCCAACCAGCGGCCTTTAATACCCGCCTCAAAGTTCCACATCAATTCCGTATCAAACTCGCGGTCTTCTGCTGCCAGCGCGGAGTCACTATTAACACCACCAGCCTTATAGCCACGTGAAACCAATCCATAAATCATTTGATTGCCAGTGAGCTGATATTGCAGAGCAAGACGACCGCCCCAGAGACTTTCATCGACACTATGCGCAACTAGATCACTGTCACTATAGGTCGCATCGCGGTTTTCGAGACGTAGACCGCTAATCAGAGTAAGAGACTCGGATAGCTGGGTATCAAGCTGTGCGTAGAGGGCTTTATTGGTGGTATCAAAGTCGCTGGTGAAATCCCCAGTTGCATAAGTGTATTGGCGCAGCAGCTGTTCATCCTGATCGCGCCAGTAAATTCCCACCACCCAGTCTGTGCTGTCATTGAAGACTCGGGCTTCCGGCTCTGACACCAGTTTGATATCAACGCTGGTATTTTCGCGCTCACGATTATAATTATCCTCGGAGTTATATCCTGGATATGCGCAAGATTGCCCAACGCAGATATCAGGAAAAGCCCAGTCCTCGTCGTAACCATATTCAAGATCATTGTCGGCAAAGCTCAGTAATCCAACAACCTTGAAATTGTCCGCGCCTCGCCAAATACTCTCCACGGCGGCGGCTGTAGCTTTATGACGGTCATGCCCAGGCGTATCTGAGAGCGTATGGCGGGTGTTATCAAGAGAAAATCCGTCGTAGCCATTATCAGCATCAACATGGAACAGGGTTAATTTCATATCCAGATTATCGCTGGCACGCCAATCTAAAATAGTCCTCAAACTCAGCTCATCAATATTGGCCGTGTCATCACGCTTGAGAAAATCGTTCTCCGTGTAGCCGTTACTACTGTGTTTTTGGACGGCAACACGATAACCGAGGGACTCACTAATCGGGCCGCCCAGCGCCGCACTAAAGGTACGCGTATCGTAATCGCCCAAAGAGATTTGCATGTCGCCCTGCACCTCCTCGCTGGGCTGGTTGGATCTAAGATTAATCAGACCTGCCAGTGCGTTGGCGCCATAGAGCGTGCCCTGGGGACCGCGCAGTATTTCAATCTGGGCAATATCCATGGTCGTGGCTGCACCGGCAATACCGGTGAAATCAATACCGTCGACCAGGGTTCCAACAGAGGGGTTTAAAGGTTCGATAAATTGGCTGCGCTCACCAATACCACGAATCTGAATAAAGCGTCCGCGAGAAGCTCCGCTAGAAAAATTCACATTGGGGGCTAGATTGAGTACCTGTTCAAGATGTCGCGCCTGGCGTTGAGCTAGAGCAACACTGTCAATAACAGTTACGCTGGCTGGGGTTTTCAGCAGCGTGCTATCACGAAAATCGGAAGTCACGACAACTTCTTCAATAGCCCGGCTGTCAACCAGGGGAGCAGCCATCGCAGAAACAGACAAAACCACCAGAGCAAAGGCACTGGTCAGCAAAGTGAGAATGGGTGTAATTATTTTGGAGCAATTCATATAGAGCCTCAGTAACAAAATTAAACGTTAAGGAGACCCGGAAACAAATGACGAAGAAAGGTGACAATCAAGAACTCCTATTCCTACGCCGGCATAATCCGGATCAGGTTCAAAGGGTGCTTCTCAGGCCACTAAAATGGCCGCCCCTTAGGATAACGCGAGCATCATAGCACCGCGATTGAGCAAGAACTATCAGCTAGAGAGATTTTCCTGCGACTGGCAACAAAACTCTCTTAAGCTTGAGATACATCATGCTCTAGCCATTCAACCGGCTATGGGAATATTACACCGTAAAAGCGAGTATCCGGCTGAGCTCACAGAGCGAGCGACCCGACTGCTCACGTAGATCCGCAAACACCTGCTCCACCAAGCGTAAGTCTCTCTGTGCAGTAGGACTGAATTTCTTCATAAAACCCTGGTTGACCAGTGCATCGCAGACATCATTGGTTAGCATAAAGGTATCTTTACCCATACTGCGCAACATTCCCGGTCCTGAATTACCCCCCAGCCGAGAGCCATTTTTCTTCAGCTCTAGCCACAAACCAACAATATCAGTCTCTGGCCAGTCGGCAATAAACTTGCCGAAACTGCCGTGACTATGCTGCTTATCTAACACATAGGTAGCATTGTGTCGCACCGAGACAATCTTGGTGAAGTTGCGCACGATGCGGGTATCTTTGCCCAGCTCTTCGAGCTTTTCATCGCTGTAATGCGCGATGGCGAGGGGATTAAAATTAGAGAAAGCCTCTTCAAAGCCGGGCCACTTGTTATCGATCACCCGCCACACGAAGCCGGCGCGGAAAACACAGCGGGTAATCATCGAAAGATATCGATCATCCCCCTGGGCAGCCAACTGCGCAGGACTTTTCGGACGCGGCAGACTGGCTTCTAGATTGTCGACACCACCACGGTTTTTAGCCGCCAATTGATAGAGATTTTTATAGGTTGTTTTCACTGCAAATACCTGTGGCGATTAAATAATAACGAGCTCTCAAGGAAATCGAGAGACTTTATTGGCGACCGCAGCCTCCAGGGGACGCACTTCTGGACGGTTTATGCTGCGTTATAGCTTACGCACCGCATCAACCCCTAGATTAGCTGACAAACTCAAAGACAATCCCAGCGACAATAAACAACAGCAGTATGCCAAAAACCTTATTCAGCCAGGGACCACTCTTTTGATAGCGCGCTAGAGCCGCTGGCTGAGATATCACCACGGCCACCAGCATATACCAGAGCGCATCTACAGTTCCCGCAATCGCCGCCATAAGCAGCTTGACCCAGAGTTCACTATCAAGACTGACAAATTGACTGAACAGTGCGCTAAAGAAAAGGATAATTTTCGGATTGATCAGGGCGATCAAGAAACCATCGCGAGCGGCAGCCCACTTTGAACTGGTTGCTAGGGCCCTACTCGAATTCTGGCTAGGCTCTTTGTTAAGCTCTTTGTTCAGTTCTTGATTAAGTTCTTCACTAGAGCCTTGCCTGAAAGGCTGCTTGGGAGCACTGGCGAAGAGCAATTTTAGCGCCATCCAAGCTAGGTAGGCGCAGCCGGCTAATTGCACCAGGTTAAATGCCGCGGCATAACGACTCAACACTACAACCAGGCCCAGAGCCGTCAACAGAGCAAATGCCCCTATGGCCAGCCCATGTGCTAGAGCAGAAATCATTCCGGCAAGACGCCCCTGATTCAGCGTTACGCTGCCGATCACGGCCAAACTCGGGCCGGGTGACATGGCTCCCAAGAGGCAGGCCAGTGTCACCGACAGCCAAAACACAGCGTCCATAAATACCTTTGTATTATTGTCTAAAAGCTCTTTTATACAGCCTTGGGAGGGTAAAGCAAATTCAATCGCAACTAATACTAAAGTATTAGTTCTTTTGGGCTATTCCAAAAGTGAATAGAATCTATAAAAATAGCCTCAGTAGCTCAACATCCTATAACAAAAAAAATATACGAGATGCACTGTGCCTAACCATAAAGTAGAGATTGCCAGCAGAAACCTGATTAACGCGAAGAGTCTTGAAAGGAATTTTGACGCAGGACTTGGAAATTTTATACAACTATTGAATTCAATTGGTACTAGCGAAAAAGCAAGGCTGATTGATTCTCTAGACAGGCTCAGTGAGGAAATGGTTGCTGAGCGCTAAAAACTGAGGAGGCTGGAACTATAAGCAACGATATTCTAGTTTGTCCAGCAGACAAACCATTTGTTATTCACTCTCAGGCAACTCAACAAAAACTGTAAGCCTACAGGCTATCAGTCTTCATTAAATTTTTCCGAAACCTGACTGAATAAGGTCTTTCGCTCGGCCTTAGACAACCCCAGTATTCTATTGAATACATCTTCGATGGCCTTGGGGTCTCTCTTCGCCGATTTATGAGCAGCTGAACTGCTATAGAGGGACTCTAAGGACACACCAAAGTAGTTGGCGATACTAATCATCGAGTCACGCCGTGGATCTTGGGTGACCTGACTAAGGATGCGGTTAATTGTCGGCTGAGGAACTCCAGTGGCTCGCGAAAGCCCACTCTGGGAAATTCCTTCCTGCTTCATTAACCTTGCTAATTCTGTACTCATAGATTCTCTCATTTACAGATTATGAACTGCTTTACTATCCATTGATGTATTATTTTTAGTCGATCATTTAAGATTTTTCCAGTTTCTTAACTCCAGCTGAAATCATCTTTTCTAGCTAAATATCAATAGCCTGCAAAACATCAGGTCTATCAGTAATAATACCGTCAACGCCTACTGCAATCATCTCCAACATCTCTTGCGGATCATTAATCGTCCACACATCCACCATCAAGTTAAGTTCGCTCGCCGCCCGAACTAATGGACCATAAACCAACTTAATACCATAGTATTTATATGGCAGTTGTACCGAATAACCAGAGGGCTTATAGAGATGCCCAAGACCTAACCAGCTCAATAGAACAAATACTCGAACCTCCTCTTCTCCAAGGGACGTAGGCACCTCTGGACAAGACTGACGAAAACCCTGTAATACCGAGGAGTAAAAAGAACCCACAAGCACTTGGCTTTGCAAACCATAAGCCAAAACCAAGCGACACAGCTCAACACCGGTCTCTATGTCATCGGGTTTTAATTCAATTAAAAATCGCCTGTCCGGCAGAGATATAAAAAATGATTCAAGAGTAGGTATGCGTATGCCATTAACAGCTGGCTTGTCTGGATAGTCGCCTTCATGAAACCCCACATCAAGGGCTTGAAGTTCGACCAAGGTCTGCTCGGCAATTAGGCCGCTACCATTAGTCGTCGCATCAACGCTTGCATCATGCCTAACCACTACTATGTTATCTACCGTTAAATGAACATCGAGCTCAATAATATCAGCACCAACGGCCACAGCATTAATAGCACCTTCCAATGTATTCCCTGGCATCAGCTCGCGACCGGTGCCATGGGCAATATTATTGAAGTCGTTATTTTGGTAAAAAGGGATGGATTGCACAGGACTATAGGCGGGAAGCATTAGCAGCGTTCCATAAACCAGCACCAGGCAACTTAGTATAAAGAAAATACGCATAAGGCTTATCGCACTATTCTGGCGCACTAGCTTAGTGCGCTAACCTAGCTGGTTCTGCAGCGAGTAGAACCAACCACTTACGAAATCAGTATAACTAGACGCATAAAGATATACCAATATATCTTTTATGCTCCAGAGCAATCAACTCAAATCGGTGGGCCTTAACTATTTTTCCGATTCGCAATTAGCTCATCAACCACAGCAGGATCTGCCAGGGTTGAAGTATCACCCAGACTGTCTAGCTCATTGGCCGCCACTTTACGCAGAATGCGTCGCATTATTTTCCCTGAACGGGTCTTGGGTAGTCCCGGTGCCCACTGAATAATATCTGGTTTAGCGATTGGACCAATCTCCTTAACACAGAGCGCAATCAATTCTTTACGCAGCTCATCGTCTGGCTCCACCCCATTCATTGGAGTGACATAACAGTAAATGCCCTGCCCTTTAATATCATGGGGATAACCTACAACTGCGGCCTCTGCGATTTTCTCATGGAGCACAAGAGCACTCTCTACCTCAGCAGTACCCATGCGATGACCTGAAATATTTAGCACGTCATCGACACGACCGGTAATCCAGTAGTAGCCGTCCTCATCTCGCCGTGCACCGTCACCGGTAAAGTAATAACCAGCATAGGGTTTAAAGTAGGTTTCAACAAAGCGCTGGTGATCACCATAGATAGTGCGGATCTGACTCGGCCAAGAAGCTTTAATCATCAACAACCCCTCTCCTGCACCTTCGATCTCGCGATTCTCAGTATCCAGCAATACCGGCTGCACCCCAAAAAACGGCATTGTCGCAGAGCCAGGCTTTAATGCAGTCGCACCCGGCAGCGGCGTCAACATATGAGCGCCGGTTTCGGTCTGCCACCAGGTATCTACAATAGGACAGCGGGACTCTCCCACCACTCGGTGATACCAGTCCCAGGCTTCGGGGTTGATCGGCTCTCCCACAGTGCCGAGCAACTTTAGTGAACTGCGCGAACTGCTACTGACAAAATCATCGCCATAGGCCATCAACGATCTGATTGCGGTTGGCGCAGTGTAAAACTGATTGACCTGATGCTTGTCGATAACCTGCCAAAAGCGTGAGGCATCTGGATAGGTTGGCACCCCTTCAAACATTAAGGTGGTGGCGCCATTACACAGCGGCCCATACAAAATATAACTGTGGCCGGTGACCCAGCCAACATCTGCAGTACACCAAAATACATCGCCGTCTTTATAATCGAAGGTGTATTTGTGGGTCATTGCAGCCATCAACAGATAGCCGCCAGTACTGTGTACAACACCTTTGGGCTTGCCGGTTGAGCCCGAGGTATAGAGAATAAACAGCGGGTCTTCGGCATCCATTATCTCTGGCGCACAGTCTTGATCCACAGAGTCCATGGACTCGTGGAACCAGATATCGCGATTCTCCTGCCAATCTATACTGCCGCCGGTACGGCGCACAACCAGGCAAGTATGAACATCAGGGCAGTTTGCCAAGGCTTTGTCAGTATTGGATTTAAGAGGAATAGCCTTACCTGCGCGCAACCCCTCATCCGCAGTAATCACAACCTGACAGTCGGAATCGAGAATACGGTCCTTGAGTGCATCAGGTGAAAAACCACCAAACACCACGGAGTGCACCGCACCAATTCGTGCGCAGGCGAGCATGGCGTAGGCAGCCTCTGGAATCATTGGCATATAGATACAGACTCGATCGCCTTTTTTGACGCCCCGCTGACGCAGTACATTACCTAACCGAGAGACCTGCTCATGAAGTTGGGTATAGCTGATATGGGCATCGTCCGAGGGGTCGTCACCCTCCCAAATAATCGCAGTTTGATCCGCTCTAGCCACTAGATGCCGGTCTATACAGTTGACCGCCACATTGAGCTTTCCACCCTCAAACCAAGCCGCCTGACCCTGCTCAATATCACTGCGGCAAACCGTTTCCCAAGGTTTATCCCAAGTCAAAAACTGCTTGGCTTGATCGCCCCAAAACTGGTCAGGATTCTCCACCGACTGACGATACATTGCCTCATAGGTGGCTTCATCAATCCAAGCTGAATCGGACCATTGCTGGGGAACTGGGTGGGTTGGAAAATCAGACATTGGGCGACGGCCTCACATAGTTAATTAGAGTGCTAATTAGATTGCTATATGAGACGTAGTCTAGTGGAAAGCAGCGGCTTTGCTCAAGTTTATGTGGCGAATGCTCATCATAAGCATTGGACGACTAGCAACATCAAAAAAAGCGCAACGACAAACCCCTCTAACTGGCTCGCGGATAACGGGTTGGCTTAAGGCTGTTTTTGATTTTCTCTAAGTGGGGTAAGAAGTCCGGGCCACGACGCAGGGTTACACCGGTGGCCAGTACATCGAGAATCACCAGATGAACAATACGCGAGGTCATGGGCATGTACTCATCGGTATTTTCTGGCACCTCAACATCAAGCGTCACACTGCTGACCTGGGCCAGCGGCGAATCCGGTGCGGTCAGACCAATCACCGTTGAGCCATTGGCTCTGGCAATCTCGGCGATCTCAACCACTTCCTTGGTACGTCCAGTATGAGAAATAAAGAAGAACACGTCGCCAGTGCTGCCAGTGGACGCCAGCATACGTTGCATCAAAACATCGTCATGGAAAGACACGGGCAGATTAAAACGAAAGAATTTATTCTCAGCATCCCTCGCAACCGAACCTGAAGCGCCGACACCAAAAAAGTAGATACGCTTGGCTTGAATTAACTTATCCACCACCTGGTTGACGCGGCTGTGACTGATTTTGTCCCGCACCATGGCGAGATTATTAATCGTGCCATCAAAGATCTTTGGCGTGTAGCTGCTGACGTCATCATCAGGATCCACATTGCGATTAACAAAGCGGACGCCGCTAACCAGCGCCTTAGCAAGCTTGAGTTTGAAGTCGGGAAATCCTGCTGCATCGAAGCGTTTACAAAAACGATTGACGCTGGGCTCACTGACCTCAGCGGCTTTAGCAAGCGTCGCAATACTAGATCTAGTTGCGCTATCTGGGTCCGCGAGAATCACCCGCGCCACTTTGCTCTCAGACTTGTTTAGATTGGGCAATTCATCAGAAATAATATTGATTAAATTTTGTGAATGCATAGCTATAAACCCTTTAGCTTTTCGTCTTGTTCCGTAATATAGGTCGCCAGTTTAAGGTTTTTCGACGCCAATGTCCGCTTTTACCCAAAAGTTGGTAAGAATATTTCATCCGAACCGTAACAACGACAAACAAAACCACACAAATACGTTCTTTTACCTACTAAATCAGGCTTATCGTTGCCTACCAATTCATAAAAGCCTATAATTTGCGTAAGTTTACTACATTTAAAGAGGCTTCATCATGTATAGAATAGCCATTAACGGCTTTGGTCGCATAGGCCGCAATATAGTTCGCGCCCTCTACGAACGTCCAGAGCTTCGCGAGCAAATCCAAATCGTCGCGATCAACGATCTCGGCAGCCTCGAAATTAGCGCACACCTGCTCCAGTTCGATACAGTTCACGGTCGCTTTAACCAGCAGGTTGAAGTCACAGACAATGCCATCATCATTAATGGCGATGTGATCAACTGGTCGAGTGAGCGCAATCCAACTGATCTGCCATGGTCTGACTTAAACGTTGATCTGGTTTGTGAGTGCACCGGCGTATTCACTAGCCGCGAAAAAGCAGCAATGCACTTAGAAGCTGGCGCCAAGAAAGTGATTATCTCAGCTCCCGGCGCAAACGCCGATGCGACTATAGTCTATGGCGTTAACGATCACGTTTTGGATGGCTCACAGCAGATCATCTCAAATGCGTCTTGCACAACAAATTGCCTGGCGCCGATGGTTCAGCCCCTTCAAGAGAGCATTGGTATCCTCAGCGGTTATATGACTACAGTGCACGCCTATACCAATGACCAGCAGCTCAGTGATGTCTGCCACTCAGATGTTTATCGCTCTAGATCAGCTACCCAATCGATGATCCCAACCAAGACCGGTGCAGCAGTGGCAATTGGCCTGGTACTGCCAGAATTGGCTGGCAAGCTCGATGGACTAGCGGTTCGTGTGCCTACTATTAATGTCTCCCTGGTTGACCTGACTTTTAATGCCGGTCGCGACACCACGGTTGAAGAAGTCAATGAACTACTGCTTAAAGCGTCTCAAGGAGCACTTAGCTCAGTGCTCTGCTACAACGACAAACCACTGGTTTCTATAGACTTTAACCACACGCCCTTCTCATGTAACTTTGACGCCACCCAAACCCGCGTCAATGGCTCACTGGTTAAGGTAATGGCCTGGTATGACAATGAGTGGGGCTTCTCCAACCGCATGCTCGATAACTCCCTAGTACTACTAGCTAGTGCTGCGGAGCAAAAAGATGCCGCGTAGAACCAAGATTCTCGCCACACTGGGTCCCGCTACTCACGACGAAGCCGGTATTCGCGGGCTGATTTTAGCCGGCGTCAATGTCTTCCGTTTGAACTTCTCTCACGGCAGCGCCGCCGAGCACTCCATGCGTGCAGCAATGATTCGTGAGATTGCCCTAGAGTTAAAAATGCCCGTAGGCATTCTCTGTGATATGCAGGGTCCAAAAATTCGTATCGGCAGTTTTCTCAACGATATGAAAATCGACCTATTGGAAAACGATAACTTTGTTCTCAATAGTCAGATCGATGTTGATTCCGGGGATCAAAACGGCGTACATATCGACAGTGACCTGCTCAACGATATAGATGCCGGCGACACTTTGCTGCTCGACGACGGCAAAATGACCTTCATCGTCGAATCACGCAATCCTCACTCAGTCACCTGCCGTGTTATTCAAGGCGGTGTGTTGTCGAGTAAAAAAGGCGTCAATAAATTCGGTGGCGGTCTCTCCGCTCCGGCGCTCACTGAAAAAGACAAAGCGGATATTAAAACCGCAGCCTCATTGAAGACAGATTATCTGGCCATCTCATTTGTGCGCTCGAAAGACGATATTGAAGAGACTCGCGCACTGCTGGTTGCAGCTGGTAGCGGCGCTCACATCATTGCCAAGATCGAACGCGCCGAAGCCATTACCGATGAATTTTTGCCCGGCATTATCGCCAGCGCCGATGGCGTAATGGTTGCCCGCGGTGATCTCGGTGTCGAGATTGGCGACGCCAACTTAGTGGCCGTGCAAAAGCAGCTGATTGAAGCAGCCAATGCAGCTAACAAAGTTGTTATCACTGCAACTCAGATGATGGAATCAATGATTACCGCCTCTACGCCAACTCGCGCAGAAGTCTTCGATGTGGCCAACGCCGTACTCGACGGCACTGACGCAGTAATGCTCTCGGCAGAAACTGCAGTCGGCAAGTACCCCATTGAAACTGTGAAAGCGATGGTGCGAATTATTGAAGGGGCAGAATTACACCCTCTTGCCCAACGCTCCAAGCACAGAATTGATCAGACATTCGCCAGCATAGATGAATCTTTGGCACTGGCAGCTATGTATGTAGCCAACCACCTTGAAGGTGTTAAAGCGGTTATTTGTATGACAGCAACTGGCTTTGCGCCACTGATCATGTCACGCATCACCTCCTCGCTACCTATTTATGCGATGGCGGAAAAGCACGGCACCTGTGAAATCACCGCACTCTATAAAGGTGTGATACCAGTGCCCTTTCACGCTTCAGAGTTAGATCCATCCGAAGTTAATCACCGTGCAGTAGAAACCCTGCGCGCGCACAACGCTGTTGCTGATGGCGACTTAGTGCTGATTACCAAAGGAGATTTTGTCAATGTGCACGGCGGCACAAACACGTTAAAAATTGTTCGAGTTGGCGACGTTATTCAGTAGCCAATAAGAAAAACCGTCTCTTCCAGGCCATGGATGGCCACTTAATTTAGACTCCTCGTCTACCCCTTAAATTGTCCTAGCAGACATCAAAAAGGGCCGGTTTCCCAGCCCTTTTTAAATCTTCCTTTAAACCTATTTCTAGACCTACTAAAGATTAAGCCATAGTTTCCGCGGCTGACAATGCGGCCTGTGCCTGGGTGTTTTGTATCTGATTGTAGTAAGTAATAATATCCACTGTGGGAGCAGCGGCAGTGGCTGCCAGAATCTGCGCCTGAGTCATACCCACTTGCAACTGGGCATTGTTAACATTCAGTTCAAGGTGTAAGTCACCAGCCTGCTTATAGGCAGCAGCCCACTCAACGATGGCATCATCTATATCTGAGGCTACAGCAGTGAAGTTAGCCGATCCTGCATCTGTAACCGCAAGCTTAATATCGTTGACGGCCAAGGCTACATCAGACTCCAGAGTCTGCCATTCAGCCAGAATGGATTGCAGATTAGTCTCGATGTCATCGGCTTCAGTCGACATAGCAGTAAAGTTTTTCGACAGAATCTGCAGCGCTGCAACATCTGCAGTCAATCCCGTAATCTGACTTTCATCTGACTTGATAAGATCGTTATCGGCCTTGATTTTGACACCATCAATGGCAATAACCGCAGTCGCCGCAATCACTGCTGGGCCGAGCACAAACCACACCAAGGCACCTTCAGGAAAGGCTGCAATGGTGGCAACGATACCCAGAGTCAGCGCTATACCATCGACAATGGCCAAGGCCACTATGGAGGCAGTGAGGCTCTTAATCTCTGCTTTAAGAGTATCTATGTCCGCATTGAGCTTATCGATCTGAGCCTGGTCAGCCTTGGCATCTACCGCTGACTTAGAGGCAATCGTCTGGAGGTTGGCAGCCAGTGTTGGCAGCTCATCTTTAAAGTTTTTAACCGCTGTCAGTGCACCACTGATAAAGGTCACCACCAAGCTCAAGGTATTGTTTACATTAGTGAGATCAGTGTTGAGTGTCTGCAATGCCGTTTTATTGGTTGGATCAGATTCCAGAGTCAGGGCCTGAGTTTTGGCATCGGCCAACAGCTGACTAATAGTCGCGTTATAACTCTGCACCTCGTCGGGCACATTCAACAGTCGCGCCATAACGTTATTAACCCAGGTCAGCGCGCCGGCATCCGCTGCTTCAAAAGCCGTTGTAAAGTCTGCCCAATCTGGCGGATTAGTACTGAGCGTCGGTAAATTCGAGGATAAAACACTTGTGACCAGTGTATTCACAGCCACAACATTTTCTTTATAAGAAGTCTGCTTAACTGCCAGTGATAGCGCATTTTTACTAATTGCTAGTGCAAGAGCCATATCAATTTCCTTGATTATATTCTTATTGTTAGGGAGCCCCATGTCCTTCGAGGCGCCGCAAGCCTAATCTATATGGCACTGCGTAAAACAGGAACAGACGCTCATATTGCAGGCTAGATGATATTGATCAGAGGTAGTGCACAGACGGGCGATACAGAGGGTGGGGAGGAAATAGTACGCTGCGTATTTGAGTATGATATTTAAACTCAGAGAGCGATTTGTATTCTGTTTTTTTGCAGGACAAAGGACCTGATTTCCATATCAGGTTCTGGCCTAGCCAATGGGTTGCGCTTACAAATGTCTAGACATTTACTGAGCCCAGTAGATCGACACTGGGGTTTGTTGCTGTTGCAAGATCGCCCGAATCGGCAGTTCCATTACATCATCACCGGCATTGGCCTGAGTCAGCACCTGTTGCTTGCTGGCACCACTGATGTGAATCACCAGAGACTCGGTATTCAATAGTCGCGGTAACGTCATGCTCATGCGCTGATGGGGTGCATCCAGTGGCGTAACCGCAATGCAGTCTGCCCCCGAGTGCATGTCCAAGCCGCGCTCTAAAGTCTCGGAGCCAGGAAACAATGAGGCAGTGTGGCCATCATCGCCCATGCCCAGGATAACCACTGTAAAGCGACCAATAGTGTTCAAGCGTTGCTGACACTCAGCTTCACCCTCAAGAGCATTTTCAGCGTCAGTTTTTAACGCCAGATAATGCGCTTTGTGCGCTTCATTGATGAGCAGGTTTTCACGCACTAACTTTTCATTGCTAGCAGCATGATCTGCGTTGACCCAGCGCTCATCTGCCAGGGCAATGGTAACCTTTGACCAATCGAGTTCACACTGAGACAGTAGGTGAAAAAAACCCACTGGCGTGCGCCCACCAGAAACAACCAGAGAGGCTTCGCCTACAGTGGCTATAGCTGAGCTCAACAGATTGCTGACCTTGGCGGTCAGCGCAGCATCAAGAGCAGAGGTATTTTCAAATTTAAGCATCGACATACGATTTATCCTTTTTCCCTTGGCTGTTTTACGCTTCGTACCAGCTACGCTGATCTTTTTCCATCAACATGTCTGCCTTCGAGGGACCCCAGGTTCCAGCGCTGTATGTCTTGGTACCTACCTTCTTCTCAGCCCATGAATCCAATAGCTGGTCACACCAGCGCCAGGAAGCTTCGATCTCATCGCGGCTGACGAACAACCACTGATCGCCTTTGATCACCTCTAAAAACAGACGCTCGTAAGCATCGGCAATTCGCGATTCGCCAGATGAGTCAAAGAAGTCTAGATTCAAGGTGCGTTTCTCAAGACTTAAACGCTCTTTGAGGCTCTGCTTTTTCGAGAACATTTCAAGCTCGATGCCTTCATTGGGCTGCAGCCGAATAATCAAACGATTTTGCGCGTCGCCGTCTTTATCAGGGAAAATCGCGTGGGGAATTTCCTTGTAAGTAATCACTACCTGAGTGACCTTATCCTGCATTCGCTTGCCAGTACGCAGATAAAACGGCACGCCAGCCCAACGCCAGTTGTCGATATAAGCTTTTAGGGCAACGAAGGTTTCAGTGTCGTTGCTGCTGTCTTGACTGCCCTCTTCTTCCTTGTAACCAACCACTGGTTCGCCAGAAATCCAGCCAGCGGAATACTGCCCACGTACCGATTGCTCGAGAACATTTTCGCTATCAATGGGTTTTAGGGCGCGCAATATTTTAACTTTTTCGGCGCGAATCTCATCTGCCTGGAGTGAATTTGGCGGCTCCATAGCGACCATGCACAGCAGTTGCAGGAGGTGATTCTGAATCATATCCCGAAGCTGGCCTACATTGTCATAGTAGCCCCAGCGGCCTTCGATACCGACAGTTTCAGCAACGGTAATCTGCACGTTGTCGACACAGGTGTTGTCCCACTGGGAATTGATCATGCGGTTGGCAAATCTCAGGGCCAACAGATTCTGTACTGTCTCTTTACCTAAGTAGTGGTCAATGCGGTAGATATTGCGCTCACCAAAATACTCACCGACGGTGGCATTAACTGCCCGGGAGCTTTCGAGATCTTTACCGATCGGTTTTTCCAAGACAATGCGCGCCAACTTATCAACGCAACCCGCAGCATCCAAATGGTTGCAAATCGAACCGTAGAGGCTCGGTGGCGTCGCCAGATAATAGATCGCGGTGCGCTTGGCAACCAGCCAGGCTTTGAGTGTCAGAAAATCTTTTTTCTGGGAGAAATCGACTTTCATATAGCTCAGGCGACGACTAAATTTGCGCCATGTGGCAGCGTCCCAGTCGGACTCAGGAATATGTTTTTTTAGATTTTCCTCAACCTCAGCAATAAATTCATTGCTGCTGATATCCTGACGCGCCAGACCGGCAATACGTACGCTGTCGCCCAGTAGACCAGCACGATCCAACTGATAGAGCGCAGGAAATAGCTTGCGCTCAGAGAGGTCGCCCTTTGCACCAAAGAGTACCAAATCAATATTGTTGTTCATCATCAAGCTCCCATTTCCAGCATTTCGTTACAGCACTTAGTTACGACTTCGTTACGACAAAGAGTTATCGCAAAATGCTGCTAGTTATTATTTTATTAATCACTGACCCAGCTGACTGGCCTCGCGGGCCAACAGCTCAATTTCATCCCAGCGCTGATCACGTACCAACTGAGCAGGACAGATCCAAGAGCCACCGACGCATAGTACATTTGGCAGGGACAGATATTCCATTACATTGTGCAGACCAATGCCGCCGGTGGGGCAAATTCGTGCTTCGCTAAAAGGACCGTATAGGGACTTGATCATAGCGGAACCCCCTGCAGCTTCAGCAGGGAAAAACTTAAAGTCTTGATAGCCCTGCTCCATACAACGCATCATTTCAGTCGCCGAGGAGATACCGGGCAACAGGCCAATGGAAGAATCGGCAGCTGCGGCTAATAGCTTGTCTGTACTTCCTGGAGAGACCATAAACTGGCAACCCAAATCTTCTGAGAGCTTTACCTGATCAGCGGTGCAAACGGTGCCAGTGCCAACAATCGCGCCGGGGACATGCTGCACAATTTGGCGAATGCCCTCAACTGCTGCTGCAGTTCTCAGGGTCACTTCAAGCACATTTAAACCACCTGCAATAAGCGCCTTTGCCAACGGCACAGCATCTTCTACACGATCGATAACAATTACTGGGATTACCGTATTACCGGCCAAAAGATCTCGCACTGATCACTCCTTAAATATTGTGTAAGTAACTAATTTTTTAATTAAGCTCTTTGTCATTACATGCTTTTCGATTAACTGGCCGCTACTAGCTGTTCTGTAGCTTCTTCGCCGCGCCCAACAAACCGAGTTTATTATGTGTCACCAGATAGACCGGAATTGGCTCGAGGTAGGTGGCAAATCGGCCCTTATCTTCAAATTTTTCACGAAATCCGCTATTCACAAAGAACTCACTGAATCGCGGCACCACACCACCGGCAATGTAAATACCACCCTTGGCACCCAGAGTCAGGGCCAGGTTGCCCGCCGCTGCGCCCATGGATTCACAAAATGTATACAGCGCCGTAAGCGCTTGGGGGTTGCTGTTATCCAGCGCCGCTGCGACTACATCCGGAGGCGTAGTCAGTGTCGGATCTGTGCCTTCCATCTGACAGATAGCATTGTAAATATTCACTATGCCTTTGCCCGACAGCACACGCTCAAGAGAGACCCGCTTATAGCTCTCAAGCAGACAGGTCAAAACATCCATCTGACGCTGACCCACAGGGGCAAAGTCAGCATGACCGCCCTCTGTATCCAAAACGTGATAGCCATCGCTATGGGAGATCAGTGCAGCCATGCCGAGGCCGGTGCCAGCACCCAAAATACCCACAGGCTTGTGCACCTGAGGCTCACCGCCACCGATCTTGATACTGTCTTCTGGGCCCAGTTCGGTAATACCATGAGCAACGGCTTCAAAATCATTAATCACTACCAGCCGCTGACAACCAAACCACTCAAGCAAATGGGTTTTGGTAAATTCCCAATGACTATTAGTAAAAGAAATATGTTCCGCATCAGCAGGACAGGCTACGGCCAGACAAACACTCTGTGGCGCGCCAATAAAACCGGTGGCCAGAGCAATCTCATCTCTCAGTTTGACAATCAAGTCACTAAACTGCGGGTACTCTTCAACCGAGTGATAGAACTCAAACTCGCTTTCCAGCTGACCATCGCGCAGCGCCGCAAAGCGTGCATTGGTACCACCTATATCGGCGACTAAATTCCAGCGTTGCTCAGCCATGGCTAGACGCCTCCGAACAGGAATGAAGCACCCTGTTCTGCATTGCTGATATTGCCGCGATTAACAGCAAAATATTCACGCCCGCAGCCGCGCTGACCAGCGTCTGGCTGTGGTGAGGCATCGCGGGCTTCAAGCACCGCAATATCACCGACAAATTGCAGCTCGCCAGTGACCGCATTAACACGAATCACATCGCCATCTCGCACCTTGGCTAACACACCGCCATTGGCCGCTTCAGGAACCAGATGGATTGCTGCGGGCACCTTGCCCGAGGCGCCGGACATGCGGCCATCAGTAACCAGTGCGACCTTGTAACCCTTATCTTGCAGAATGCCGAGCATCGGCGTCAGCTTGTGTAGCTCTGGCATACCCAGGGCCTTGGGACCCTGAAAACGCACAACCACGACGCAATCGCGGTCTAACTGACCTGACTCAAACAGAGCCGCCAGATCATCCTGAGCGTCAATCACTACAGCAGGTGCTTCAACAATTTGATGTTCTGCAGCAACTGCAGACACTTTGATCACACCGCGACCCAGATTGCCTTTTAACAGTCGCAGGCCACCCTCAGTGGAAAAAGGCTTGTCCACGGTAGTTAGAACTTCAAGATCCAGAGGTATCACGGGTGACTCATGCCACACCACTTTGTCGTTATCCAAGAAAGCTTGCTGAGTGAAGTTACCAAAGTCGGTGCCCCATGAGGTCTTGGCATCGGCGTGCATGAAGCCACCGCCCAACAGCTGACGGAACATGCAGCTAGTGCCGCCGGCAGCGTGGAAATGGTTAACGTCGGCATGACCGTTGGGATAGACCTTGGCCAGCAGCGGCACTGCCGCGGATAGCTCAGAGATATCATCCCAGTTAAGGATAATGCCTGCAGCTCGGGCAATAGCTACAAGGTGCATAGTGTGATTGGTCGAACCGCCAGAGGCTAAGAGTGCAATAGTGGCGTTGACCATACTGCGCTCGTCGACAATTTCGCCCACTGGACGATAGTCATTACCCAGAGCCGTAATCCGTGCCATTTGGTGACAGGTTTCGACGGTGAGCTTATCGCGCAGAGGGTTGGATGGATTGACAAAGGAGCTACCTGGCAGCTGCAAGCCCATGGCTTCCAGTACTACCTGGTTGCTGTTAGCCGTGCCATAGAACGTACAGGTACCGGCACTGTGATAAGAATCAGACTCAGCCTGTAACAATTCTTCGCGATCAATCTTGCCTTCGGCAAACAGCTGACGAATGCGCTGCTTCTCTTTGTTGGGTAAGCCTGATTCCATGGGACCGGCAGGAACAAACAGAGCAGGCAAATAGCCAAAGCTAAGCACGCCGATCAATAATCCAGGAACAATTTTGTCGCAGATACCCAGAGCCAATACGCCGTCAAACATCTGGTGGGACAGCGACATAGCGGTACACTGAGCGATCAAATCGCGACTCAGCAGACTCAGCTCCATACCGTCTTGACCCTGAGTGACACCGTCGCACATAGCGGGAACACCGCCGGCAACCTGTGCTGTACAGCCAATCTCGCGCATCGCCTGCTTGATCTTATCCGGATAGACCGCATAGGGCTGGTGGGCAGAAAGCATGTCATTGTAGGAAGTGACTATGGCGATATTACTGGCTTCCATCAGTCGCAGACTATTCTTGTCGTCTTCACCACAGGCAGCAAAGCCATGAGCCAGATTGCCGCAACTTAACTTGCCGCGCTCGGGACGATTACTCTTATCTTCTTTGACTTGGCGCAGATAATCAGCTCTTAGGCTACTACTGCGTTCGATGATGCGCTGAGTGACTTCAGCAACTGTGGTATTTAACTGGACCATAGCGACTCCGCTCAATAGCGGCTCCATGTAGATTAGCTGTGAATTGTAACAAAATTACGGAATTTAACCAGACGCAATGTATAATTCGGTGAAATATCGTAATTTTATTACATATATGATTTGTTGCGGCAGCGCCGTTTTAAATAGGCTATTGTGGCGACAATCCCCTATAGGACGGCATCGCTGACAGTATCATAAAGGCTCTTAGTTAAGGCCTAGTTTACGCCTTAGCCGACGCCAATTAAACGGCCTATACAGACTAATTAGACACAGGAATGCGGATAGATGACCTCCAGCAGCAAGACACCAAATCAGTACAAGCCGACCAACGCCCCAGCATGGAAAACACTTGAGCAGCAGGCAGAAAAAGCTCAGCAGCAAAATATCAGTGACTTTTTCCAGCAGAATCCCCAGCGCAGTAGCCAGATGTCAGTGCAGAGTGGCGAGCTTTTCCTCGACTATTCCAAGAACCTAGTCAGTGATGAGACCTGGCAGGCACTGCTCGATCTAGCCGGCCAGTCACCGCTGGAACAGCATCGTGCCGCAATGTTCTGCGGAGAAAAAATCAATACCACCGAAGGCCGTGCCGTACTTCACGGTGCCCTGCGAGCCGAAATAGGTGATCAAACTGTAGCTTCAGCCGCGGCTGAGTCCGATCAGCGTGTTAGCTTGGTTAAACAGCAGCTCGCAGACGTCGAGCTAGTCAGTGAGAAAATCCGCAGCGGCCAGTGGCTTGGCAGCACAGGCAAAGCGATTACCGATGTCATCAATATTGGTATAGGTGGCTCTGACCTGGGCCCAAAATTAGCCTGCAGCGCATTGCAAGAATTTGCCCATCCAGATATCAAACTACACTTTATCTCTAATGTGGATGGCGCTGAAATTCTCACCACCTTAAACAAGCTCAATCCAGAAACCACTCTGGTGGCCCTGGCGAGCAAGACCTTTACCACCCACGAGACACTGCTAAACGCCAAAACCGCGCGCAACTGGTTCGCCGAGAAACTGGGACTTGAGAACGCCCAATCCAGCAGCCACTTTGTAGGCCTTACCGCCAATCGCGCCAATGCTCTGGCCTATGGCATACCAGCTGATCAGATTTTGGAGTTCGCCGAATGGGTTGGCGGTCGCTATTCACTCTGGTCCAGTATTGGCCTCTCAATTGCCATCTCTATTGGCTTTGAAAAGTTTATCGAAATGCTTGCCGGTGCCCGTGAAATGGATCTGCATTTTCAACAGGCACCACTGGCAGAGAATATGCCGGTGATTATGGCGCTGCTGGGTATCTGGTATAGCAATTTCCTCGACGCACAATCCAATGCAGTGATCCCCTACTGCGAACGCCTACTGCTACTACCCTCTTATCTTCAGCAGCTGGATATGGAGAGCAACGGTAAGTCGACGACCCTAGATGGTCAGTCAATTGATTATCAGACCGGCGCGATTCTCTGGGGCCAGACAGGCACCAACGGACAGCATGCCTTTTTCCAGCTACTGCACCAGGGCACGCGCATGGTGCCCATCGATTTCGTTGCCGCCGCCGTGGATAATTTGAGCAATGAAGAACATCACCGTGTATTGCTGGGCAATATGCTGGCTCAGGCATCGGCATTGATGTGCGGCCAAGAAGCACCGGAGGGCGAACCCTACCGCTACTATCCTGGTAACAAGCCATCCAATGTGCTGCTGCTAGATAAACTGTCACCAAAGAATTTTGGCGCACTGATAGCGCTCTATGAGCACAAGGTATTTGTTCAGGGCAGTATTTGGAATATCAATTCTTTTGATCAGTGGGGTGTAGAACTGGGCAAGAAGATGGCCAATCAGCTGTTGGCTTCTGACGCCGGTTCTGATTCTGAGCATCAGGCTGAGTTAGATCCGTCTACCACAGCATTGTTTGCCCATATTAAGAAGTGCCAAGAATAACGGCTGAAATGGAGCTGCGCTAAATTATATGCGCAGCTCTTTTGGCAGACTGAAGGTAACATCTTCAACTACGCCGCTCAGTTCTTGGGGGGCTTTAGCGCCAAGTTCCACCAGGCGCGCAATCACATCGCGAACCAAAACATCAGGTGCAGATGCACCAGCGGTAATGCCTATGGCTTTGCTCTGCTTCAGCCACTCAATGTCTATATTTTCAGGGCCATCAATCAGATAGGCCGTGCAACCACAGCGTTCAGCTAACTCACGCAGGCGATTAGAGTTGGAGCTGGCAACAGAACCCACCACCAGAATCAAATCAGACTCCATGGCTAGCTGCTTAACCGCATCCTGGCGGTTTTGCGTGGCGTAACAGATATCGTCTTTCCGCGGCCCTTCGATAGCCGGGAATCTCTCTCGCAATGCATCTATCACTTTGGCCGTGTCATCCATAGACAATGTGGTCTGGGTGACAAAAGCCAGTCTAGAGGGATCTTTCACCTCGAGCTTGGCCACATCAGTCTCGTCTTCGACCAGATAGATATTGCCGCCCTTGGAGTAGTCATACTGACCCATGGTGCCTTCCACTTCCGGGTGACCGGCGTGGCCGATCAATACAGATTCCATACCTTCTAAACTGTATTTGGACACTTCCATATGCACCTTGGTGACCAACGGGCAAGTGGCGTCAAAGACTTTGAGGCTGCGACGACGAGCTTCATCTTGGACAGCCAATGAAACACCGTGGGCACTGAAGATCACAATCACATCATCGGGAATTTCATCCAGTTCATCCACAAACACAGCGCCACGGTTGCGCAGGTCATCGACAACAAATTTATTGTGCACTACTTCGTGACGCACATAGATCGGCGCGCCAAAGACTTCCAGAGCGCGATTAACTATATCAATCGCACGATCAACACCGGCACAGAAGCCACGTGGGTTAGCTAGTTTAATATCCATTAGTGCAGGTTCTCCGGAACAACGCCGAGAATTTTTACTTGGAAGACAATATTCTTGCCCGCCAATGGATGGTTGAAATCCACCATCACTTCGCCGTCGACTATGTCGGCAATCACACCGGGCAGCTCACCGTCGCCGTTCTGAAACGAGAACATGGCACCAATTTCGATTTCCAATGCGTCAAAATTATCCATGGCAACAGCCTGAACATTCTGTTCGTTGTGCTGACCAAAGGCCTTTTCCGGTGGTACCAGAAACTCCTGTTCATCAGTGGCTCTCAAGCCGAACAGAGTCTCTTCAAAACCGGGTAGCAAACTGCCGTCGCCAATTGAAAAAGTCGCCGGCTTACCTTCAAAATTCGAATCCACTACAGCGCCGTCCTCTAGTGCCAGGGAAAAATGCAACGTAACGGTGGTGCCTGTATCTATGGGTATACTCATATCTAAAACTCGTAAAAATTTTGAATTATTGGGTCTAACTACTTCTTATCTGGATTCACTACCGGGGCTTCAGCGGAATCCTCTGCCTCACTTGCGGACTGAAAAAACAGCCCATCAATAATAATCAATACAGCGCCAACAGAGATCGCCATATCCGCGACATTAAACGCGGCAAAGTGCCAGTTGGCCCAATGGAAGTCGAGAAAATCTACCACGTATCCGAGAGTTAATCGGTCATAGAGATTGCCCAGTGCGCCGCCCAATATTAGCGACAGTGCCAGTGCCTCAAGTACGCGCTGGCGAGGTAAACGGGTCAACCAGACTGCAATGATCAAACTGACCACAATAGAGATAATGCTAAACAACCAGCGCTGCCAGCCACCAGCGTCGCTGAGAAAGCTAAAGGCAGCACCCTCGTTGTGAGCCCGCACCAGATTAAAAATGCCATTTACATAGAGGCTCTGACCAAGACTAAACTCCGCCATAATCCACAGTTTAGTCAGCTGATCCAGCAGCAGTATGGTTGCCGCCAGGGCAAACCATTTTAGCCAGGGCAATGTTTTAAGTTGCGGCTTCGGCTCTGTTTGTAGCTTAGGCATAACGACGCATCTCACCCGTATCAGTGAGGTTAGTCACGCAGCGACCACAGATTTCCGGGTGCTCTGCATGACTGCCAACATCTTCAATAAAGTGCCAGCAGCGCACACATTTCTCGGCGCTAGAACGCTGCAGGCCTACCTTTAAGCCGTCTAGCATAGACGTATTGGCATCGGCGCCCTCTTCCAGAGGTAGCAAAGTTGCCTTCGAGGTGATGGTGACAAAACGCAACTCATCCCCCAGTTTGGCCAATGATTGGTGTAATTCAGGTCCAGCATAAAGTTGAATATCCGCACCCAGAGAGCCTTTTACTACACCCTGATTGCGCTGATCTTCAATCACCTTATTGATCGCTTCTTTAGCCTGCATAATCGCAGCCCAATCGGCGGAGCTAATCACATCGCCGCCAGATAGGCGCGGCAGGGAATACCACTCAGCAATAAATACCGAAGACTCGCGCTCACCTGGCATAAAGCCCCAGAGCTCACTGGCGGTAAAGCTTAGAATCGGCGCAATCCAACGAGTAAAAGCTTCGGCTATATGATGCAGGGCAGTCTGCGCAGAACGGCGAGACAGGCTATTTTCTGGGCAGGTGTAGATGCGGTCTTTAATAATATCCAGATAAAAACCGCCCATATCCCGAACACAAAAATTGTGCAGTTTTTGATAGATCAGATGAAACTGAAACTCATCATAGGCAGTAATAATTTCTTCCTGAAGTCCAGCTGCGCAATCTACCGCCCAGCGATCCAATGCCAACATGTCCTCATGGGCAACGCCATGCTCGGTGGGATCAAAGCCATCGATATTGGAGAGGAAATAGCGTGCGGTATTGCGAATACGACGATAGGAATCACCGGCGCGACTCAAAATCTCATCGGAGACTGTCATCTCACTGCTAAAGTCAGCCGAGGCAATCCACAGGCGCAACACATCGGCGCCCATTTCATTGATGACTTTTTGCGGGGAAATCACATTGCCGATGGACTTGGACATCTTGCGACCGTGTTCATCAACGGTAAAGCCATGGGTCAGCACTGCCTTGTAAGGGGCTGTGCCATTGATTGCGATAGCGGTCTTCAGTGACGACTGAAACCAGCCACGGTGTTGATCTGAGCCCTCGAGGTAGAGATCTGCAGGATAGCGCAGCTCTTGCCGCGCGTTGATCACGGATTCGTGAGTAACACCGGAGTCAAACCACACATCCAGAGTGTCAGTGACTTTTTGGTAGTCGGCGATATCCTCGCCAATCAGCTCGGCAGCGTCGAGTTCAAACCAGGCTTCAATGCCATGCTCTTCGACACGCAGGGCAACCTGTTCAATTAATTGGGCTGTATTCGGGTGCAGCTCGCCGCTCTGCTTGTGAACAAACAGCGCGATGGGAACCCCCCAGGTACGCTGGCGAGAAATACACCAGTCCGGGCTATTGTCGAGCATGCCTTCGATACGCGCCTGACCCCAATCTGGGTGCCAGCTAACATCTTTAACCGCAGCCTTGGCTTTGGCTAACAGGCCATTTTTATCCATGGAGATAAACCACTGAGGAGTGGCGCGGTAAATCAACGGAGTCTTGGTGCGCCAGCAGTGAGCGTAACTGTGTACAAATTGGCCGCAGCTCATTAGACGTTTATGCTCGCGCAGAACCTCTAGAACCGAGTCATCGACTTTGTACACATGTTGGCCAGCAAACAGCTCAACATCATCGGCATAGAGGCCGTTATCCAAAATATAATTCAACGTGCCAATGCCATACTGCTTGGCCACAACAAAATCTTCCATGCCGTGATCTGGTGCTGTGTGGACACAGCCAGTACCGGCATCGGTGGTCACATGCTCGCCGAGCAGTACTGGGATATCGCGCTCGTAGAACGGGTGACGGGCAATAATATTTTCTAACTCTTGTCCCTGACAGCTAGCAAGCTGCTGATAGTCTTCAATCTCTAAGCGCTGCATCACTGATTCCAGCAGCAGCTGTGAACAGATCAGACGCTGGGGTCCATTCTCGCCATTGACCTGCACTAAAACATAGTCAACATCGGCACCCACAGAAATCGCCTGACTGCTAGGCAGAGTCCAGGGTGTCGTGGTCCAGATCAACATATTGATCTCGCCTTCGCCTGGCAGACCGCCAAATGCGCTGGAGACTTTATCCAACTGCGCAGCGTCGGTTACGGCATAGGCGACGTCTATGGTGTAAGAGGTTTTATCCTGATATTCCACTTCCGCTTCAGCCAGAGCTGAACCGCCCACCACACTCCAGTAGACCGGCTTGTAGCCTTTCACCAGATGGCCGTTGGCAGCAATCTTTCCCAGTGCGCGAATAGTGTCCGCTTCCACCTGATAATTCATTGTCAGGTAGGGACGTTCCCAATCACCAAAGATGCCGAGACGCACAAAACCCTGACGCTGGCCATCGACCTGTTTCATGGCATATTCGCGACATTTTTTGCGAAAGGTGGAGTACTCGACTTTGACGCCGGCCTTGCCAATTTTCTTTTCCACATTGTGTTCAATGGGCAGACCGTGACAATCCCAACCGGGAATATAAGGCGCATCAAAGCCGCTCATGGTGCGCGCTTTAACGATAATGTCTTTAAGGGTTTTGTTCACCGCATGACCCAGGTGAATCTCGCCGTTGGCGTAGGGAGGGCCATCGTGAAGAATATACTGTTCGCGGCCGGCACGGGCCTCGCGAATCTGCTGATAGAGATTGCTGTCCTGCCATTCTTTTAACATTCCCGGCTCTCTCTGGGCCAGATTGGCACGCATGGGAAAGGCGGTCTTGGGCAGGTTCAGTGTTGCTTTGTAATCAGTCATTGGTCTCTTTGTTTGACCACAGTGGTCAACCCTATATCAGTTTATTGTTTGTAAAGTGTTTGTAACCTGCCTGGAGTTTTCTATCAGCCAGACTATTTTTCAATTATTTTTCAATTATTTTCCAGCTATTTTCCCGACTGCAAAAACCACTGGCGGATTTTTTCCACATCCCCAGTGATTGTCTCCACAAGCTTTTCAACACTGGTAAATTTTTCTTCCTCGCGAATCTTGTGCAGAAATTCCACTGTAATTCGCTGCCCGTAAAGATCACCGGCAAAATCCAACAGGTGCACCTCTAGAATCGGCTTGACCAGATCCCCCACTGTGGGCCGCAAACCCACATTGGCAGCTCCGCAATAGAGCGCTCCGGCAACCTTAACCCTGACCGCAAAAACACCGGAAAGAGGCGCACTAAAACGGGCTAACTGCACATTCGCAGTGGGAAAGCCTAGTTCACGTCCGAGCTGCTGGCCATAGCCAACCACTCCACTAATGGCAAAGGGCCGTCCCAACAACTGGGCCGCGCGGGCAAAATCCGCCTGCTCCACCACTTCACGAACTAGCGTACTGCTAACGCGCTGGCCATCAGCCTCAACTGTCGCCGTGTCCTGCACGTCAAACCCATGGAGCTTGCCCTGCTGGTTCAACATGGCAAAGTCGCCACTGCGATCACAGCCAAAACGGAAGTCATCGCCGACGATCAAATGTTTCACCGCGAGTCCGCGAACCAATACCTGCTGGACAAAATCCGCTGCCGATAGATTGCGCAGCTGGCGATTGAACTGCAGGCAAACCACCGAATCCACTCCCAGGGACAACAGTGTTTCGATCTTTTCACGCAACCGCATCAACCGTGCCGGTGCTCGTTCAGCGGAGAAATACTCTCTTGGCTGAGGCTCAAAGGTCATGGCCACCGAAGGTATCTGCAAGCGCTGAGAGGCCTCTTTCAGCTGACGCAAAATCGCCTGATGACCAATATGCACACCGTCGAAAGAACCGATGGTGACCACCGATTTTTGGTCCGGGGAATGCAGGTTGTGCAAACCGCGAACAAAGTTCATTTTGGCGTGTGGCACAGGCGAGGTTTTCACTGTTCAAAATAGTCGTCGAGTATACCTAGCAAAGGCTAGAAACGTAAGGCACTGCAGCCAATTAACAGGATTGCAAAGACTAAATAAACGGCGATCTAAAGCGCGCCAATTTAATCAGTAGAGGTGGTGGCTTTGGCAGGCCCTTTTAAATCGCTGAGGCGCATACCACCAGAGCCTAGAACGGCAATATAAACACCAAAGCCGCCGAGGCAGATGCAGGCAATGGCACTGCTGCGCTGCCACCAGCCGAGCTGTTGCCAGATACTAGTATCAAATGCATCGAACTGACCGCCGAGCCAGACCAGAGTCGCGACCATGAGTATTACAGCCAACAACAGAGTTACCAAGAAGCGCAACCAAGCGCGACCTGGGAGATAGATAGCCTTGCTGCGCAGAGCCAAAAATAATAGCAGCGCATTTAAGAATGCCGACAACGAAGTCGCCAGCGCCAGCCCAACATGACCCACCTGCCAGTAAAAATGCAGAGGGATCACCAGGATTAAGTTAAGCGCCATATTGGAGACCATGGCAATCACGCCGATACGCACAGGCGTGCGCATGTCCTGACGGGCAAAAAAGCCCGGCGCCAACACCTTGATTAACATAAAGGCGATTAAGCCTAGGGAATAGGCTCGCAGGCTCAGGGATGCCATAGACATATCCCGCGGCGTCATCACTTCGCCGTAGAGAAATAGCGTGGCCAGAATCGGCTCAGCTAGGAGCATCAAAGCAGCAGCGGCTGGCACCGCAATCAACAGCACCATGCGCAGTGCCCAGTCTAGGGTCTGGGAATAGGCTTCCACTGAACTGGCCGCGTGATGGCGCGAGAGGTTCGGCAGTATCACCGTGGCAATGGCCACCGCAAACACCCCCAGAGGCAACTCCGAGAGTCGGTCCGAGTAGTACAGCCAGGAGACACTGCCGGTGGGTAGAAAGGTTGCCAGCATAGTGTCGAGCATTAAATTGATCTGACTTACGGATACACCAAAGATTGCCGGGCCCATCAACCTGAGTATTTTCTTAACTCCTGGATGGCGCCAATCCACCACAGGTACCGGCAGCATATGGATACGCGCCAAGAAAGGCAGTTGAAAGCAAAATTGAATCGCGCCAGCAGCAAACACGCCCCAGGCCAAGGCATAGGTCGGCTGATCAAACCAGGGCGCGGCAATTAGGGCTGCAAAGATCAGAGACAGATTGAGCAGCACTGGCGTAAAGGCGGGAACCGCAAAGCGGTCATAGCTATTCAGGACGCCTCCGGCAACACCGGTCATGGAGATAAACAATAAGTAGGGAAAGGTAATGCGCAGCATTTCAGCGGTGGCATTAAATTTAAACGGATCGTTGAGGTACCACTTAGGCGCAAACAGCGCGGCGAAAAATGGCGCGGCAACCACAATCAGCAGAGTTAGTATCAGCAGCGCCATGCCCAAAGTGCCGAACACTCGATTGATCAATTCCTTCAGCGCCGCCTGACTGCCGTTTTGGCGATACTCCCCGAGCACCGGAACAAATGCCTGGGCAAAAGCGCCCTCGGCAAATAAACGGCGAAAAAAGTTGGGAATCTTAAAGGCGACAAAAAACACATCGGCCAGGGCTTCAGCTCCAATCACCCGAGCGAAGATAATATCCCGCGCCAACCCGAGAACCCGTGACAGCATAGTAAAGAAGCTGACCACGCCACTGGAACGCAGCAGTCCGCCATCGGCCTTTACTGGCGGCTGTGCTGGCCCTGCAGACTGCTCTTTAGCCAACTCTCTAGCCGACTCTTTAGTCTGTTCTGGCGAATGACTGCCTTGCTCTTGACTCAATTATGCTCTCGTTTGACAGGGGCTTTTGAGAGCAGTTTAACGACCTCCATGCCCATCTCCAAGTGAATACTGAAAAGCCTTGCACGCTGGGCTGATGCCTTAAGCTTGTCTGGCAGTGCAAACTAATCATATTGCTTCGACAATTGGGTTGAATCTAACTAACAAACCCTGTATATTTCCGCGCCTTCAGTGAGACCCTTTGAGAGGAGTACGACAAGTGGCAAATACAGTACAAGCTAAGAAACGCGCACGACAGAACGAGAAACGCCGACAGCATAATGCCAGCTTGCGCTCGATGGTTCGCACCTATTTGAAAAAAGTTGATGCAGCAATTGAGACCGGTGTTCAGGCTGATGCTCAGCAGGCTTACACCGCTGCAGTTCCAGTTTTAGACCGTATGGCAGACAAAGGTATTCTTCATAAGAATAAAGCTGCTCGCCATAAGAGCCGTCTAAACGCAAAAGTTAAGGCGCTTGGTTAATAGTTGTTTTATTAGCCAGCAGTAAAAGAACCGGCAGTTGCCGGTTTTTTTATGCCTGGAATTTAACGCCCTACCAATAAACGGGCACAGCTCAACAAGACCCACATAAAAAAACCCCGCCGATTGGCGGGGTTTTTATTAACGCTTGTACAGTCTAGTGCTTTAGCACTTCAACAACCTCTAGAGCTGATTCAGCGCTGTGGTCATCTCAACAACCGCCTTCTTGCCGTCGCCATAGACCATCAACGTGTGATCCATTGCGAACAGCGGATTGGGCAGACCGGCAAAACCGGGGCTCAGTGAGCGCTTGATCACCACAACCGTCTTGGCTTTATCGACATTGAGAATTGGCATACCGTAGATCGGGCTGCCTTCAACATCACGGGCCATGGGATTGGTCACATCGTTGGCACCAATCACAATCACCACATCAGTGTCTTCGAAGGTGGGATTGATTCTATCCATTTCCACAAGCTTATCGTAAGGCACCTCAGCTTCAGCCAACAGAACATTCATATGACCGGGCATACGTCCTGCCACCGGATGAATACCGTATTCAACCTCAACACCCTTCGCCTCCATGGCGTCTGCCAGCTCGCGTACCGCGTGTTGCGCCTGAGCCATGGCCATACCATAACCTGGCACTATAACCACGCGCTGTGCGTTCTCCAGCAGCATAGCCACTTCGTCGGGCTGAGCACTGGTAACTTTACCGGCATAGACTTCATCAGCATCAATAATCTCGCCACCGGCGGCCATTTTGCCAAACAGTACATTGGCCAGTGAGCGGTTCATCGCTACACACATAATCCGTGTCAGAATCAGTCCCGAGGTTCCCACCAACGAACCGGCAATAATCAATACCGTGTTGCCGAGAATAAAACCAGCGAAAGCTGCTGCGATACCAGAGTAGGAATTCAGCAGTGCAATCACTACTGGCATATCAGCGCCACCAATTGGCATCACTAAGAACAGACCCAACAACAGCGCCAGAACAACCACAGCGACCATAGCGGCAACATTGCCTGGATTGACCACGACCAATGCCACAGCAACCAGCGCAGCTATTACAAACAGCGCGTTGCCCACTGGACCTCCGGGGAGACCATAGCTTTTCTTCATCAACTCTTGCAGCTTGGCAAATGCCACCAGGCTACCGGTCAAGGTCAGAGCACCGATCAATACCGTCATACCAATGGCGATCAGAGCAATAGTGCCCTCAGGTCCAGGACCAAAAGCACTGCTATCAGCAACCACTGGGGTTAACAGCTCGGCAAAGGATGCAGGTGTAGTTCCCAACTTGGTGTAATACTCAGCCAGTGCGATAGTCAATGAAGCACCACCACCAAAACCATTGAGCAGAGCCACCATCTGTGGCATCGAGGTCATCTGAATGCGCAGCGCCATAATGCTACCCACTACAGAACCCACAGCTACACCGGCGATCACATAGGTATAGTCGATGGTGTTCATATTGAGCAGCGTGACGACCACGGCGATCAACATACCCAGAGCCGAGAGCATATTGCCGCGCACGGCAGTTTTCGGTTTGGTCAGGCCTTTAATGCCGAGAATAAACAGCACACCGGCAATCAGATAGATAAAATTAACAAGATTCTCATTCATCGCTTACTTCCTCTTAAACATGGCAAGCATGCGATTAGTCACAAGGTAACCACCAACAACATTGATGGTCGCCAGAGTCACAGCGATAAAGCCCAACACATTCACCATCATCGGTGAACCGTCATTGCCCGCGGCCAATAAAGCGCCCACTAGGGTGATACCTGAAACCGCATTGGTTCCTGACATCAATGGCGTGTGCAGTGTCGGCGGCACTTTGGTAATCAGCTCAACACCGAGAAATAACGACAGCACAAACAGTGCTAATAACAGAATTAAAATATCCATTTGCTTTACTCCCCTTGTGCTTCAGTTTCTGGTTCTGGTTCAGATACCTTGATTTCCGGCAGTCCCAGCAGCTTGCGTATATGCGGGTGCGGAATCTCGCCGTTATGGGCAACAACCGTACCTGCGACAATCTCATCGTTAAAGTCGAGGTTGAGGTTGCCCTCTTCGTCGAGAATTAACTCAAGTAATGTCTGCATGTTTTTGCCGTACATCTGACTGGCGTGATAAGCCAATTCCGATGGCACGTTCTCAGGACCCAAAATAGTCACGCCGTGAGCCACAACAGTTTTGCCCTGTTCGGTGAGATCGCAATTGCCGCCGCGCTCTGCCGCCAGATCAACAATCACTGAACCGGGCTTCATGGCTTTCACCATGTCTTCGGTTACCAAAATCGGCGACTTGGCACCAGGAATCGCTGCCGTAGTGATAATAATATCTTGCTCGGCAACCACTGCAGTCATCAGCTCCCGCTGACGTTTGAGGAAGTCTTCGCCCTGAGCTTTGGCGTAACCACCAGCACCTTCAGACTCACCAGTATCCAGATCCAATTCAACCGGCTTGGCACCTACTGAAATAATCTGCTCTCGAGCCGCGGGACGTACATCGTAGGCTTCAACCACAGCGCCGAGTCGCTTGGCGGTGGCGCAGGCCTGAAGACCGGCAACACCTACACCCATAATTAATACTCGCGCCGGCTGCAAAGTGCCAGCGGCGGTCATCAACATGGGGAATATTCTCGGAGCAGCAGAGGCACCCATCAACACAGCTTTATAGCCGGCCAATGTAGCCATGGATGAAAGTACATCCATACTCTGAGCACGACTGATGCGCGGCACCAGTTCCAGGGCAATAGCTGTGGCGCCTTTATCTGCCACAGCTTGAGCAGCCTGAGGCGAGGCCAGTGGATCCATCATGCCAATCACCAACTGTCCGCTACGCAGACTGGCGAGATCGGTATCACTGTTCTCGTTATTAGAGCCAAAGGATTGGACCTGCAGAATAATATCGGCCTGGGCAAATATCTCTGCACGATCTGTACTGATGATTGCTCCAGCCTCTGTATAGAGTTCGTCTGGATAACCTGCAGCATCTCCTGCGTTTGTTTGAAAAAGCACCTTGACGCCTTTGTCAGTCAGAGACTGGACATTGGCAGGGGACATGGCGACTCGTTTTTCAGCGGTTTTAATTTCCGCGGGAATTCCGATTATCACTCAATTCTCCTTGTTGTTATAGAAAGGTTTGACTACATGAAAGAACGGACATAGTAGCAAAGATCACCGGTTATTTTTATCTGTATAGCCATTATTGGGTAAAGCTATGCAGCCTTCATAATAACCAAATGGTCATACAACAACATAGTCCAGATGAAGGGAAAAATTTACCTAATGTAGTCCGCAGCGGGAATTCAGGAAATTCGTGAAACCGCGAAATCAGCCAGATCGGACATCACAGATTTCAGCTCGCTCTCTGGCAACTGGGCCAGAGACTGCTTGGCCAAATCGGCCTGCTCTTGGGCCTGAATAACAGAGTATTCAAGACTCGAAGACTGGCGAACTGCGGTAAGAATTTTCTCAAAATGCTCTGAGCTCTTACTCTCAATCGCCGAGCAAATTAGCTGCTTCTGCTCTCCGTCGAGATGATCTCGCGCATGAATCAGCGGCAATGTCATTTTACCTTCAGCCAGATCATCGCCAATATTTTTGCCTGTGGCTTCACTATCACCCTGATAGTCTAGGACATCATCGGCGATCTGAAAGGCCATACCAAGATGTTTGCCGTAAGCCGCCATTGCATCAATGACAAGCGTACCTCTGTTAACCGAATCACTGTCGACGAGACCGCCCTCTTCCTCTTCAACCGCTAACATGGCACCTATGCGCGCAGCGGCCTCAAACAACTTTGCCGTCTTGCGATAAATAACTTCGTAGTAGGTAGCCTCATCGATTGCTGAGTTACCGGCATTGCTCATCTGCTGAACTTCACCTTCGGAGATAACATTGGTGGCATCGGCAATAACGCCCATGATTGGCATATCACCAACAGAGACAAGCATTTGAAAAGCGCGGGAATAGATAAAGTCACCTACCAGTACACTGGGCGCGTTGCCCCACTGGTTGTTGGCTGTCTCGCGGCCGCGGCGCAGAGCCGAAACATCAACCACATCATCATGCAGCAGAGTAGCCGTGTGAATAAACTCAATCACAGCTGCCATGGTTAAATGCTGTTTACCTTTATAGCCATTTACCAGGGCGCTCAACAGCACAACGACTGGTCGCAAGCGCTTGCCGCCGGAGCCAACAATATAATGGCCGATATTCTCTACCAATCCGACGTCGGAGTGAAGATTGGCAATTATCAGTTCGTTAACTGCTGAGAAGTCGCTTTCAACAGCTTTGTGGAATGACAGCATGGAAGCCCAAAGATCGAGGTTATTAGACACGCAGCATGCTAGGGAGCTACTGCTAAGCTGTCAACCGAAAATAAATGTGGAGACCAAAAAGTCTGCCCACTTCGTCCTGTTTATGGGTTTAACAAACTCTAAAAGTTGCCGCTAAAGCCAGAACTGGGTACGATGCTCGCCTTCTGACTCTATAGCGAAGGAACCTATGTCATTTCAGCCCCAGTCCTCTTACAACCGTGAAGAAATTCTCGCCTGCTCTCGTGGCGAATTGTTTGGTCCAGGCAATGCACGACTTCCAGCCCCCAATATGCTCATGGCCGACCGCATTGTTGAAATTAACAATACAGGTGGCGCCGCAGGCAAAGGCCAGATTATCGCCGAACTCGACATCAACCCTGATCTCTGGTTCTTCGGCTGCCATTTTGAAGGCGACCCAGTAATGCCCGGCTGCCTAGGCCTAGACGCCCTTTGGCAATTAGTGGGTTTCTTTCTAGTATGGAATGGCAACAGCGGCCGCGGTCGCGCTCTAGGTGCCGGCGAAGTGAAGTTTTTTGGCCAGGTATTGCCTACCGCCAAGAAAGTGACCTATAAACTCGAGTTGACCCGCCTGATTCAGCGCAAGCTAGTCATGGGTATAGCAAACGGTTCAGTTGAAGTGGATGGACGTGAAATCTACTCCGCTAAAGACTTAAAAGTCGGTCTCTTCGAAAGCACAGATCACTTTTAAGCTTAATTGAAGCTACTCGCTACTCCATTAAATGACGCACTAAACGTCACACTAAATATCCAATTCAAGAGGACCACCGATGAAACGTGCAGTAATTACGGGACTTGGTATTGTTTCATGCCTGGGCAACGATAAAGAAAGCGTCGCTCACTCATTAAAAGAAGGGATCTCTGGTATTCGTCGTCGTGAAGACTTCGCCGAGATGGGTCTGCGCTGCAATGTTGGCGCCGTATTAGATATAGATCCCAAGGACCATATTGATCGCAAAATATTGCGATTTATGGGCCCCTCAGCTTCCTATGCCTACATAGCTACTGACCGAGCTATAGCCGATGCAGGCCTAACCCCTGAGATGGTGTCCAACCACCGAACCGGCCTTGTCATGGGTTCAGGCGGCGTCTCTGGTGAAATGTTTACCGAATCTATAGATGTGATGCGCGATCGCGGTATCAAGCGTGCAGGCCCCTACAGAGTCACTCAGATTATGGCCAGCACTGTCTCAGCCTGTGTTGCCACACCGTTCAAAATCAAGGGCGTGAACTATTCCATCGCCTCGGCCTGCGCTACCAGCGCCCACTGTATAGGCCACGCCGTCGAGTTGATCCAACTCGGCAAGCAAGACGTTTTGCTGGCCGGTGGCGCTGAAGATATGCACTGGTCTATGGCCGGCATGTTCGACGCCATGGGCGCACTGACCAGCAAATACAACGACACACCTGAGATTGCCTCACGTGCCTACGACGCCAACCGCGATGGCTTTGCGCCAGGCTTGGGTGCTGGGACCGTAGTGGTTGAAGAGCTCGAACACGCTCTCGCTCGCGGTGCCAACATTATTTGCGAAGTGACCGGTTACGGCGCGACGTCTGACGGCGCCGATATGGTCTCACCTTCAGGCGAAGGCGCTGAGCGCTGCATGAAGATGGCTATGGAAACCGCCAGAGGTCCAATCGACTACATCAACACCCACGGCACCAGTACGCCTGTAGGTGATGTTGCTGAGCTCGGCGCGATTCGCAACACCTTCCCCGAAAACTGCCCAGATATCAGCTCAACTAAATCACTCTCTGGTCACAGCCTAGGTGCTGCAGGCGTTCACGAAGCTATTTACTGCATGCTGATGATGCAGAATAACTTTGTTGCCGGCTCTGCCCATATTGATGAGCTAGACGAGCACGCTGCAGGACTGCCAATCTTATTGAAAACCAAAGAGAAGAAGCTAAACTGCATTATGTCCAACAGCTTCGGTTTCGGCGGCACCAACGCCACATTGATAATGGAACGCTACACCGACTAAGTCTTTGTCAGTGTATGAAAAAGGCGGCTTCGGTCGCCTTTTTTGTGCCCATTACTTTTACACCCCTCAAAAAACATCAGCCTTCACGACAGACTTCTTTCGAGCATCGGCTCTTGGGATTTCACTTAGCTTAAATCACGCCGAAAAATTCAAATGACATAGGGTCAATTGCACAGGGATGTGCAATTGAGCGACGTCAGGCAGGGACGCCTGTCGGCGCGCCCCGTAATGGCATTTTAATTCGAGGGAAGCCGCAGGCCGTGATTTTGGCTAAATGGAATCCCAAGAGCAGATGCGGATGCACCACAGTCAACAGCATCCACCCAAAGCCACCCATCAAAAAGCCACTAATCTCACAAACACCAGGCACAAAAAAAGGGAACCGCCTAAGCAGTCCCCTCCTTCGAAGGATCTAACAGCAAATTACAACGCTGCTAAAATCGCCTCAGCACTTGAAGCTTCCAGCGCACCAGCATCAACATTCAGCAAGCTCACTACACCGTCATCGACGATCATAGCGAAACGCTGACTGCGAGTGCCCATACCAAAACCACTGCCGTCCAATACCAGACCCAGAGCTTCAGTAAACGTCGCATTGCCATCGGCCAACATCATCAGATGTTCAGCATTAGCAGACTTGCCCCAAGCATCCATAACAAATACATCGTTCACAGACATACAGGCTACTGTGTCAACGCCCTTGGCTTTAATGTCGTCAACATGGACAACAAAACCCGGCAGGTGAGCAGCGGAACAGGTAGGTGTGAAAGCACCAGGAACAGCAAAGAGTACAACTTTCTTAACCGTGAAAATATCAGCAGTGCTCACACCAGTAGGACCTTCCGCGCCCATTACAGTGAACATGCCTTCGGGAATCTTATCGCCAACTTGAATCGTCATAACAACCTCATAATAGTAAATTCTAGCTCTGGCGGTTAACCGCCAAAGCCAAGGGGATTTAAAAGTGGTTTTAAAGAATTTTGGTTCTCAGCAAACAGAGTCTAAAACGGGATATCGTCGTCAAAGCTGTCCATGCCCTGAGGGGCTTGCTGCTTAGGAGCCTGGTTTTGCTGTTGCTGCTGGCCCTGATTTTGCTGACCTTGATTCTGTTGGCCTTGGTTTTGCTGGCCTTGGTTCTGCTGGCCCTGGTTCTGCTGTGGACGATTCTGCTGGTATCCACCGCCACCGCCGCCTTCCTGACCACCGCGACTGTCGAGCATCTGCATTTCGCTCGCGACGATCTCTGTGGTGTAACGGTCAGAACCATCTTGCCCCTGCCACTTGCGCGTGCGCAGCGAGCCTTCAACATAAACCTTAGAGCCTTTCTTTAAATACTCGCCGGCAATCTCGCCGAGACGATTAAAAAATACCACTTTGTGCCATTCGGTGCGCTCTTGCTGCTCACCGGTGTTCTTGTCTTTCCACGCCTCTGATGTGGCCAGGCTCATGTTGGTGACAGCACCGCCTGAAGGCAAATAGCGCGTCTCCGGGTCTTGACCACAGTTACCGACTATTATTACTTTGTTAATTCCGCGCGCCATTTTCTTCCCCTGTTCGTTATAAATTAAAGTAAGGCTTCAGACCGGACATGTCCACGGTCTTTTTATTCACTTTGGCATATGCCAACTGCTCACCACTAATGACGAGTATATCCTCTACGCCGGGAACTTTTAAGATTAATTTCGCAAAATCCTCGTGACCCATATCGCCACTATTTAGAACCACTGTCTGCAGCGTTCGGGGCGCCTCCAAACCCAGCGCCAACAGCCACCAGACAAGGCCAATTGCCGCCAGTAATAAGAACAAACTATCGACACCAAACTGCTGCACACTCCAACCACCGAGCACACCGCCGACAAAGGCACCGAAAAACTGACTGGTGGAATAGATCCCCATTGCCGTGCCCTTGCGGCCTGCGGGACAGACTTTACTCAACCATGAGGGCAGTGAGGCTTCGAGGAGATTAAACGCAGCAAAAAACACCAATAACATAATCGGCGTCAACAACGGACCTCTAAACAGCGCCAGCAGGAACATGGCCAGAGTCACGCAGGCAACCGCCGCAGTAAAGCTAAGTTTTTGGCGCTGTAATTTTTCCCCGGCAATCATCACAGGCAACATGGCCACAAAGCCACCCCCAAGCAGTACTAGATAGACCCACCAGAGGTCATCACCGCCTATGCCCAGCTCTTCCGAGAGCAGCACCGGAATCACCACAAAGGCGGCCATCAAAATCAAATGCAGAGCAAAAATACCAAAGTTGAGGCGCAGGAGATTGCGGTCTTTTAAGAGCCCGCGGATCTGTTGCACATCGGTGTGGGTCTCACGGTTGCGCTGCACAGCGACCGCCTTCGGCACCCAGCGCATAAAGATAACAATCCCCAGACAACCGAGCAGTGCCGTGCCCCAGAAGACGCCTGGCAAGCCCAACCCTGAGGCGATTAGTGGACCAAAAATCATCGCCAGCATAAATGACATACCGATACTGGCCCCTATGGTGGCCATCGCCTTGGTGCGATTTTCTTCACTGGTAAGATCGCTGACCAGAGCCATCAGTGTACTGGCGATAGCACCGGCACCCTGAATGGCGCGACCGACAATTAAACCCGTGCTGGTCTCCGCCGACGCCGCCACCAAGCTGCCAGCAACAAAGACTAACAGGCCGCCAATAATCACCGGCCTGCGGCCAATCTTGTCAGACAGCAGCCCTAATGGAATTTGCAGTACCGCCTGAGTCAGGCCATAGATCCCCAGACAAATACCCAGCAGCAGTGGACTAAATCCCGGGTAGTCATCCATATACAGGGCCAGTATTGGCAGCACCATAAACAGGCCGAGCATTCTAAAGCCATAGAGGCTGGCCAGTGAGGCTACCGCACGTTTTTCTAAAGGCGAAAATGAGGAAGAATTATTCAAGTCAGTATCAGGGTAATTAATGAGTCGAGCATTTTAACAGCGCCACGCCTGAGTGCACGGCCTAATATGGAAAAAAGGGCGGCATTTTCCCCTTGCTCGCGCCCTATTCTCAACAACTATTTTCCCATCATTGCAGTCTGTCGCGGCGGCCGATTCGTAATACTTTGGTGAATTAACAGAATCACTTTGCCCAGTGCACCAACAGCACCTTATAATCGACCGTTTAACACAACCAAAAGAAGTCTCAATGAATACCATCCAGGTACGCGGCGCCCGAACACACAATCTCAAAAATATTGATCTTGATATTCCAAGGGACAAATTAGTCGTGATTACCGGCCTCTCTGGTTCGGGTAAGTCATCGCTGGCGTTTGATACGCTCTATGCAGAGGGTCAGCGTCGCTACGTAGAATCTCTCTCCACCTATGCGCGCCAATTTCTGTCAATGATGGAAAAGCCCGATGTGGATCATATTGAGGGACTCTCTCCGGCGATTTCCATTGAGCAAAAATCCACCTCACACAATCCCCGCTCAACCGTGGGTACAATTACCGAAATCTATGATTACCTGCGTTTGCTGTTTGCCCGCGCCGGTGAGCCCCGTTGTCCGGAGCACAATCAGGCACTGAAAGCCCAGACCGTCAGCCAGATGGTGGATCAGGTGCTGGCTATGCCCGAGAATACCAAGCTGATGCTCTTGGCACCGATTGTTAAAGGCCGCAAAGGCGAACATTTGCATCTCTTTGAAAGCCTGCGCCGACAGGGTTTTATTCGCGCCCGCATCGATGGTTTGGTCTGCGATTTAGATGAAGCGCCAGCTCTGAACAAAAAACAAAAACACGATATCGAAGTGGTGGTTGATCGCTTTAAAGTGAAAGCCGATATTGGCATACGTCTAGCCGAGTCCTTTGAAACCGCCCTCACCCTCGCCGAGGGATTGGCCGGCATTAGCTTTATGGACAGCGATGAACCGGACCAGATGTTCTCGGCCAAGTTTGCCTGCTCAGTCTGTAATTACAGTCTCAATGAATTAGAGCCACGGTTGTTTTCCTTTAACAATCCGGTCGGCGCCTGCCCCACCTGTGATGGTCTGGGTGTGCATCAGTTTTTTGATATTGACCGCGTAGTACATCATCCGGAAGCCTCGATCTCCGAGGGTGCGATTCGCGGCTGGGATCGTCGCACGCTCTATTACTACAATATGCTCACCTCACTGGCAGCCCATTACGATTTCGATATAGATTCACCCTGGGAAGCCTTGAGCGAAGATCACCGCAAGAAAATCCTCTATGGCAGCGGCAAGGAAGAGATCACCTTCAGTTATGTCAACGATCGCGGCACCATGTTCCGCCGCGAACATACCTTTGAGGGTGTGATTAACAATATGGAGCGCCGCTATCGCGAAACCGAGTCCAGTTCGGTGCGGGAAGAGCTAGGTAAATATATGACCAGCTCTCACTGCCCCGAATGCGATGGCACACGACTGCGTAAATCCGCCCGCCATGTATTTATTGACGATCGTCGTATTGAAGATATTGTCAGCATGCCCGTGGGCGACTGCTGTGATTATTTCGACAATATTGAATTGGAAGGTCGTCAGGGTGAGATCGCCGAAAAAATCATTAAAGAGATCCGTCAGCGTTTCCGCTTTCTCGTGGATGTGGGGCTCAACTATCTGTCACTGAACCGTAGCGCCGACACCCTCTCCGGTGGTGAAGCTCAGCGTATCCGCCTCGCCAGTCAGATTGGTGCCGGCCTAGTGGGCGTTATGTATATTCTTGATGAGCCGTCAATTGGCCTGCACCAACGAGACAACGAGCGACTGCTGAAAACTCTGGTACGTCTGCGGGATCTCGGCAACACCGTAATTGTTGTAGAGCACGACGAAGAGGCTATTGCCGCCGCCGATTATATTATCGACATTGGCCCAGGTGCCGGTGTCCATGGCGGTGAGGTGGTTGCCGAAGGTACAGCGCAACAGATTCACGACAACCCCAACTCTATCACCGGTCAGTTTATGTCTGGCGTACGTGGGATAAAAATACCCACTAAGCGCAATCAGCCCAAGGGCAAGTTTATCGATGTCACCGGTGCCTGTGGCAATAACCTGCAGAATGTCGATCTGCAAATCCCTATTGGTTTATTTACCTGCATTACCGGCGTTTCCGGCTCAGGTAAATCAACCCTGATCAATGGCACACTCTACCCAGCTGCAGCGATTGCACTGAACAAGGCCACGACCCTAAAGTCCGCCGCCCATAACACTATTACCGGCCTCAACCATCTCGACAAATGCATCGATATAGATCAGAGCCCCATTGGTCGTACGCCGCGCTCAAACCCCGCCACCTACACCGGTATTTTCACGCCGATTCGCGAGCTATTTGCCGCGACTCAAGAAGCCCGTTCGCGAGGTTATAACCCGGGACGCTTTAGCTTTAATGTGAAAGGCGGTCGCTGTGAAGCCTGTCAGGGTGATGGCGTAACCAAAGTGGAGATGCACTTCTTACCGGACATCTATGTGCCCTGCGATGTGTGCAAGAGCAAACGCTATAACCGCGAGACCCTCGATATTCACTTTAAAGGCAAAAATATTCATCAGGTTCTGGATATGACCGTTGAGGATGCGCGCGTATTCTTCGACCCCATTCCCGCCATTGCCCGCAAGCTGCAAACTCTGATGGATGTAGGCCTTTCCTATATCAAACTGGGCCAATCCGCGACCACCTTATCCGGTGGTGAAGCACAGCGTATTAAGCTGTCGAAAGAACTCTCCAAGCGCGATACTGGCAAGACCCTGTATATTCTCGATGAGCCCACCACTGGCCTGCACTTCCACGATATCGAACAGCTGTTGGCGGTACTCCACAGACTGCGCGACCAGGGCAATACCATGGTCGTGATTGAGCATAACTTGGATGTCATCAAGACAGCGGATTGGATTGTCGATCTGGGTCCTGAGGGCGGTTCTGGAGGCGGGATGATTATTGCCGAGGGCACACCGGAAACTGTGGCGACGATTAAAGCCTCGCACACAGGTCGTTTCTTAAAGGATATGTTGGCGGATAAGCGAAACAGCAAGGCCGCTGCCAAAACAAAAGCCAAAGCCGTGGCCTAAACTGCCCGGCTCATGCCCTTAAAATCAATCATGCTTCGCTGTGACGGGCCTGATTGTCTAGGTAGGTTGCCACCATCAGATCTATGGCCTCCTGCTGATATTCGCGCAGACCACTGAGGATTAAAGTCTTCACACCGCTGCCGACGATTTTGCCACCGTCAACCAGATTAAACTTAAACTCCGCATTGCCACGCTTGCCATCCACCTCAAGGCTAGTGCCAGCCAGCTCAACACTGGGCTGCTGCAATTCCAGAGTTTCCAACTGTAACGACATAGACTCATAGATCACCAGCGGACGCTGGGGATTGATCATAACGTTTTTCTCGGCCATTAACGGCACCAGGATATGCGGGAAATTCTGTCCCGAAAAGAACACATAGTTCTTAATCAGACTTTCCAGTATCTGCTGATCCTGTACTTGATCACCATTGCGCGACACTTTTAGATAGGTCTTTTCCCGAGCATCGGCAATCTCAAATTGCTCCGCTGGGGACTCTGGAAAAACCAGTGGCGTATCCGCAGAGACCATGCCGGAAAATTCAAAGCGCATCTGCTGGCTCAGGCCATAGCGCTCTAGTACCAATGCAAACAGGAGATCCCCTGGAACACAGAAGCGCTTGCTGTCGACATCGTGAATTGGATTGAAATCATTACTGATGGTTTTCGCAAAGCCACTGCCCTGTTCGGCACTGATGCTAAGAGACAACTCATCGCGGATATAAAATTGCTGTAAAAACATGCTCTTCTGCTCTTCTAATCTAGCTCAGCTTCAAACTCTTCGAGCAGATCCAATGGCTCCATTTCTTGGCCTTCCAGATCTGCAGTCCAGTTGACCCCAACCATCAACACATCAGTGTGCATGCCGGGCAGCCAATCGTCGAGAAACTCTTCCATTTCAACGGCAACCGGGGTGTAGACATCCCAATCCCCATTGCACAGAGCCTGAGCAAAATCACAATTTGACCAAAATGGAATAACGTCGATGGTGTCGCTATCGGTGGAACCCACCAGCGCCCAGTTATCCTCTGCGTCTTTCAGTCCCCAGACACAACCGGTTTCCAGACTCTCAACAATCATGCGATCGAGGTTTTCTTGAAGATCTTCAGATAGTGGTTCCATGACTACACTCACAAGCAAGTTAACAGTCGCGCATGGTACTCGCTTTTTGGTTTTGTCCCAACTGTAATCTGGGCTAGCCTGACCTAGAAAGCAGGGTAAAAAAAGCCTCTACTGCGACAATTTGTCACATTGTTCCAGAGCGACCAACTACCTAGAATTGCCCGCTTCATTGATTACTCTCTGGTTCTATTTATGCTCGCTAAACCTGCCTTGGCCTCCACTGCCCTTTTTATCAGTTTAACCGCTACCTCAGCACAGGCTGAACACAGCCATGATATAGAAGAAATCACCATTCAGGCCTTTCCATTAGCCAGCCAGATTAGCGGTTCTCCACGGAGTAATCCCCTGCACAGCCCAGACAGTGCCGAACTGCTAAAACGCATTCCCGGGGCCAACAACAATGCCAATGGTGTGATCACTGGCATCGCCCAGTATCGCGGCATGTATGGCGATAGACTGTCGGTCAAACTCGATCAGGCTCCCACTCTGAGTGGCGGCCCTAACGCTATGGACTCACCTCTGGCCTATGCCCCTGCAGGTTTGCTCCAAGAGCTGACTGTCTACCGAGGTGTCACGCCTGTGAGTGCCGCTCAGGAGAGCATTGGCGGCCATATGGTGGCGGAGTTTAATCGCGGTAGCTTTGGCTCCGAAACGGATATTGAAGTGAGCGGTTTTGCCAAGGCCCAGCTCACCGATAACGGCAGCCAGTCAAATTCAGATATGCAGCTAGTGGTTGCCAACAACCAGCATAGGTTTTCCTTTCTCGGCTCCCATAACGAAGGCGACAATATCGACGCCGGAGACAATAAAACCGTTGCCGGCAGTCAGCACCAGCGGGATCGTTTTGATCTCGCCTACGGCTGGAAGTCAGACGCCACGGAATTAACCGTCTTTGCTGGAAAGTTGGACATCAGCAATAGCGGCACCCCCGCTCTGGCCATGGATATAGTCTCAGTGGAAACCGACTTGGCGGGCATGACTCTTAGCACTCAAGTCGATAACGCAACAATCAACATGTCACTGGCATGGGCCGATGTGACTCACTCCATGGACAACTTTAGCCTGCGCACTGCACCGGCCATGACCATGGATTATCGTAGTAATCTCGCCACCGCAGACAACCTTTCTTGGAGTCTGAATGCGCAGCTGCCGCTGGCCTTTGGCGAGTTAAAGATCGGTACCGATGGCAATCTCAGCAGCCATGACTCGACCATCACCAACCCTAGCAATGTCATGTTTCAACTGCTGAACTTCAATGGCACTCAGCGAGATATTCTCGGCCTCTTCGCCGAACTCAATGGCGATATTGGCGACTGGGGTTATCAGGCCGGTGTCAGACAGAATCGCACTAGCTTAAACAGTGGAGAAGTTACCTCTTCAGGCATGATGGGAATGATGGGCAATGCAGCCAATATGCTAGCTATGCAGTTTAACCAGGCCGATCGCAATCTCGATTACGACACCACCGATCTGGTACTCAAGTTTAACCGCAGCCTAGATACTGAAACTGCTCTGACCATTGATTTGGGGATTAAGAATCGCGCCCCCGCTTATCAGGAAACCTTTCTCTGGTTACCGCTGCCGATCACCGCCGGACTCGCCGATGGACGCAGCTATGTTGGTAACCTGTCGCTGAAGCATGAAACCGCCAGTGAAATCAGTATTGGCCTGAGCAAAAAAAACGCGCGCTTCAGTATTTACCCACAGATTTTCTATCGTCAGATTGATGACTATATTCAGGGTGTCGCGAGCACCGGTATGGCCGCCAATATGGTCAGTAATATGATGAGCGGTGCCGCTGCCCTGAGCTATGAAAACACCGACGCCGAGATCTATGGCGCCGATGCCAACTGGAATTATCGTATTAATCATAATTGGTCAGCGGATGGCGTGGTCAGCTACGTGCGCGGCAAACGCACCGATATAGCCGACGACCTCTACCGCATCGCACCGGCCAATGCACGCTTCAGCCTGCGCTATCAACCGGACCAAGGTGCGCTGCAATTGATGGTTGAGTCGATTGTCTACGCTCGCCAAAAGCATGTGGCCAGCTATAACAATGAAGCCCAATCCAACGGCTTTGGCATTATCAATATCGGCGCCAACTGGTCAATCACCGAGAACATACAGCTGCGCTCCGGAGTTAGAAATCTCTTTGATCGTTTTTACACTGCCCACTTAAGTGGCCGCAATCGCAGCGGCGACAGTGACATTGTCATTGGTGAAGCAATACCGGGGCTCGGCCGTGCGGTTTATCTCTCAATGGCGATAAATTTCTAGTACCATTTGGCCCATGAAAAAAACCCAGCCGAATAACAACGCCGCTACCAGAGAGAACCTTTACGTTCTCAGTTTGATTCGCGGCGTCGCTCTGTTCGGCCAGATCCTGGCACTGATCTATTTCACCTGGGTGCAACCGATTGGCCTGCCGGTGGCTGAGATCGCCTTTGTACTCAGTGTCTATGCGTCACTCACAGCAGCCATTTGGGTGCGCAGCCGTCGCGCAGTACCCATAGGTGATAAAGAATTCTTTATTCATCTGCTCGCCGATATCGCATTCTTTTCCATACTATTATTTTTTAGTGGCGGCGCCTCCAACCCCTTTGTCTCCTATATGTTAATACCCATTAGTATCGCGGCAATCACCCTGTCGAGGGTCTACAGTATTGCCCTGGCAGGCATAGCACTGCTCTGTTACAGCCTGTTACTAAAATACTATGTGGCGATTGTCGCCATTGCACCAGGCCACCATCAAGCGGCGGACAACAGCCTGCATATTCTCGGCATGTGGGCTAACTTCGCCATCAGTGCAGCGATTATTATTTACTTTATTAGCCGCATGGCCGCGACCTTAAAGCAGCAAGAACAAGAGATTGCCATGGCTCGGGATGCCCAGCTGCGGGACGAACAGCTTCTCGCGGTGGGAACTCTGGCTGCAGGCACAGCTCACGAACTGGGCACACCGCTGAATACCATGAAGTTGATTGTCGATGAAATGCTCTTGGATACAGACAACCATGCGGATGTCATGCTGCTGAATCAGCAGATCGAACAGTGCAAGACGACGCTCAAGCAGCTGCTCACCACAGCGGAGGAATCTCAGTCTAATCGGCTTGACGCTCAGTCGGTGCGACTCTATTTGGATAATGTTTTGGGGCGCTGGCAACTGATGCGACCGCTGCTAAAAACCCGCATTCAATTCGCTGATAGCCCAGCGGTAACAGCGGTTTTTCACCCGACCATCGCCCAGTCGATCCTCAATCTATTGAACAATGCTGCCGATGCCAGTGAAAAAGTCGATATAGATATCCGTTGGAATAACGACACAGCGACCATCAGTATTCGCGACTTTGGCGCCGGGCTAAATGCCGACAAACTAGACAATCTGGGCCAGCCCTTTGTCACCGACAAAGCTGATGGTCTGGGTTTGGGTCTGTTTTTATCCCAGGCGACACTGACTCGCTTCGGCGGTTCTGTAAGTTTGCAAAACGCCCCTGAAGGGGGAACAGTCACCCAGATCACCCTGCCCCTCTTAACGGCGACAGCCACATCGTGAACTACTTATTAATCGACGACGACCCCGCTTTTAGTGCAGTACTGGCAAGAGTATTAGAGCGCCGTGGCGAAAAAGCGCTCACCGCCAGCAATGGCGACCAAGCTATGGCTCGGATGCAAACTGACAATATTGATCGGGTGGTTTTAGATTTAAAACTTGAACAGGAATCCGGTCTTGCCATCTTGCAGCAACTGCTGAAAGCACAGCCCTCATTAGAGGTGGTAATACTCACCGGTTACTCGAGCATTTCAACCGCCGTGGAAGCGATCAAGTTGGGGGCTGTTAACTATCTGTGTAAGCCCGCGGGAGTGGATGAGATTATTGCCGCTTTTAAATCCCGCCCAAGAGAGGCTGGCGAAGTGCCACTGCAGGATTCACCGCCTTCGGTTAATCGACTGGAGTGGGAGCATATTCAAAAAGTGCTGAATCAGCACGAGGGCAATATTTCCGCCACAGCCAAAACACTGGGTATGCACCGCAGAACACTGCAGCGGAAATTACAAAAAAGGCCAGTCAAGAACTGAGCGGCCCGGATTAAAACTTAATTCAGTACTCTGTAACCACGACCGGATAAACAGCGACGAACTATACGCTCCTGCTCATGGCGAGCGCTTTGATTACCTTTAACACCACCCAATACAGCACCAGCTCCGGCACTGCGTTCAGCGGTTTTATGATTGCCGACCACAGCACCTAGAACACCACCAAGAACCGCTCCAGTCACCGCACCTTCAGTGGTTTCAGCGCTCACATCCACATGCCGGGCATAGCTTTCGCAATCACCGAGATCATCGTAGTAGGCGTCCAAATCGACCCCCTGAGTATCAACAATAATCTGCTTAGGCGCACCGTAGCCGCGATAGCCATTGGCGCACCCACTGGTGATAACAACCACCAGCGCCAACCCGAGTAATGACATTGTGTTATTTTTCATAAGTGATCCCTTCACTAAAAACATTCCCTGTATCAACGTCAAACCCATGACTTGGTTGACCTATAGCAGCACTCTTTAGTTATTTGGTGTTACTCATAATACCGCGCACCGCTGCAGGAATATCCGCTGGCAGCACCACAATCTTGGCATTATCTGACTGGCCCATTTGGCGCAGGGCTTCCACATACTTCTCGCCGAGTAAATACATGGCGGGCAGTTCTTTATCCTGAATCGCGTCACTGACTTTGGTCAGCGCAGTTTTAGTGGCCTCAGCCAGTACTACCTGAGCTTCAGCATCGCGACGGGACGCTTCAAGACGGCCATCGGCGGTCAAAATAGCAGCGCTCTTATCCCCCTCGGCGCGGGTCACTGTGGCGCGACGCTGGCGTTCGGCGGCAGCCTGTTCTTCCATAGCAGCCTGCATGGTTCCGGAAGGGTTGATATCCTGAATTTCGACGGTCTTGAGAGTAATACCCCAGTCGGCGATATCATCGGAGATCGATGCCTTGAGCTTGGCCTTAATCTGATCTCGTGACGACAGCGCATCATCCAGCGACATTTCACCGACAATGGAACGCAGTGAAGTCTGCACCAAAGTGCGAATCGCCAGCTCATAATCTTCGACACCGTAAACCGCTTTTTCCGGTGAGACAATATTGATATAGGCCACGGCATTGGCCACGATCACTACGTTATCCAAAGTAATGACTTCCTGGGAAGGAATATCCAAAACAATATCTTTGGTCGTCACTTTAAAAGCCACATTGTCTATATAGGGGACAATAATATTTAGCCCCGGCTTCAGCGACATATGATATTTACCCAGACGCTGAACCACCCACTTAGAACCCTGAGGTACCAGACGCACACCTTTTAACAGCGTGATCAGTACCAGTAATAAAACACCTACAACTACAATCGGCCCTTCCATCATGCTTACTCCCTTATAGAGTTATGCCGCAACCACAGAGGCTGACAGCTAATTCAAATTGATTTAACGTAACTTCACTACGATCAATGTGTTGCCCGAGATCTCTTTAATAAAAACCCGATCGCCAAGACTTACCTGGTCATCGCAGATAAAATCCCATTCATCATCACCCAGCACCGGTGTGGTAAAACGCACCTGACCGCGGCTGTGCTCAGTGGGTGCTTTAATCACCTGCCCCGCTTCACCTATGGCCGCATCGCGGCTTATCCCAGCAGTAGTTCTATCGGTCATCCTGGGCTTAAAGTATTTAAACCAGAGCACCGTAAAGGCCACCGAGGAAATCGTCCAGATCAGGATCTGTGCAGTAAAGCTCAGCTCAATCACTGTCATTACCAGACCCACCACTATGGCGCCCAGACCAAACCAAAAAATAGTAAAACTGGGAATAAAAATTTCTCCAGCCACTAATACCATGCCCAATATCAGCCAGTGCCAATACAACAGTTCAAATTCCATAGTTTGTCCTCAATGGTTTGTGCTCAATGATTTGTGACAACTGCTTTTGCCAAATGATTTAGCCTTTCTTTCATATCTAATCCACAGCACTGCGCTGCAAGGTCATCAAAATAGCATCTTCGCGACCAAACTCAGTTCTAT
>Ga0307488_10000061_pt1 | contig 79991 bp, 82 predicted proteins | sample SB02metaG_FD_202248 | JGI IMG/M metagenome (GOLD analysis project Ga0307488, IMG submission 202248) | Sea-ice brine microbial communities from Beaufort Sea near Barrow, Alaska, United States - SB 0.2 | ecosystem: Environmental > Aquatic > Marine > Coastal | place: USA: Alaska | collected...
CCAGCACTTTTTAGTATTTAGGCTACGAAGCTGGTCATTGCGTGATACGAGCTAAAAGATAAAATTTATTCACCACAGAGAAAGGTGAATGCAGTCACTGCACAGAGGAAAGGAAGGAAGGAAGGAAGGAAGGAAGGAAGGAAATAAACATAAGCTTTTTACTTCTGTGGCCTCTTTTTCCTCTGTGGGTTAAATTCTTTTGTTTTTATCTTCTCGTTTTTAGTCGATCACTGCGTGATAAGTGCTTATTTTGTTAAAACAATAGATCAAGTGAAACTTTTTGTGCTTTGAAATAGTAACCCGAACAGCCATATGACATAGCTGACAGGATCGGACTACTCAATCTAACGAGCCGGGGAGTGGCTAATTTACAGTGGCGTTTAATGGCTAAAATGATGAGGTTGACTGATGCACAAGATTATTATTGGTCGCGCTTTTCAAGACGCCTTTTAACCAAGCTAGTGTCTGTTCTTCTGACTCAAAAAAAACGTAATTAACACCGGCATCTTGATATATTTCTTCCTAAAAATGCTGCGCTATTTCAGCAAACGCTAGGTTCACAAAGACCACCGCGGTTGCACTTAAGTCCATGGCCTCCACCTGCTTAATTGTCTGAACAAACATGGCTTTTGCTTCAGCTGACATTAAATGTGTGCCACTGAGTAACACTAAGCTTGCTCAAGAAAACAAGCATTATTTGCTCACGAAACCCGATAAGTTGGCCCTGATATTTTTGCACCATCTCTATATTTTCAGTGCCATAACCTTTATTGATGAGAAGCTGACCTTTAATAGTAAATTGTAATTACTATGTGCCAGAAACGTTCTTAAATACACTTAAATTCCCGTTAAACACATCATTCATTAATACACTTGTGAGCAGTATAATCAGCGCTCACTTGGTTCGACACTTTACTTCGAAGAATTGGCACTATACTTTTTTAACAAACTCAGACTTCAACTTCATGGCACCTATCCCATCAATCTTACAATCGATATCATGATCGCCATCTACCAAGCGAATATTCTTCACTTTAGTACCCACTTTGACCACAGCAGAAGAACCTTTTACTTTGAGATCTTTGATGACAGTAATAGTGTCACCATCAGTTAAAACGTTGCCGTTTGAATCTTTGATTATCTTTTCGTCTTCATCCGCTTCCCCAGATTGAGGCCATTCATAAGCACATTCTGGGCAGATATACATATCACGATCTTCATAGGCGTAAGTTGAATCGCATTGGGGACATTGGGGTAAATTACTCATGAAAAAATCCTTACTACAAATATACAGAAACACATTTAACAGTAATTATCCGCGCATTATTAGACAATTGCTAGCTGCAAAAATCCACTGAATCCATGATTTTGAACTGATTTGAGTTTAGAACTAAGCTTGTTGACGTAAATAAGTAGCGGTACTTGGCGCGATACCAAAATTGTCTTCATCGTTATTACCTAACAAAGAATTAATCACTGCTAATAAAGAGAAATGATGTACGGCATGACTAGAAACAAATACCAACTCACGAGCTAAGGTCGATTTGGTATTTGTGCTTTGAGTTTTATGAACAGAGGTTTCACAGGCTACAGTAAGCGGAAAATCAGCATCTAGCAGGCTAACTTCTTTTAACCATTTTTCGATTTTTTGCCACTCTAGTAGAGCAGTTTGAGGGCAAGACTCGACATTAGAATAACGATTTCGCTTATTGTAATTCACAAACCCTTGGCTTAATCCATACTGCAATGCCAAATAATGATCCAATATGTGCCTCATATGTTTGCCAGCGCTGCTGGCAAAATGAGGTTTGATAACCACTTGGTAATTTTCAGCTGTTAAACCCAGCAAAAATTCTTTGGCCTGTTGAACAGTTTCTAATTGGCCTTCAAGTGTTATGGCATTATTGAGCATGTTTTTCCAGAATTGTTATTGGTTTGATTGCAATCTCTAATGACCATAGGCAATACAAATAAATTTCACCATACATGTGACATTTTTAGCATCATAATCCTTTCTGCATCATATTCCCTCAGGATAAATATTACTTCACTAATGTTACAGACATATTATTTTCTAAATCATTGTCTTACTATGTAATTAATACTGCAGTAGTTCAACTATTATAATGGCAAAAACGTAGCCTATAATAAGCAAGAATAAAACATTAGATACCCCAAAAAATTCGAATTACAGGGCGCCGGCAAGTGAATTTTGGTAACAAGCATGCCGTTTTAAGAATGATGAAAATAGTTATGCTCACACAACTAGAAATGATTTTGTCTCATAAATTGGTCACATCGAAAACTTATCTCAACCTATAACCTCGGTTAAAAAGCTCATTTATTGATAACTTCATTAGCTTGCCTACAAAATCATTGCCGCGTCGCGTTTATATTGTTTGGGAGTTTGACTGTAGTGTCTCTCAAACACAGCATACAAATATTGGATCGAGGGATAACCAAAAGATCGGGCTATTTGAGCCAACTTAGTGTCCGTTACAGCTAACATTTTGCAGACCCAGTTTAGTTTCTAATTATGGATTTCTGTGTGAATACTGTGTCCACATTCTTTCACAAAACGTTGTTCCAGATTAGAACGAGATACACCGACATAATCAATTGCTTGCTTGATTTTAATTCCTCGACAGGAATGTTGGCGAACATAGTGCATTGCTTAGATAACATAAGGATCTTGTAGCGCTTTGAAATCGATAGACTGGTGCTGAGTCTGATAACCCATTAGCCTTTCATAATTATAATGCAAATGAGGTAGTACTGCTGGTTTGAACTTTGACTGTAAATTGCGTCTTCAAAGTAGTGATCCTGCTGATTTATTCCACGGACATGTTGGTGGTAGGACCACATGGCTATCGCCCTTAAAATGGCCGCGGCTATATTAGAAAATGACTTTATTGCAGACAAAATCTCACAACGTTACTAGGGATGGGAACAAAAATTTGATCAGTCAATTTTAAACGGTCAACACAACCTTGAATCAATCGTCAGCCATACAGTGAGTAATAACTTGCAACCCAAACATGTCAGTAGTCAGCAAGAGTTGATGAAAAACAAAGTTAATCGAGTATTGTTCTTTTAACAATTAAAAGTTAAAAGGTCAGCTCAACGTGAACTGGCTTTTGACTCAGTCACACAAACAATCAAATATTGAGAGTGTCCTTAAAAGATGATTGTGGAGACTTAATAGTGGTATATATTGCTTAGGCGACAGCAAACACACAGACTATTTTAGGTTGTCACAACCCTTAGTATTTCGAAATGACTTCGTCTATAAAGCCCTGCCAAATTTCATTAGGTACCCAGATTGCCAACATATCCTGTTTGGCAAGTTCTTCAGATTCCTTCAATTGAGTCACACGATATAAATATGTAAAAACCGCACCACGCCAGTTTAAGCGGCAATGGGTTAGTGTTATCCCCTCACTCTTATTAAATTGTTTCATTGTTAATATATATTCATGGAAATTTTTAAGTGTCGGATTCTCCCACTCGACTTGAATATTATAATAGGTAAGATTCAGCTCATTCATTAAGCTTGATTCTTCTTTTCTATCTCCAGGTATTAAGTCAATAACCTTAGTGACACCCATGCCCTTAAGGGTTTCAAAATGCCCTTGATTCGGCATTCCGGAGCTGACCATATTGGGTGTATCAACGTGATAATTTTTCAAGTCTGATAACGGGGCATCTAGAGAATTTTCTGATGCGTTTGAATATGGCGAAAAAATAGCGGATAAAAGTACAGCGACTAGCGTAAAAGTAATTATTTTCATATTCTGCCTTCCTAGCTCAATAACAAAAAAAGATGTAGGTGGTTTCTTACCAGCAAGCAGTATAAACCTGACCATACTCACATTCAAAATTTGCCAGATACTTTAAAACTTTACTTATCGATTACTGACATTAACATTACACTCATTACAGTGTATTGGTAACCACTGAAGAGTTAATCTGGTAATTCAGACGTTCTGTTACAATAATAGTATTAACTAAATAGCTAAAAGAGAATTTCATGAAAAAAGGACTAGGGATATTTGCTTTGGTATTACTGCTGATTGCAGGTGGTGCTTGGTATATGTTGAGTGGAGCGGGTGATTTTATTCGTGCACAAATAGAACAACAGGGGAGTCAGTATCTGGGCACCACTGTGTCAGTGTTCAAGGTAGACTTGGCATTGACTGATGGGCGAATAACCATCAGTGATCTAGATATAAAAAATCCCCAAGGCTTCAGTAATCAAGACGCGTTTAGTGTCAATGCAATCACTCTCGACTTAGGCGAAGTGATCAATGAACCTTATGTGATACAGACAATTAACATCAATGCACCGGAAATTCTTTATGAAGTAGACAAAGATGGCAAGGGTAACCTGCTCGTGCTGAAAAACAACTTGGCCGCCAATCTGCCAAAAACTAAGAATGAACCTGCACCCACATCACAAGACGTGGCCAATCCTATGGTTATTGTTGAAAACATAACAGTCAGTAATGTTCGTCTTAAGCTCAATTTTGAAAAACTAGGCACTGGCGAACTCAATATTGAGACAAAAGCCTATGAGGTGACCTTACCCACCTTTAATGCAGGCTCTATTGGCCGACCTAATGGCTTGCCAGTAGATCAAGTGGGAGTGGCTGTGGTTCAAGCCTTGCTCGATAACGTGATTGCTGCAGCCAAATCTGAAGCAAAAAAACGCTTGGAAGAGGAGGCTAAGAAAAAAGTCAAAGAAGAACTTAAAAAGCAAAAGGATAAGTTGTTAGAAAAAGCTAACGATAAGCTCAAAGATCTATTCAGTTGAGGTTAATACCCATAACTAAAATACATAGAACTTATAAATTTGTAGGTTGTTTTAAATAAATCAGCACTAGGAAAGGAACATTGTGTAGTGCTAACTTTATGACTGGCATAGTACGATTAATCCCGAATACGAGAAGCTCCTCGTTGAAAATCACATGGGTTTTGTTTGGTTTAATCTCTAATATACGGGAGACCGAGCAACAGAGTTTAATGTAAATGAGCCAAATTATAGAGAAATGAACGCTTATACTGTTGCCAATTTGCGTGTCGGTGTTAGGTTGAGAGACTATGAAGTCTCTTTATTTGCAAACAACTTGTTTGATGACGATGGTGTAGTTCGCGCAATTGGCCGCCCACCATTTGATCCACCGGCAAGTATTCGCGTCAATCCGCGTGCTATTGGCATCACCTTTCGTGGTCACTATTAAATAATTGTTTGGCTACTGGCTTGTCAGTAGCCAATTTCTATAAAGGATAAAAATATATGCAGCGATATTTAGCCGGACTTTTACTCATAATATGTTCTTTGACAGTCATGAGTTTTGCCCACGACCACAAAATACAAACAACAACAGAAAATCAGGCTATTAGTCAGTTAATGGACGGTCTTCACTATGCCGCTAGCCAAGCCGACCTAGACGGCTATTTAGGTTCTTTTACTCCTACGGGTGTATTTATGGGAACAGACGATTGGGAGCGTTGGACACGACCCAGCACCTTAGATGAATATGTGAAAGAGCGTTTCAAAGAGGGTACAGGTTGGACATACACATCGGTTGAGCGCCATATTAATTTTGCAGATGATGGCCAAACCGCTTGGCTGGATGAAATTATTGTGTCAAAAAAATGGGGCCGGTTTAGAGGCACGGGTGTAGTAACAAAGCAAAATAACACCTGGAAAATTGTACATTATTCCATGAGTGTATTAGTAGCAAATGAGGCTTTTGTTGATATTTCCAAAATAAATCAAAAAGCATTTGAAGCGCGAAAATCAAACTAATTGCATAAGTGATATTTGTTTTTGCCACCATTAATTTAGGTCTGCAAGCATTATTGAGGTATGACATAAAAAGCTAGATGTACGTTTAACTTTATATGTCTGCTTTCTCACACTGCTGTGCTTCAGCACGTATCCAGTTCCTGTTAATAGGGCGCAAACCAGACCTTAACAAATACGGGGCAACTGTCGGCAATGAGCCAAGTAAAATGAGGAGACTCAATATCCAATAACGAATGGGATAGCCCTTTGCCATTATTGCCCCAGTTCATCATCGGCTTCAACGTAAAATACGTATCCCCCATTCGTTAACCCTTGAATAATCGGCTTCAAACTCCACTTAACCGTCAACCATCTATATGAAATTGTTACCGCGAAGGTCACAACGGGAAATGTTCATGACACCCAAGCCGCGGGTGAATTAGCAAGGGGGTAAACGGAACAATTGTATGGCGATAAAGGCTATTTGAATAAAGTCTTAGAAGCCGACTTATTCGACACATGTGACAGGCGCATCAAAACCGTTCGCACAACATTAAAACCAAAGCAATGTCGTTGTGGGATCGGGCTATGTTCTCAAAGCGCTTTATAATTGAAACTTGGATTCAATTATAAAGCGACCCACTAAAAAATATTTAATTTATCGAGCACTCAAGGCATCGTAGTATTAATGGCTTATTGCTAAAAAAAAACAAGCCATGCCTAAATATAACTGACCTAGAGCATAACTCTATAATTATTGCTTAAGCAGATCTCAGGTTAACAAGTATTACAAAAGCACCTGCACCAAGTGATCTATCAACTTCCTAATTCGAACCGTTAAATGGCGACTCGAGGGGTAGACAGCATATAAATTAAATTCATTTGCGGTCTTGTCTTCAAACAAAGCTACTAACTCACCACTTTTAAGAAAAGGCTCAGCCGTGTAAAGCGGGCAACGACCAATGCCTAACCCCCCTGCCGCCATATTCGCGATGGCACGAGGTGAATTTGCGGTAAAAGATCCGCTAACAAGAAATTTTTGTATTTTTCCATTTATAGTAAATCCCCAATGCTCTGGGTCTGATGATGATATTTGACGCAAACAATTATGGGTGGACAGTGCACTTGGATGTAGTGGTTCACCAGATGCCCGGATATATTCGGGAGATGCCACCACCACTAATCGCATAGTGAGTAACTTACGGGCGATAAGGGTGGAATTTTGTAGAGGGCCAAAACGGATCGCTAGGTCAAAACCTCCATCTAACATATCCACATGTTGATCGGAGAGATGCAGATTAATAGACACCTTGGGATGTGCTATTTGAAAAGGACGAATTGCCTCTACCAATTCCCCCGCGCCAAACCCTGTCGGCGCTGTAATTCGAATCGGCCCGGCTAATTCAGATTGACGCTCATGCACCAAACTTTCCAACTCATCAAACTGATCAAGCAATAACACACAGCGCTCAAAATACGCTAGACCGGTATCACTTAAAGTGACACGTCTAGTAGTACGATGGAACAGTTGTGCATCCAAACGTGTTTCTAATTGCCGAACATGTTTGCTCGCCAAGTTAGTGCTAATACCTAACTGCTTTGCCCCGGCGGTAAACGATTTTTGCCCGGCCACAGCAACAAAAATACGCATACTATCAATCGTATCCACAATATTCCCCTGCCGCCAATTATTATATCCATATTGGAGATAATGTTTCAACAATATAGCATATTGTATTTAAATCAAGCAGTACCTATTATTTCCTCTCACCCAGCAATCATTTAACAATATATAGGAACACATTATGACAAATGCCATTCGTATTCACAGTTTCCCACTTTCGGGCCATGCTCATCGAGTACATTTATTCGCAAGTGTTGCAGGTATTGCGCACCAAATTGTCCACGTTGATCTCCCAGCGGGAGAACATAAACAAGCAACATTTCTCACTCTTAATCCTTTGGGAGTAGTGCCCGTTATTGAAGATGGAGATGCCATTGTGCACGACTCAATTTCAATACTCATTTATTTAGCACGCAAATATGCGCCTGCATTTATTCCTGAGGATCTGCAACAAGAAGCTGAAATGCATCGTTTTCTTGCCATGTCTGCAGGTGAAATTTCTTATGGCGTAGGCGCGGCGAGACTCATAAATGTATTCAATTCACCATCCGATCCTGTGTTTGCTAAAGCCACAGCAGAAAAAGCGTTGATAAAACTGGAACAGCAACTAGTTGGCCGTGACTTTTTGGTAGCCAATAAAATCAGCCTAGCTGACTTTGCCATATACAGTTACGTGGCCCGTGCACCTGAAGGTGATGTGTCATTAGAACCTTATCCTAATGTACGTCGCTGGCTAACCAACATTGAAAGCCTGAAAGGTTTTGTGCCCATGCAAGCCACCAAAGTAGGTCTAGCGGCATAAGCCTTTAATACAAGTTGATCACTAGCTCGCACATCAAGCACAAATACACCCTGCTGATGGGTTTGCGAGCTAGAAGTAGTAGATGTTACCCAGCGCTTTCGAAAACCACAAACAGAGATGATTATCATGCAAAACGAGACTCGCGATAAAACCGATCAAAAAACCAACCTATCGCCATTTCATTCTGGTGAGCAGGAAATTCAAACTCGTGTGGGCAAGCGTGAAGCGATGGAAAATTTTGGGCAGCGTGCAATACGTTCATATATGCCAGAACAACACCGAGAGTTTTACCAACAACTGCCTTTTATTATTGCAGGCAGTGTTGATGCAAAAGGCTGGCCTTGGGCATCGGCACTTTCGGGACAGCCTGGTTTTATAAGTTCGCCTGACCCGACGACATTAACCATGAGAGTATCTGCAATCTTCGGCGACCCTATTACACCACAATTAAAAAAAGAGGGTAGCCCCTTAGGTTTACTCGGTATAGAAATGAATTCTCGTCGTCGCAACCGAGTTAATGGTCGAGTACAACATACTAGTGCAACGCATTTTTCAATATCTGTTGACCAATCATTTGGCAATTGCCCACAATATATACAGAGTCGTAGTATTAAATTTAATGAAAAAACTCAGGTAACTAAGGATCCCAATAATATACAAAATTTTACTAAACTAAGTCATGAAGTGAGTGAATTAATTCGTGGTGCAGACACCTTTTTTGTGTCTAGTTATGTGCCAGCCAAAGACCGTCCAGAACTAGAAGGCGTCGATGTATCACACCGTGGTGGGCGCCCTGGTTTTGTGAAAGTAGCAGGTAATACACTGACTATTCCTGATTACTCAGGCAACTATCATTTCAACACACTAGGTAACTTTTTAGTTAACCCTAAAGCGGGCTTAGTGTTTATTGACTTTTCCACTGGCGACTTAGTAATGCTAACCGGCACAGTCAAATTATTATGGGAAGACGAACCAGAAGTTACCGCATTTAAAGGTGCCGAGCGCGCATGGCGTTTTATACTCGACCACGGCGTTACATTAAAAAAGGCATTGCCTTTTCGTGCATCGTTTAATGAGTATTCACCTAACACATTAATGGCCGGAGATTGGCAGCAAGCAAATGCCACGTTGGCTGCTGAAGCTGCACGGGAGTTGTGGTTAGCCTACACCGTAAAACGCATTGAAGATGAGAGTGATGTTATTCGTTCTTTTTATTTAGAACCGAAGGAAGGCAAGCCATTGGCCTCTTCAAAAGCGGGGCAATTTTTGACTGTGCGCCTTACACCGCCTGATGCAAACGCAGCTGTTATTAGAACCTACACTGTCTCATCTGCTCCAGACAAACCCTATTACCGTATTTCGGTTAAACGGGATGCCAACGGCACTATTTCACAATACATTCACGACACAGTGCGCGTTGGCGATGTAATTGAAGCCAAAGCACCTACTGGTGACTTTTATATTGATGCAGCAGAAAAACGCCCAGCCGTATTAATTGCTGCGGGCGTTGGCATTACGCCTATGGTGGCCATGACGTTACATATTCTCAATGAAGCTAAGCGTACTCGTCATCTAAGACCATTAACCATATTACACGCTGCACAAACTACCCAACGGCGAGCGTTTGCCGATAGTTTCCGTGATGCTGAGAAACAAGCCAACGGTAAAATCCGTTATTACTCTTTTATTACTCAACCTAGTGAACAGGAAAAAATAGGCGTTGATTTTAATGGAAGTGATTACATCAGCGCCGATATACTTCGACAAATATTAGCCCTCGACGATTATGATTTTTACCTATGTGGTCCATCGGCTTTTATGCAGGTACTCTATGCTGCAATACGCAGTTTAGGTGTAAGTGATGCTCGTATTTTTGCCGAAGCATTTGGCCCAGCAGCACTCGTTCGCCAAGTCGATAATGAGTCTGTGTTGCCACCAGCAGAAAACGAAGCCGATGAAGCGGTCATAAAATTCTCTAAGTCGGGCTTTGAACAAAGATGGAACGCAGGTGATACCACACTGTTAGAAAAAGCAGAACAACATGGACTCACACCGAGTTTTGGTTGCCGTAATGGCGCTTGCGGCTCCTGTGCGGTAAAACTGCTATCAGGCTCAATCACCTACCGCAGCAAACCCAAAGCTACGCCAGCAAAAGGCGAGATATTAATCTGCTGTGCAGTACCAAAAAAAGAAAGCACTGAGCTAGATAACAATGAACAAAACTCGAATCAAATCAGCACAGTTGAAATTGATTTATAAGTATTACAACACTTACCTGTCGCCCATTGATAAAGGTACACTATATTATGCAAACACGACCACCACTGCCGCCGTTCACCGAAGAAACGGCTCGCCAAAAAGTGCGCCTTGCTGAAGATGGCTGGAACAGTCGTAATCCTGAAAAAGTCGCATTGGCCTATACCACCTACACACAATGGCGAAATCGTTCAACCTTTATTCATTCTCGAGAAGAAGCACAAACATTTCTCACCGAAAAATGGGCCAAAGAAAAAGAGTATCGGTTAATCAAAGAACTTTGGGCATTTACTGATAATCGAATAGCGGTGCGGTACGCTTACGAATGGCACGACGAAAACGGTAACTGGTTTCGTTCCTACGGCAATGAAAACTGGGAATTTGATGGCGACGGTTTAATGCGCAATCGGTTCGCCTGTATTAACGACCTGGCCATTGCAGAAAGCGAACGCAAATTTTATTGGCCACAAGGTAGACGCCCAGATGATCACCCGAGTCTGTCTGAACTTAATCTTTAACATATATAAACTTTTCATTGCGATGTAACCCATAGCTAATATTTGTGGGTTACATCGCAATCTAATTAACCAAGTTCCCTCCTTTATTTTAATCCATCCAAGACGCCCATTTCATCGAATAAGCGATCCTACACAGCATATGTGGATCCTCATTTTTGTTGAGATAAGAATTGTGCGGTTTTAAAGGGCTATCTCACCTTGTTGAGAATAGAAATTATGTATTTATTATCACTTAACATGACATAAGCGCCCTATATTCAACGTTGTGGTGGTATGAATTTCACTGGAGGCGACGGAGCACTTTTTACCAATTGCGGTCATTCAGGGATTAAATTCTCTCTGCAAATTTCAGCGGCTCTGACCCCGCAGTTCCATTTGTTGTTTTAAGAAGAAAAATTGAAGATTGACTTTATCTGACTCAACGTTCAATTCAATTCAATTCACTAAATATTAGAAATTTGCTTTGAATATTTCGTTATAGCCGAATATATTTTTAATTTATTTCGAGAAGTCTGGGAATACACTTTAGGCGTTAAACCGAATGGAACAAGACTGATGCAAATGCAATCACAATCAAAAATAATCGATATACCTGAGCTTAATGTAGCGGTCTTCTCATTTTTTCTAAATTTCATTTGGGAAATGTGGCAAATACCTTTCTTTATGGCGATCCCTAACGGAACACATTGGGCTGGTGTGATTGCTTGCACGCAGGCAACTTTTGGCGATGCAGCGATTTCCATCGTAGCATTCTGGTGTGTTGCTGCGTTCGCAAAATCGCGGAGGTGGATTAATAAGCCTAGTCCTTCCCAGATTGTGAGCTTCGTCATGGTGGGTGTCGTCATTACGATCGCATTCGAGGCTATAGCCACAGTTTTATTAGATCGGTGGAGTTATTCACCATCGATGCCAACGCTACCTGTCCTTGGAACTGGGCTATTGCCACTACTCCAGTGGATCTTATTGCCACCGTTGACTATTTGGTTCGTTCGCCGCCAGCTTACATAATTTACAATGTGGTGATCACGTTCGCGCCGCCTAAAGGGGTTCGTCAGGGTCAGAGCCGATGAAATGTCCGTGTGAGCTTGAAACAATTGATTAAATCAAAATCAGTGAACGGCTGTTGAACGCTCATTTTTGCCCTTCACTAAAACGAATAACATCGTAAGATCACTAACCGACTCTTGACTAGGAAGTTTGTGCCGTACGCGGCTCCTCAGAAGGTAAAAAATATACGTCATACCCCGAGAGTAGGCTGAGCTTGCAATGACGAATGGCAACCATTTGTCCAAGAAGGACATCCGTCATCCATAAAAGATACTCAACCTTATTTTGTATATTAAATCAGCGTCCCATATCCCGTTGCAGCGTTCTACTTCCCAAATAAAAATGCAGAGCGGCCCAAATATAGAGGCATTTAAATATGATCATCGACCATTGGAGACCTTCAGCATTGGCAGTGTTACATGCCGTTTGCGCTGCTGCTGCCAGCCCAGTCGCCCTGCATGCCTCGAGCGTCAAACTAGGGTCTATTCCTGAAAGGAATGTCGAGTTTAAAATCGTAGACAATGCCCCGATTATAGGAGGCCCAAGACCATAACCAAGCAGATTAACGATGAACAAAGTCACAGCAACCGAAGTCGCTCGCATTCGGCTATCCACGACACCGCTTGGAACTGCATAAAGTGGGCATAAAAAGGTATAAAGTAGCATTGTCCCGACCATCAGAATCGGAATGGCGATCAGAAGCGAATCAAGCAAGTACCCAACGATGAACATTGGCGTTGAACCAAGCAGAGCAATCATCGGTATCCAGGCCAATGCTTTAGGGTAACGCTCAGAATAACGGTCAGCCAAATAGCCCGACATGAAGGTACCGATCGCGGCCATGGCAGCCAAGACCATCGCGAATTTTATCGACGCATCAAAAATTGATATCTCATGCGTACGGATGAGGAAGGAAACAAAAAATTGACCAACGCCATAATTGACAAATGACGCGATAGTAACGCCCATTGTGATGTGCCAATAGGAAGGTTTCTTTGACAAGATTTTCAACACCTCAGCAAAACTTACTGGATCTTTACCCTGCATCTCCGGAGGGTCTGTATAGCCGCGTGGAGGCTCTTTGACGGTGCTCTTAAAGAACATTGCGACAATAATGCCTGGCAATCCGACCACAACAAAGGCTATCCGCCAGCCTTCGATATTTTGCCAATCTAGGGCATTAGCGGCCCATATCCAACCCCAACTGCTCAACATGGCCGCGACAGCTGCGCCATTCAAGCTGCTAGCAATATAGCCTCCAAAGGCGTAAGCGACCATGCCGCCGAGCGGAATACCCAATGCATAGGTTGACACCGCGGTAGAACGTTTTGCCGGAATAAAATAATCGGCAATTATAGAGTTAGCGGGAGGCGAACAGCCTGCCTCACCAATGCTAACACCGATACGGAAAATGAAGAGCGCAACAAAGCTGGTGGCAAAACCGCAAAGCACTGTCATCAGGCTCCATAGAGCAACGGAGCCTGCAATGATCCAAACACGATGATTTTTCTCGGAAAAACGAGCAATAGGAATACCAATGAAAGTATAGAGAACAGCAAAAGCGGGACCACCAAGCAGACCCATTTGCCAATCTTCAACACCGAACGCTTGTTTAATCGGTTCGGTCAGTATGTTGATAATCGTACGATCAATGAAGTTGAAGAAATAGACGGTGAGCAAAGCGCCCAATACATATTTTCTGTAACTTGTGGTGCCATAGCCAGTTTCTGGGCTGCCGCCAGCGGAGCCTTTGCCCTCTACCCCGAGGCTTATTGACTTGTGTGGTTGTTTTATACTTCCTCTCATTCTTCACACTTTTTTATTAATCGAGTCATTGGGAAGCGCCACTATACATAATTACCATTGCGCGAGTTTTGAGGTGTAGAGTATAAGTCGAATTAAACGTGATTTTTCATAAAATGAAAATACACCCCCCCCTCATACGTTCTATATTTACATCTCTTTTATATCCTTGAGAGAGTGAAGTCGACTATTTTTCTTTTTTTAATCAGATACCTTCACATAATTCAGAATTTAAAACAAGCGCCTCCCACTGTTGTGCAAACCAGTTTTGAATTTTGCTTTTGTTTAGATGATGAACTGCTTTTATTCAAACAGACTTATCTGAGGCGTTGCTTGGGTTGAACGTCCGGAGATCGCTGAAACCGGTTCTATTAATATTAAATCCATTTCAACTCCACTTAGAAACCACACATATCTTAGATAGGACTTGACCTAGATCAATAAACATTCTAAAGCTTCAGTAATTACTGAAACTTTAGAATGTTTGGAAGCTTATATGAAAATGACACCTATGATAGAAACCTTTGTGATGCACTTTGGTGAAATGGGCAGTCGTTGGGGGTTTAACCGCACTGTAGGGCAAATGTATGCCTTATTGGTAATCACCAAAGATCCTATTAGTGCAAATGAAATTGCCGAGGCGCTGAGTATTTCTCGCGGTAATGTGAGTATGGGGTTGAAGGAATTGCAGTCCTGGCAGTTAATACAACTGCAGCATAAACCTGCGGACAGAAAAGATTACTTTCAAACTAATGGCAGTATTTGGGATATGGCGAATCGTGTGTTTGAAGAGCGTCGTAAACGGGAAATGGATCCAACATTATCTTTGTTAAGAGCTATTCTGCTTGATACCCCAGCCAATGATCAAGAACAACACGCACAAGATAAACTCAAAGAAGTCCATGACCTACTTGAAGGCATTACAAAGTGGTCGAGCGAGTTGCAGCAATTAAGCCCAGAAAAACTCGATACTCTGATGAAGTTAGGCTCAGGTGTTGGGAAAGTGTTGGATATGAAAGATAAATTACTTAGACGAACCAACGAATAACCCCCTCCATGGACTACAAGCTATGCATTAGTTAATAACAACTAACAAACTTTCTCACATATAAATAGAGGTGTCCCGTGGCTGACGTCTTCCTGTTGTCTCGCTTACAATTTGCGACCAACATCAGTTTTCATATTTTATTTCCCAGTATTACCATCGCTTTGGGCTGGTTCTTATTCTATTTCAAATTACGTTTTAATATCAGCGGGCATCCTGTGTGGATGCGTATCTACCGTTTTTGGGTAAAAGTGTTTGCGCTTAGCTTTGCGCTAGGAGTGGTCAGTGGCATTACCATGTCATTCCAATTTGGTACCAATTGGCCAGGATATATGGAGACGGTGGGTAATATTGCAGGGCCACTTTTAGGGTATGAAGTACTCACTGCTTTCTTTTTAGAAGCCACGTTTTTAGGCGTGATGTTATTTGGCATTCACCGCGTACCGAGCTGGGTGCATACCCTAGCGACGTTATTGGTGGCGGTGGGCACAACCATTTCAGCTTTTTGGATTATCGCTCTCAACTCTTGGATGCAAACCCCAACGGGATTTGAAATGCGTGACGGTGTGGCCCATGCATTAGATTGGTGGACCATCATTTTTAACCCTTCATTTCCTTACCGCTTGACCCACGTGTTGTTAGCGTCTGGTCTAACGGCATCATTTTTAATCGCAGGTATTTCTGCCTACCGTATTCTCAGGGGAGACAACAAAAAAGCACCACGTTTAGCACTTAAAACAGCGGTTTTTGTTGCAGCCTTACTGATGCCTTTGCAAATATTTGTAGGTGACTTACATGGCTTAAATACCCTTGAACACCAACCACAAAAAGTGGCAGCAATGGAAGGCATATGGGATACCCAAAAAGGGGTGCCTCTTTTATTATTTGCCGTACCAGACGAGAAAAATCGCACTAATCATTTTGAGTTAGCTATTCCAAATATCACTAGCATCATTTTAACCCACGACCCAGATGGCGAGGTTCAAGGCCTCAATGATTTTATTGGCGAACATCCGCCTGTGGCGCCGGTATTTTATGGGTTTCGGATCATGATAGGTATTGGCATGTTAATGCTAATCATTGCTTGGTTTACCAGCTTCAAACTAATCCGCAACCAATCCCTAAGCAAAGGTGTGTTGTATAGCCTAATTGGTATGAGTTTTTCAGGTTGGATCGCCACACTTGCAGGTTGGTATGTCACCGAAATTGGACGCCAACCTTATTTAGTGTCTGGCCTTCTAAAAACCTCAGACGCCGTTACCGACATTGCCCCAGAAAACGTTTTGTTTACCTTTATATTGTATCTGTCAGTGTATGTTGGTTTGTTAATTGCCTATTTGCACACACTATTTTTAATGGCTCGAAGAGCGGTAGAGATAGAAGAAATCAAACCTGAAGAAATCAAACCTGAAGAAAGAGTGCAACAAAAACACTTTCCCAAAACACCTAACATCACAGCCGGAGAATTATCATGATTGCAGACGCTAACTTACCTGTTATTTTCGCCGGACTGATGGCGTTATCTGTGATTGTGTATGCCATTTTAGACGGTTATGATCTAGGTGTTGGCATATTGCTTCCCCTTAACAATGATCAACAAGCAGATCAAATGGTCGCCTCCATTGGCCCCTTTTGGGATGCCAATGAAACCTGGTTAGTCTTGGCTGTAGGCCTGTTACTCATCGCTTTCCCCAGTGCCCATAACGTGATTTTAAAGGCGCTTTATATACCCTCTGCCATTATGTTGGTTGGTTTGATATTACGTGGTGTGGCCTTTGACTTTCGAGCCAAGGTGGCACAAGTCAACAAACACCGTTGGAATCAGATTTTCAAATTAGGCTCTTGCATTGCCTCCGCCAGTCAGGGGTATATGTTGGGTAGCTTTGTGATGGGCTTTGAAGATTCGTTTATGGCTTATTCATTTGCCGCATTAAGTGCGTTAGGCGTCACTTGTGCCTACGCATTAATTGGCAGTACATGGTTGATTTTAAAAACGTCTGATGACTTACAATTACGGGCTATAAAATGGGCCAAGTTAACGGGAAAAATCAGTTTTGTAGGTATATTGGCGGTGTGTATTATGAACCCATTGATCAATCAATTTGTATTCGAGCGCTGGACCACCCCACCTTTCGCCTATTTTATGGCAATTGTGCCTTTTGTTTGTTTTACCTTGTTATTTATTGGTAATTTAGTACTAAAGCAATTACCAATAAAAGATGACAGTGGTTGCTGGCTACCCTTTCTTATCACTGTGGTGGTTTTCATATTTTGTTTTTGTGGACTCGCTTTTAGCTTTTACCCTTACGTGGTTCCCGGTGAGTTAACTATTTGGGATGCTGCTAGTGCGCCTGAATCGCTGCGCTTTATTTTATATGGGGCGTTAATAGTCATCCCCTGTATTTTGGCTTACACCGTGTTTTCGTATCGTGTGTTTTGGGGAAAAGTCGAAGACTTGCGTTACTACTAGGCCTATTTGGCATATCAATGTAAGCCATAGTCGAGTTAATGGTGCATATAACTCGGTTCACACCTTTTTATATATAGGAAGAATATATCTCTATACGCTTATTTAGCGGAGGTAATATTCTCGATATTATTAGGCGTCGATGAGTTTACTATCCCCACATATTTGCCTAGCACATGGCCACTATTACCTGATTTGACTTAACGGCTAAGCAATATTTTTAGAATACCCTCATCATAATTGTTTATATAACAATGGACACTAAAGGGCGATGTTTCACCATCTATTTACGATAACTTGTTATAAAAACGCATCCCCCCTAGATTTATCTAGGTGTTTAGATAGATGATAGGCACTAAGGAAATTATCATCTAAGGCAAATGAGAATAATGGAAAATATTACTACTTGGCTATTCAGAGTAACTAACATTCGATTGATAATCGGTATGTGTGTCGTCTATTTAATATTCCCGCTGTTTCTTTTACCTAATATTATTAACACTGGCAGTGTTGGACCGCTCGACTTACTCATTTGGTATAACCAAGACTCGCTATATGAAATATTGACCAGTTACGGAGAAACCATTCGTGCCAGATACATAATTGGTTTATTGACCGTAGATCTCGCCTACCCCATTTTTTATGGCACGTTATTGACCATGATTCTGGCCTTAATCATAAAAAACTTTTCTATACCATTCTATAAAAAAATAATTTTTATACCTTATGTTGTCGTACTTTTTGACTTAACTGAAAACTCTATATTGATTTTTCTGCTTAGTACTTATCCGACAAAACATCCTGTAATTGCAGATACGGCTGGGTTTGTCACAGCGACAAAATGGAGTGGCTTTGCAATTATAATTATGATTTTAATCTATTTAGTTGTTTACGGTATACGTAGAAGACAAAGTAAAGCAACTAATAACGCCCCTTAAGGAGCAATCATGAACTTTATAAATATAAGGTTAGTAGCACACTTTTTCGCTGTTTTGATCAGCATAGCCCTTTCCCCGCAAGCATCAGGGGAGCCAGTCGAATATTTCTCGTCTCAGCGAAATATTGATAACAATTACCCGTTTTCGAATGCTGTGCGCGTGGGAAATTTGTTATTTTTATCAGGCGAATTAGGCACTCTACCGAATACCAGTAAATTGATTGCAGGTGGGATTAAAGCAGAAACAAAACAAACCATGGATAATATTCAGGCAAGTTTGGCTAAACATAGTTTAACTATGAACGACTTGGTGAAATGCACAGTGATGTTGGCAGACATACAAGATTGGCCCGCTTTTAATATAGTTTATAAAGGCTATTTCCCAAAACATTTTCCTGCTCGCAGTGCATTTGCTACAAACGGCTTAGCCCTTAATGCACGGGTTGAGGTAGAGTGTATAGGGGCATTTAGTCTTTAATGAGTACTAGCCACACACAGCAACAATCCTAAAAATAGATTTGTAAAACTAGACAAGTTTTTAGCACCTTCCGCCCTGTCAAAGGTTCAGTAAGTAGTGAACATTTTCCACCACGCTTGGTGTACTGATAATTGTGATTTTTATGAATCGAGCGCGATTAATAGTTCAGGCTTAACGTCTGAGCAATATTTGACTGAAGCGCAACGATTAGTTTTATTTACGTTGATCAGTGATATGTAATTATTATAAGCAGTAAACCAAGTCATACACTCTCCCGTGTTTATGGGCACTCAGTTATTTTTCGCCCCTTTCAATACCAAATAACAAACTATTGAATCTAACTCCACAATACCATTTGATGGTTGCAGAGCAAAAATTAGCAATGACTGGACCAGAAGTGTGGCATGTTAGATTTCCTCTGACTGCTGCCCCTAGTTTTACGGTTATTCCTGTTATCAACTTTTCAATGTCATAAAGCTGTCATTTCTCTATCACATTATTGTCATCGTACTTTCATATGCTGCTTGTAATCAAAACAGCATATAAAGGAAAAACTGATGCAAGTAGTAAAATGTTCTAAGTATTCAGCCCTTGCCTTGGCAATGAGCTTATCTCTAACGGGTTGTTTAATTGAAGGTAATGATGGCGATCCTGGTGCTATTGGTATGCAAGGTGAAATTGGTGCCGATGGAATAAATGGCGGTGATGGTCAAAACGCCAATGCAGGTATTAGCCTGAGTTTGGTTGGGCGCATCCAACTCAATCCCAGCGATCCTGAAGGCGCTGCAGAAATTGTGCAATTTCACCCCGGCTCCAACACTATCTATGCAATCAATAGTGCCGCTGATGAACCAACCATTGAAATCATTGATGCCTCATCTTTGACCTCAGAAGCTTTGTCTAATCCTTTATCGAATGAGAATCTAACGTCCACGGCACTGGTGCTACCCATTGAGCAAAGCGGCGTTGTATTAGCAGGCCCTACAAGCATGGCGGTGTCAGGAGACTGGATGGCTGTGGCTGTTCCCGCTAAAGATAAAGCAACCAATGGTTTAGTATTGTTCTATAACGGCTTAGATACGACCTCGCCCACTTTTGTAAAAGCGGTAGAAGTTGGCAATTTACCCGATATGGTGACTTTCACACCCGATGCCAGCAAAGTATTGACGGCTAATGAAGGTGAGCCAAGTGGTGATTACAATATTGACCCAGAAGGTTCGATATCAGTCATCAACATTGTAAATGGTTCGCCCAGCGACACATCAACCACTATCAGCTTCTCTGACTATAACGGAAAACAAGCTGAGCTTGAAGCTAAGGGCATGCACTTCCCTAATCCGTCAGGTCGTACTATTAATGGCACTTTAATCACCACAACAGTAGCGCAAGATTTAGAGCCAGAATACATCACCACTACCAATGAAATTGCCTACGTCACACTTCAAGAAAACAACGGTTTAGCCATTGTTGATTTGAGCGACAACAGTGTGAAAGTGATAGGGCTTGGCTTTAAGGATTGGAGTGAATTTCAGATAGATGGCATGGAAGATGGCACAGTGAGTTTTGGTCAATATGACGACCTGTACGGTATGTATATGCCCGATACTATCGCTTCATATCAGTGGAAAGACGCAAACTTTTTGTTGACCGCAAACGAAGGTGATGCACGAGAGTACTTCTTCGATACGTTAACTGCTGACGGTTTACAAGATGAAGACTTATGCACCGCCGCAGGTGGCCAAGACTTTGACGAGGAGGATGGTTGTTTGTCTTATACCGAAGAAACTCAAGCACGACGTCTTGTTTTTGCGCCTGGCTCAAACCTAGACACCATAGCCGGTGATGATCCAAGAGACTTTGACTTCACTGCCTACCCACTGGGTCGCTTAACTGTGACCGAAGCATTGGGTGACAGTGACAATGATGGTGAATATGAAGCGCTTTATGCCTACGGTGCTCGTTCATTCACTATATGGGACAGCAATGGCCTAGTGGTATTTGATTCAGGTGATGATTTTGAGCGCATTAGCGCTTCTATTCATGGCAATGCATTCAATAACAACAACGATGAAAATGAAGGGGACTCTCGCTCTGCCAACAAAGGTCCAGAGCCCGAAGCATTAATGGTTGGCCAAGTAGGTGATAAAACCTATGCCTTTATTGGTATGGAACGTTTAGGTGGTATTTTTATTTACGATGTTACTAACCCTTATGACGCTAAGTTTGTTGATTATGTGATTAATCGCGACTTAACCGAAGGTGGTGACTTAATCGGCGATAGCGCCCCAGAAGGTATGGCATTTGTTGATGCAAACAGTAGTCCAACAGGCAAGGCTTTGCTTATTATTGGTAATGAAGTCAGCGGTACAGTATCGGTATGGCAGATTTCTGAGGAATAAAAGATAATGAACCACAGAGATCACAGAGAAAAGAAGATTTGCCTAACATTTACTTCTATCTCAGAGTTCGCTGTGGTGTTTATTTAGTTTTGGTGCGAGTTAGAATAAGTATTTTCAGGTTGAGATTTTCTTGTTTTGCTTTAAAGACGTAACTCGCGTTTGCTTTTAGAGTGCGTATTTATCTTTCATCAAATACGCATAAGCAGTATTAAAAGCCACTTCTTGGAACATCTTTAAGCCGGTGTCGGGCATAGGCACTACGACAGGGTTACGCTTTAATGATTCTTTAATCGAAGTGGGAGTCAACACTACCACTTCAACATTTTCCAGCAACTCTAGTGCCGCTTCCAATTTAAAGCCCACTGCACCACCAGCAAATTTACCTTTCATGGGGCGCTGACGTATAACAATTTCATCTATTTTGTAGTCTTGTACTAATTGCGCGAAAGTTTTATAGAAATAACGTAAATCTTTAGCGATTGCATTTTTAGGCAACGATAATTTGCGCGTATGACAATCAGGAATTTGGAATACCTCTTCAGCCAAAGATAACAAACAAATATTTGCATCATTACCACTTAATTCAACACCGATTACTCGCATAACTAATTACCTTTACTTTTAATTTTAACTTGAATTGGGTGGATTATAACTTAAATACTAAAAATGAGTGATACCAATACATCAATAAAACGATGTTGAGTGAAATGCTACTTTATACCAACATACACTAGCCCTAAATTACCAATTCAAAGGTTCAAAAAATGTTAACTTTATATGGTTTCGACGTCAGTAACTACTTCAATATGATTAAACTAGCCTTGGCCGTTAAAGGTATTGAATATAAAACAGTCACTCTTTACCCCAATCAGTCAGCTGAATATCTCAGCAAAAGTCCAATGGGTAAAGTACCGGCTTTAGAGACTGAGCAAGGAGTGTTGACTGAAACTAATGTCATTCTTGAATATCTTGACGACACCTATCCAGACAAACCTTTGTATCCCGGTAATACGTTTGAAAAAGCTAAGATTAGAGAATTAGTTAAAATGGCCGAGTTGTATTTGGAGTTGCCCGCTAGGCGTTGCCACCCTGAAGTGTTTTTTGGACAACAGGTCGATGAACTGACTAAAAAAGAAGCAAAACGTGCTTTATGTAAAGGAATCGAAGGCTTGGCCCGCTGTGCCCAATTCAGTCCTTATTTGGCAGGTGAGCAACTTACGGCAGCAGACATAGTATTTCTGTACAGTGCTGATTTGGCTGCAGTGGTGGCTGATAAGTTATTTGGTCTTGATTTACTCGATATGGCACCGGGTGCGAAACAACTTATGACTTCATTAAATCAGCGAGAAGACGTGATGAAAATCGCCGAAGACAGAAAACTTGGCAATATAAAATTCAAAAAATATATTGCGAGTATCACTTAAATATTGCAATAAGTGATCAATTAATCAATTATCAATGTATTAGGATTAAATTACTCTAAAATTTTTATGGAAGAAAAAATGTATCTGATAGCAAACGCAGAGTTTAGTTGCCCTTATTGCATGGCTACAAATGACATCCAAATTGATGAAGAGAACGATTTAAATCAGCAACAAATAGTTGATTGCCAAATTTGTTGTTCGCCTATCGAGGTCGTTGTTACAACTGGTATTCACGACAAATTTAATATTGTCGCCACTACTGACAATGAATAAATAACCAATAGGTTTTAGATGATTGATATTTTTAACGCCACTCCAACGTTACTCGCAAAAATCCAACAAGCAGCAAATGAAAGAGCTTTGCTGCAGTTGGTAACTGAACACATTCAAAGTTATGAATTTTCTACTAAGGTAGATATTGATGAAATTGACATAGCATTTGCAGCATCTGGTGGTATGACTCGCTGGGTTAACGTCGACAATCTAAAAATCAAATGCGATCCGCTGCCAGATAGACAGACCACCTTTGGTGATATTTTGATTGAACAACCTCAAGGCTATGTCAACCTAGCGACCCCAGCAGGGTTTATTCCATTAGTTGACGTTGTCTACTCACTGGGTCAACTTAGCTTGAAACAAATTAACTAACCCCATGTGTAAATAAGATAACACCGGCAAATTGAAGATTATGTTAAGTCGGTGATAACCTAAATTCGTTTATGTGCATTGAGTAAAAATCATCTTATGATCAGGGTATCTCGCAATCCTATCCGTTGGCTTATTATAATAGCGTTTATAAGTGTCCATTTGCCTAGCTTTGCACAGCAGTTATCCTTTAATAAATCTAAACAAAATAATGAGATGTTTTTCAATTACACTTGGTCTGATCATCAAGAACAAACAACAGACATTGCGTTCGCATTACCATTGCGTCAATTAAATAAGCAAACACACAAGAAGTTTATTCCTGACTTAGCCCAGCAATATGTCTATATTGAAATGCATAAAGCCGCTCGCAAAATTGATCCAAGAGAAGCCCGAGTGCAGATTCACCGTAGAGGACAAGAAATTCAAATTCAAGTCACCAGTAGATCCGACAATCTTCTAGCTAAATGGCAGCGTTCCATGAACCAAAGCCAAGAAAAAGCCCTCAACCAATATCTGCGAGATAATTATTACGGTCACTTTCGCTCTCATTTAGGTCAGAAAGCAATAAAACCTGATCATCTTCGCTATATTTCTGAAAACACGGCTGCTCTGCTGCCTATAGCCCAAGCCGTATATGACAAATTACCCACTAATAGTGAAACGCGTGCTTATGTCAATTTAGTGCTTAGCTGGGTTCAAACCATCCCCTACAATGAATTAAAAAATCGCTTAACGTCTAATGGTGCAGGCTATTTACCGCCGTTATCTGTGGTAGCCAATAACCAAGGAGACTGTGATAGCAAAACAGTATTGATGGCAAGCTTAGTGCGTTCGTTATTACCAGATGTAAAAATGACCATGGTGTTCCTTCCCAACCATGCATTATTAGGTATCGTTCTACCTTTTAGAACCAACGAGCAAACCTTAGATATAGACGGCTTGGACTATTTACTAATGGAACCAACAGGCCCCGCCAAAATCCCCCTAGGTGAGGTTGCTAATCGCAGCGCCCGATATATAGCCGGCAACATGTATAGCCTTGAGGAAGTGCTTTAGCTGAGGGGCTTGGCGTGAAGTAAATTATTGAACTGCCTTCGAATATTATTTTGCTATCAATCATGCTAGTTTCTGTGACTATTCCATGCTCTGTTCGAGTGAAAAGGTCATTGATAATGTTATATCGATTCCGCTTTTTACTGCCAACCACAAAACCTATATGATTCAGGCTTTGTATACTAGTCTGTTAATTTATTTATGCCTAACTGAGAGGTTATCGTTGCTGCTGGTTAGTAATTATGATTTTGATAGCTCGACGTAATAGTCTCATTTCATACGTCGCAACATAAAAGAGTTCACACTCCTCTAGGTAAGGCATAAGAGAGGCTATATGACTTAATATTTATTGTTTAAGACTGTTTATTACCCCTCTGCATATTGTTGACAATATTGCATACAATATATATTGTTATTGCAAACAATTGAAAAGTAATCCGTTATCTGATCGCAGGTTCTAGCAAAAAAACCGTCTCGGTAATAGACACACTCACAATCATATTGGAAAACTGAATGAAGCATTGGACCGTATATTTATCTGGCGAAATCCATACCGACTGGAGAGTTCTTATTATTCAAGGCTGCGAAGATCTTGGATTAGGCATATCATTCACATCTCCGGTTACTGATCACTGCTCTAGCGATGCGGCAGGTGATTTTTTGGGACATGAAAACATTCAATATTGGCGTGACCATAAATCTTCAAAAGTAAACGCCATTCGCACTCATGCGTTACTCAAAGCCAGCGATATTGCTATTATTCGATTTGGTGACAAATATAAACAATGGAATGCGGCATTTGATGCAGGTTACTGTGCAGCACTTGGCAAAACTTATATCACCTTGCACAACGAGAACATCATTCATCCGTTAAAAGAAGTGGATGCTGCAGCTATGGCTTGGGCTCAAACCCCTGAAGATGTAGTTACATTACTCCATTACGTTATTGCATCATAAGGCAACGACTCTCAGATCCATTTTTAGTCCCTTTTGGCATTCGGTACTTGAAAATGTGTAACACAAACAGAGGAACAAAACATGTCGACTCAAAACACCTATTACGCACCTAAAGGCGGCCTACCGCCGCAAACACAGCTGCTTTCAGACCGTGCAATATTTACTGAATCTTACGCCATCATCCCGAAGCGAGTCCTTACCGATATTGTAATTAGTTACTTACCATTCTGGGAAGGCATGCGGATGTGGGTTATCGCCCGCCCTTTATCAGGCTTTTCTGAGACATTCTCTCAATACATCGTTGATGTTGCGCCAAAAGGCGGTTCAGACAAACCAGAACTCGACAGCGCCGCTGAAGCGGTTCTGTTTATTGTTGCAGGCGAGATGGATTTGGTTATTGAAGGAGAAGCCCATCACTTAATTGAAGGCGGTTACGCATACTTACCGCCAGGCTGTAAGTGGACCTTAAAGAACAATGGCAACAGTCAATTAAAGTTTCATTGGATACGAAAGGCTTACCAATTTGTAGAGGGTATTGATGCCCCAGAAGCATTTGTCACCAATGATAATGAAGTTGACGCGATTGCAATGCCAAACACTGGCGATGTTTGGAAAACAACACGTTTCACCGAACAAAATGACATGCGTCACGACATGCACGTTAACATTGTCACCTTTGAGCCTGGCGGCGTGATCCCATTTGACGAAACCCATGTCATGGAGCATGGCCTTTATGTGCTAGAAGGTAAGGCCGTTTATCACCTAAATGCCGAATGGGTTGAGGTAGAAGCAGGTGACTTTATGTGGCTTCGAGCCTTCTGCCCACAGTCTTGTTATGCAGGCGGTCCAGGACCATTTCGTTATTTATTGTACAAAGACGTAAACCGTCATATGCCATTTATTCGTCCAACGAATTAAAGAACAAAACATAAAACGTAAAATAAAAAAGAGCACATCGGTGCTCTTTTTTACATGTCAGTATCAGGCAATTAAGCCCTATCCTATGATAACCAAAATTAGTATAAGCCAATGTAAACCCTGAACACCTATTCGTTGCTGCTTAGCTGATAACGGTAAGCGTTTATAATGGATATGCTTCAGATACAGCGTTGTTGGCAGTCAACTTTGCGATAAGCTCTATAGAAGCGCCCTCAAAATCTCACTCATAAACTCTCCCTGAGCAGTTTTAATAATTTTTTATTTTTGCTTGTGACGGATTTCACCACCTGAACCAAACGAACATTCATCGGATGATAAATAACACATTTTAGCTAATCATTTTTTTAACATATCTGGTAAAATATTGTTTTAATTGACTATTTATTAACTATGAGTTTATTGCTAACTATCGTTTGCGAAATACATCTTGTAGGTCCGAAACAACTTCACGCTCGTCCAACTTAAGTCTGTCCTCAATTCCTTGAATGTGCTTTTCCATCAGACTAGATGCTTTTGCAACATCACCATTTTGCATAACGTCGATTAGTTCAAAATGTTCGATATGAGAGCACTTGGACTTATCAGGTCGTTCATACAAAACTATGACTAATGATGTTTGAGGAACAAGGGTTGTGGCAATCCGTTCCAATGTTACATTACCCGATATTTTAGCGAGTAATAAGTGAAAATCTCCAGATAAGCGGATACCTTTGGATATTTTTTCATGGCCAATTTCGTCTTGTTCTGACGTTACAATTTCTCTTAATAATTTATAATCTTTTGGAGTGGCATTTTTAATAACATCTTTCACAATGGCAACTTCAATTAGCTTTCTAGCACTGAGGATATCTTTGGCCTGTTTCACACTTGGACTCGCAATATACGCGCCTTTATGTGGTTCAATCTGAACAATATGATCATGAGCAAGTCTAAGTAAAGCACTGCGGATCGTAGTACGACCAACACCAAAAATTTTAGACAAATTATCTTCAGTGAGCTTTGTACCAGGTTTTAATCGAAACGACAGGATTGCCTCAAAAATCTCTAAGTAGACATCCTTATCGTTTGCTCTTTTTTTCTTGCTTATACCACCTTCTTGCACTTTCATTGGTTCCCGGTCTTTATATTATAAATATTCCAATTGAATAACCTGTTCTTAAAGAGACCAAGCCTTTCGGTATCCAATACGCTGTTAATTCAGACGAAGTGAGTATTTTTAAGTAAACCCAGCTTAAAAGGCAGTGTCAAATAGAGATATTTAAAAGTGTTAAAGCTTGGCACATACACATCACATTATTCTCAAAAATTTTGTATGCATAAACAGACAATAATTGCATACAACTATAGTTGACAATAGTGCATGCAATATTGCTGTGTAACAATGATTTATTTTGTATTATATTTTGGCTCACGGCTTAATATTTTAAGGATTGGATAACCATTGTGCCAAATTAGAAGCCTATACTTGTCGTCGTGACAACTGATAAATAAGAACCAACCATCACAGATAACGCAGTTTTATTAGCGATAGGATGCAGAGTTTGGGTTTGAAAGGGAATGTTAGCTTCCGAGTGTCTTGGAATAAAAAGTGGCTCAATAATCATCCGCTTTGGCCACATTGTTTGATACTAGGTTCGTTAGGTCGCAAGGGCTTGGATGCAGTGCAATTAGGTAATAGAGCTGAATATATAATCGGTAAAGTGAATTACGATATTTCAATTGTGAAACACTAACTAACTAAGACTGATTTTAGTTTCATATAATGCGTTTTCAGAAAACTATCATTGCTTTTTATATTTCGATTCTAAATTGGAGTATGAGATATTGTCTATCATGGCAATATCCACCCTTTTTAATAAAACCATTTTGATAACAGCTTGTTAAATATAGAGAACGTCTGATAAAACGCCTATTCCTAAAATAGTGAAGCGAAGATTGCTGTGTGCAAATTACCCTTGTAGAGGCATAGTAAATTCGGCCAAAGGCTCGTTACATTGTCAATAAAGTTTCATTTCGAAGTGCTGTTGGGGTTTTATTAGACCAACGCTTAAAAGATCTTCGGAAGTTTGCAGCATCACTGAAACCTAATAGGGCCGCTATTTCATTAATGGTTAGCTGTGTACCCGTTAAATATTCATGGGCCAGTTTATTCCTAACTTGATCGAGTAATTGTTGGAATTTATACCCCTCTTTAGCCAAGCGACGTTGTAGGGTGCTTTCGCTCATGTGTAATTGATTTGCAACACGCATACTGGTTGGGAACTCTGTCCCTGCCTGTAATAGAACTTCTTGAACTCGCTCACTCACCATGCCTCTATGAGTATCTCTGGATAATAGTCTATCGCATTCTCTTCGAAAAATATCTCTGGCAACGGGGTTAGCAGTTACAATACCCAAGTTTAAACCTGCTTCATCAAAACTTAGTACACTTCTATTGCCGTTAAATTTTACCTTTGAACCAAATAATCGTTGATAAGGGCCTTTGTCGTATGCCGCATCATAATCAAACTCTACATGCACTGATGTTCTGCCTTTTGGGATCAGAGTATTTCCGCTTTGTATGATCGCAGCATAAAGCAGTTCAATGTAGAAATGTTCCAAATCATCGGGTAAATGTGGTGCTTTAATTAATAACTGAACACGACTTTCCCGAGACACCACTTTCACATCTAAACTGGGTAATAAGGCTTTATTGTAGCGTACCATAAGCTTTAGAGCATCCCCTAGAGTGGCACTGGTAATGATTGCATATCCCAAAATGCCTTGGGACGGAATATCCATGCTCGAGCCAACCAATAAACCAAGCTGTCGATCTTTACTCACTTCAATCGCATTGGTTGAGATGGTATCAAGTTGTTGAGCAGTTAAATTTAACTCTTTTTCGAGATCAACTTCTTTGATGCCAGAATTTTTGAAGAGGTAACTTACGTCTAACTGACGAGCGTTCAAAACTCTCATTAATGTTTTTATATAATATGAATGCATGTTTGATAAATACTATTAATTGCAGGTTGAAGGTATTTGACACCATGATTGATGGTATTTAACCCTTTACTTTCAGATTGGTCAACTATAATCCCTATCGATATTTTGTAAGCTAACGAACACAGTAGGGTAAATAGTATGCCAGTATATAAAGCACCTTTAAGAGATATTAAATTCTTAATGAGAGATGTATTAGATTATTTCCCTCATTATGAATCGTTAGCAAATGGAGCAGACGCTACCCCTGACATGGTCGACGCTATTTTAGAAGGTATCGCCACCCTAAGTGAAGATGTCTTGGCACCATTGAGTTTATCTGGTGACAAAGAAGGCTGTCATTTTAATGCAGGCGAGGTGACGACCCCAAAAGGTTTTAAAGAAGCATATAAAGATTATGTGGCTGGAGGTTGGCAAGGTTTATCTTTCCCTGAAGAATATGGCGGTCAAAATCTCCCCACATCAATCAACCTCATTAAGGCAGAAATAACCGGTAGCGCAAACTGGTCTTTTTCGATGTACCCAGGGCTAAGCATGGGTTGCACCAATACCATATTAGAATATGGATCTGACCTCCAGAAAAAACAATTCATGTCGCCGTTAGTCAGTGGCCAGTGGAGTGGCACCATGTGTTTGACTGAACCACAATGTGGAACTGACCTCGCACAAGTCAAAACAAAAGCCGAACTCAACCAAGAAGATGGAAGTTACCGATTAACGGGCACCAAAATATTTATTTCGGCTGGTGAACATGATTTAACAGAAAATATTATCCACATCGTTTTAGCTCGTATCCCTGGCGCGCCCAAAGGAACCAGAGGAATTTCATTATTCATCGTACCCAAGGTGAATGTTGACAGTGATGGTAAGTTAACAGACAGAAATTCTGTAAATTGCGGTTCAATAGAGCACAAGATGGGCATTCGTGCTTCATCAACCGCGGTGTTAAATTTTGATGCCGCAACTGGTTACTTGATAGGCAAGGAGAATGAAGGATTACAAGCGATGTTCACCTTTATGAATACCGCAAGAATTGGTACTGCGCTGCAGGGTATTTGTCATGCTGAGGCAGCATTTCAAGGTTCACTCGCTTATGCCAAAGAACGTCAATCTATGCGTGCTTTATCGGGTAAGAAACAGCCTGAGTCAGTTGCTGATGCAATAATCTGGCACCCCGACGTTCGTAAGATGTTATTAACCCAACGTGCCATTGCTGAAGGTGGTAGAGCGATGATTTTTCATGCCGCGAAAATTGCTGACAAAATGTTTAATGCGACCGTTGCCGGTGATACTAAAAAACAGCAAGCTTATGACGATGAGTTAGGATTTTATACTCCCATCCTAAAAGGTTTTATCACTGAACTAGGATTAGAATCGGCTAACTTAGGCATGCAAGTGTTTGGTGGACATGGCTATATTCATGAACATGGAATGGAACAAATCGTGCGTGACGCTAGAATAGCTACGCTTTACGAGGGCACAACAGGTATCCAAAGCTTAGATTTATTAGGGCGTAAAGTTCTAATGTCAAACAAAGGACAAGCAATTCGTGACTTTAGCAAAGTAATTTTTGCATTCGCTAGGCCGCACTTATTGTCTCGTGGCCCTGTTGGTAGTATGGCTCGCACATTATGCAAACGTGCTGTTGAGTGGAACATCATGACACTACGAATTATGCTTGGCGCGTCCAAAGATCGCGAGTTGGTCGGGTCTGCCTCAGTAGATTATCTGATGTACTCTGGCTATGTAATGATGGGCTATTTTTGGGCTTTGCAGGCTGAAAAATCTGCGGTATTACTTGATAATGGCAAAGGCGAAGAATCAAATGATTTCTACACATCAAAAATTCAAACAGCAGAGTTTTATTTCGACCGTTTACTGCCGCGTGCATCCTCACATAAACAATCTGCGGTGTCTTCAACAAAGTCATTGATGCAAATGGACAACGAGCATTTTAACTTTCTATAGAACTACGTTTTATGGTTTACACAGCGCTTAACGTTTTTAAAATCATAGGGGCTAAATTGGGACACATCAGCCATGTAATATAAACATCATGGCTGATTCAAATAAACGCGATTGGCCCGAATACAGTGTAAGTTGACGCATTTAAAATTATTACGCCAGAGATTGAAAAGCGCATACTGGCAAACACATCTTTCAAATGATTAGCCATTCTAGACTTCCATAATCCAAAAGTCGGCGCTCAGGGTCGACTTTTCTTTGACCGCAAAGGACTATATTTTTACTGATGACTACCAATCATGTTTCTTCCAACTCACCACAATCTGGGTTGATTATATTTTGGCCTACGTTAGTGATTGCCGCATTAGCAATGACTGTTCAACTATGTAGCCTTATTGGATAAATCAAACCCGTTGCCAAGAAGTCCCTTAATAATCATATTTTGGCTATAAGTAACGGTTTTGCGAATAGACCGCCCATATCCCCTCGACTGGGTATTTAACCTGAACTCTGGTTAAGACGTGCCGCGTCCCTAGAAGTCATTACAATATAAACAATATGTTAGATGCTACCAATTGGTTTGCAAAGATATTGAACGAATCCAGTGCTGCTATTATTGCGTTTATCGAGGCGAGATTGTGAGGGAATAGCGCCCTATTGTGAGCAAATTCAACGAAGATAGGCGCGATAATAGTGGTACTGGACGGTATGGCTTATCCCGAGCTCAGGTTATTTACTATATTGACGTTGAGGTAAAAGCCTAGGAATATGTGCAGAAGCGTATGATATATCTCTGACCATTGGGTTTAAACTTGCATTGCTGCAGCTGATCGATTCAAAGCTAGGAACTCGTCAGCATCACTACGAAATACATGATTCTATAAATGCATTAATGGGCAGTTGGGTTAGGCAACTAGATTGGGCTATTAATGTTTTAACACCACACAACTTAAGAATAATAAAGAGAAAGCAAACGGAAGCCACAGCCAAATAAAGTGATTCGCCTGTGGCTTCTAATCTAGTTTATTTATCTATAATTGCTCTTCCGCAAATTCTGCCAACCTGCTGCGCACAACACCGTCTAAATTAATTGTGGCACTACCAGAAAAATTCTTAAACTTCTCAACTATATAGGTTAATCCCGAGGTGACTGCCGATAAGTAATTACTATCTATTTGCGCCAAATTACCACTGCATATCAACTTGGTGCCTTCGCCACAACGAGTAATGATGGTTTTTAATTGAGAAGCGGTAAGATTTTGTGATTCATCTAAAATTACAATGGCATTTTGAATACTCCGACCACGCATGAAATTCACTGATTTAAACTGAATATTCGCTTTTTCCATGATGTAGTTCATCGAGCCTTTCACGTTTTCATCATTTTTATGTAGCACTTCTAAACTGTCTGTAATGGCGGCAAGCCAGGGCGCCATTTTTTCTTCTTCGGTACCAGGCAGAAAACCAATGGATTCAGCAATTTCAGGAGTACTTCTGGTCACTATGATCTTGTCGTACATATTTTTCTCTACCACCATTTCAAGTGCTGCCGCCAGAGCTAAAAGAGTTTTACCACTGCCGGCTGGACCAGTGAGGATCACTAAATCAATATGTGGATCAAGTAAGGCATGTAAACTCATCGCCTGACCAATGTTTTTTGGTGCTACACCCCAAGCTCTGCGCCCCATGAGCCGCTCGTACCCTAAATCTAAAACCTCTAAATGTTCGCCACTAACAGACTCGATTAAACCGGCAAAGTGCTGGCTATCGTCTAGTAAAAACTCATTCACATATGCATCTGGCAATACTTTATGTTCAATTGTGTGAATAGTGTCTCGGCCTTCTAAACGGCTGTCCACTGACTTAACCTCATCCCAAAAATTACCCGAGAACTGATGATACCCCTTCGATAAATATTTAATGTCGGTGACCATTTGATCGGTTCGGTAATCCTCGACATGAGCCAAGCCCGCACCCTTGGCCTTTAAACGCATGTTGATATCTTTGGTAACCAATACCACTTGTTTGGTATTTTGAGATTTTTGTAAATACAGCGCACTATTAATAATACGGTTATCATTTTCGTTACTAGTGAATACTTGTTGTGACACAGGCATGCCGTGATCAACAAAAATTGACAGACTACCCGTAGGCGCTGATTCTCCAGCACCCATACCTTGCATTGATACACCCTGCATCAAATCTTCAGGCGTAGCGTCATGCAGTAAATTTTCCATGGCTCGAATAGACACACGGGCGTCTCTGGCAACATCCTTTTTACTGTCTTTAATGTAATCCAGCTCTTCAAGTACTGTCATGGGCACAACAACATCGTTTTCTTTGAAGGATAAAAAGGCTAGGGGTTCATGCAGCAGAATATTAGTGTCTAATACGTAAATTTTTGAACTTAGTGCTTTTTCTCTGGACATCCGGCGCTCCTGTAGGACTTGGATAGAGTGCCTGCCAGTTGAACCATGTTTTTTGATTTACGTAGGTGTAACTAGTAAACAGTTGTGCTTAAAACATACTTAACTACAGGCTTACTTAATCACAATAAAACACTTTTTCTAGACAATCATCTACTTTTAAACAGTAGATGATTAATTTTTTGTTACAATGTGCGCCGCGCCCAACTCTATTCTCTTGGCGGCAATTCATAGCAGTAACTCCATAGGTGAGGACACAACAATGGCTAAGCAACAATATTTTGCCTTAGGGCAACGCTGGCTCAGTGATACAGAGACTGATTTAGGTCTAGGAACCATTGTACTAATTGAGTCACGTACGCTCACAATGCTATTTCCAGCCACAGGAGAAAGCAGGGTCTATGCTGCTCAAACTGCTCCTTTGACTCGAATCGAATTTGTGATTGGCGATAGTGTAAAAAGTCATGAAGGCTGGGAGTTGCTAGTAGAACAAGTTCAGGAAAAAGATAACCAGCTTACCTATATTGGACATCGAATTGATACCAATGAAGCTGTTGTTCTAAAAGAAACCTTCATCGACCATCACTTCCAACTTAATCAACCAGAACAGCGCCTGTTAAATGGCCAGTTCGACGACCCTAAGTGGTTTGATTTACGTGAACAATGCCTGTCCCATCAATTCGAACATAGCACCTCACCGTTACTTGGTTTTGTGGGAGCTAGAGTCGATCTTATTCCCCATCAATTACACATTGCATCTGAAGTAGGTAGTCGTCATGCCCCTAGAGTATTACTAGCTGACGAAGTAGGTCTGGGCAAAACCATTGAAGCTGCATTAATCATCCACCAGCAATTGTTAACAGCTAGAGCACAAAGAGTGTTGATTGTTGTGCCTTCTAGTTTGGTACACCAATGGTTAGTGGAAATGTTACGTAGAGTGAATTTAGCCTTTTCAGTGTTTGATGAAGAACGCTGTGAAGCGATGTCAGAAGACGCCGGTAATCCATTTGAAGCAGAGCAACTGATCATATGTAGTCTCGATTTTTTAACCCACAACAGCCGTTATTACCAACAAGCAATGGAAGCTAAGTGGGACTTGATGGTGGTGGATGAAGCGCATCATTTAATTTGGTCACAAGGTCAGCCTTCGCAGCAATATCAAGTAATAGAAGGCCTAGCCAATGTCACTAAAGGTGTATTGCTACTTACAGCTACGCCCGACCAACTTGGCCACGAAAGTCACTTTGCTAGACTCAGATTACTCGACCCAGCGCGTTTTCATGACTATCACAGCTTTGTGGACGAGGAAAAACAGTATAGTCAATTAGCGACCGCCATTGGCCCATTACTCAGCGGTGCTAAGCTTAGCGACCACAACATTCAGGCTATCAGCCAATTTGCTGCCCCTGATATGTTAAAAGATATCAATACATCAGACTCACACACTAAAACCAAATTACTGCACACTTTATTAGACCAACATGGCACAGGGCGATTGTTGTTTAGAAACAGTCGGGCTGGCGTGAGTGGATTTCCAAAAAGAAAATTGTATGCCTACTCATTAGTTCAACCCATCGAATACTCTTTGTTACAGTCAGAAGACCCAAGTAACTTTCAGGTACAACTGACCCCAGAAAGACATCCAGACGTGGTAAATACTTGGTTTAATTTCGACCCTAGGGTCGAATGGTTTATTACGCAGTTAAAATCTTTAAAGGGCGAAAAAGTCCTGACTATTTGTGCCAATGCCAGCACTGCACTGCAATTATCAGAAGCGTTGCGGGTTAAAGCAGGTACTCGTTCAACGGTATTTCATGAAGGTATGGGTATTGTTGAACGCGACAGGGCTGCTAATTATTTTGCTCAGTCGGAAGATGGCGCTCAAGTGCTAATTTGCAGTGAAATAGGCAGTGAAGGGCGTAACTTCCAATTTGCACACCACCTGATTTTGTTTGATTTACCTTTAGTACCTGACCTTCTAGAGCAACGAATTGGCCGTCTTGATCGCATTGGACAAAATCACGATGTATGTATCCACGTGCCTTATTTCGATATGAGTGCACAACAGGTGTTACTCGATTGGTATCACCAAGGGTTAGGCGCATTCGAACATACCTGCCCCACTGGTATGACGGTGTATGAAGAAACCCAAGAAATGTTGCATGACTGCATTCAGGATCCCAGAGATATCCCTAAGTCAGAACAATTGATCAATCAAACCGCTAGCCTACACCGCGAGCTAAAGTTAAAACTTGAACAGGGTAGAGATAAATTGTTAGAGCTCAATTCATCTGGTCAAGGTCGAATCGATGATTTTTTACAAAAAATTCTGCAGGCAGAACAGTCACCTAAACTCGAACTATTTATGACTCGCCTATTTGATGCTATTGGTTTTTTGCAAGAAGATCATGACGAAAGCTGTTATGTGCTGCGCCCTACTGAAACCATGATTAGCCCGCTTCCAGGTTTGGACGAAGAAGGCATGACCATTACTTATGAGCGCACAACAGCAACGTTATTGGAGCATGTCACTTTCCTAAGTTGGGATCACCCGATGATCCAGCATGCTATGGATATGTTGACCACTGACGTGATAGGCAAAAGCTCGATCGCGTTTTGTCGAGATAAAAGCAAGCCTGCCGGTGCGTATTGGCTAGAATGTTTATTTGTGCTTTCAGCTAAAGCGGCACATGGCTTACAACTGTCACGATTCTTACCGCCAACACCGGTTAAAATCTGTATTGATAGCAACTCTCAATCGATTGACAAACACTTTATTCAATTAGAGCCCGTGCTACCCAAAATGGGTAATCAGCTAATCAATGCGCTGAAGAATCAAGTAGAAAAGTGCTTGCATAATGCCCATCAAGAAGCTGAGCAAAAAGCCGAGCTGGTGAAAAATAAGCGAATAAGTCAGATGCAAGCATTGTTAGGGGGGGAATTAGCTAGGTTACAAAGCTTACAAAAGGTAAACCCTGCCATTCGTGATGAAGAAATTGAACATGTAGCTAATCAGATCAATAGCCTTAAAACAATCATGGGCGAAGCGAGACTTAATCTTGAGGCCGTTAGGCTGATTGTAAATAACCCACAGTAGAGACTGATATATGGAAATTCTTAACTACTGCCCTCCAATGGAACCATACTTAGAAATTGTTTCTCAGGATGATGATATTTTAGTGATCAATAAACCTAGTGGTTTGTTGAGTGTTCCAGGTAAAGAGCATACCGATTGCTTACAAGCTCGAGTACAAAGAGTATTTCCGACGGCGACAGTGGTGCATCGATTAGATATGGCAACGTCTGGCTTGATGGTGATGGCTTTAAACAAAACTGCCCATAGGCATATATCTAAGCAATTTGAACTGCGCGAAACAACTAAAACCTATCAAGCTATTGTGTTTGATAGGGTGCAACAAGACTCTGGCGAGATCAACTTACCGCTTATTTGTGACTGGCCAAACCGCCCAAAACAAATGGTTGACCATGAACAGGGTAAAAAAGCGCTGACCCACTGGCGAGTACTAGAACGAAATACCCAAAGTACAAGGTTGGAACTGAAACCTGTTACGGGGCGCTCCCACCAACTGAGAGTGCATATGTTGAGCATGCAGCACCCAATTTTAGGTGACAGCCTGTACGCCCACGACCAAGCATTACAGATGTCAAATAGGCTTAACTTACATGCTATGTTTCTCAGTTTTCGCCATCCAGTCAGCGAACAAACATTATATTTTGAGTCTGAAGTGCCTTTTTAAACTGATATTAATTAGTCGTGTTTTATTACTTTTTAAGTTGTTCATTGCGCAATACTGCATACATATTCATGTCATGGAAATCGTTATTCCAGTAACACTTGCCGCGCAAGGTTCCCTCAAGACGAAAACCTAATCTTTTCACTAATTTTTCTGAAGGCTTATTGCTAGGTAAGATGAGAGCTTCGACACGATGCACATAAAAATGAAAACTTTCATTAAAGATAAAATTGAGGATAGTCGTCACAGCCTCTGTTGCATAACCTTTACCCCAATAATCCTTAGACAATTCATAACCCACAACTGCACTATGATCAAACTCGTTCCAATTTGTGAAGCCACAGGTACCTAGGAACTCACCCGACGACTTATCTCGAATAGCCCAACGTATGCCCGTGTTACTATCAAATCTAGCGTCAAAATACTCTATAAGACGGTCTGCTTCAGCAATCGTTTTGAAACGTTCAACATCATAATGCTCGATAATTTTGGGATCAGAAAATATGGCGTATAGCGGTTCACGGTCATGCTTTGTTAACCTATTAAGTAACAATCGTGGAGTTTCAATAATTGGGAATGCTAAATTTGGCATGAAGTCTCTGATAAAAAATGTGAACTAAACCACTATTAACGAAATAATGACGTAAGCAAAATTAAAGAACTAGCGAATACTTTCCGATAACATGCTTGAAATACTTTTTCAGGGTTATTATCGTCATTAAATTACTGTTTTTCTTTGTCCTCGCTGCTGTCTGCACTTGCAGCTTAGCGACACCTGATAATCAATTGCTAAGAAAGTTAGATATTCAGCGTGGACTATTTTCTGACGCCTACCAAACTTTTGAAATTGACGAACGGCCCATTATTTATGTGCTGCAAGAAAACACCACAGCCATTACTCGTGGTGTCGCAGTCTTGATTGCTGATAGCAGCATTCCCATAGTAGGCCAAGAAGGTTTTGCAGCTTTAGCCAATGAGCTGAACAAAATTGGCTGGGTCACTATTTTACTACCCGCTCCAGATGTAGGTTTTATGCCTACTATCGAGCAACAGGCCGCTATAGAAGATAAAGAAACAACAACAGCTGACATAGAGCCGCCAACCCCATCCGAGGAGCCAGTAACAAGCCCCAGTGCACCAATATTAGATTTAGATATCAATAAGTCTGCGGTAACCACTATACAAGACCTAGCATTTATAAAACATGAACAACAGCTAGTCTCACTTTTACAGGCCGTATTCGAAAAATCTCAAGAATACCCAGGCTTCTTTTTGGTCATCAGCAAAGGCACAAGTGCCGCTTGGTTAAGTAAAATTTATGCTGAGAAGACATTAGACACCCCCGATGCGTTTGTAATAATCAGCCCTTATTGGCCAGACAGAAAACATAATCAACGTCTGCCGCAATGGATAGCCAATACCTCAATGCCAGTATTAGATTTATATAGTAGTTGGGATAATGCATGGGCACAACAGACTGTTATTACGCGTGAAATAGCAACAATCAGGGCACTAAAACTGCAATACCGGCAACGAGAATTGCTTGGGTTTAATATGCATCAGCAACATAGCGCCTACATTGCCAAAGAGATTTATGGTTGGATAAGTCACATGGGATGGTAGTCAATCTAAGTGGTAAAGCCTTACAGTAGTCACATATCAATAATTCTTATTCCGAAAAAAACTCTATTCGCTGTGAAAATACAAATTCTAGCTATACTTGAGCACAACAACCATCATCAATTTAGACGGTACTTATTAGTGTTAACAGTTAGTCATTTCGTAAAGATTAAATCCAAACAAATGGCATATTATGTCCGGTATTTTTTGCAACTCAAAATTCCTTATTCAGAATTGGATTTGTTTTTTTGGGATACCATGGAAGAATGGACCCAGGTCAAAAAAGGCAAACATCTTCCTTATGAAAAAACCGAGCAAGTATTTTGGCATGTATTATACCAAGTACATTACTGGCCTGCACGAACATTGATTGAAGACCCTTACTTAAGAGGTGAACTAGAAATTTGCCTAGACTGCCTAGAAAGTGAGGGTAACTATCCATTGCCATTAGACTGCATTGGTATAAGGCCCTAGGCTTCTTTAATTTTCACTATTAATGCAACATCTTGAGGATATTATAAGTTTTCAGGTACCAGGTATTCACCTTTTTTCAAGACGATGTATATCAAAGCGTTTATTGGCCAACACAATCAATACTAATACAGGGATCCCCATCAATGCTGTGCTTAAGAAAAAGTGTTGGTAACCTATTGATTCAACGATTGTGCCTGAATAGCCACCTAATATTTTTGGTAGTAAAGTCATTAATGAGCTGAAAATAGCATATTGCACGGCAGTAAATGAAATATTGGTAAGACTAGATAAAAAGGCAATAAAGGCAGCACTAGCTAAACCTGCAGATAAATTATCTGCAGAAATAACCACATACAACAAAGTCATATCATTGCCGACTTGAGTAAGTAACATAAATAATAGATTGGTTATCGCCGACAATAATGCACCTAAAAACAAAATTTTCAATACACCAAAGCGTATACTCAATAAGCCGCCTAAAAACCCACCTATAATGGTCATTATTAAACCAAAGGTTTTCACAACACTGGCAATTTCAGGTTTGGTAAAACCTAAATCGAGATAAAACACATTGGCTATTACGCCCATCACAATATCGGAGATTCGGTACAAACCAATCAAGGCTAATAATAACCACGCTAATGACCAGCCATATCTTTGGAAAAAATCGTTCACCGGTTCCACATAAGTGACAAGGATTGCTTTTTGTTGCACTAGGCCGCTAGCAATTACTATTTTAGCAATAAGACCAGCAACTATTAAGGCTAAGGCTAAGCGAGCAAGCTCAACCACTGCACCGGCTAAATAACTGTTAGCAATCAGCGTACTTAATGCTGCTTTTACCGATACTGCATCAGATGCCGTCAAATAAAAACTAGCCACAAAGCCACTAACGGCAAATATAAACAACAAGAAAAAACCTAATTGGTGGTACTTATCTTGTGCTTGAGTGAGATGATTTGATTGCGGCTCGCTGACCACTAAGGTGGTTATCACACCGATCGACATCATCGCAGCCATAATTAGATAGGTTGTTTGCCACGCCAGATAATCATATTCACCCATGCTCGAGCCAAAATAACTGGCTAACACCAAGGAGCCAGCTCCGGCAATCAGCATACCGATTCTGTAACCGGCAATGTAGCTAGATGACATTAATGCTTGTAGCTCAGTATCGGCAGACTCAATTCGATAGGCATCAATCACTATATCTTGGGTCGCCGATGAAAAGCCTAATAATATCGCTGCCCATGCAATAACTACTAAGGTTTGCGTGGCCGGGTCAACAAAGGCCATAGCGACAATTGCTAGCATAATCATCACTTGTGACAATAACATCCAAGCTCGGCGGCGGCCCAAAAAACGAGTTAAAATTGGGAGCGGTAAGCTGTCTACCAAAGGTGCCCAAACAAATTTAAAAGAATAACCTAAGGCGGCCCAACTAAAATAAGTGACGGCTGCACGATCTATTCCCGCCTCACGTAACCACAAGCTTAAAGATGAAAATAACAGTAACAAAGGTAATCCAGCTGAAATGCCAAAAAACAACATTGTGATAACCCGAGGATGTTTAAACGACTTTAGGGTATCTAACCAAGTTGCTTGCGAAGTATGAGGGATATCATTCATTAACAGGTTATTTCGTAATCGTAATTAAGGTAACAGTCTTGGCTTGGTATTGGCAGTATCCCATCACTAGGGCACGACTTTTGGTCAAGTTCACTCAGCAAGTATAACACGATTTTTGCCCGCAGCTTTTGCTTGACATAATGATTTATCAGCCATATCTAACCATTGGTTACTATCCTTGTAGGTATGTTTAAAACCTGCAATGCCGATACTGACAGTAAATGAAATATTTATCTCATCATGAACCACAACACATTTCTCAACTAAACGGCGAATACGCTCGGCTACAAACTCTACGTTAGCAACAGGCGTATCAGGCAATATCACAGCAAACTCTTCACCCCCGTAACGACCAGTAAGATCCGTTTCTCGGGTAGCTTTTTTGATGATACCAGCCAAAGTTTTAATGACCACATCACCGGCAGGATGGCCATAAGTATCATTCACTTTTTTGAAATTGTCGATATCCAACATTATAAGCGCTGAAGGGCTTTCACTGCGCTTATCTCTCTTGTACTCCATCACAAACTGCTCTTCCCAGAAACGTCTATTGTAAAGTCCTGTCAAGCCGTCAACGCGGCTAACCTTTTCCAGCTGGCTATTGAGCGATTGCATACCCAAGCGGCTTACTGCCTCATCTGTCACATCGTATATCACCAAACACACCTGCTCTACTTTCCCCGTCAAAGATGCTAACGGAAAGATCGTGATGTTTTGGTACATATGATTAGCTTGGGAAGTGATGGGGCGATTGCAGTCAAAATGAAATAAGTACGGACGCTGCTCCCAAATAATAAATACCGGGCTCCTTAATGAAAATGCCGGAGCCGCTTTGCGAGTAAACCACTCTTCATCTATTTCAGGAAAAAACTCAAATAAGTTTTTGTTTTGAATCATTCCCGGCACAATACTGCTGTGGTTTTCCATAAATTGGTTCCACACTTGTACATTAAAATCTTTATCCAACACCACAATCCCTACCTCAATAGAACCAAGAAGATCGTGTTTCCAATGCATTTCCGCCAAACTGCTATCTACTGCCATAAAATCGGACCTTAAGAATGGGACGTGACAAGTTTATCGAATACTAGGTCGATAGATTTGTTCGGGAATAATAGTAACAAGTCAAAGTTTATATTTTGGCTCTTGATGGAGTAGGCAATTTCGATTGCCAACATATCTTCTTTTCTATGTGTGGTCGTTTTGAGGATGTCGTCTAAATCGCAGTGTCGGCCCAAAATAATCGGATGATTATGGCTAAATACAGAGTGCAGCTGTTCTGAGAGTGCTCTTAAACAAGCTCCAATCAGAATATTGGACACGTCCATCAAGGCTTCAAGCTCCAATGAATGACTACTTTTATCATCGCTATATTTAAGAAGCTTGACCATATTACCAAAGTTAGAATCATTAAAAATAACTAACGCTTCTCCATTAATACCAGCGCTAATGAAACCTTGTGATACTGCTGACACACTTTCGTTACGCTGAATATCGGCTATAGCCATGTGTAATTCAGTATTAGTAATCAAGTTAACATTTGGAATAGGCAAGTCGATAAATTCACCCAAAAGTGCAGCTAAGCTTTCACCAGCCTGCCCCATCGCCACGTTAGCCATTTCACGATAAGCATCTAGTTTTTCTGTATGGGAATCTTTAGAAGTAGGTTCAACCTCTTCAGCACGTTTATTGGCTGAAGCTTCACCTGAATACAAGCCAAACTGAATAAGAATTTCTACTAGTTTAACGTTATCGGTTGGCTTGCGAATAAATTCTAATGCCCCCAATGCCAACATTCGCGCGCGAGCCTCAGGCTGCACATCACCAGACACCACAATAACCATAGTAGGCAAGTCTTCATCCTTGATGATTTGCATTGTCTCGTAGCCGTCCATGATAGGCATATTTAAATCGAGAAACATCACGTCCGCTTTACCAGCTCGAATCATTTCTAAGGCTTCCTGTCCATGCTCAGCGAAGCTTATTTCAACATCCCATCCATCTGGAATAGATCTTTGCATCTGTTTTCGAGCAAAACTCGAATCATCACAAATAAGTACAGGAGTAGTCATATGGACTTTGTCACCTAATTCTGGTCTGTCTAACGAAGATTTAAATGGCCACTGGCGCTTTAATGTGGTCATGTGCCTGATAGTCTTTTAATTCGAAATCATTGATTTCAAACGCAAAGATATCATCAATACTAGGATTAATTATCATTTTCGGCAAGGGGTAAGGTTCACGCGTTAGTTGTAAACTTGCTTGTTCTAAGTGATTTACATATAGGTGAGCATCGCCCAAGGTATGAATAAAATCCCCTAGTTGTAAATCACAGACTTGCGCTAACATCATAGTTAACAACGCATAACTAGCAATGTTAAAAGGCACACCCAGAAAAATATCGCCGCTACGTTGGTATAACTGGCAAGACAGCTTTCCTTCTAATACATAGAACTGAAACATCGTATGACAGGGTGGTAGTGCCTGCTTGCCCTGTTCAGCATTTTCTTTAGGCGAAAAAGATGTATCTGGTAATACAGCGGGATTCCAGGCGCTGACAATTAAACGTCTTGAGTCTGGATTAGTTTTAATTTGTTGGACTAGCTCACTGATTTGATCAATAACTTGTCCATCTACCCCTTCCCAACTGCGCCATTGTTTTCCGTAAACAGGTCCTAATTCACCTTCATCGGTAGCCCATCCGTCCCAAATTTTGACATTATTTTCAGACAAATAAGCAATATTTGTTTCGCCTTTTAAAAACCATAAAAGTTCGTGAATAATAGATCTCATGTGACACTTTTTAGTCGTAACCAAAGGAAACCCTGCATTCAAATCAAAGCGCATCTGGTAGCCGAACACGCTAAGAGTACCTGTACCGGTTCGATCTTCTTTTTTAACGCCTGTGTCTAATACGTGACGCATTAGTTGTAAATACTGTTTCATGCTTACTCGTCTCTCTATACTTCATACTTCATTGTAATTTAAAATTTATCTTAAATTCCAGCGCGAACCAAGCCACCTAAACCGACTGATTCGAGATAGTTATTTATCTCTGCGCGCACATCCTGTGGATTATTTAAGGTCAGCACTTTGGCTAACAATTGTTCTGCACTACCCCTATGAATATTGCGTATTATCCATTTCACTTTGAGTAGGTTATGGTTATTCATACTGAGCTTTCTATACCCCATTGCAAGCAGCAATACAACGCCACCCGGTTCCCCCGCTAACTCACCGCAAACAGTCACCGGCACTTGCAACAATTCAGAATGTTTAGCAATGGTATGCAAAGCGCTTAAAACTGCAGGGTGATAACTATCGTATAGTTGAGCCACGCGTGGGTTGTTGCGGTCTACCGCTAATAAATATTGGGTTAAGTCGTTACTTCCAACTGAAAAAAAGTCGACAATTTTAGATAGCTGAGGTAGCTGATAAAGAACCGCTGGTACTTCAAGCATCACCCCAATTTTAGGCATCCGTAGGCTTTCGCCATGTTCTTGCGCCTCTTCTTCAACCTCATAAAATGCTTGCCTAATAAGACGTTTAGCTTCGCTAACTTCACTGACAGAGGTTACCATCGGCAACATGATACTTAAATTGTCCAAACCAATACTGGCTCTTAACATCGCCCTAATTTGCACTAAAAATATTTCGGGGTGATCGAGTGTCAGGCGAATCCCTCGCCAACCTAGAAATGGGTTTTCTTCAGAAATAGGGAAGTAAGGTAAAGGTTTATCCCCCCCCACGTCTAAAGTACGCATAGTGAATGGCTTGTTAGGCTCAGCTTTAAGAAGGGTTCTGTATAACTCTACTTGCTCTTGTTCAGTAGGAAATCGTTCACGCATCATAAAGGGTATTTCAGTACGGAACAGCCCTACACCGTCAGAATATGGATTATCATTTTTTTCTGCTTCACGTGACAAACCGGCATTGGTAAACAATCGTATTTCGCAATTGTCAGTTGTGATAGCCGGCAAAGTATCTTCAGAACGAATACGCTCAGATAATAGTTGCTCTTCAAGCATTAGCTGGTCAAATTCACGCCTAATCGTGGCATTGGGCGAAACAATCACGTCACCGGTGTAGCCGTCGAGTAAAATTTCTTTTTCGTTCAGCAAAGCAATAGGTATATTACTCAGCCCCATCACAGCAGGCACACCCATTGCTCTGGCCATAATAGCAGCATGGGAGTTATTAGAACCACGCATCGACACTATACCCATGAGCTTTTCACTAGGAAACTCCGCTAACATTACGGCAGTAATTTCTTCAGCAACAAGAATCGAATGTTCTGGTGGTTCGCGTTTCACCCGCTTTTTAGCACTAATTCCCAATATATTGGCTAATACCCGATTCCCCATGTCCTCAACATCTACAGCACGTTCGCGCATGTAAGGATCATTCATGGCTTGGAATTGACGAATATAATTCTCTACTACCATTTTTAATGAGGTAGGCGCATCCCAGCCCAATTTAATTTCTTTTTCAACATCTCGACCTAGACTGTTTGCATCAAGCAAGTGGTAATAAAGTTGAAAAATGGCACGCACATCATCAGGAACTTCACCTTGAATTCGATCAGATAATACGGTCATATCAGCCTGGGTTTGTTTCACTGCCAGACGGTAATTTTGAACTTGTGTCTGAGTATTTTTACTGCGTTTAGGAACATGATTGCGAATACTCACCATCATGTTTTGCAAATAACCCACTCCACTGGCTAACCCGGAAGAGCCTGGCACACCCTTTAAAGATTTTTGCCAATCTTTGGGGATATTTTCTTGTAGAAGATTAATCGAGCCGCGCGCTTTAGCATTAGCAATTTCAACGGCCAATTGCATCGCAAGTGTCACCAAAAACGCTTCTTCGTCTTCACTAAAGCGTCTTTTATGTTGCTGCTGAAGTGTTAAAACGCCTAATACTTTGCGTTGGTGGATTATCGGCGCGCCCAAAAAAGCGTGGTAATTATCTTCTTGTACTTCTGGGTAATGTTTAAAGCGAGGATGTCTTTGAGCATCACTAATATTGAGTGGCTCTTCACGTTGGCCGATTAAGCCGACTAAACCTTCAGAAAAACCAATAGAAACTTGGCCTACAGCGGCTTTTGCTAAACCTTCGGTCGCAACCAACATAAAGTGTTGCTGTTCGTAATCAGCTAAATAAATACTACATGAATCAACTTTTAAAGCTTCTATCAGCCTATTTGCCAAACAGCTCAACGCATCATCAAATACGGGGATTTGATTCACTTCTTGAACGATACGTTTGAGCGTGGTTAGCATTAGAAGTATTTATCTCTCATATAAATCTGTGTAGGGCGTGTTGATTTTTCGTATACCACCGAGACTGAGATCATTTATTTGAATACCTAGGCGTTCACCTTTCGTTTATTTATTCTAAACGAAAGGTGAATAACGAAGTTAAGCGAATAAATGACCTATAACTCGGTTACCGACCCGAAGAGTTTTCCTCAAAATCCCCTCACTCAGGGTTGAAATCCGTTTATTTGGATGACCAAACCTCACTGATTTCGCCTTGACTAGGCACATTTTGAAGAAAATATCGGCGACATATGAAAGGTCAACACGCCTTGTAATTAAGCATTTCTACGACGTTTTGATTTTTGATAGCTCCCCTGATTATGCCCCATAATATCAGGCATAGCAGTAGGTGAAAACTCCTTCATCACACGGCGATACACATCCCGTTTAAAAGAAACCACATTACGCACTGGGTACCAATAACTCACCCAGCGCCAGTCGTCAAATTCAGGATGGCCTGATTGTAATAAATCCACATCCTCTTCTTTACAGACAAGTTGCAGTAAAAACCACTTCTGCTTTTGTCCGATACAAACAGGACTGCTTCCCTGCCTAACCAATCGCTTAGGTAGTTTGTAACGCAACCAATTCTTGGTAACAGCCATAACTTTTACATGTTCTGGCTTCAAACCTACTTCTTCATAGAGTTCGCGATACATCGTTTGTTCGGCAGTTTCACCTTCATCGATTCCGCCTTGCGGAAACTGCCAAGAATGCTGCCCATAGCGCCTTGCCCAAAAAACCTGGCCCAACTCATTGCAAATCACTATGCCAACATTGGCGCGGAATCCTTCGGCATCAATCACTTAGACTCCCGAGAACTCAATTCTTTTAATGTGATGCATTCTTCCATAAACTACTGCGCATTCAAAGTAATAAAAAAAGTATATACAAGCTAACGTGCCCAAATGAAAATATTTAGCATACCAAAGACCGAACCTAAATCTATCAAAGAGCTGATGCAAAGAGCAGAAGCGTTGGCAGGGCTTACCCTAGGTGAAGTCGCCGAAGTGGCGTGTGTCAAAGTGCCCATGAATTTCAAACGAGAAAAAGGCTGGACTGGTCAACTGATTGAACTGTGCCTAGGGGCCAGCGCGGGCTCTAAGAGCCAACAGGACTTTGCCAAATTAGGCATTGAGTTAAAAACCATTCCTATAGACGAACATGGCAAACCTCTAGAAACCACCTATGTATGTTATGCTCCGCTTACCAATATAGCAGGCATAGAATGGCAAACCAGCAGCGTCAAAAATAAAATTCAACAAGTACTCTGGGTCCCTATCGATGGTAGAAGAGAAGCCGCACCACAAGACAGATGTATCGCGACCCCATTTTTATGGTCGCCCGATGCATCGCAAGACGAACAATTGCGCACCGACTGGGAAGAGTTAATGGAAATGATAGCGCTTGGTCAAATAGAAAACATTACCGCGAGGCACGGCCAATATCTTCAACTTCGCCCCAAGGCGGCCAACGGTAATGTATTAACTGAAGCTATTGGTAAAGATGGTCAGATCATTAGCACCAGACCAAGAGGGTTTTATTTGAGAAAAGAGTTTACCGGAAAAATCCTACAAACTTTTTTTAAGGATAAAGAAGGTTAGCGTTAATGACAAGCCTGAGTTTTACACTCAAACTTATCGCTAAATATTTGATTGGTATTAATTGTTAACTTGGGGTTCTTAGTACCATCAATCTAATCTCAGTCATATCTTGCATGGCAAAGGTTATACCTTCACGGCCTAAACCTGACTCTTTGACTCCTCCGTAAGGCATGTTATCTACTCGCCAGCTTGGCACGTCACCTATCACAACCCCACCCACATCCAATTCGTTCCATGCTTTATGAGCTTTGTAGATATCTCGAGTGAATACCCCAGCTTGCAGGCCAAATTGGCTGTTGTTAACTTCTTTCAGCGCTTCATCAAAATCACTAAATGAACTGATAATTGAGACGGGCCCAAAAGCTTCTTCGGTATTGATGGCCGCATCACTTGGAACGTTTTCCAATAAAGTGGCTTGCAACATGTTGCCTTCACGTTTACCGCCACATAATAAATGAGCACCCGCTGTTACAGCATCTTGTATCCAGCTATCTAGTCGTGAGGCTTCTGACTCTGAAATCATCGGCCCAATAAAGGTATCTTCATTTAATGGGTCACCATGGACTAAGTTTGCGACTTTATCGGTATATCGTTGCTTGAATTCAGCGTAGATTGACTCGTGCACAATGACTCGTTGAACACTGATACAACTTTGACCGGACTGGTAATAAGCACCGAATACAATACGCTCGATTGCATCCTCTAAATCCGTGTCAGCATCAACCACACAAGCTGCATTACCCCCTAATTCTAGGATCACCGGTTTCTTGCCGGCTTTGGCTTTTAGCTCCCAACCGACTTGCGGCGAACCGGTAAAGCTTAGTAACTTGAACCTTTCATCTGTGGTAAACAAATCTGCACCGTCACGGCTGCATGGCAAAATTGAAAATGCACCTTTAGGAAGATCAGTTTCAGCTAATACTTCGCCAATAATCAAAGCACCTAACGGCGTTCTGCTGGCCGGCTTAAGAACAAAAGCACAGCCTGTGGCGATAGCGGGTGCCACCTTGTGCGCAGCTAAATTTAATGGGAAGTTAAAAGGCGATATAAACGAACATGGACCAATTGGCACGCGCTTGTACATACCAGTGTAACCTTTAGCACGAGGCGTAATCTCAAGGTTTATGACTTCGCCATGCATACGCACCGATTCTTCAGCAGCAATTCTGAAGGTATCAATTAAGCGAGTCACTTCACCGCGAGAGTCTTTGATGGGTTTACCTGCTTCAATGCATAAAGCATGAGCCAATTCGTCAAACCTTTCTTCAAAACGTTTTACACAGTGATTAAGAATATTCTGACGCTCGTAGGGGGCCATTTTATTTAATAAAGGCTGACTTGCTGTTGCCGCTGCAATTGCTTGGTCAATAACCTTAGCATCAGCAAGGGCTGTGTGAGTCGCTACTTCATTAGTGTATTTATTAGTTACTGCCAAATTTTGATTGGCAAATACGGCTTCATTAGCCAGATAATAAGGGTAAGCTTTTGCTAACATAAATTCTCCTGAGTCATATCTGGATTAAATAGCTGCACTACGAATGCGCAGTGTTTGATTTAGGGTTTTGTCGTTTAACGAATAATCCACTGGCACGTCAATTAAATGTACACCAGGCTCAGCTAAACATTTTTGCACTTGGGGTAGCAACTCATCAGCTGCAGCAATGCGCCAGCCTTTGCCACCATAACTTTCTACGTATTTAACAAAGTCAGGGTTACCATAATCCAAGCCATAATTTTCAAATTCCATATTAGCTTGTTTCCATTTGATCATGCCATAAGCATCATCACGCAGAATGATCACCACTATATGTAACTTAAGACGCACAGCAGTTTCTAACTCTTGGCTGTTCATCATAAATCCACCGTCGCCACATACTGAAATCACGGGCCTATCTGGATATACCAATTTAGCTGCCATGGCTGAGGGTAAACCAGCGCCCATAGTTGCTAAGGCATTGTCTAGCAATAATGTGTTAGGCAAAGCTGCGGGGTAATTACGTGCAAACCAAATTTTATACACACCATTGTCCAGAGTGACTATGCCTTCATCAGGCATGGCCTTGCGAATATCTCTGACGAAACGTTCTGGTAAAATGGGGAAACGATCATCGTTTTCACTTTCAGCTTTATGTGCAAGGGAAGCGTTATGGGCTTTAAAAAAGAAACTAAAATCCCAGTTGGTTGTAGCAACAATCTGCTCTTTTATCTGCCAGATAGTATTGGCTATATCTCCAATCACTTCTAGTTGTGGGAAATACACGGGGTCAACCGCTGCTGGCTCAAAGTTTATATGTATAACCTGCTGACCATCATTGTTCATAAAGAAAGGCGGTTTTTCTACTACATCATGACCTACATTGATGATTAAATCGGCGCGGTCAATGACACGGTGCACAAAGTCACCCGCTGACAAGGCGGTGTTGCCCATAAATAAATCATCTCTTTCGTCAAGTACACCTTTACCCATTTGCGTGGTGACGTAGGGAATACCGGTTTTGCTTACCAACTCTTTTAGCATTTTAGAGGTTAATTTACGGTTAGCTGCAGCTCCGATAAGCAGTAATGGTGAGTTAGCCGCTTCAATCATCTCTACAGCTCTGTTTATTGCTTTATATTCGGCAATAGGACGTCGACTCACGCTAGGTGTTAATAAATAAGCGCTAGTGTCTTCAGCTGCAATATCCTCTGGTAATTCAATATGCGTCGCACCAGGGCGTTCATCATGGGCAAGTCTAAAAGCTTCGCGCACTGCAGAAGGAATACGATCGCCACTCACCAGTTGGGTGGTATATTTAGTGATAGGACGCATCATGTCGACCACATCAATAACCTGAAAACGCCCTTGTTTACTGGTTTTAACCGGCTTTTGCCCAGTTATCATTAACATCGGCATTGCGCCTAATTGTGCATATGCAGCAGGCGTAACAAGATTCGTTGCACCTGGACCAAGCGTCGATAAACAGACGCCGACTTTACCGGTTAATCGACCATAGGTAGCAGCCATAAACCCTGCGCCTTGCTCATGACGGGTCAATATTAGTTTGATTGGTGACTCCCGCAAAGATTCCAATAAGTCGAGATTTTCTTCACCTGGGATACCAAAAATATATTCCACACCTTCTGCTTCCAGGGCTTTTACAAATAAATCAGATGCTTTCATGGGCGCTCCTATAGTCTTTGTAGGGTTAACAATAATTAAGGTTATAGTCTTATTTATTGTTTTTCTACCTATATAGTCTGTTTGTTACTTGTGTAGGTAAAGTGTAGAAAAACGATTGGATAAATCTTTTTTTTACATACAACCAAACTTCATAAAAAATCAGCCTTTAGAAATAAGTTATAAAAAGGGCTTTCACTGTGTTTATTGCAGATATGATTAAATATCAGCAGACCAAGGTTGTTCCACTAAGCACTGCACGATGTCTAATTGCAACTGGGTTGTCTGCGCTTTTACCAGTAAACTATGCAGAGAATTTTTATCGATTTGTTGTGTAACCAAAGACCAATCATCGTTCAAAGCCTTCAGTCTAATGTTTACACTGTCTAATGGTGGACATGGAAAATGATGATTAAACGCTTCAAAATTATCGACTAAAGCAATTAATATCAGTTTGATCGTCGTTACTAATTCTGAACTATATTGGCGTCTTATTTCAGCTGAAAACATTTGAAATTCTTGCAGCAGTCTTGTTAACAAACTGACATACCCTGCAGCTTCATGTTTTATGTTTTCAGGCAGATTTTGTTGATACTGCTCGAACTTTTTGACTGACAAACCATCACGTAAATTGTATCCTAGAGCAGCCTTACTATCGTTGCCAATAGTGGTAGGCAGCAGGCTAACAATACGTTTTGCTAATTTGAAAAGTGCTGCCGTAGAGCCTTTTTTAAGTTCCAGTTCAATTTCGCAAATCGGTACACTTTTATTTCCCGCGGTGACCTCACCTAGATCCCACACCAACTCAACAATGTCGCCATCTGAGAATTTAAGTAAGTAAATTCGACGCTCAAAGTGGGTGCTAAAAAGTGTTTCGAGTTTAGCTTGCAAAGCATCAACATCAATCGTTTTAGGCCATGCTGACTTTGGAAATAATATCAACTCAGGCATATTAACATTTTGCTTTTTTGATTCATCGAGTTGTACATTATATTCAGGACGTTGATGTAATCCGCCCACAGACTTTCCTGCAGTTTTTAAGGTTTGCTCAAACTCTAGGTTATTTCCTCGAATTCTCAAGCCGATATTATGCTGCCTTAAGGTTCTATCTGGTGTATCAAAATAATGATTAGTTAATACTTGAGTTTCTTGAGTTACGCTGGCATTCAGCTGTGGCAACAATTTTGTTTCAATAATATCACCAGCGTGCTGATTGGTGAGTAATTTAAGTTCAATTTCGTATTCCATAAAACCTTTTAGCTGATAACAGTGAATTTCGACAGATCGCCCTCACTTTAGCCTTTCAAATTCGACTATTCAATCAAGAACTGTCGCAAAAGCGCATCAGTACTGCAACCCAATCGACTTTAACGCAAATAGGCTCTTGCCTTTCTTTTAGCCAAGCAATACCATTTACAGTAATTTTTTTGGAGTAAGTTTTTTTGATTATGCGCAAGCAAATAATTTTAGTTTTTTTATGCATCGCTAGCAGTCTTTTAAGTCTTCAGTCGCTGGCCCAAGAGCCGAATGATAGTGAAGGTGAAATTCGTTATATTTCAGATGATTTATTTACCTATTTACATGCAGGTCCTGGACGCAATTTTCGAATTTTAGGCACTGTTGTAGCAGGCACTCGTGTCACTTTACTGCAAGAAGACGCAGAGAAAAACTTTGCGGAAATAATTGATGATAAACAACGTACAGGTTGGATTGATGCAGAGTTTATTAGTGTTAGTAGCAGTGTCAGAGCATTGGTTCCTGGTCTACAACAACAAGTAGAAGATACTGAACAAACGATTCAACAGCAGATGGTGAGCAATGATTTACTCAACCAACAAATAGCTGACCTTACTTCCCAGAATACAAACTTAAAAACGAAATTGAGTGATGCTGAAAAAGAAAATGCAAAAATCACTCAAACTCTTGCTGATTATGATCAAACAGCACAAATGGAATGGTTCACCCGCGGCGGAATTGTTGCAGTCATTAGTTTACTTTTAGGGATTGTCCTTACCTACTTGCCTAAGAAAAGGCGAAGAAACGATAGTTGGATGTAACAAAACATTGCCTAACAGAATCTAAATTAACCATCTTCTTTAACCAAAAGTGGCCTAATTCATGAGTTAAACAGTTTTCTCTGGCTAAGGAACAACATCTGGTTTTGATACCACTAGCCCTACCCTCAAAACCTCTGCATAATAGGCCGATGGCGACGAATTGGAGACAAAAAATATGAGATGGGTGGTGGCAGTTTTGTTCACACTATTTTGTCTGCTCCAATACCGTTTATGGTTTGGTAAAAATAGCGTACCTGACTTTATGATTATGAAAAAAGAAGTGGCGCTACAAGTGACCCATAATGCCAATTTAAGACAGCGTAATAGTTTGCTAAAAGCGGATATCCATGATTTGAAAATTGGCTTGGAAGCAGCTGAAGAACGCGCTAGAAATGAACTAGGATTGATAAAACAAGGCGAAACATTTTATCGTATTTTGCCTTCTGACGATTAGTATTCATGCCCTCACTTTCTCAATATTCTGTTGTTGTACCTGCCGCCGGTATTGGCAAACGCATGAAAACAGATTGCCCTAAACAATATCTGCATATTGCCGGTAAAACGATTATTGAACATACCCTCACTAATTTACTTGAACACAGCCAAGTACAATGCGTGATTGTAGTACTACATCCAAATGATACATTATTCGCTCAATTACCCATTGCTAGTCATCCGTGCATTGAGGTGGTTGAGGGTGGCCAAGAACGTTGCGATTCGGTGTTAGCAGGGCTGAATTATCTATCAGATAATGAAGAATGGGTGTTAGTACATGATGCAGCACGCCCTTGTTTTACTGCAACAGATTTAAGCGCCCTGTTGCAGTTAGCAAAACAAGGCGGTGTCGGTGGGATATTGGCAACACCCGTCCGAGATACCATGAAAAGAGCCTTTGATGTCAACGTAAACGGACAAAGCATCGTCAAACACACTGAATCTAGAGAACACTTATGGCACGCGTTAACACCACAGTTTTTTAAACTGGCTACGTTAAAAAAAGCCTTGAATACAGCAACAGTACAAAAGATAAACATCACTGATGAAGCATCTGCCGTCGAACTATTGGGCGAAAAAGTCTTGTTGGTAGAGGGAAGCGCATCAAATATCAAAATCACTCAACCTGAAGATTTGTTGTTAGCCGAATTTTACCTAACTCAAAACAAGCTGAACAATTAATGGAGATTTGACTGAAGTATGAGTATGAGAATTGGCCATGGCTATGACGTGCATAAATTTGGCGGCAGCGGCCCTATTGTAATCGCCGGAGTAAAAATCGAGCATGATATGGGTTTAATTGCCCACTCTGATGGCGATGTGGTGTTACATGCACTATGTGACGCATTATTAGGTGCTTTGGCATTGGGAGATATTGGTAAACATTTTCCAGATACTGACCCAACACTGGAAGGAGTAGACAGCCGCGAGTTACTTCGCCACGTCTATAAACTTATTACAGATCAGCAATATCAACTCGGAAACTTAGATCTGACCATTGTTGCTCAAGCCCCGAAAATGGCACCTCATATTGAATTAATGCGTAAGAATATTGCTGAAGACTTAAGTGCCGATATTGCTCAAGTAAATGTGAAAGCCACAACCACCGAAAAATTAGGCTTTGCTGGCCGTAAGGAAGGTATGGCAGCTTACGCGGTGGTACTGTTGACTCAACAACTAGATACTACCCAATGAAAATAGATCACTGGCTATATCAATATCCTAAGCTAAATATTTCGGGGCAATTTAAGTCAAGTGCTGAAGACTTTCAGGTCACTGAAATATTAGGTTACGAGCCTATCGGCGAGGGTGAACATATCTACTTGTGGGTACGTAAAACCGGTTTAAATACCGCTTACTTAGCCGAGCAAATTGCTAAATTTACTCGACTACCATTAAGAGCAGTAACTTATGCAGGCCGCAAAGACAAACATGCTCAAACTGAACAATGGTTTAGTGTGCATCTGCCAGGCAAAGGTGAGTTTGACTGGACTCAATTTAATGAGCCAGGGGCGCAAATACTCAAATCAATGCGTCACAATAAAAAACTAAGAACTGGGGTATTAAAAGGCAATCGATTTAATATTACGCTGAGACAACTCAACTCAACGTCTGGCATTGATGAGCGTCTACAACTGATAAAGCTAAGCGGTGTCCCTAATTATTATGGCTCTCAACGGTTTGGCAGCACTCAGCATGATCCTCGAGGCGGAAATTTAGTCTTGGCTGAAAAAATGATGAACGGCGAATCTATCCGTAACCGAAACAAACGTTCAATGGCTATTTCAGCTCTACGTTCTTGGCTTTTCAATGAAATGCTAAACCGTAGATTGCAGAATGATAGTCTAAATAAACCTTTGCCTGGTGATGTCATGCAATTGTCAGGCAGTAATAGCTTCTTTTGTGCAGAGCTTATAGATAAAAATATTATTCAGCGCATAGCACAGCGGGATATATATTTGTCTGCTCCTTTGTGGGGAAAAGGTCCATTAGCCAGCCAATCTGAGGCATTACAGTTCGAGCAAGATTTGGCTCAGCAATATATTACAGTCACACAAACCCTTGAGGATTTAGGCTTAAATCAAGAGAGAAGGGCAATAAACTTATTTCCAAATGATCTTGAATGGACTTGGGCAGATGAGACCTTAAATCTAATTTTTACACTTCCAGCAGGCACCTTTGCGACATCAGTATTACGGGAATTGCTAGATGTACAAGATAACGACTTAGCTAAGGTTTAAAACCCTAGAGCATACAAATTGACAGCAAATAAGAATAAAAATAGGCATGACATGAGATTAACATCACGAAAAGGTGAAAGCCTTGCTCAACTTCTACATAAAGAAGGTATCAGCAGCGCCAAAGTACTGACCGCTATAGCTAAAACGCCTAGAGAGCTTTTTTTGCCTGATGCTTTAAAACACAAAGCCTATCAAAATACTGCTTTGCCTATTGGTCAAGGACAAACCATATCCCAACCCTACATAGTCGCTCGTATGACAGAGTTATTATTAGAGTCTGACAACCAAGTCCAAACTGTATTGGAAATAGGTACAGGCTCAGGCTACCAAACGGCAGTACTGGCGCAATTGTTCACTAATGTTTATTCAGTTGAAAGAATAAAAACCCTACAATTTCAAGCTAAGCGACGCATGAATCAACTGGACTTACATAACGTGAAAATGAAACATGGTGACGGCTGGCTAGGTTGGAGTAGCAAAGGTCCATACGATGCGATCATCGTTACGGCTGCAGCTAAATCAATGCCAGAAAAATTATATCAACAACTAAATGATGGCGGTCGTTTAATTATTCCTGTTGGAGAAGAAAATCAGCAGTTACATTGTATTACCAAACGCGGTGATGAATTTGAAACAAAGATTATCGAAGCGGTTAAGTTTGTGCCTTTAGTGGCCGGAGATATTATTTGAAAACGTCAAGAACAAAATCTGGTTATGTAAGTGTAGCCGCTAAAGGTATATTGATGGGAGCTGCAGATGCGGTGCCTGGCGTATCAGGCGGCACAATTGCCTTTATGACTGGCATATATGAAGAACTAATATTTTCCCTTAAGCAATGCAGCACGGGTGCCTTGAGAGTATTGTTTCAAAGCGGTATAAAAGCCACCTGGCAACATATTAATGGTGGGTTTCTACTGGCATTATTCAGTGGTATTGTTTTGAGCATTTTAACCCTATCCAGAGTGGTATTATATCTTTTGGATAAACACCCGATATTACTTTGGTCTTTCTTTTTTGGACTTATATTGGCTGCTGTGTGGTCTGTTATTCGGCATATTAAGAAATGGGAAATAGACGTTATCGCCACCTTTATAATTGGCACTGTCGGGGCATTTTTTATTACCACTATCAGCCCTACCACTATTGAAACCTCTCCTTTAATCGTATTTTTATCTGGCATGATTGCTATCTGTGCCATGATTTTACCTGGTATATCTGGTAGTTTCATATTGCTGCTACTGGGTATGTATGCGCCGATGTTAATAGCGGTAAAAGAATTACAATTTACGACTTTATGCATATTTGCCGGTGGCTGTGTAGTGGGTTTGTTGAGCTTTTCTCATGTACTAACTTGGATGTTTAAACATTATAAAACAATGACTTTGGCGTTGTTAGGTGGATTTATGCTGGGCTCGTTAAACAAAGTTTGGCCGTGGAAACAAACCATTGAGTCAGTGATCGATCGCCATGGTAAAGAGGTGCCCCTATTACAAAACAACATACTGCCCCACACATTTGAAATACTTCACACTCAACCTGCCTATATGTGGTATGCAATTATGTTAATGATATTTGGCGTCATAATGGTTATTGCACTCGAGAAAATAGGGGCTAAACCAGCTGATCATTAATGAAAATATTTAACCAAAAAGTAACGTTGTCTAAAAACATATCAATTTATATAGGCTTGCTCTTTTGCTGTTTAATAAATATGAGTTGCTCAAACCGCAGTCAACCCGCTCCAGTATCTGAGCTTTATCAAGGTAAAACATTTCGAGATTTTGAACAGCAGGGCTATTCAGCTAAGACATATCAAGTCAAAGCTGGTGATACCTTATATTCTATTGCTTGGTATTCTGGTAATGATTACAGAGACTTAGCGAGAATAAATAAGATTTCATCTCCTTATCAGATACATCCCGGGCAAATCTTGATGCTGATCAAGTTAGCAACGTCAAAACCACCAATGTTGAAGAAGAGCATTGGTCACACTTCAAAAGCAATTATAAATCAATCTGTTGACCCCTCTAAAAAGCAGGCGTATGGTGAAAGTGAACAAAATGTAAACATAGATCCAATTGGATCTACTATCGGTCAATTTCCTGATCGAGTTAAGAGTTGGCATTGGCCCACAAATGAAACTGTTTCAAGAGGTTTTTCGGCCAAAGAACAAGGCAACAAAGGCTTGGATTTTTCAGGGAAACTTGGGTTACCAATTTTGGCAGCCGCCGATGGGAAAGTAGTATACACGGGCGATGCATTACGTGGATTTGGAAAATTAGTCATTATCAAACATTCCGACGCTTATTTAACGGCCTATGCACATAATGACAATATAATAGTGAAAGAAAAGCAGTGGCTTAAGGCAGGCCAACAAATTGCCACTATGGGTAGAAGTGGAACCGATAAGGTTAAGCTTCATTTTGAAGTGAGATACAAAGGAAAATCCGTTAATCCTTTGCGCTATCTACCTAACAGATAATAACAATAAATAATAAAAACATATCAGGAGAAGTTGTAGAAACACTACCTTTAAGGAGTCATGATTATGAGTCAAGAAAAAACAGTTGTATTGGAAGTTAATGCTTTCAGCGATATTGAAGATGCAGTAGAGCGAGAACTTGCCAAGGCAGAAAAAAAAGCCGAAGAATATTTAGAAGATGTTCTAGCTAATAAAGAAGATAAACCCAAAAACCTCGATGCAACTCAGTTGTATTTAGGCGAAATAGGGTTCTCCCCCTTATTATCCGCAGAAGAAGAGGTGTATTTTTCACGCCGCGCCTTAAAAGGTGATGAAGCATCTCGAAAACGAATGATTGTGAGTAATCTGCGTTTAGTAGTCAAAATAGCGAGACGTTACAACAATCGGGGTTTAGCATTACTTGATTTAATCGAGGAAGGAAATTTAGGCCTTATTCGCGCTGTCGAGAAATTTGATCCCGAGCGAGGCTTCAGGTTTTCTACGTATGCTACTTGGTGGATTAGACAAACCATTGAGCGTGCAATCATGAACCAAACCCGCACTATTCGTTTACCTATTCATGTAGTAAAAGAACTCAATGTTTATCTACGTGCAGCTAGAGAACTTTCCCAAAAGCTCGATCATGAACCTACCGCACAAGAAATTGCTGAATCGTTAGATAAACCTGTTCGCGACGTCACCAAAATGTTGCGTTTAAACGAAAGAATCACCTCCGTTGATACCCCTATAGGTGGTGAGAACGACAAGGTTTTACTGGATGTTATAGCTGACAACAAAGGTCATGGCCCTGAAGAGGATTTACAAGACTCGGACATCAAATTAAATATCATAAAATGGTTAGAAGATCTTAACCCTAAGCAACGTGAAGTGTTAGCAAGACGCTTTGGGCTGTTAGGACACGAACCTTCAACCCTTGAGGATGTTGGGGTAGAAATTGGGCTTACCCGCGAAAGAGTTCGTCAAATTCAAGTGGAGGCTTTGCGACGCTTGAGAGACATGTTGGGCCACAAAGGTTTAGATTTAGAAGCTTTATTCAATAAACTTACTTAGTGTGTACACACCTCACAAAATCAAAAAAGCCTCACGTGAGGCTTTTTTAGTAACAAACTTGAGTGTTTTACCTTTATAGAACAGCAATAGCAGCTGCATAATCAGGCTCATCAGTAGTTTCAGCGACTTGCTCAGTGTAAACAACAATCCCCTGTTCATCGATCACCACTACACTTCGAGACAATAAACCAGCCAGAGGACCATCACTAAAACTCACACCATAATCAGTGCCAAAACTTCCTCTAAAACTAGAGCCTGTGGCTACATTTTTAATTCCCTCTGCTCCACAGAATCTTGCTGCAGCGAAAGGTAGGTCAGCTGATACGCATACCACTTTAGTATTTCCTAATTCACTAGCCTTTTGATTAAAGGTACGGATTGAGGTGGCACACACGCCCGTATCCACTGAAGGAAAAATATTTAGGATCAGTTTTGATCCTTGGTAATCTGCTAATGTGGTTTCCGATAAATCAGTTTCTACTAAAATGAAATTAGGCGCCTTAACCCCTACTTTTGGTAGATCACCGTATGTATTGAACGCGTTACCTTGCAATGTCACTGTAGCCATATTGATATTCCTAATGTGTTTCTTAAAGGTCTATTGTAGTTCAAATAATTTGCATAATCAGATAACTGTCGCTAGATAGTATTTTAGACAGTACTATGGACCAATTATACAACATCCTAAAAAGACCATGAACTCTACAATAAGGTTAATTATTTCAGCGGTTATCTCGTTTGTTTTTTATTTTACCTGGTCATATTGGGCAAACGGGATGGTTACAGATGATCAGGCATTAGTGCTTAGATCCGCATTAGTACAGGGCACACTAAGCGCCACTATCACCATATTGTTTACCTTCATGTTAGAAAAATCAGTGTCTAAATTCGGTGAGAGTTACTTATCGCTTATGTTTATAGTACCCATTATTTGTACTGTGCACTCCAAAACGTCGCAAAACATTGCTATTTTTAAAACCTTTAAAAATGCACTCGATAATTCGGCAAAATATCTAAGTAACAATGTCATCCCTGGCAGTTTATTAGCGCCTTTGTTGCCTATTGCAATCCAGTCCAGTATTGCCATCTGTGTTAACTGGATTAATCAAACTCCAAACTTATGGTTGACTGTCGCACCGAGCATTTTGATTACGGCTATTTATGGCTATGCGTATACTTTCACCTTGCTATCGAAACCTAAACAGCCTGTTTTAGAAGAGTAATAAAACGATAGGCATAAGGATGTAATGATTCTGCTTGATGAGGTTCATTCTCTAATTCTTGCCAATTATACTTTGCTATATAATCAGGAAAATGAGTATCACCAGCTACGTCCAAATCAATAAGAGTCAAGTAAAGTTGATGGCAAAACGCTAGGAAGTGCTCATAAATAGTGCCCCCACCGATGATCATCACTTCAGGAGTTTCAACTTTCTGTTCTCTACAATATCTTTCAGCCACATCAATAGCCTGTTCACAGCCCTGCACCACCGTTGCATCTGTGAGCAAAAGATTAATATCAGAACTGACCACGATGTTTAGTCGCCCAGGTAGAGCTTTACCTATAGAAACGTAGGTTTTACGACCCATAATAATGGGTTTTCCGAGGGTTATTTTTTTAAAGTGCTTGAGATCTGCAGGCAAATGCCAAGGCATAGCATTGTCGGCACCAATAACCCGGTTGTTGGCCATTGCAGCTATCATTGATATCTTCATTTTGAATATTACATCTATTATTAAAAATCTAATTTTACACAATTTAGCTTTGAGTTGACACGGACCAACAATCTAATGTTTACGTAAAGACGGATAAAAATTTGTTACACCTGAAGAAATCAAAGATATCGTTAATTATGAGTGATAAGAGAACACACTAGCCCTTAATATACATAGCAAAAATAAGCTTGATAGCTTAAAGTTTGTTCTGTCATTATTAAATTTATTTTTTGGAGAAAGAATGAAACACTTAAAATTTTTGACCTATGCAGCATTAATAAGTTTGCCTTTGTCTGGAGCATCACATGCCGGAGTCTTTACTTCTGAGCAAGTTATTCAGTTTCAGCAGTTTGATTACAATAAACAACAAGTCTTGAACATGATTGATGATGCAACTGTACAACATAAATTAATTGCACTAGGCGTAAACGCAGACGACGCACTAAAAAGATTAGATGCGATGACCCCACAAGAGGTAAGTGAGCTAAATAGACAGTTAAACGAAGCACCTGCGGGGGGGATTGTAGGCACCGTTGTGACTGTACTTGTTGTCGTAGCAGTCCTCGATCTAATGGGTATTACTGACGTTTATCCCTTTATCCGCCCCATATAGGTGACTTAGGTTTAATGCTTAGCAAAAAGTGGTGGTTCAGTGCATTAACTGGTTCACTGCTATTATTACAAGGTTGTCAAAATACACCTCAAACTGAAAAGCTTAGCGGCACCATTCTTAATAATGTCAGCCCGAGCAAATTGATAAAAGACGTCCCTTTTTACCCACAAGAAAAATTCTTTTGCGGCCCCACCACTCTTTCTGAAGCATTGAATTTTTATGGACACTCGACCACTCCAGAAAGCATAGCGCCCAGTTTATTTATTCCCGGTCGAGAAGGCAGTTTACAACTTGAAATGATCTCAGCAGCCAGATCGTATGGTCTTTTAGCCTACTCCACCCAATCTGACTTTGAGACTCTCTTTTCGCTGATTGACAATGATGTGCCCGTCATTGTTTTCCAAAATGTAGCGACATCCTGGTTTCCAATGTGGCATTACGCTTTAGTTATTGGTTATGACCAAACCAAACAAAAATTTATATTACATACTGGCGAGACTGAAGCCCATGAGATGTCATACGAATTGTTTGAAAGAGTTTGGCAAAGAGGAAATTATTGGATATTGGCTTTATTAAGATCGGAGCAAACTCATAAGTACTTAGACCCATTTATCTATATTCAAGCAGCTCACGATATGCTAAAAATTGGCTTAAATGAGACGGCACTTACTCACTTAATCACAGCAACCGAAGTTTGGCCAAAACAATGGTTATCCTATTTTTTGCTAGGTAATCATTTTCTTAATATTTCAGACAAAGCGGCAAGCTGGTATAGCGAAGGATATAAGTATGCTTCTGACATACCAGAATATCTTAATAATTATGGGTATGCTTTAGTTCAAGAAGGGTGTATTAGCGCTGCAAAAGAGTTAATAACGTCAGCACTAAAAATATCACCTGGTGATCAAAACATATTGGCTACCAAGAATGAATTTGATTTAATTCAGATACCCAATGACACGGCACTGCAGGATCATTGCGCGTCATACGCATTATAGCGATGACGCGCTTATTGGTTATCTCTTGGTGTAAACCACTTCTACACCAGAGTCATCATCGTCATCATCATCGAAGTCGTCATCATCATAGGCATCTTCAAGCGTATCTTTATGATACGTATCCCACTTGAATCCCACCTCTTCATCCTTAATTTCAGGTTCAACTTCAACGGGCAATGCCTCAATGAAGTCCATTGATTTCATACACAATGCATGTGTACCAAGTTTCTGGAATGCTGAAATTTGGAAATATTCACCTGGCCATTCAAGTGCATCTGCAATCTGCTTACACAACTCATTGGCTTCATCTTCGAGCATCAAATCAATTTTATTAAATACTAACCAACGTGGCTTAGAAGCCAGTTTCGGGCTGTATTTTTCAAGCTCTGCGACAATGGCTTTAGCGTTCTCAACAGGGTCTGAACCGTCTGCTGGCATCAAATCTACCAAATGTAATAACACTCGGCAGCGCTCTAAATGCTTCAAAAATTGAATACCAAGACCCGCGCCTTCGGCAGCACCTTCAATCAAACCGGGAATATCAGCAATAACGAAACTTCGCATAGAGTCTAAACGCACCACACCTAGGTTTGGCACCAATGTAGTAAAAGGGTAATCAGCGACTTTAGGTTTGGCTGCTGAAACACTGCGAATAAAAGTAGATTTTCCGGCATTAGGCATACCAAGTAATCCCACATCGGCAAGCAACATCAATTCTAACCTTAGATGCCTGACTTCACCCGGTGTGCCGTCAGACTTTTGTCTTGGCGCACGGTTAGTACTGGTCTTGAAACGAGCATTACCTAAGCCATGAAAACCACCCTGGGCCACTTTCATGCGTTGGGTATGTTTGGTTAAATCACCTAATACTTCACCCGTTTCGTTATCGGTTGCGCGAGTACCAACCGGCACTTTCACTTCTAAGTCAACACCGCCTCTACCAGTACAATTAGCACTTTGACCTTTTTTACCGTGCTCAGCACGATGAAATCGTTCAAAACGGTAATCTATCAAGGTGTTTAAATTTTCATCTGCAACCAAATAGACGCTTCCGCCATCACCGCCATCACCGCCGTCTGGACCACCATCTGGCACATATTTTTCGCGGCGAAAACCGACTACACCATTACCGCCATTACCTGCATCAACACGGATATCAGCTTCATCTACAAATTTCATTACTTCACGACACCTTGAATGTTTCTCAATTGAGCCCAGTATAGTCTGTTGAATCCCAAAATGGATTCACTTTTTACTAGTTCAACAAAAAGCCCCGCATAAAGCGGGGCTTTTAAAAAATCTATGCGCTATTGCTAATTAAGCAACAATGCTCACAAATTTACGATTTTTAGGACCTTTTACTTCAAACTGAACTTTACCATCTGATAAAGCGAATAAAGTATGATCTTTACCGATACCCATGTTGTTACCCGCGTGGAATTTAGTACCACGTTGACGAACAATAATGTTACCTGCTAAAACTGTCTCACCACCGTAACGCTTAACACCTAGGCGTTTACTTTCTGAATCACGGCCGTTGTTAGTACTACCACCAGCTTTTTTATGTGCCATTTGTATATACTCCTATTAAGCGCTGATACCAGTGATTTTCACTTCCGTGAACCACTGACGATGACCCATTGTGGTACGTGAATGTTTACGACGGCGGAACTTAACGATTTTAACTTTATCGCCACGTCCGTGAGTTACAACTTCAGCCGTAACCTTGCTACCACTTACAAAAGGGGTACCAATTTTAATATCGTCACCATTACTTACCATTAAGATGTCATCAAATTCAATTGACTCACCTGGAGCCACTTCGATTTTTTCTAGACGAAGGGTCTGACCTTCAGCCACACGGTGTTGTTTGCCACCACTTTGGAAAACCGCGTACATAATTAAACTCCGCACTGTGTCTCTTGACACTTATATTCAAAAACAGGCGGCGAATTGTACGTGAACAGATAACACCGATCAAGCACATTTCCGAATTAATTTGGTTAAATATCAAACGCTTTAATCTCGCCTCAGTTTTTTCGTACTACTAAGCCAAAGAGTCACTGGATACCCCGATAAATTTCTGTAAAATCACCCTGCGGATTTACATCACGTAACTCAACTTCAAAAAAATGGGTAAAAACGGCAGTATGAAATTAGAAACAATTAATCAACTGGCTCGCACAGATATGATGGCGGTAAACGGGCTCATCCAACAACAAGTGGACTCTGAAGTATCGTTGATTAACCAATTAGGCTTTTATATTGTTAACAGCGGAGGAAAACGCTTAAGACCTTTGCTGACTGTTTTAGCAGCGAGAGCACTTAACATACAAACAGATCAGCACCATACCTTGGCTACCATAATCGAGTTTATTCACACTGCCACCCTACTTCACGATGACGTAGTCGACGAATCCACCATGCGCCGCGGTAAAGAAACGGCCAATGCCGTATTTGGTAATCAAGCCAGCGTTCTAGTAGGAGACTTCCTATACACCCGCTCATTTCAGATGATGGTTAGTTTGAAAAGTATGCGTGTAATGCAAATCTTGTCTGATGCAACCAATGTCATAGCAGAAGGTGAAGTACTTCAATTGATGAACTGTAACGACCCTGAAACCAGTGAAGAAAGTTATATGCAAGTGATTTACAGTAAAACTGCACGTTTGTTCGAGGCTGCCACTTTGCTAGCCGCGGTATTAACTGAACAGGGTGAAGAGATTGAATTCGCAATGCAAGAATACGGTAAATACTTAGGAACAGCGTTTCAATTAGTAGATGACATACTTGATTATGCAGCAGATTCAGAGGTAATGGGCAAAAATGTGGGTGACGATTTAGCAGAGGGTAAACCAACATTGCCTTTATTATATGCAATGTGGCACGGCAATGATAAACAAAAATCACTCATAAAAGAGGCCATTGAAACCGGTAATGGAATGCATCACTTCACAGAAATCATGGCAGCAATGGAACAAACCGGCGCATTAATTTATACCAAAGAACGTGCTGTAGATGCATCTGAAAAAGCAATTAAAGCATTAGATAGTGTTCCCAGTTCAGAATATAAGGATGCATTAATAGGATTGGCCAATATCGCCCTAGTAAGAGCAGCTTAATTACGTTTTACACTATTTCCCTACATCGAAAGCGTTTAACCCATAAATGACCTGAGGTAATTAAATTCAGAAAATTCAACGAGCATTAACGACGTTTTGCCCTAAAAATTTTATTAATGCTCACAATGCAATATTTTTTCAAAAAATAATTGTAAATAAATTCTTACATTCAGGGCCAATTATCGACGGCTTATTCATATCCCATAAGTCAAACAGTACATCTTATTGACCAAGCGTCCGACTCAAACAGTACATCTTATTGACCAAGCGTCCAACTCAAACAGTACATCTTATTGACCAAGCGTCCAACTTACGTATATTATCATGTAAGAGGTTCACTACCTCTATATTAAAAGTCGTTTAAACGATAAAACAAACTTAAATTGTGGTCCAGGGAGACATACATGTTTACAAATTCAAAATTGGCGAAGTCAATTCGTCTAGCATTAGTATTTGGAGCTACGGCTCTAATTACGCCATACTCAATCGCTCAAGAAGTTGAATCTGAAGCAACTGCAGAAGAAGAGGCTTTTGAAAAAATTGAAGTTACTGGCTCTCGTATAAAGAAACTTGACCTAGTAACCACACGTCCAGTGACATTTATTGATTCTGATTATCTAGCAGAAAGGGGCATAACAAATGCACAATCTGCTGTAACCGATATCCCAGGCGTATTCGCAGCTGCTTCTCCGACAGTCGGCGGAAACACTGCTGCTGCATCTCAAGGTGTAGGTCAGCGTACCATCAATATATTTGGTCTAGGTTCTCAACGCACATTAACACTAGTCAATGGTAATAGATTTGTATCAAGCAACTCACCAGTTGGCGGTGCATCTAGTGACGGTTCTCAATTAGATGTAAGTAACATCCCAGTTGCACTTATCGACAGAGTTGAAGTAGTAAAAGTAGGTGGTGCAGCAGTATACGGTGCAGATGCCGTCGCTGGTGTAGTTAACTACGTGTTGAAAAAAGACTATGAAGGCGCTGAAATATCTGTTGATAATAATTTCATCGGAACTGATTTAGGCGATGACTTTTCAATTCGGGGCTTAATCGGTGGAAATTTTGATTCTGGTAAAGGTAATGCAGTAATCGCAGTTGAATACAGCAAACTAGACAACATTCTTGCTCGCGATGTAAAAACATTAGCGAATAGCTGGTCTGCATTCACGCCTACTGCTGATGATGCAGTGCTTGATGCCGATGGTGAGCGTTTTGCCGGTCAGGTACGTTTATATGAAAACTCTCGAGCTGGCATTTTGTCGTTTAGCGGCTTGTTGACTCCTGGCAGCACTGCTATCACCAACCTAGGATTAGGCCAATGGTCAGATGGTAATTTTTATCAAGTAGACCCTTCTGGTACAGGTAACTTAGTTCCTTACGATACTGGTATACCAACTGGTAATGTAGTTTGGTCTGCAGGCGGTGACGGTTTAGATTTGGGTCAAACCAATACTGCACAAGAAGGCATTGAACGCTGGAACCTAACCTCAATGTCAACTTATGCAATTACTGATAATGTTAATTTAAATTTTTTAGCTTTTGCCAATTCTTCAGAAGCGAAAAATCCAGGATACCAAGCGGCACAATATAACTCTGGTGTATTTGGTGGACTAGGCGGAGCACTTGAGTTTGCTACTGACTATCCATATTTAAACGATTCAGCTAGAAGTGAAATTGAAGGACTATTAGGTGGTCCGGGTAATTTTTACATGCACAAAGGCTGGACTGACTTAGGGCAACGTGAAGTTATCAACGAATCTAATGTATTTAGTTTCAAATTTGGCTTTGACGGTGAGTTTGAATTAGCTGATGAATTTTGGACTTGGGAACTAAACTATCAAAAAGGTTGGAGTTCAGTTTATTCACAATCTTCATCTGTCAATCAACTTAGATTTGTAACTGCTATGGATGTGGGTGTTAACCCAGATACTAATCAGATTGATTGTCGATACAACTATGAAGAAGGATACGGCGAGCAATACCGTCCAGAAGGATTCGGTTTAACTGCTGATGACAACCCATTAGGCGGAGCTGATGCATGTTCACCACTTAATCCTTTTGGTGAGATAAGTGACGGTGCTCGTGATTATGTTTTATACAACTCGATTGGTAAAACGCGGATCGAACAAGAAATATTTAACGGCTACCTTTCTGGTACAGTAATGAGCTTACCAGGTGGTGATTTAGGTATTGCGACTGGTTTTGAACATCGTAAAGAGTTCGCTTCATTTGCTGACGATGCGGTTAGCTCGTATGTTGGTACAACAGCCAACTCACTTTCGGGTGGATATGACACAACGGATGCTTATGTAGAAGTGTTTGTACCTGTAGTGTCATCTGATATGGATATTCCATTCGTAGACTCTCTATCAGTAGAAACATCTTTTAGAAGCATGGACAACAGCCGTTCAGGTTCTGATAAAGCATGGGCTCTAGGCGTTAACTTTCGTCCACTTGAAGATGTTATGATACGAGGTAATGTACAACGTACAGTAAGAGCACCAGCTGTTTCAGAACTGTTCTTACCTGTTGTTGAAATCTCTTCTTTTGCGACTGATCCATGTGATGCACGTAACAGAGAATCTGGACCTAACCCAGCTGTAAGACAAGCAAACTGTGATGCTGAAGGCATTCCAGCTGATTTTGCTAGTATTGCGCAAAATGCTTCACGTCGTGGTTTCCAAGGTGGTAATCAGGAATTAGGTAACGAGCAGTCTAAGAGTAAAAATATCGGGGTTATCTATAGTCCGTCTTGGGCTGAAGGTCTTCAGTTCGCTGCAGATTATGTAGAAATCGATATTACTAACGCGATTGTTAGCTTTACATTGACCGATATAATGGAAGCTTGTTATGACGGTGTTGACTTTCCTAACAGTTTCTGTGGCAACTTTACTCGTTTGGATGACAATCAATTACCTACCAATAACGCCTTTACTTCTGGCTTTGTTAACGCGGCATTGAGAAGTTTTCGTGCGATAGAATACACAGCTAGTTACACTTCAGATATTAAGGATATTCCTTTTGTAGGTGATATTTTGGGTGAAGTAGGATCTTTTGATATTGCGCTAAGAGCCTTTAATCTGAAGAAAAATGCTACATCTAATACCGGATTCGATTTTTCTGATAATACCGGTCAATATAATAATCCTGATTGGAGAAGCGATGTACGTATTCGTCATTCACTTGGTGATTTCACTACCTTACTAGATGTTGAATATTCTGGAGTAGGTGAAAGAAACGTTGAGCAAACCAACGACCTACAGTATATAGACCAATTTGGTAATGCTTACAAAACAATCGAAAGTAGAACACTTGTTAATTTATCGCTTAACTATGCGGTTACTGAAGGCACAGTGGTTAGAGCTAGAGTCACCAACTTATTAGATTGGGAACCGTCAGAGAGAGAAAACGCCATTGGTCGTTTCACTTATGGCCAATCAGTTAATGTTGGTTTTACAACTAAGTTTTAGTAGTAATAAAAAGAGCATGTAAAAGTGCTCACGTACAAACTTTAAAAGCTTGGATATTTATCCAAGCTTTTTTATGTTCGTTAATAAAGTGATTTGCATAGATCATGTCAATTTTTGCTACTTCCGTTACAGCTATTGACCGCGTTTTTAACGCTTTCTTTTTTGATTTAATTACGTCATTCATAACATACGAACATACTCAAATATGTGTATACAACATGAAGCCCAGTTTACTTCTTATCTAATCGAATCCTTCCACTCACAGTTGACACATTCACTTTTGCACTGCCGCCATTTACAGAGAACTTTAACCAACGATTAGGGCCATACTTCGCTTTTTGCATTTTATCAGCAGATAAATTATTAGTAATATTGCCACCAGCATGACCTTCAATATCGAATCTGGCAGATACATCGCTTTGTAAATAAAGACGAATCGAGCCACCTACTGATGAAGCTTCAATTTCACCATTTTCATCAAGTTCCAACCTCGCGTCTATCGAGCCGTTTACGGTATCCAGATTCAACTGATGGACCTTACCAAGCCTTAGTTCAATATCGCCATTAACAGTTTCTACGTTAATATCACCACTTTCACTGAAGACTTCAATACTGCCGTTCACCGACTCGTAGGAGTCTTCATTACCTTTAGAACTGCGGGAATCTATTGAGCCATTTACAGTACTTATTTTTACGTCACCTTCTAAACTATCTGCAGTGACCCGGCCATTCACTGATTCTAGACGAATACGCCCGGCTAACTCTTTTGCATCTATAGAGCCGTTAACTGTTTCAACTCTTGCGCCACCGCGCACTTGTACTAGTTCAACATCAGCATTGACTGCGCTGTAGTACACTTTGCTTTGACGAGGAACAAATATTTCTAAATCGTCGCCATTATCTGACCCCCAGTTGTTCCAACCACGGTTATTCTCTACTTTGACTTTGATAAGCACTTCATTGTCGTCTTTTTCAAAAATAAACTTTTCTGTGCTGTCGCCTAAAGTACCTGTTACTTTAACTTCGGATTTATCCCAAGCAATCACCTTGGCAGAACCATTTACATGCTCAATTTGCACATAAGGGGTTTTCGATACGTCCAGTGAACGGTTGATCTTTTCATCGGCCAAAGCAGTCCAGCTCAGACATAAAAACCCAGCAAAAATTAATAACTTTTTCATTCTTTATACTCCTAAAAATTCAGCACTTTAAATTTGTGACAGTTGTTGCCACTTTGGTGAATGCACGCGCTCAATTAAATTAATTTGTTGTTGATGCACACTTTGTAGCATCTTTAATAGCGCCATATTGTTTGGCTCATTTTCTAAAGCCGTTTTAATCGCATCTGCAGCGTCATCTAATTCCCCTAGTTGGTTCTGCCAATTTTGGGTCAGTGCAGGTTGATCTTGAAACCTGACCAATAAAGCATTTTTTTGATTTAGATGCTGCGCACTTAATGATGCAACCAAATCATCACCCGTTAACGAAACAGCCTGCTGGTTAACCGATAACCAGCCAATCAATCCAAACATAGCCACCGTAGCTGCCACCAAGTACATTTTCTTTGCCGCCATGACACGAGATGGCTCTGAAGTGTCACTCGACAATGCCAACTCAATGCCCGGCCATAAATCTCTATCTGGCTGCTGCTCTTTATTTAATTCGGCTAGCTGGTCCGCTAAGGCCTGTTCAAAATTAGTTTTATTCATAGCCCATCCACTCCTTCAACAAATGCTTGGCCCGGTGAAATTGTGCTTTACTTGTGCCCACAGCCATATTGGTCATAGTGGCAATCTCTTCGTGCCGGTACCCTTCAATGGCATGCAGCACAAACACAATTCGTGCTCTGTCCGGCAGTCTTGCAACATAACTTTCGATATCAACATTACTGCTCGACTCTTCTGCTGCGGCGTTCATAGCCACAGAGTCCTCAATATTAAACATCTTTTGTAGCCACCCTTTTTGCTTACGTATATAAGAAATTGTGATGTTAGAAGTTACTGTGTGTAACCAAGTGGAAAACTTACTGTCACCTTTAAAATTACCTATTTTTCGCCACAACTGAATAAACACCTCTTGCGTTGCATCTTCAGCCAACATTTTTTCACCTGTCAGCCGATAACACAGCCCATACACTTGCCCAATGTATGCTTGATACAATCGGTTATAAGCTTGTTTATCTCCGCCCTGCACAGCTTTTATTAAGTCCCACTCACTTTTTGTGGCAAACTTATGCTGAGCATCGACAACGTTTCCTTGGATAGTCAATCTAATGTCTTACTCTTGTTGTGTTAAAGGATTAGTCGCAGAGTAGATCATTAAAGTTTAAAGCACCAAAAAAATAATTATAATGAGTGAAAATAATCATGAAAATCATTGGTTTATATTCGGGGAAGTTATCGAACATTGGTGTAAAGCGCAGCCCAACGGGTATCTATAAGCAATCGGTAGAACAAGTATCGGTGGATGAATTAGGTATCATAGGCGATATTCAGGCTGATAAACGCTTCCATGGTGGCCCAGAGAAAGCATTACATCAATATGCATTGAGCAGCTACGAAAAGATCATCAAACGTTACCCTCTTCTACGTAAACAAGCCAAGTCAGGAATGATAGGCGAAAACCTGTCAGCCACTGATATGAATGAGCACAATGTGTGTATTGGTGATATCTACAATGTGGGCAGTTGCGTTTTACAAGTTAGCTCGCCACGAATTCCCTGTTGGAAAATCGACGCAATGTTCAAACAACCTGATTTAAATCAGTTTATTAGCCAGCATAGACTCAACGGCTGGTATTACCGGGTTTTGCAAGCCGGTGACATCACGCTAAAGGATAAATTCCTGTTGCAGCAAAGACCGAATACAAATGTCACTTTAGATACTATGCTTAAGGTAATTCATGGTAAGGCTGAATCGCACCTTGTTCAGCTTACAACTAATGCCACAGGCCTTGAACCTGAATGGCAAAAACGGCTGCAAAACAAATATCAATTAACTTAGAGCGTGAACCGAGTTATGGAACAAAATTTATTAAAAAAAACCGGTAAAACACTGGACCAGTGGAAGTTATTATTGTCACAACAGTCATTTAGCAAACATGGCGAATACATGACGTTTCTCAAAAGCGAACATGCTATTACTCACGGTTTTGCCAATTTTATTACCTTGAAATTTCGTGAAGCGGATGCGGCTTCATCTGATTCTGATAATTTAGTTGCTAATCAATATAAAGGTAAGGAAAGCCTCAAACCTATATTCAAAAAATTACTCATGACAGTCACACACCTTGGATCTGATGTCGAAGTTGTCGCAAAAAAATCGGCAGTGAGTTTGCGAGTAACAAGACAATTCGCTCTTATTCAACCGTCGACAAAAAAGCGAATCGATTTAGGTCTTAAACTTAATAACACACCCCACAGTGAAAGGCTGGAGGCATCAGGACCATTTGGCACTATGTGCACACATAGAGTGCAGCTCACAGAATTAGAGCAAGTTGATAATGAACTAATAAAGTGGATAAAAGAAGCCTATGAACAAGCGAAGTAACATTTAAAAACACCAAACAATAGACATACAAAAACACCGCTAACTTAGCGGTGTTTTTAGATGCTCAAAAACAATTAGCGATTAGGCTTCTTGAATTATAATCAACTTGATAGTCGCAGTAACGTCTGAGTGAATTTGCAAATCAATTTCGAATTCGCCAGTTTCACGTAAAGTACCAACAGGTAATTTAACTTCAGATTTAGTCACTTCAACACCAGCAGCAGTAATTGCAGCAGCTATGTCGCGTGTACCAACAGAACCAAATAATTTACCTTCATCACCAGCAGGAGAAGCGATAGTCACTTCACCCAACGCAGAGATTTTATCTGCACGAGCCTGTGCAGCTGCATGTTGTTGAGCAATTTTTGCTACCAACTCAGCACGGCGAGCTTCAAATTTTTCTACATTTACTTTAGTAGCGGGAACTGCTTTACCTTTCGGAAACAAGAAGTTACGCGCATAACCTGATTTTACAGTGACTTTGTCACCCAAGCCGCCTAGGTTAGCGATCTTGTCTAATAGTATGATATCCATCTTTGCTACCTATGATTACTTGTGAGAATCAGTATATGGAAGCAACGCTAAGAAGCGCGCACGCTTAATTGCAGTTGACAACTGACGCTGATATTTCGCGCTAGTTCCAGTGATACGGCTAGGTACAATTTTACCACTTTCAGTGATGTAGTTTTTCAACATAGCGATATCTTTAAAATCTATCGCAGGAGCATCAGCAGCAGAAAAACGACAGAACTTACGACGTCTAAAAAAACGAGCCATTATTTATCCCCTTCTTCTACAGGAGCTGGAGCGGCTGTTTCTTCAACGGCAGCAACAGGTTTCTCAGCAGACTTTTCAAAAGGTTTTTCATCACGCTTTTCACGACGTTCTTCTTTAGCCATAGGAGACTGTTCAGTGACAGCATCTTTGGTACGCATAACTAGGTTACGCAGAACAACATCATTAAAACGGAAAGCAGTTTCTAGTTCTTCAACAGCTTCAGCAGTAGCTTCAACGTTTACTAAAACATAGTGTGCTTTATGAAGTTTATTGATTGGATAAGCCAATTGACGACGGCCCCAATCTTCCAAGCGGTGGATAGTGCCGCCATCTTGGGTAAGAATTCCAGTATAACGCTCGATCATACCTGGAACTTGTTCACTCTGGTCAGGGTGAACCATAAATACGATTTCATAATGACGCATATATGTTGCTCCTCACGGTTGTAGCCTCGATAGCACAGTCAAGCTATATAGAGACAAGGAACTAAAAGTAGTGACTGTTTTAAGCGGCGCAAATTGTATATAAACCAGGCTTCTTGTACAAGATATATTTAGCTTACAGTCAGTAAAAAGACTGTTTTTCAGAGATTTAGGGGGAATGGGGTAAATTGTTCGGCGGTTTATGCTGTGTTTGAGCTTTAAATGTATGCACTTTGTGCACAAGGCATGCGCTGCGCTTACTGGCCTCCTTGCCAGTTTTTGACTCGAATCCTTTTGAGCCAGTTACTTTTTCTTCTACAGCTAAGAAAAGGTAACCAAAAAGATGCCGCTCGAGGACAATGCTCTTCATCCAATTATTAGGCCAATTTAGCAGGTCGTTTGCACTTGCTCCCGGCAATGGCAAACTCAATTTACATCCATGTAAATTGCCCCACTAAATTAACCTAATAATTAGCGAGCTTTGAGTCGAGAGTAGGTCAAAAGCATCGGCTTTGCCGACAACAAGTTTTGAATGGCTACGCCAAAACTAACGTGCGTGTCCCAATAGAGTTCGTCCCAGCAACCGCAGGTTGCGAACCAACTTGTTATGGGTTGGTTTTTCTAGAGCTACCATTTTGAAAAATCATATAATTTAAACTATGGAACAATCTCATTTTTAGAATGCTTTAAATTTTCGCCACAATAGGGACAGAATTTAATATTAATGGCAACTTGAAATATAGTTTTCCCAACGTATTCTAGATGATGATTTTCTTCAAGATCGTCCTCTGTAGCTGTTTGGTTGATATTAAAGATGTAATTGTCATCCCCAATTTCAATCCAAGCCTCAGCCAGAAGCAATGATTCGCAATTGTGACTGTCTACCATACTTCAGCTCGATGTGAACGCTATCAGGACACTCACGTTAACTTTTCCATATGCGTAAGGCCAGCAGGTTCTTGACGGATTTATTACATGTTTTAGTGTAAATCAGCAAAAACTTCTGGATGCTGTTCTGCAATACGAAGCAGCGCTATTGCAGGACCTTGAGGGCTTCTACGTCCTTGCTCCCAGTCCTGTAATGTCCGCATGCTTACACCCAGCAAACCTGCAAATGCTGACTGTGATAATTTTAGTTTTGCTCTGATTATTTTAGGTTTAGATGGTTCAGACAATTCAGTTGTTTTTAGTTGGGCATTGCCACTTTTGAACTGTTTAATCTCATTTAATCCTTTAAGAATTTCTAATCCAACATCACGATTATTCATGATCAATTGCCTCCGCTATTTGTTTTAAGACATTACTAGAAATGGTCGCCCTTTCAGATTTGCTATACATCGTTAGCATCCAAATTTCATGTTCTGATTTTTTCCAATAATAGATTGCACGTATTCCACCACTTTTTCCTCTATCAGAAGGGGCCCAGCGAACTTTCCTTACTCCGCCTGAGCCACGAACAATATCACCGGCATCAGGTTTTTGTAGAAGATACGATTGCAACCCACGGTAATCATCATCAGAAAGGTAACTGGGTAAGATTTTTATGAATATATAGTTTCTATAAAAATCATAAAACTAGTATACGGCAATGCCGGATTAATTCAAATGTGTCGATTGACATGTGGCAAGGAATTAAAAGGACTCTCACGTTAATTCTAAGCTAAAAAGCCTCACACAAGCCAAACTTATTGTGTACAGTGCCGAAAAATGGAGAAGGCACAGTCTTCACACGTTTATAATAATGGTAAAACAAGCAGTACATTAGCCTAGGAATTTGATGCGTTTATTTAAAATCGATGCGGTAGATTGGCTCGCCACATTACCGTCATGCAGTGTGGATTTAATGATTACAGATCCACCTTATGAGTCATTAGAAAAACATAGGAAAATTGGCACAACCACTCGCCTAAAAGTGAGTAAATCATCTAGTAATCAATGGTTTAATATTTTTCCAAACGAGCGTTTTGAGAGTTTATTCAAAGAGGTTTACCGAGTACTCAGTAAAAATTCTCACTTTTACTTATTTTGTGATCAAGAAACCATGTTTTTTGTAAAACCTATTGCCGAAAAAATGGGCTTTAAATTCTGGAAAGCCATTGTCTGGGATAAAGTCAGTATAGGAATGGGATATCACTATCGTTCAAGACATGAATTCATACTCTTTTTTGAAAAAGGAAAAAGAAAGCTGAATAATTTAGGTGTTCCAGATGTACTCGAGTGTAAAAGAGTTTATAGAGGCTATCCAACTGAGAAACCAGTTCCACTTATCGAAATACTCATTGAACAGAGTTCGTCTAGCGGAGAATTAGTAGTTGATCCCTTTTTTGGCTCTGGAGCGACTCTCATAGCAGCTAAAAAGTGTGGCAGAGAATATCTTGGCAGTGATATATCCGATGACGCACATGATTATTTTAAGAACCGCGAACAAGATTAATTAACGGCTACGTCATATTATTTAATAATGTAGTGACCTAGCCCCCTTCGTCAGCTGCACGCAAGACACGTGGCCGATGAGTTTGACTTACTTAGGATGTAAACTCATCGGTTATTGAGTGAATTAGGTGGGAATGATTACAATGTATTCAAACATAACTCTCTTGATGCGACGCATCCGATTAAAAAAGAACAACCTATCGGCCTGACACCTTTTCTTCACTCTCCCATAAGCGCCACACCATACCTACGCCAAAGGCATATGTGCTTTTGTCTTTAAAAAGTGGACTATTTTCATTTGCGGCACCCGAATGCAGAGAAGCACGGGCAAAGGTAAAAATTCGAATGTCTTCGGTGGCGTTAAATGACAGGCCAACAGATAAGTCTGTACCTAAATAACCACTTTTTGCATCGTAGGCTGAACGCTGATCATTGACAAAATCGCTATCAACTTGATAGAAATAGTCATGCAACTTTTCGGTTGCCCAGGTAGGTGAGAGGCTGATAGATAGGGCTGTTTTTTCGCTTAACCATCCTCGTTGCCGATAACTCAATACCGGTTGGAACACATATCCGCGTTTGTTAAAGCCCGAAAAATCAGTTGAAAATGCGGCGCGAGCTTGTAAGTTTAAGAACAACTCTGCTTTTCCATGCTGTTCAAATTCAAATTTAGATAACCGTAGTCTCAGCTGTGGTCCCAACTCAAAAATAAAATCTAGATCAGGCATGCCTAGCCTTGCCTCATTATCCTCTGAATTAGCGTTAAAGGAGCCTGCCAATGATAAATCGAGTTCATACCAATTTTTATCGATTGCTACTGCCCGGGCAATTGAGCCATCGCCGATACGTAAGGTTTCACCACGGTAAATAAAATATGGGGAGGGTATAACATTCGTCTGACGTTGACCGGCAGCTGGGTATTCAGGGGAACTAAAGGCCGCAGCAAATACACCCACTTCCCACACGGGTCGCATTTCATCTTCTAGGACAATCTCTTCCTGAGCTTTGATGTGGGTACTCGCCACAACAAACAGTAATAATGCCAAATATTTTATACAGTAAAGTCTATTAATTTTTTCAACCAAAATGAATCCTCTAATAAACAATGATTACAGATATAGGATTGTTTACTCTGTGACATCATCAAAAGATCCCGCCCTAAAAGTATTGTACAAAGTGAATCACTTATCCTATGTCAAATGTATCCAGTGAAACATCATATTAATTTTACTTTTTTAATAAAAAAGCCTTGAGATAACTCCTGCTAGCCCCATCTCTGGACGCAGAACTAAGTTCTACTAGAGAAGAATTCTAAGCAGACGATGCGTCTTCTGCTTAATAACCGCCTTTACGTAAAAGGCACTCAGCATTATTAACATTGGAATTTTCAGGAGATTTGAAAATGGCAATTCGTCCTTTAAACGATCGCGTTATCGTTAAGCGTCACGAACAAGAAAGTAAATCTGCAGGTGGCATTGTATTAACAGGCTCTGCAGCAGAAAAATCGACTCGCGGCGAAGTTATCGCTGTAGGTAATGGCCGAGTACTAGATAATGGCGATGTTAAAGCAGTCGACGTTAAAGTCGGTAACATCGTTATTTTCAACGACGGTTATGGGGTTAAAACTGAAAAGTTAGACGGTGAAGAAGTGCTTATCCTTAGTGAAAGTGACATCTTAGCAGTAGTCGAATAAACCCAATCCACTAACAGAATTTTTGAGGAATTATTATCATGGCAGCTAAAGAAGTTCGTTTTTCTAATGACGCTCGCGCAAAAATGCTTGCTGGCGTAAACATTCTAGCTAACGCAGTAAAAGTGACCCTTGGTCCTAAAGGTCGTCACGTAGTATTAGACAAGTCTTTCGGTGCACCTACTATCACTAAAGACGGTGTATCGGTAGCCAAAGAAATCGAATTAGAAGATAAATTCGAAAACATGGGCGCGCAAATGGTTAAGGAAGTGGCGTCTAAAGCCAATGACGAAGCCGGTGACGGCACCACTACCGCAACGGTATTGGCTCAAGCTATAGTAACAGAAGGTTTAAAGTCTGTTGCTGCGGGTATGAACCCAATGGATCTTAAGCGCGGTATCGACAAGGCGGTTATTGCCGCAGTTGAAGCCTTAAAAAATCTTTCTGTTCCTTGTGCTGACAACAAAGCCATCGCTCAGGTAGGTACTATTTCTGCCAACTCTGATATTGAAGTCGGTGACTTGATTGCTGAAGCAATGGAAAAAGTCGGTAAAGAAGGCGTGATTACGGTTGAAGAAGGCCAGGCGCTACAGAATGAGCTTGAAGTCGTTGAAGGCATGCAGTTTGACCGGGGTTACTTGTCTCCTTATTTCATTAATAAGCAGGAAAACGGCACCGTTGAATTAGACAGCCCGTTTATACTGCTAGTTGACAAGAAGATTACTAATATTCGAGAAATGCTGCCAACCCTTGAAGCCGTAGCAAAAGCCTCTAAGCCTTTGTTAATTATTGCGGAAGATGTTGAGGGTGAAGCCCTAGCTACATTGGTAGTTAACAACATGCGCGGGATAGTTAAAGTCGCAGCAGTGAAAGCACCTGGCTTTGGTGACCGTCGCAAAGCTATGCTACAAGACATCGCGGCTTTAACTGGCGGCACGGTTATCTCTGAAGAGATTGGCCTTGAGCTTGAAAAAGTGACTCTTGAAGACTTAGGTACTGCCAAGCGCGTTGTCATCAACAAAGACAACACCATTATCGTTGATGGCGCTGGCGACGATGATCTGATCAAAGGACGTATTTCACAAATCCGTGGTCAAATCGAAGATTCTACTTCTGACTATGACAAAGAGAAGCTTCAAGAGCGTCTGGCTAAATTAGCTGGCGGTGTTGCGGTTATTAAAGTTGGCGCAGCCACTGAAGTCGAAATGAAAGAGAAAAAAGCCCGTGTTGAAGATGCACTTCATGCTACACGTGCTGCCGTTGAAGAAGGTGTAGTACCTGGTGGTGGTGTTGCTTTAGTTCGCGCTGCTTCTATAGTTGGCACGCTTAAAGGCGACAATGAAGACCAAACACACGGTATCAAATTATTGTTACGTGCAATGGAAGCCCCTATGCGTCAAATAGCGGCTAACGCCGGTGCAGAAGCCTCTGTTGTGACCAACGCAGTGAAAAATGGCGAAGGTAACTTCGGCTTTAATGCAGCTAATGATACCTACGGAGATATGATCGAAATGGGTATTCTGGATCCAACTAAAGTGGTTCGTTCAGCGCTGCAGTTTGCTGCATCCATCGCAAGTTTGATGATCACCACTGAATGCATGATCACTGATGCGCCACAAGGTGATGCACCTGCAATGCCTGATATGGGCGGCATGGGTGGCATGGGCGGCATGATGTAATTTTATTACATCAGCTCTTCAATTAAACGAAAGCCCGAATAGCAATATTCGGGCCTTTTTTATTAGTGTTTA
>Ga0307488_10000062_pt1 | contig 79930 bp, 60 predicted proteins | sample SB02metaG_FD_202248 | JGI IMG/M metagenome (GOLD analysis project Ga0307488, IMG submission 202248) | Sea-ice brine microbial communities from Beaufort Sea near Barrow, Alaska, United States - SB 0.2 | ecosystem: Environmental > Aquatic > Marine > Coastal | place: USA: Alaska | collected...
GCCCCTCTTAAATTTAACTACTCTTGAAGTGCCATTGCTGCCATTTTCATGGTGCTTTCAAATGATTCTGCACCGGCGATAAATAAGCCATTATGACAAAACATTGCGTCATCAATCCCCGTCACATCTTGCAGTGCCTTATCTGATAGGCCAGCCCATTCTTTGGGTAGTGGTCTTCTATCTTCGAATGAACCTGGTTCAACAGGAACTGTTTGAATTCTCCATTGGCCAGTCTGCGAAGGGTAAATCATATATAAAGCCTTGTCAGATAGGGCGTGTACCGTTCTTTTCCACGGTGTATATTTTTCTAATACGATCACTCTTGGATCTTGTGCATTTTCAATCGCTGTAGCTACAATTGTTTTTGCACTAATGCCCCCATTAGCAGCAGCAATGAAACGTGTTAATACGCGGGATGCAAAATCAACCGCTTCATCAAAGCAGGTATCAAAATGACTATCTTCTTGCCAAGTTGGGTTGAACATTGAAATCGTTTGGCTAAGACTAATGCCTTCAGGCACACCTTTGACATGACCACAATCAATGGCATCAATGGTTGATACTAGACCTGCATCAAGTGCATTGGCTACGTCTTGATTACCATTGCATATTTCTACACCATACTTCTGCCAAATTAAACCTAGTGAGGAGTAGGGAATACCATTGTCGCGCTCTCCAGCACCACCGCGTTGATGATGATCAAAGCGACCGTTTTCTGGGTCGTATTCACCGCCGACATCAATCACAATATCGGCTTTAGCGATAATCTCTAAATCACGCGTGCGAATGAGTGTAAAGGAAGAAAAAATGCTCTTAAGGGCAGCAACACTGAAAACGTCATCAGCATGAAAATTACCGTTGTGAGTTACTATAGTTTTATCATTCATTATATTTGTGTCATTTTAGTGTGTCATTTTGAAAAGAATGGGAAGGTGTCGTCAAATAAACGTTAAATAAAGAAAATATTTAATCAATAAAAATTCCGACGCGGATTCTATACGAAAACGACTAATAAAATTGGATTAAGTTTGTGTACTAATGAATATTGGCCGTAATGATATTCTTTATGTACGAGATGACTGCGATAACTCACGATTGACCAAAATTTCTCAACCCAATGTGAGCGTTTATAAATCGAATTAAAGTTCATCAACTACCGTGTTTTATGCACACTTATTGCAGTAGAAAATATTTGCGAACTATAGGTAAAATAATGAAAGTCTTTAAATATTGTTTAACAATAATTGCATTTTTAAGTTTAGTTTCATGTACAAGCTTGGGCGTTAATTTACCCAGCTACGACAAGTTATTAAAAGCACAAACTGAACAAGACGGCAGAGCCTGTGTGCGTCAGCGTAATATTCGAGGCTATGGCATGCTCGACGATAATGTCATTAGCATTAATGTTGGCGGGAAACATTCTTATTACTTAGTCACCACTTTGTATCAATGTAATTCATTACAAACAAGTTTTTCTGCAGGCTTTAAGGGCGACTTCTTAGAGTTATGTGGTGGTGGTCGAGACAAAATATTGACCTCAGAAGAGTCTTGCCCTATAAAAAGTATTTTTGAATTTGAGTCACGAGAAGAGGCTTTTGCTACCTTTGAAAACGTAGACGAAATTCGTCGAGATTTAAGAAAAAAGGCGCAAGAAGAAGCGAATGAGCAAGCGGTTTCAAAAAATGATAAAAATGATAAAAATGATAAAAATGCTGAATAGGGGACTTTCACTTCTCAATGTAAGAGACTTTTCTTTTCCTGCCTCCACATTCTCAAAAATTAAATATGTAGGAACCCATAACGCTTATTTCCAATTTGGTAGAGAGGTTGCTTTATTAAGTTCGAAAATTGTTATGACACTAAACCAATTGTTTTTTTGCATCTGTGGGTCAGAGCTTGACCCTGCAGGTAATCATCATTCTAAATGCCCTCATCAATCTTACTTTCGTTTGTTTTTAGGCACATAATTTAGAATAGACTCGGGCACTGTTTTCTTTACCTCAAAGCCTTCAAACGCTTTTCTGGTAATGACATGGCCAAGACGGCTTTCGATGGCGCACAGGTTTCTAAAGTTATCTTTAGCCACAAATGAAATGGCCTCACCTGTCGCACCAGCCCGGCCTGTTCGGCCAATTCGATGAATATAATCTTCAACTTGATCAGGTACATCATAATTGACAACACGGGATAAATTTTGAATATCAAGACCACGGGCAGCTACCCCTGTTGCGACTAAAAATTTTATTTGACCCGACTTAAAATCGGATAAAATTCTTTCGCGTACTGCTTGAGTTCGGTCACCGTGAATGCTTTCTACTGGGATTCCACGTTTTTCTAATTGGCTGACTAACTTAGCTGCACCTTGCTTGGTTTCGATAAAAATTAGCGCTTGATCCCATTCTTGTTCTTTAATTAGATGACTTAATAATGCCGATTTATTGCCTTTATCAACCGTGACTAACCATTGATCAATTTTAGGTGCGGATGCTTTGTTTTGCTTAATTGATATTTCAACTGGTCTGTAGATAGAACGTTTCGCTAGGGCCCGCACTTCATTTGAAATAGTCGCAGAAAATAGCAAATTTTGACGCTGTTCGGGTAATCGTTCAATAATTTTATTAATATCACCAATAAAGCCCATATCCAGCATCCTATCGGCTTCATCTAATACTAACACTTCAAGTTCATCGAAGTGCAAAGCACGTTGCTGTGCTAGATCTAAAAGTCGACCTGGTGTCGCAACCAGTATATCGATGCCCCAAACTAAACGTTGCGTTTGTTCAGATGAGTCCACTCCTCCATACATGGCCATTGAACTCAACTCTACATATTGACTGTAGGCTGCAATACTCTTTTCAACCTGTACCGCTAATTCTCTGGTCGGCTCCAAGATAAGCGCACGAATTCTTTTGCCACGCAGCTTGTGGCCATTGTTAAGACATTGCAAAATAGGTAATACAAAGCTGGCCGTTTTACCAGTGCCGGTTTGCGCAGCAGCAATGAGGTTTTTGCCCGATAAAATAACCGGAATAGCTTGTTCTTGAATCGGTGTCGGTTGCGTATAACCTAAATCTGTTAATGCTTTTAGAATGGGTTCTGATAGCTGTAATGTTGAAAATGACATACTTTGCCTTATAAAAATAATGTATTTCTAAAGTTTTTTAGCTAGAAAAATAGTGTGCTTACTGCCTTTCCCAGGACGAGCCTGAACATCACGTGTATCCACTCTAAACCCTATTTTCTTTAAGCGTAGGCTAAATAAGTAGTCGGGACCTGCAGACCATATGGCCAGCATGCCATTGGGATTAAGTGTGTCGTATATGTCTTTTAGTCCGTCTTCAGAATAAATCCAATCATTATCTGAGTGAGTAAGGCCTTTGGGGCCGTTATCAACATCGAGTAAAATGGCATCGAATGTAGGTTGTCTGGAGGTTAATAACTCTTTGACATCACCAATGTGCACTTTAGTTCTAGGATCTTGCAGTGGCTTGCCAGCGCAATGGCCTAAAGAGCCTTCATTCCATTTCACTACCTCAGGTATCAATTCAGCAACGGTCACCACAGAGTCAGCATTCACTGCTTTTAGTGCTGCAGCTAAGGTATACCCCATGCCTAAACCACCGACTAAAATGTGCGCATCGTGATGGGGTTTAATATGAGAACAACCTAATTGCGAAAGTACTTTTTCTGAATTAAAGACGCGGCTATTCATCAGTTCGCCACGTTTGCCTGATAACTTTATAGAGAATTCATCGCCGCGTTGGGAAAGTTTTAACTCACCGCCGTCGTTGGGGATTTGTACGGTGTCTAAATGGGTCCATGGGATCATAAATTGAGCTTAATTAATCTGGGTGCTTAAGGTGTTTAACGGGTGTGTACATTATCACAATACTTGCTGCAAACCCCACGTCCTACGTTATTTAATAAGTGCAAATTAATATAAATTAGTTGTCGTCTATTATGGTTGAAGTTTTAATATGGGTTAATTGTAAACACTTTTAAGCATCGTTTTTTGAAAGAGATAAATAACCTGTTGTTGAATGAGCTTGGCGTAACGTCAACCTCGTTACATGTAACCAATAATATTATTTTTGATTTGGAAAGGCTGTTGTTATACGTTTTTAGAATTGCCGCATATTGTGGCATCTTCTTATGGAATGCTGGCTTCTGAGATGGACTGCTATTGATCACACTTAAAAATTGCAGCCATTAACATTAAAAGGGAAATGTGAATGGCACAAAAAGTGATTTTATTTTGTTCTGACCCCAAATTTACAAATTTATTTATGCTTTGCTGGCGTGTCTGACCAGAAGCTGGACGAAGGCAGCAAAAGTTCTGGGGAAGACGCGAGCTTGCCAATATGAAAGCTTGGCCATTACACCTGGCACAATAATAAACTGGTTTTTGGCAATACCTTTAAGCGTAGCTTTGGTTACTGTTTCAGGTTGCAAAGTACCACCTATATCTTTGATAAACCTTGTTTGCGGTAATATATGTTCAGATTCTTTGGTGACCATTGGTGTGTCGACTTCTGGGGGGCAAACCACACAAATGCCGATGTTATACTCTGCTAATTCTTGACGCATACAACCAGCCATGCCAACGACCGCAAATTTTGATGCACTGTAAGCACTGTATCCATAAGTGGAAATAATGCCACCCAGTGAGCTGATAAAACAAATTTGACCGGACTTTCGACTCATCATGTCAGGTAAAAAAGCGCGAGCCACAGCACGGCTTCCCATTACATTTGTTTGCATAATGGCATCAAAATTTGCATCGCTTTGTTCAATAAAGCGTTCACTTGCGACAATACCCGCACTCAATATCAGTAAATCTGGAGCACCCATCTGGTTTTTAATTGCGGTTACCGCTTTGGCCAATTGTGCTTTGTCAGTCACATCAACCGCAAATGATAATACTTGTTGTTTGTCAGATTTCAGCAAGGTTTTGCACTCACTTACTGCCTCATCCAATCGAGTTTGATTTCTAGCCAATAAAATAATATTGGCACCTTGTTTTGTATAAGCCCGAGCAATGTCTAGACCTATACCGCTTGATCCACCTGTTACCACTATGGTTTTCATATATCCAATCCTGTTACTGTTAAACCATGATGTCAAATTCAATAGAAAATCCGACATATTATGCTGCAACGCTACCATAATCCCCATTGTGATGAATAAAAAATCGAGAGGTAATAAAGGCTAATCTATCCCAAATATCAGCTTAGTCTGCTCCAATAATAATTTTGGATAGAGTCATTTTGTTTAATTTAGAGTTGATGCAATTTCTGCAGGGTTAAAACATGCAGTACATAATATTGCAGCCGGCATGACTTGATTCTTAAGAATGCCGGCACCTAGCGTGTCAAATGTTCGCTATTGATTTAAAGTTTAAAGTATTTATTGGCATCAAAATAAGTGAGTCGCTTCTCAACACTATTACCATTAAATAAATCATTAAATAGCGCCCGTAATGAGGCATTTTTAGCTACAGCGCTGCCTTTGTAATAGCTATGTTCATTATTCACATCGTCTGCTTCGGTAACATCTATGTAAACTGCGTGTTCACTGTTTAGACTTTTTAAATAATGACCAAGACGAGCTTTTTGTTCTTTGCCAGGTTTAATGCGCGATGCTTTTAAAGCTGAGTCGTTTTCGTTAATAACCACATGAATACGATTTCGAACATCTATGGTGTCTAACCAATTGGCGTGGTTTTTATTATTGGTGTCGGCAGCAACCAAATTAACATTATCAAACACCAATTCTGATGTTGCATTGTCGCTCGTCATTAGCGAATGCTTAAGCAGGTAGTTGCCCATGCTGTGACACAGTAAATTAATTTTTATCTTGCAGGTTTTGTCTACTAATTCGCTATAAAGCGATGCCGCGGCCATCGGGTTGTTTTTACCTTCATATTTTTTTTCTACTTTAGTTTTGACTTCATTTAAGTTTGCATTAGACAGCAATGCATGGAAAAACTTTATTTTTGCAACAAATCGATTGAAAGCACCTGATGAAGCTCTAGCGTCCGCTTTGTCACTAAGGTAAGACGCAGTGCCAGATATTGCTCCTCCGCCATTTGCAGGCCATGTGAATGGAATGACAATCAGGTTGTATAATTCTTCTAATTCAGATGCAGCCTTCAATACATCATCAACGTCGTTGTTATATCCATGCACAAAAAACAAAATGGCTTTGTTTTCTTTTTTTGCTTGTTCGAATATTTTGCAGGCTACCTCCAATGAGCCATGCCATGGGAGACTAGTATCTATGTTGAGATTGTTGTCTTTAGATAGTTTTTCAATTTGTGAATCGGTCAACTCGTTTTTTACGGGAGTAACCTTCCATTTGTTATCTTCTTTATTAACTTCAACAATTCTAAGTTCGTTAGGGCCTTGTGGGCTTGGGGTATCACCAAACACTTTAATAGTACTGCCTTTTGAAATAACTCTATTGGTCACTAAATACATATACAACTCCTTCTGCTTATAAAGCACACAATTTTGTGTGATTTATAAGCATACTCAATTTTTGTGAGTAGGCCAATAATATTTATCTGGGGTTCATCCCGCCGCCTGGCACTCTTCGGTTATGTCTATTGGATGATAGATTTGTCGAATCTTTACATGTCTTTATGCTACAAAAATTTGCCAAAACTAAAGTGACTATGTTGTGGGCAGCTATCATTAAACTTCAGTGTCATCGTAGATAAATATCACCATCCAATGTCATTTTATATTCTTGGCTAATTTGAAACGCCACTAGTCTTAGCATTGCCAGTTGACTAGTAATCTAAATTCATTAAAAATCCAGCTTTATAATTTTTATATGTGTATTCATGGAATTTTCAGCTGCATTGCGCTCACGCAGAAGTATTCGATCTTTTTCGGGGAGGCCGGTTAAACGGGAAACGATTAATGACATCTTGTTAGATGCAATTGAATCACCTTCCAGCTCTAATACACAACCTTACAAAGTGGCCATTGCTGATGGCGACACATGCAAACAGCTTGGACAGGATTTGTTAGCTAGATATTACAAGATAAACAAAATACAACGTCAGCCATTGCCGCTTAAGTTATTTAGCGCAGCAATAAGTCAGGCTATGCCTGATGGTGATTACAAACCTATTTTGGGTAAGTATCCGGGTGTTTTCCAATCCCGTAGAATGGCTACAGGCAAAGGCTTATATGAAACTCTTGGAATTGCTCGTGGTGATAAGCAGGCACGGGATGATGCGATGGCCCGAAATTTCACGTTTTTTGATGCCCCTGTCGCTATCTTTATTTTTATTCATCCGAGTATGAAGTTCACTGCATTGGTTGATTCAGGGATCATGATGCAATCTCTTATGTTATCAGCTACAGACCGAGGGTTAGGCACTTGTCCACAAGGATCATTAGGTATGTGGCGCTCTCCTTTAGAAAAGCATTTTGATATTCCCAAAGGATACAAATTAGTTTGTGGTCTGGCCCTGGGTTATCCAAAAGAGGATCAAAAAGTGAATCAATACCGGCCTGAAAAACTTAGTCTTGATGAGTTAATAATTCCGATAAAAAAGTAAATACATTGTTAAAGATAAAACGTTATGAAGTGTAAGCGGTGTTTTATATGTGAGCGTTTAAAAGCAGTTAAGCTAACATTAGGACGTTTTTAACGACATGAGTCTAGGATTAATAAAGGCTATGAATCCTTTATTAATCCTGCCAATTCAAGTAAATGAAGAATATATTATTGGTTTTAGCGGGGGGGATTTATGAAAATAAAATACGGTGTAGTTGTTTTTAAATTATCATCAGGCAACAAAATCTATTGAATCGACACTTTTCCTGAATCGTTCATTGAAGTGCAATTAATAAATTCACTAAAGAACTTTTTATTATCTAAATTTAATAATAAATTATCCAATTGTGTTTTTAGCATTAATCCTTCTGTTGAATTTAACACCGCTAAGCTAGCCGGTACTATGCCCATTTTTTTATAATAAATATTCTCTATATTTAATTCTTTAATAGTATTCATTGTTGAGACTCTCTCGAATAAAATCACACTTAAGCGTCCCAGAGCTAACATTTTAACTAACTGCTTTAAGCTACTTACTTCAACAAATTTTATGACTGGAACATTAATTATCTCTGAGAAAAATTTTGCATTACCGATAAGAGTGCCAATACTGCCATTAGGTAGTTGTTTAATATTAAAATAATCTTTATTCAAAGAGAAAAAATCAACATGGGTATCAATATGCCAATTGAGTTCGACCCCGTATTCATAAAATCCCTTCGTTTCTAATTCGTAAGGGGTCAAACCAATCAGTTTTAGTCGTTTACTTTCTAAATCTTTTTTAGCCCTACCATACGTCATGATGTGAAAATTGAAGTGCAAGTTTTTACCTGCCGATAAGGTATTAAGCATGTCGACCAATAGACCGCTGCCATCTTCATTAATTAATGGCGGAAATGGCTCAAAACCAACATCTATTTCTTCCGAATAACTCACTTGACTAAAAGTGATGAAGAAATAAACGATAGCCACTGAAAATGAGTGAACTGATTTGTGCACAGAGCCTTCCAAAATGTTTTTGTTGTTTCAACAGTATGCTCCGAGGCTACGGCAAACAAGTTTTTTGTCGTTTTACTTTATTTAAAAAGTATATTTTGAAATAAATAAGTCCGCGATAATCTAAACATACTTTATCTAATTATCGTCTACATATCGCTCTTAAACACCACCTACAAACTAGGGTTAAATCATCTTAATTAGTAGATAATGAACGAAAAACAGCCTTCTAAAGTTGCCTTGACTGATCAGCCATTTTATCTGAGCTTTCTGTCCACACTTAAGATATATCAACATACTAGCAAGCACAGTGGCTATGAGGAGAGAACCAACGTAGAAATGACTGAGTTATTAAAAACAACAATTGCTTTGGATAAACTACACTTTATGCACTTATCTTGCGGCTACAGTTAAAAGTACGTTAATGAAATAGGACCGAGCTGCGTTTATTATAAAAAGGAAAGCACATGTTAAGACGACAATTTTTAAATGCATTAGGAATAACGCTTGGGACTGGTTTACTCACCCGTTCAAGAATATCAGGGGCTACCTCAGGATTTGATATTGCCCATAACCCCATTAAACCAGGTGACTGGACTGCTTTGCGAGATCTGTTTCCACTTACTCGTAAATACATTCAGCTATCAACTTTTCTGCTGGCATCACACCCTAAGCCTGTCGCAGATGCCATCGAAAAGCACCGACGTGGGTTTGATGAAAACCCCTCTGATTATTGGCATCATCATTTTCAAACTATCGATGCTCAAATTAGTCAATCTGCAGCACAATACATGGGTGGAAAAGCTGAAAGTATAGCCCTGACAGATAGTACAACCATGGGGTTGGGAATGATTTATAGCGGGCTTAAACTTGAGGACGGTGATGAGATATTGCAAACTGTTCATGATCACTACTCCACCGATATGTCGCTGGCTCACAGGGCAAATAGGACAGGTGCCAAAGTAAGGCGAATTGCGCTTTATGAAAACCCTGCTCAGGTCAGTGAGGCTGATGTCCAAAAGCGGTTACGTGCTGCGATTACTCCAGATACACGCGTCGTGGCCGCTACATGGGTGCATTCCTCTACCGGCGTAAAGCTGCCCGTAAGAGCAATGGCTGACACGATCACTAAACTCAATAAACAGCGAAAAGCCAAACAGCAGATATTATTTTGCGTTGATGGCGTGCACGGTTTTGGGATTGAGAACCAGGACGTGAGTCAATTAGGTTGCGACTTCTTTGTCGCTGGCACTCACAAATGGATCTTTGGCCCAAGAGGCACTGGTGTCGTTTGGGGTAATGATCGTGCTTGGGCACAAAGTGAGCCAGTGATCCCCAGTTTTAGTGCATCTTACGATGTGTGGCTGGGCGGTATGACTCAGGACCAAGTGCCTTTAGGTGAACACATGAGTCCAGGAGGATTTCACTCATTTGAGCATCGCTGGGCATTGCCTGAAGCGTTCAAGTTGCACTTACAACTAGGCAAAGCGAATGTTCAACAGCGAATACATCAATTGAATGAGCAGACTAAACAAGGTCTAGCTAAGATGCCTCATGTTACTCTTTACACTCCGCCAGGCAGTGCTCTTTCTTCGGGATTGACTTGTTTTGACGTGAAAGGAATGAAGGCCGCTACTGTAGTTGAAAAGATGCACCAAAAAGGCATTATTATGAGTAATACACCTTATCGAGTCAGTTATGCCAGATTTGCACCTTCATTGCTTAATACTGAACAAGAGATTGAAATGGCATTGGCACAAATAAAGGCTATGGCATAGAAATAGCAATAGAATCAACAATAACGGGAATTTCAACGAGGGTTATTGTTGACGACATTCAGATTTGAAGGGGTTATATATTTTAGATATAAAGCCGCAAAAGGTCAGTTTTTAAAGAGATAATGACAATTAATTCTATTGGTTTCACCGCAGTTCTGAGTCTTCCGATTTGGAGCATCTTTTGATAAGTTGCTAACTTCGCTTAATAAAATCGCAGTCTTTTCTTTTTGTTCTTAAAAATGAGGAGTCAAGTAAGTGTGCGGTCCTAGTTATCGAATGCTAAGTTCACCGCGTGTTCTGGTGAGGCGCAACATAATTAACTCTTTACAGCACATATAACGATGTAAACACAACTGATAGAATACGCTGCTGTGCATCGAAGTAATAAGTGCGATGTTAACTAACCTTAATAAAAATAAACGTCTCAATATATTCAAATGTCACAAGGATGACCTTATATGTTTGCAGGATTAGATTTCGGCACATCCAATTGCTCTATTGGCATCATAAATAATAATGAACCGGTACTTGTTCCATTAGAAGACGGTGAAACTAGACTCTCTTCTTGTATCTTTTTAGAGCACGGAGTTATCAAACCTGAAGTTGTTTCAGAGCATGAATTATCGAAGCGAGTTCGTGCAGAAAAAAAAGCTCAATCACAAAGGATTAACAACGGCGATAAGTCCAGAGATCAAAGAGTGTTAAGTGATGATGAGCTGGTTAATATTGTCCGTAAGCAATTACGCAAAGAAAATCGCGAGAATGCCAAAACTAATCAAAAATCACAAAGTGTTATGGAAGCACTGCAATCAAACTCAGAAGTGATTTTTGGTAAAGAAGCAGAATTAGCGCATATTTCCGATCCTGAAAACGGTTTTTACATTAAGTCACCAAAATCGTTTTTGGGTGCCAATATTTCCAATGTGCAACAAGCCGTTTTTTCAACGGTGGTTGAGAAAATGCTGGCCTTTATCAAGCAGGAAACCGAGTACCTAAAAGGTATTGAGTTGAAGCAGGTCGTGATAGGCAGACCTGTAAACTTTCATGGTCTGCAAGGTGATGACGGTAATGTTCAGGCACTGCAAATAATGGATAAAGCCGCTAAAAAGGTAGGTTTTAAAGAGGTTGAATTTTTGATGGAGCCTGTTGCCGCAGCCTACGATTATGAACGCCAACTAAGAGACGATAGGGTGGTGCTTATTCTTGACTTGGGAGGCGGGACCACAGATTGTTCGATGATCAAACTGGGGCCCAGTCATGTCAATTTAGAAAGTAGAGAAAATTGTATTTTAAGTTATTCAGGAAAGCGGTTAGGGGGAATTGACCTTGATAATAAATTGGCCCTGATGACTATTATGCCGCATTTTGGTAAACACGCGTTGTTAAACAACGGTCTTCCTGTTCCCATCACTTTATTCAGCCAAGCAGTCAATATTAACGATGTCATGGCACAGCAGGAATTCAGTTCCCATAGAACCGGCAATGAATTGGCAAGATTCTGCATGATGACTAAAGATAAAAGACTCGAAAGGTTAAAAGAGTTACGAGAGCGTAAACTTGGACTCAGACTTAACCAAAGCGCTGAAATGGCAAAAATACATCTCTCTGCCAATGACAACATAGATTTACCGTTGCATTTCATTGAAGATAGTTTATTTGTACCCATCAGCCGAGATGAATTGAGTGCTGCGATTAGCGATGAGTTAAGGCAGTTTGAATTATTAATTAATGAGTCTTTGCGTCAGGCCGGAACTCGTCCAGATACCATATTTGTTACAGGTGGCACTGCAATTTCACCTGTCATTCAAACATGGATTAACTCAATTTTTCCAGATGTTGAGGTGGTGATTGGTAATCATTTTGGGAGTGTAACATCAGGTTTGGTAACCCATGCACAACGCTTATTTAGAGGTTAAATAATACGTTGATAGCCATCTGAATTTAGGTATAGGCTGACTGAACTTAACATTCATATTAAAGATTCAGTGCCTATATCTAATATTATTATTAATCTAAAATAAGCTTATAAAGCCGACTTAATCTGATAACCAATCCTTGGAAAGTGAACGTAAACCTCCCCAGCGCGTTCATCTTTTCTCTTAATGGCCACTTCGTCTAGAAAAGATAATACTAGCTCTCCCATTACAGGATCAAATCCGTAATCACTTGGCTGTACGCTGACTTGAGAGCCATGTTTTAATCCATCATATTCGAGGAAATTAAGCTCACTATTGCTAATCGGTTTTCCTAGTTTTGCCTCATCAATAGCGTCTTGACCGCTGATGTTCGAAACCGTGCCGTGTCCGATGTTTATCATAGTCGCCAGCCACTTCTGTAAAGTCGGATAGGGCTGTAAATAAGCACGAACCGCGGCGTTATTATTGATAAACCACAAGCAATGATACACCGAAAAGTCTGCAATGCTTGGCTGTTTACCAAGAAGGTAAGGACCACGATCCAGTAACTGTTGCTCAAACTGCTGCAAATAAATAGGCAGTTGAGAGAGTACTGTTTCCAGAGATATTTTTGGTGCAGTTGCTCCACGTCGCAAATCTGCACGGTCTTTTACCAAAGCCTCTAACATCGCTGGTGGAACTTTCTTAGCTAACTCAGTAATACCCAGCGGTGAAAATACCAAAGCCACAGCGATACCAAATAAGTGTTGATCTGCCCATTGCGCCAATATATTTGCAGTTGCAGCTTGGTCCTGTGGGAACAGAGTCTGCTCATTAGCATGTTCATCAATTATGCGGGCAATCAGTCGTGTATCACAATACACATGACGTCCTTGTTGCAAAACGGGGGTTTTACGATAACCACCGGTCAGCGCAGTTAAGTCCGGCTTTGGCATAATGATAGGGATCGTTACTTCCCTGTAAGATAATCCCTTAAAGCCTAAGATTGTGCGTACCTTTTCAGCAAAAGGTGAGGCCTGGTAATGGTGTAATATAAAATTGCTCATGATATCTACCTTGAAATAACAAATATTAATGGGACTTTACTGCAATCGTAAAGCAGCGGTAATGAACAAAACCTCAGCTTAAGTTACCCATGATGGATTAGTTTTATTGCTTGTAACGAACCAAGATTTGACATTCTACATGCATTGTTAGCCAGCAGTATTCAATCATAAACGTTAGTCACGCTCTTCTTGGTCATAGTGTTTTTCAAGGGTTCCTGCTTTTTGGGCAGCAGGACGGCTTAAAATGCGCTGTAAATAGGACTCAATGTGAGGGAAATTGCTCAGACCATAAGCTTCGCTGATTTTCTCAAATACAAACGAATTAAGCACGTCAGCTCCGGTAAACTGCTCAGCTATCAAATAGTCTTTGGTCGCCAACTCGTTATTTACGAAAGTCAGTACTTCTGCCATTTGTTCACGAGCGAACCCACCTAGAAAGCAACGTTGGTTATCGTCAACGCTTAGCAGGTATCGGGTGATGAGAGGATAGGCGGCAGTACCTTCAGCAAAATGTAGCCATTGAACATAACGGGCGTGCTCTGGTGTGAGAACCCTAGGTGCCAAAGTTTCTGCACCGTAGCGACTGACTAAATAGTCAACAATGGCTCCTGACTCTGAAAGTACAAGTTCGCCATCTTGGATAACAGGTGACTTGCCAAGAGGATTTATGGCCTTAAGTGAATCGGGAGCTCGGCGGGTGCTGTTGTCGCGCTGGTATGGGATCACTTGATACTCAACACTGAGTTCTTCAAGTAACCATATGATGCGCTTTGAGCGAGACTTATTTAGGTGGTGCAACTTAATCATATTTAAGGTTCCGTTAGACAGCTAAAGGTGGTGGGTCATGAACAGTATTCATCTCATGCCACGATTATATACTTTTGAATATTAATTTTGATTAGTATGAATAATATTAACCCCTTCTAAATAAAGGGTCTTATACTAACGACCAAAGGTTGTGTACGATCGGGTATAAATATGTTTTGGAGTTTAAAAGCGGAAATGAGCGCAACAGCGAGTGTTCATAGTCATGATATAGCTGAGCTGATCTTATGTTATGGAGAAGGAGGTTACCTTCGGGGCAAGGAGCATAATGTTTATTTTAAGGCGGGAAGAACATTATTAATTCCACCTGGTTATCAACATCAGGTTGTGGTGACAGATATGATGCAGGCGGTGCTGAAGATATTTTGTATGTCAGCTACAGATATGATCCATTTTTTGTCTCCTGTTCAAATGACGACTATCCAAAGGTTATTCTCGATGGGAATAACCGTGGCTGACGCTAAAGAGCCTTGTTCCAGTTTGCTGGACCTTGGTGATCAAGTCAGTGAGGTAATTCATCAGCCAGCCTCAAATACGCAGCAGCTTAATTGGAGTTTGGTCAGTCTGATTTTAGCATTACATACCAACAGGTCACGACCGGAAGCCGGTCAACGGCAGTTATACAAACGAGAAAATAAATATCAACAGAAGATGCAACACGTGGCGTCGTGGATAGAAAACCACCTGCAAGAAAACCTTGGGCTGGACCAAGCGGCCGCTGAGTTTGGTTTGTCCCGGAGTTTATTTTCTCGTGAATTTCAACGACACACAGGTATGAGCTTTGTTGAGCATTGTAACACCCGCCGTGTTGAAAAAGCCGCGCTGGTATTGTCGACCACAGATTTGAACATTACCGAGGTGGCATTTGGAAGTGGGTTTTCCAATCTTAGCCATTTTCACCGTCAGTTCAAAGCAAACTATGGCTTAACACCAGGGGCGTTTCGGCGCAAGATGATCGAGGAGGGTGGCCGATAAACAGTTTATGTACTTTTATAAATAAAGTCATCGAGATTGCTCTTCTTAATGATCAGGATATTGATAAAAAATTCAAAACCATCAACCTTACTGACTGTTGATGATAGAGTTATAAACCAACAGGAAGGGTTTAAAATATTAAGTCTGTTAGTTATTAGGTAAGCTATAGACTTCAATATTGCATAACTAAAATCGTTTTTTAGTGGGTTCACCCACCTAATTTCAGAAAACGCATTTTACGGTAATGTCTGAGAATAAAGGAAGTAGGGTAATGAAAGAAGATCATCAGCATTTAGAGATTGATCATAAATATCTGAAAATTGTGAGTCAATATACAATGGACATCCTGCTCGCAAATTCGGAACAGGAACTCATAGAAATTTTATCAGACACTTTGCTGAATAAACTTAATATTGACGATATTGAATTGTATTTATTTAATCCTAAAAACAAAACCCTTGCTATAACTGCAGCCTTTACTGAAAAACAGTCGATTCTCTTAGACTTGTTTGTTATCCCCGAAATCAATTTGGGCGAGGGGCTTATTGGTAAAGTAGCGAAATCTTTAGTCGCACAGAGTATTGAAGATCTGCGTTTGAATTCTGACGTTGAGCAAAATAAATCTCACAATTTGTCAGCGTTTATAGTGCCTATTGTGACGGATGGTAAATTGATAGGGGTTATCTATTGTGCAAGCAAAATGTTCGCAGCGTTTACTTTACAACTCCAAAAGTCTTTAAATACAATTTCGTCTATTACTGCTATTAAAATGGAAAAAAATCGCGCAATAACACAACTTCAGCAGACTATCGAAAAACTTGAATACAGTGGAAAAATTCAGGACACTTTGTTCGAGATTGCAGAGCTGATTTTTGAAACATCGAATATGCAAGAATTTTATCAACGTCTGCATAAATGCATCGCTAAACTAATGTTTGCTTCAAATTTTTTCGTGGGTTTGGTCACAGATGATGACCAAACGATTACTTTGCCATATGCAGTGGATGAAGTGGATGAAGTACCTCCAAATGAAGTGATCCCGCTGGATAATGAAAAGCCCAGTATTACTGGTTACGTCCTTAATACCAATAAGCCATTATTAGCAAGCAAACAAAAAATACAATCCATGATTAATGCTAACCAGCTTTATGTTAAAGGGTCTTTACCCAATGCTTGGTTAGGCGTTCCATTTGGTAAGCCTCCACTGCGCGGTGTGGTCGTCGTGCAAAGTTATACTGAAAACATTGGCTTTACACATAAAGATGAACAATTATTATGTTTTGTTGCTCGGCATATTCGCAACGCCATTGAGCGGATGCAGGCGCGAGCAGATTTGCAATTTTTGGCATTGCACGACCCACTTACTAAACTCTCAAATCGCTTGTTATTTAACGATAGAGTCAATCATGCACTGAACAAATGTAGACGTCATAAGAATAAAAAAATAGCATTGCTGTTTTTGGACTTAGACAAATTTAAACAAATTAACGATACCTACGGTCACCATATCGGCGACCTTCTTTTAATCGAAGTGGCAAAGCTTATACAAACGTGTATTCGAGAAACTGACACCCTAAGCCGATTAGGCGGCGATGAATTTGGCATCCTATTAGAAGATATTGTTTCTGCTGATTTAGCACAAGGAGTGGCAAATAAAATAGTTAAGGCTTTACAAATACCATTTATGTTAGACAAAATCCAAATCAACACCTCCACAAGCATTGGTATCGCATTTAATGACCAACCTGACAATACTATCGACTCTCTGATAATTTGTGCCGATGAGGCCATGTATCAAGCAAAACAGCGTGGACGTAACCGATCTATTTTACATCAAGGTGAAGAGCAGTCCGGCATGATTGCTACAAAAATTATTGAACAGGATGCTTTAAAAGGATTAATAGAGAATCAGTTCTTTTTTATTTTCCAACCTATTGTTGATTTGAAAACTGGCTACATGGTAGCAGCAGAAGCCTTAGTTAGATGGAATAATTCCAAAATGGGGATCTTACCTTCCGAGGCGTTTCTTAATGAAATGGAAGAAAACGGTAGTATTGTCCAATTGGATGTATACAACGTTAATCGAGCAGTCGAACATCTGAAAAATTGGAAAAATTACCTTCCCACAAATTTCCGCTTAGCCGTGAATATTTCTGCACTAGGCTTTGCTTCTAGCGCATTGTTAGAAGCTATTTATTCGCTGTTCGAAAAACATCCACAGCTGTTCCAATACCTCACACTAGAAACAACCGAAAAAAGTATTGTCAAAGGTGTGGAGTTGACTCGGGCGCAAATGAACATATTCTCTAAAATGGGAATTCACTTAGCGCTTGATGATTACGGCACAGGTTACTCATCACTGAGTTATTTAGGGCAATTTAAATTTAACCACATTAAAATAGATCGCAGTTTTGTTAGTGGTCACGATATAAGCTCAGAGCAAAGCATTATATTAGAGACTATTAATAGTTTGGCTAGATCATTAGCAATCCAAACCGTAGCAGAAGGAATTGAAACACAGCAACAACTGGAGCTTATGCAAGACATGCAATGTACAATGGGGCAGGGGGTTTATATTAGTCAATCATTGTCTGAAGACAAACTGCTTGAATTAATGAAAAACAAAATTAAGCTTATTGTTACCTAAAATATGACAAAGTGTTATTGAGGATTAAATTTGTTTGAAGGAAAGTGTACGTATCAGAAACCATAACAGTTAAAGGTACTACTGTTGAGCTCTACTTCCCTGTCATTATTGCAAATTAACCTAATATCATTCATCGATATTTGAAAGTTTTTCGCGCCTAAATGGGGATGTTTCAAATCATTTTATTTCCTTTAATGAAATCCAGATTATCTAGTAGCGACGCATCACCGGCTTTTAGATTGGATAGCGTCTTGTCTCTTAGAAATACAATCATGTCTCTATTGTATTTTTGATTTTTTGTTTAATTTAGTTGTCTATATTATGACCCTGGGACTCGGTATTTGACTGATTACAGGTAAATGAAGTAGGAAACGTCAGGTTACTGGAATGTTTACGCACTGAAGCATTTAGTTCTCCGCTTTCAGAAAACACTTTAATTTGTTGGTTAATTAAAGTTCTTATTGACCGCATTCCCATTCTCATTGCAAACAACATGTCGACAGTGTCGTTAGGTACTGGCGACTGATATATGGTGTTTTGGCAATAATCCTGTTCTGCAAAAATTGCTGCGGCATTGTGATCGTTCATTACTGCATAATCACAGCGGCCTTTTTGTAACATCCTTGTCATAGTAACCTGACTGCTAGAATCAATCCTCACCAGTTGATTATTTTCAAAGTAGGGGTGTAATCCAGGATAAATAAATCCCTGACGGGAACATACCCGCATTTTTTTAATCGTTTGCAACGTAAAATCAGGATTAAAAGGGGACAAACTGTAAAGATAGCTTCGATGTGCTGAAATTTTATCGCTGAAAATCAACTGTTCAGGAGTATCTAACCAATACTGGCTAGTCAGCATCATATCGGCTTTACCATCGATAATAAATTTCTCACTTCTGCTACGATTTGAGTCTACAAACTTAGCCATGAGTATTTCATCTTTTTCTAACTCAGAAAAAAAGTCCACTACCACTCCTTGGTAAGATTGAGAGTCCAGATCATAATAAAGATAAGGCGGTGAGCCTGGGGCATTGACAACAATTGTCAGCGTAACGATTTCTGCTTTCTGTGAACTTATTGCTGAAATGCAAAATAAAGCAAGTAACAGAAATATTGTAATTCTCAATATCAACCTCTACAAATCACATTCTATCCTATCCATCAAGTATACTCGCTACTTAATGTCTTTGATAACTTATTCACGGGGATACTTCGATAAAAGATGGGGCACCCTAGGACAATAATTTTTCACACTAAACTAAAATACTCTCCCTCCGACACTGGCGAAAATTAAGTCTCAGATTATGTGTTTTTGTCCCTGCTAGCTAGAGTGAGAAGACTTCCTAATGAGGACTGAAATAGCAAACTGATTACTCTTTAGATTATGGAGGCTAAACCAGAATTGATGGCTAGTCGCTTGTGAAAAACTCTGAAACCAATGGCTAACATCAATTGTCATTAAAAAGACTTACATTTTGGTTTGCTGTTTTATCCCTAACTTTATTGATCATAAACTAGATATTAGGGAGGAGCGCAATCAATGTGATATCGAATGAGAACTTCGCTGACGTCTAAATCTAAGCGTTTTCCATTGCCCTATTTATCGTTGCTGCTATATTTAGGTTGAATCCATCACTGAGTCATTCTTTGAATATTTTTAAAAAAGGCCCAATCAATTTTGCCACTTCAGTGTTGGCTACATTAGTACGCTCAGGTGGGGGGATTAGCAGTTATTCGGCAGCGTTAAAGCCTGAATTGCCCTTGAAATTATTTGATATGGAAGGTTGCCCTTATTGCCGGTTAGTCAGAGAGGCATTAACTGAACTAGATTTGGATGCAGAAATTTATCCCTGTCCTAAACAGGGAGAGCGTTACCGAATACACGTTATCGAGAAAGGCGGCAAAGCCCAGTTTCCTTTTTTGGTTGACCCTAATACTGGGGCTGAAATTTATGAGTCGTTAAGTATCATAAAATACTTATTCGAAATCTATGGGCAAAGACCGTTGCCGTTAAAGTGGCAATTGGACTCGCTGCAAACAATTGGGTCAATGTTAGCTAGTTCAGCTCGACCGGGTTTAGGAATAACAAAAAAAGCATCTATTGCCCCTGGACAATTACTCGAGTTATATAGTTTCGAGTCGAGTCCTTATGCACGTTTAGTACGCGAGTGTCTGTGCGAAATGGAGATCCCCTATATTTTGCGCAATTGTGGTAGAACCGAACTAGGTGAATGGTTATTACCCACCCTTAGAGACGCGTTAAAGATTGTGCCCAACAGCGAACTGAAAAATCGTAAAATACTACAAGCAAAAACGGGACGCATGGCAATCCCTTATTTGATTGATCCTAATGAAAATATTGAGATGTTTGAATCTGCAAAAATTGTCGAATATTTAGAAGTAACTTATGGTCTTGACGATTAAAATTTTAACCTCATCACCCTAAATTTATTGCTACTCTTTTTTGAGTTTAAGTAGGTTTTGTAGACTGCAGTAGTCATTTTAATCAATTGAAATAGCTCCAATTTTACTGCTTACTTGTGCCAATATTGAAAACTGCTGAAGGTGTTTTTACAGATCTGATATTCAGTAGATTTAGCAAAACTGTCTTATATTGTTTAGTGATAAGGTTAATCATTCTTAAGGGTGTTGGATTTAATCTACAAAAAAGGCGTCCTAGAACGCCTTATATTTTGACATCAATATTTAAAAATCAAAGTTTAATAAAAACGTACTTTGGCTTCAATACCAAAAATGCGTGGTTGATTAACAATACCTGTTAAGTTGTTGAAATCAATTGCACCTTTAAGGTTTTCTTCGTCTGTGATGTTGCGTCCGAATAAGGCAATGCTGTAATCATCAGCATAGTTTTCATAGGCGATTCTTAGGCCCCCTTCAAAGTTGTTATTCGTTTTGAACTCAATGGAATCGTATAAAAACAGATTGGTTTCACCTTGAAATGCCCAGTCAGTGTAAATGGAGATCTCTCCATCATCGCCTATGGGAAAGGCATAACGTGCTGTGAAGTTGAAAATTGTTTCTGGCGCTTGAGGAAATGGGTTGCCGTCAATTAATACCGCAAATCCGTCGGTACTTGGGTCAAGAACAGTACAGTTGCCAGTGAAGTTAAAACCAGCATTCGCACCACAGGGTAAAACGGTTAATGACTCATCCTGGATCTCTGTGTGGTTGTAACTGTATCCAGCTGTTAGGGTTAAGTTATCGGTGACCAAATATTGTGCATCTATTTCAAAACCATAACCTGTGCCCTTATCTGCATTGATCAGCGCTGTGTTATTAGCACCACCACCGATTGCCGAAAATTGGATGTCGTCTATTTGGTAGTAGAAGGCTGCAACATTCAGGCGCAGCGTATCATTCAATAAATCTGTTTTAGTGCCGACTTCAAAAGAATTAATGGTTTCGGATTCAGCCACTGAAGGCGATCCTTCAAATGCCACATCACGGCCCTGAATGGTCTGTGCCCGAAAACCATTAGCGACTCTACTAAATACAGATGTATCTTTGTCAATTTTGTAGTTGGCACTGACCTCCCAACTGACTTGCCCGTCATCAACATTAATATCTGCATATTCTTGAACTGAGGCAGCACCTATCACTAAGGCGAAACCATTGACATTTTGCTCACCAACAATCAGTGATTTGTCATCTTTGGTGTAGCGTACACCACCTGTAATATTCAATCTTTCATTCACGTCATAGGATGTCTGGCCAAATACCGCCCAAGTAGTGTTGTCGTGAAATACCGTGGTGGCGCCAAAAAATCCATCAATACTGGTAACATTGAAAGAAGACTCATAATAAAACGCACCCACTTGCCAATTGAGTGCATCAGTAGTATCACTCGCAAGTCGAAACTCTTGGGTGAATTGTTCTAAGTCGTCTAGGTTGTCTTGAGTCACTGCACTGAACGCGATGTTGCCTGGAAATGTTAGCTCAGTGGTGCCGTCGCCATTAATATCTGCGGCTTCTGAAAGTGTAACGCCGCCATCTATATCACCTAAGCTCGAACCTTCTGCATTTTCTAGGGCAGTGATACTGGTGAAATCCATATTTTCTAAGCCAAATTCCAGTTTTAGCGAAGCGCCATAGTTTTCATATTTTTGTGGGTTATTGTCGGCTCCATTGCCATCAATATCCCCGTCGTAATAAACTGCATCCCGGTCGAAATTCTGGTTTAAGTCATTACTTCCACGGCTTAATATATTGGCGCGAAAAACAGATGCTGTTCCATCAAGTTCGCGGCCATGCACACTTAATAAAGCTGAAAACTCTTCTGATGGTTCGTAGGCCAATTGACCACGCCAAGCTTTCTCATCGAAGCCGCCAATAACATCTTTTTGTCCGGTAAAATTATTGTCAATCCAATCATCTCTGTCTTGGGACAATACTGAGAAACGCCCAGCTAAATCTTCACCAAGACTTCCACCCACTGCTCCTTCGAAATTAATAGTGCCCAAGTTGCCAACACCTAGTTTGACGTATGCATCAAAATCATCGCTAGGCTTGACTGAGTCGAACTTGATAATCCCTGCAGTGGTGTTGCGACCAAATAAGGTACCTTGAGGGCCGCGGATCACCTCAACTTGTTCTATGTCAAACAGAGGAAAACTCTTTAATATCACGTTTTCTTTGACTACATCGTCCATCACGATAGAAACAGGTTGTGACGCAGCTAAGTCAAAATCTGTATTACCCAATCCACGAATATAAAAGCGCGGTGCTACTCGACCGTTAGAGGTTTCGGCATATAGGCCAGGCACCCGAACAGCTAACGCTATAATGTCTTCTCCGCCAGAAAATATATTTTCAAATTGTTCGCCATTTAATGTGGCAATAGAAATAGGGACTTCTTGGATGCTTTGAGTGCGTTTTTGAGCGGTAACGGTGATTTTTTCTAATCCTCGTTCTTTTTCTTGGGCCACTTGCCCCAAAGAAACTTGGCTAACAAGTGCTGCATGTATACCAATTATTAATGCGGTTTTTTTCAATGTTTTCATGTGTGTCCAATAGTCATAGTTAAAAAGTAAAATAAATTATAGGAATGGTTATTTCAATATTAGTGTCTGTTGCACTATATAGTGGCAAGTATAGCAAAATATTTTAGGCTATTGAGTTTCTGTAATATATTTGAGTATTTATCATTTTTAAAAACACATTTTAAGTACTTAAAATAGTGATGAAAATAATTAATATGTATTAATTTCAAATGATTAACTGGAAGTTCATGTACGCATTAGGTGTGGCCATGTGTTGCACCAAATTAAGGCTTTCTTCACCAAATAAAACCATTTTTTAAGATTCTTCTTAGTTTTTGTGCAACTTAAGGAATTTTTTACGCATAGTTGAAATATAGCTTAGAAGTTATCTGATCATTTATGGTTGGTAAAATGAACTTGATTTAACTTTTACATGGGGTTGTGCATTTTTTAATGATTGTTGTTTACAAAGTACAATAAGAAGAAAAGGTAGCCAAATTTTATTGACACCCTTTCCACTTAAGTCTAATGATTATGTGACTAGTTATTCACCAAATACCATATTAAATTCAATCCCTACAAATCTAGGTGGACCTGCAACAAAGGTGGGGTTGCCAAAACTTCCACCAGTATTACCCGCATCTACCAGGTATTCTTTGTCAAACAAGTTACTAGCGTACACTTACTGACCATCTGTTTATTTCGTTTGTAATCACCATGGGGGCATTCACTAGATTAATGGCGTCTTCACTAATATCTAGTCCTGAAATAAGGGCATTAGCGGGTTCGAAGAATATGTCTGAACGATAACTGTAAACCACAGAGCCAGTTAAGCTTAGATTATATGTCAGTGACTGATTGTAAGAAACGCCTTTACTGGCTGTCAATTCTGGTTGTAGACGGAATCGATTTCCGGCTAAGTCGCCATTTTTGCTATCGTCGTCAATTTCTGGATCTATGTAGGCAAAATTAGCAAACACAACAAAGTAATCGCCTAATAATACTCTTAACTTTGTTTCTACACCAATGTTGCTGGCAGATCCTGCATTGGCAGTGAAAAAGTCACCGGCATCAACTTGTTGCGTGACCTGAAAATCTGAATAGTCTTGATAGAATATTGAGGCAGAGTAAGTAACTTTGCGATCTAGAGCTTGACCTTTGACACCCGTTTCGTCATTCCAGATGATTTCAGCCGGCACTAGAGTGACATCTGCAATGGCGCCGTTTTCACCAGCTTGTGAACTTACGTCTAATACCTCAGAACGACGTCCCTTAGAGATTGTCGTTTAAAGGTTGGTGTCTTTGTCTAAGTTATACAAGGCGTTAAAACGTGGCAGCCAATCGTTAAACTCGTCATTTGCTTCAAACTTAACACCGCCTGTGCTGACGACTGTTAGCAGCGGTCCAGCGGCACCCACACTAGTCAGAATTACTGTGTCTGGGGAGACGGAGCTATAACCACTGGTTTTGTCTTCTGTTACATAACGTAAGTCGGCGGTAAGCTCTAGACTGTCATTGACTGAATAAATGAAATCAGCAAATACCGAGAAAGTGTCTGATTCGCCAAAGTTAGTAAACAATGCGTTATAAGGTACTTCCTGCTGATTTGGTATTTGGCGAGCGTTACCCTGAAGCTATGATGTCTAGCTTAGGCAAGTAGCTATATTTAGTGGCAGCGGATTAACCCAAGGAAAATAAATGACACGTGGGTTAATCCGCTATTAAAGGTTTATCGAACCATATCCCTGATTCACTTCAGGCGTTTTGGATAACGCTTCTGTATACGTTTTTTCCATGCCTTTGTGACTGAAAATCTCCACAGATAATTTAAACTAAAGAATCCCACCGCACTAAAAAACACCGAACATATTAAACATCCGACTAAAAACGCTGGGCCAATGGTTTCAATGCTTTGTAGTATCCAATCCCAACTTAATTCAAAACTAAATTGTCTTTGTGGCGAGCCCATTACGGTAGAACCTACAATATAAGCCCCATAAAAAATGGGCGGCATAGTGAAAGGGTTCGTTATCCATACGGTAGCCACAGATAATGGCAAGTTAACTCGCAAAGGAATCGCCATCGCAGCGGCTAACCACATTTGAAATGGAACTGGCCAAAATGCAAAGAATAGTCCAACAGCAAATGCTCCTGAAGCAGATCGCCTGTTTAAATGCCAAAGGTTTGGATCGTGTAACAAAGAACCAAAAATAGACAATATCTTCTGTTCTTTGACTTTTTGGGGACTTGGCAGAAAGCGCTTAATAAACTTTTTCAGAATAGTTCTCTATACTTTAATTTCATGCAGCAACGGATGGCATTCACTTCTTACTATGGACAGTAAACTCTTCAGTTTTATTGCAGCGTCGTTCACAAGTTTATGGTGGACTAATCTGCCTTCCATCGTTATCACTCTTTTACTATTCATGTGCGCTTGCCTAACAATTAGGAAAAATAAACACCTTGGTTGTTTTCTGCTAGGCATAGTCTGGATGGCGAGTGTAGGGCATTGGCAATACTCTTTGCAACTATCTTCAGAACAAACTAGTCAACCAGTACAAATAATAGGCGAGGTAAGCAGCTTAGTTATTACTAAAAAAAATATACGATTTAATATTAAGGTCACCCAAATTGCAGACCAACATTTGTTGTTTACTAAGATCTTCCGTTTAAGTTGGCGCGAGCCTGCTTGGGAGGTACAGCAGGGGCAACACGTTAAACTTTTGGTTAAAGTTAAACCACCGCATGGTTTAGCCAATGAAGCCGGTTTCAATTATCAGCAATGGTTGTTTAGTGAAGGCATAAACGCAACGGGTTACGTTAAATCAGATGGCGATAATACGTTACTTGACGATGTTAAAAGCATCAGACAAACGTTGCTGAATCGAATGTTAGCCTTTGATTTACCCCAGCGTTCTTGGATAGCGGCCGTCACTTTTGGTTATCGAGGATTGTTGCAACCGGAAGACTGGCATCTAGTTCAAAAAACCGGTGTGGCTCATCTTATTGCCATATCAGGCTTACATTTGGCCTTGGTTGCGAGTGTCAGTTATGTGTCGATAGCTTGGGCTGGTGGTGGGCTTATCAGTAGGTTTTATTCTTTACACCATATCAACTTACACAAAGTGGCTATGGTGTTGACTCTTTTTACCACCTTGGCTTATTCAGCTTTAGCAGGTTTTGGTTTGCCAACACTTAGAGCATGGTTGATGTTGTTTTTGTTTGGTATGTTTTTCCTATGGAATAAACATCTTGGGACGAAACAGTTAATTTTGTTAGGGCTTACCAGCTTTGTATTGCTTTTTCCTCTGAGTATATTTGGGTTGAGTTTTTGGTTAAGCTTTTCTGCGGTGATCATTATATGTTTTATATTTTGGCGATGGCCGGTCAAACAAGCTAACTTTTCGCTGACATCAATGTTTTCAGGCATGGTCAAAGTACAACTATGTTTGACAGTATTGATGCTACCGTTAGTTGCATGGCAGTTCTCTTATGTATCAACTGTTTCCCCCTTGGTTAATTTAATCGCAGTGCCTGCAGTGACTATGATCTTGGTGCCCCTTTGCCTACTAGCGGTAATCTGTTTAGCGTTCCAACCTGACTGGGCTTTAGTGTTATTTTCTTTAGCAGACCAATTAATGAGTTATGGCCTGACTTTTCTCGATTTTGCATTAAAACTCAATGTTTCATTCCTTGATATCCCTGCATTCCCAGCTTCCGTGTGGTTGTTTGTATTCCTGTTTGTATTTTGTTTTTGTTTGCCTTCTTTTTGGTTAAACAAAAAATATCTCTATCTATTTTTGCTGCCGCTGGCTAGCCATTTATTAACGCCAACAACCAACTCTTGGCAGGTAGACGTATTAGATGTGGGGCAGGGGTTGGCTGTGATCATTAGTAAAAATAAGCATGCTATCATCTATGACGTAGGGGCAAGTTATCCTTCTGGCTTTAATATGGCCGACAGTGTGCTGTTACCTATTTTGCAGGCTAGGGGATTATCAAAAGTCGACTTAGTCTTTATTAGCCATGGTGACAACGATCATGCTGGAAGTTTACCGCAATTGCTTAAAGGAATTCAGGTATCACAAGTTTTAACTAATCAAGATATGTGTCAGCAACACTTTGCTATTAATTGGCAAGGTTTGAGTATTAAGGCTTTATGGCCAGACAGTTCACTTAAATACAGCGATAACAATGGTTCATGTGTAATTAAAATATCAGATAAATTTCACAGTATTCTATTACCAGGTGATATTGATAAAAGCATCGAAAAGCAGCTGGTGGATTTATATCCCAAGCAATTAAAGGCTGATATTTTGTTGGCGGCACATCATGGTAGTAATACCTCATCATCCATTGATTTTATTCAAGCTGTTAGCCCTGAATATGTGATATTTAGCCAGGGTTATATGAATAGATGGCGTTTCCCCAGACCAGAAGTGTTAGAAAGATTTGAACAGGTAAACAATAATTTGGGCTCACAGGTTCACATTTTTACTACGTCTGACTCAGGCCAAGTGTCCTTCATTATGGAATATGATTTACCAAAACCGATTATTGCCAAGACATTTAGGCAGGATATCTATCCTTACTGGTACGCCAACGTCAGTCACCCTAAATAAAATATCTTATTGATAGTTGGGGAATTTCATCCTAACAGTTACACTAGCAAGGTTTTTTCCACTTTTATCAGATAACAAGTATTTAATGAGCATACAGACAAATTTGGACACTCAAGAAACTTCAAATATATTTAAACGTTTTCGCGTTTACCTTAAAGATTTTAAGCTGGCATTCGCTATAGCTATTATTGGCATGGTTGGCTACTCGGTAATTGATGTATTGGTTTTGTCCCAGCTTGAAACCTTAGTCGATGATAGTCTAGGACAAGGCAATTATGAGTATTTGCGTTATGCTGCTTATTTTATTGTGCCGATCTTTATTTTCAGAGGCATATTGAATTTTCTTGGCGCTTATTCGGTTTCATGGATTGGTAACCATGTGGTGATGCGCATGCGTCAACAATTGTTTAGTCGATATATCCACCTTCCTGTTGCTTTTCATGACAACAACAGTACTGGCCAGTTAATTTCAAAAGTAATTTACGATACCGAGCAGGTGGCCAATGCGTCAAGTAAGGCACTAATTATTCTTGTCCGTGAAGGGGCATTGGTCATCGGCTTATTAATTGCGATGTTTTATAAATCTTGGCAATTATCACTGATTTTTATCTTAATTGGTCCATTAGTCGCCGTTATCGTTTCTGTAGTAAGTAAGCGTTTCAGACTAGTCAGTAAACGTATTCAAGATGCCATGGGCGGCTTAACTTCATCAGTTGAACAAGTTTTAAAGGGTCACAAAGTAGTATTAATGTTTGGCGGACAGGATTTAGAAAATAAGTCTTTTTCTGACAAAAACAACCATAACCGTCAGCAAAATATGAAATTGGTCGTGGCTAAAATCCTGAGTGTTTCCTCTATTCAGGTAATCGCTTCGATTGCTTTGGCTGTAGTGCTTTATGTCGCTAGTACACCCGGATTAGTCGCTTCGTTAACCCCTGGCGTATTTGTCAGTGTGGTAGTGTTTATGACTATGTTATTAAAACCTCTTAAAGAACTCACAACAGTAAATAGTGAATTCCAAAAAGGCATGGCGGCTTGTGTAAGTATTTTTGAAGTATTAGACCAACAGATTGAAAAAGATAATGGTGAGCAAAGTATTGGCAGGGTTCAGGGGAAAATAGATTTTAAGGATGTGACCTTTCGTTATCCAAGTAAAGAAAATGCTGCGCTAAAAAACATTACTTTTTCAGTTAAACCGGGGCAAATTTTTGCTTTGGTAGGTCGCTCTGGTAGTGGTAAATCTACTATTTCAAGTTTGCTGACGCGTTTCTACGATAATCAAATAGGCGAAATTTTATTAGACGATATGTTATTAAGAGATATCCCATTAAAAGATTTACGACGACAGTTCGCCCTGGTTTCACAACATGTGGTGTTATTTAATGACACCATTGCCAACAACATTGCTTATGGTTCAGAAGATAAAGTTAGCCGCAAACAGATACTGGCAGCGGCTAAAACCGCTCATGTGATGGAGTTTTTGGAGCAGTTACCTGAAGGCTTGGATACCATAGTAGGTGAAAATGGTTTTATGTTATCTGGGGGGCAACGTCAACGTTTGGCGATTGCCCGTGCTTTATTATTAGACGCGCCTATTTTAATATTAGACGAAGCAACATCAGCATTAGATACAGAATCAGAGCGATTGATCCAAGATGCACTGGATAAACTGCAGCAAAACCGCACCAGCATAGTGGTAGCCCATAGGTTGTCGACTATCGAAAATGCCGATACGATTTTAGTGATCGAGGCAGGTGAAATTATCGAGCAAGGTAATCATCAAAGTTTGTTGACACTAAATGGTGTTTATTCGCAATTATATAATATGCAGTTTGGTGAGGAGCCAGTCGCCAAGTGAGTTGGATTGACAACATGTGGTATTCACCAAGTTGGTACCATTGGCCAGTTATTATTTTGTTGTTGCCGTTAACCGCAGTGTTTTGGGTTTTGTCTGGATTACGAAGGTGGTTATTTCGATTGCAAATTAAGCCTTCAGTGTCTATTCCTGCACTGGTCATTGTGGTAGGTAATATAAGTGTAGGTGGCAATGGGAAAACGCCGCTAGTGGTTTATTTGGCTAATCGTTTAAGGCAAGAAGGTTATCACCCAGGCGTATTAAGCAGAGGTTATGGCGGAAAAAATGCCCATTATCCCTTAACTGTAGATCATATCAGCAAAGTCGATTGGGTGGGTGATGAAGCCATATTGATGCGACAGCACATTAACTGCCCTTTGGTGGTTGATCCTATTCGCCCAAGAGGGGCAATGGAACTAGTCGAGAAATATAAATGTGATGTGATTATTTGTGATGATGGTTTACAGCATTATGCTTTAAATAGAGATGTCGAGATTGTAGTGATGGATGGACAAAGGCGCTGTGGTAATCATCTGTTATTACCAGCCGGTCCTTTGCGCGAAGCTTCATGGCGTTTAGATACAGCTGATTTTTTGGTGTTAAATGGTGGCCTAGTCACAAATGGTGAGTATTTAATGTCATTGGAAGCGGGGAAGTTGATAAACGTTAAATACCCTAATAAAAGCCTATCCATAAACGATTTACGTGTTCCCGTCACCGCGCTGGCAGGAATAGGCAACCCACAACGTTTCTTTTCTTTATTAGAAAAAAAGCGCGTTAAGCTGAAGGATCAAATAAGTTTTGTCGATCATCATGCTTTTATTAAAAAAGATATTCCTAGCGGTACTGTGATCATGACAGAAAAAGATGCAGTAAAATGTACCCAGATAGTACATGATGATTGTTGGTATTTGCCTGTCAGTGCTAGATTAACCAATCAATTTGAATCGCAACTCTTGCAAAAGTTAAAACAAGTGGCTGCAGATAAAAAACAAACTAAGAGAAAATAATGGCCTTTGATAAAAAATTGTTAGATATTTTAGCCTGCCCAGTTTGTAAGGGTAAATTATTATATCAAGATAAACAGGCACAACTTATCTGTAAATTCGATCGTATGGTTTATCCTATTCGGGAAAATATACCGGTGTTATTGGAGTCAGAAGCCAAACATGTTTCTAGCGAAGAGATGGAACAACTATTAAAAAGCAACTAGAGTTAAATGTTGATAAAGGTTGATAAATTTTATTGAATAGATTGAAGAGATTGAAGTATGCAATTTAGTGTCATTATCCCTGCGCGATACGCGTCTACCAGATTCCCCGGTAAACCTTTAGTAGAAATACAAGGAAAACCTATGGTGCAACATGTATACGAACGTGCTCAAGAATCAGGGGCAAGCAATATTTTAGTCGCTACCGACGATGTCAGGATCGCCAAAGCAGTAGACGACTTTGGTGGCAAATATTGTATGACAGGCGCGCACCACGAATCAGGCACCGAAAGACTTGCTGAAGTCGTCGATTTACAAAACATGTTGTCCCATGAATTGGTGGTGAATGTGCAGGGTGATGAACCTTTTATTCCTGCTGAAAATATCTTGCAAGTGGCTGAAAACTTACATAATCACCAGCAAGCTGAAATGGCGACACTAGCTGTTAAGATCACCGACGTTGAAGAAGCCTTTAATCCCAATACCGTCAAGGTGGTGATGGATAAACAAGGTTATGCTATGTATTTCTCTCGCTCCACTATCCCTTACGACAGGGCGCGTTTTCTTGATTCAGACAGCATTGATGAGATAGGGGATTTTTATTTTCGGCATATTGGTATTTACGCGTATCGAGCAGGCTTTATAAAACAATACGTGAATATGTCTCCATCTGGTATAGAACAAATTGAATCCTTGGAACAACTTCGGGTCTTGTGGCATGGTGAAAAAATCCATGTGCAGGAAGCCAGAGTTACACCGCCTGTCGGCATCGATACACCAGAAGATTTAGCTAGGTTACTAGCTAATCACAAATAAGGAATTTGTATGGCAACTGTTGTTGTTACCGGAGCCAATCGTGGCATTGGTTTAGAGTTTGTAAAACAGTATTTAGCTAAAGGTGACAAAGTGATTGCTCTTTGTCGCAATACTAGCGATGAGCTTAGTCAATCTGGCGCCAAAGTGATTGATAAAGTCGATGTGAGTAGCCCAGAATGTTTAGAAAAAATTCTACCTACATTGAGCGACTTAAAAATAGATTTGTTGATCAACAACGCGGGGGTGTTTGCAAACGAAACTATAGAACATATGTCTGTCAAGACCCTTGAATACCAGTTTAGAGTCAATGCATTTGGGCCATTGATGGTGACTCAAATGTTGAGGCAACAGCTGGTTAAAGGTGCAAAAGTAGCGATGATAACCAGCCGTATGGGCTCAGTAACAGACAATTCTTCTGGTGGTTATTATGGCTATCGCATGTCTAAAGCCGCATTAAATATTGCAGGCGTATCGTTGGCCCATGATTTGAAAGAGCAAGAAGTGGCTGTTGCTTTATTGCATCCAGGTCATGTACAAACTGAGATGGTGAATTATAGTGGCGATATTTCTGCTGCTGTTGCGGTTGAGCGATTAATGCAGCGCGTAGAAGAATTGAATCTGGATAATACAGGCACCTTCTGGCATTCAAATGGTGAAGTTTTGCCTTGGTAATACAAAAGATAAAGGGTGTATAAGCCAAGTATGAAGGGTAAAAATACTCCTTCGTTTATAGATATAAATCCCGGTGAGTATGGTGATATTACCGCTGCTTGAATTAACTCCAAAACAAGCCTGCAAACACGCTCTGATAACCTAATGGCTGCATAAAAGTCATGCTTTTGACAGGGTGTTGAAGGCGCAAATGCTGCCAGCAAACATTTAAGTTACATTCAAATAGACTCTATTTTTGTTATTCAACGGGCACATCACCATTGCTTGTGGAGTCGCATAAATAAATACCAAGCTGATTTCATTGATCAACTAATTGCCCAAAAAAACATTTGAATATTGGTCCCTAGCCGCCGCTTATTTGCCAATACAAGATTACCATTTTTCGCTTCCCAAAAAATACGCTATAGCTGTGGGTGAAAAATACTAGCGGGATAAAAACTTATTGTTTAGAAGCATGTGTTCCATCGAATCCAACAAGAAGGCCCTTTACGCGCCAATGACTTTGAACAAAAAAAGCACCAAAAAAACAGCGTTGGTGGGACTGGAAACCAGAAAAAGTTACCCTAAAACAACTCTTTATAGAAGGTGAGTTGATGGTAGCTAAACAGTGAGGGTTTCAACAAATCTATGATCTATTGGAGCGATTGTTACCATAAGGTATAGACACAACAGTGTCTAATGCTAAAGAATTCGAACGCCATTTGATTCAAGTATATTAGCGGGCTAACGGTTTTGCCAGTGCGGATAAGTTACTTGAGCAGGGTTTAAAAGTTCAGATTTTCCAAACTTGTTTGGAGATTCTAGAAGGATGAGTTGCAACAAGTGAAGATAGCTGAACAAGCTTATTTTAGGCTATCTAATGTAACTGATTTATTCAAACAGACCGTTAATCGGCATCAAGTCAATATCCTGTCACCCTTTGATAATGCAGTGGTCCAGCGTAAACGACGTTCAACAATATTTGGGTTTGATTACCAAATTGAGTGTTATGTGACACCAGCAAAACGTTAATATGGGTTTCTCAACCCACCACTTTTATAGGGGACGGAGTTTGTAGGGCGTATGTATACCAAAATTGACTGTAAACGAATATTTTGTATATCCAAGATTTGCATCTCGAGACCACTAAAGCTGACACAGCTATTATGCAGTTTAATCAGGGGGATTATAGAAACACATAAACTTTCATGTGTTACACAGCAATCAAAGAAAATTCAAGCAGACGTCAAACGACGCCTGCAAGTGTTACAAGTTACTAGTATGCTAAACAAAACGCTTTTCAAGATAACTAATGATCGCAGAAGATTCATACAACCATTCTACAGCATCATCTTTTTCGATACGTAAACATGGGGTTTGAATTTTTCCGCCTCCTTGGAGTAATTCATCGCGATAAGGGGAACCTTCTGAGGCATTACGCTTTAGGATAGGCAAGTTTAACTTATGCATTGCTCTGCGTGTTTTTATACAAAATGGACAAGCAAAGAATTGATACAAAGACAATTTCTCTAGCTCCACTGCTAGTTGTTGTTGAGCTTCTGGAGTACGTTTCAGTTTTGAACCACGGGTGATAAAATCAACAGCAGCAATAAGGCCACCTAACAGGTTACGAATAATATTAATCAATAATTTCATCTATACAGCTCATTTGTTGAATTTGGGAAGTAAAAGTCAAAACCATTATAACCTTTACGCGCATGTGATTTAAACTTTACTTGTTACCCAGTTATAAGGATCAGTGTTTTTGCTACATATTGATATGAAATTATAGAACAAAATTGTTTTGATTGAAAAATGACTGGGTGCTTAGATGTTTTGAATTAGCGTGGTGTTTGTTATCGTCTGTTTATCAATGCTCGGTATTTTACCGGGTTTTAGGTAGCGATTAAAAATAAACCAGTTTGACTACAACAAAGTCCTACCTACAAACTTTCTTAAACCTATTGATTGAAATATATCTTTTATGTTTATACAGATGTGGTAGGTGAATTAAATTAAAATAAGGTTAAGAAGATAAATGGAAACTTTACCCATGAAAAATATCGAAATATATGCCGAGCCCATCGCTCTGTATCAGTTATTAAAATTCGAAGCTCTAGTGTCCAGCGGCGGTGAAGCTAAAGTAGCAATCGATAATGGCCGAGTGTTAGTTAATGGTGACGTTGAAACCAGAAGGCGTAAAAAAATTATAGCCGGTGATATTATCGAATTTGAAAAGCAGCAATTTAAAATAGTATTGAAGCAGGAGGTAAAACCTTTTATCAGTTAAGTCAGGTCGGACTTAACTTTAAATACATAATCAATCTCGAGATTATTAAAGGCTTGTTATGAAGCTTCATATATTGCCGCTTATTCAGCGGCTAAAATATCCATCTTGTCTGGCAAGTTGGCTTTTACTCCTGATATTAATCGCAATGCCTAATATAAATACTGTGAAATAAAGCAAGGTATTAGTACTAATATTTCGAACGTAGCAGAAATATCAAAACAGCTTATAAGTTTCGTTGTATAGTCTTGTATTAGGACTTTTTCAGGTTATCCCAGTGTCAAATAAATTAAGTGCGCTCGACCTTGCTTTTCTGTCTTTAGAAAAGCAGACTACCCCCGTCAACGTCGCCAGTCTGGCGATTTTTGAGATACCTAAAGGATATAAGGGTAATTTCCCTCGGGATTTAATGGACAAATTAGAAGTCCAACCTGCAGGCCCCCCTTTTAATCAAAAGTTAAGCCATGTTAGCAGCGCCAAACTGCCAAGTTGGGTAACAGATGAACACTTTGATATTCACTACCACGTTCGCCATTCAGCGTTGCCTAAACCCGGCAAAATGGCTGACTTGTTAGAACTTGCTTCACGCCTTCACAGTCGTCTATTGGATCGAGAACGGCCCCTATGGGAGTTTCATTTAATCGAAGGTCTTGAAGGAAACAAGTTTGCTCTTTACATGAAGATGCATCATGCCGCTATTGATGGTATGGGGGGCATCGAATTGATGGAAGAGTGTTTTAGTTTATCTGGCCAAGATGAGGTGCGGGCGCCTTGGGCTGGTCTGAAAAAACACTTAACAACCCGTTCTCAGAATTCAATAAATTTAAGTGAAAAAACGGCTAATTTAGCTGAGCAAGTAAAGGACAGGGCAAGTATGGTTCAGGACTTGTCAAAAATGTTTTGGGGCCAAGGTTTAAAAGCCACAGGTATCAGTAAAAATAAGTCTCCGGTCCCTTTTACTGCCCCAAAATCAATCTTTAATGTGCCGATCACTGGTGCTCGGCGTTTTGCAGTAAAATCACTTTCGCTGACAGAACTCAAGAGTATTGGTAAACAAGCTAATGCTACCGTAAATGACATGGTATTGGCATTGTGTTCTGGGGCTTTGCGTAAATATATGCAAGATAAGGGGGCATTACCCAAAAAATCTTTAATCGCTTCGGTACCCGTTTCGGTGAGGCAGATGAATCGTACAGGTAATCAAATTACCTATGTTACAGCTAATCTGGCCACTGACGAACCCGACACCATGACTCGCTTAGCCAAAATTGGCGCTTCAACCAAAGATGCAAAAGAAGAACTTGGTTCTGTTTCTGCGGATGCTGCTACTAGTTTTGCAGTGATTGCTCAGGGCTTGGTTGCAGTGATGAATCAACTCAATATGACTAACTTATTACCACCTGTTGCAAACGTGACTATATCCAACGTTCCTGGCCCTAGGAAACCGTTGTATTTTGGTCAAGCGAAGCTACAAGCAACCTATCCTTTATCTGTATTAATTGATGGCCAGTCACTGAATATTACAGTGGTGAGTTATTGTGATGATATCGATTTTGGATTAATGGCCTGTCGAGATACAATTCCCGATATTGAAAAAATTGCCGAATATATAGATGTTGCAATGGATGGCATTAAGGGAGGTATTTATCTGCAGGGATTAATGGAAAATAAAGGCAAAGTGTAACTTTATAATACTTCAATCCCAGATAAGGCTAACCAGTAACCCATATGAATTAGCATTTAAATTGGGTTAGCTGTTTACGCTTGGATAATAATTTTTATTACTATTCTGTGTCACTGAGGATTTGCCATTCATTATTCCGTGTCCAATTGCTTATCCATTCTGGCACTTCTTTGGCGGGCATCGGTTTGGAAATACCAAATCCTTGTGCTAGGTGACACCCTAGAGTCAATAATTTTTCACCATGCGCGATTGTTTCTACTCCCTCAGCAATAACGGTTTTTTCAAATGTTTTAGCTAATTGAATAATACCCAGAACAATAGCGCTATCATCTTGGTCAGTCAGCATATCTCTGATAAAGGAACGGTCAATTTTAAGATATTCAGTAGGTAATTTTTTTAGGTAAGTTAATGACGAATAACCGGTTCCAAAGTCATCTATTGAAAAAATAATACCTAATTCATGACATTTTTCAATTACAGCTTTTACCATTTTTATATCGTCTAAGGCGCTGGTTTCCAATATTTCAAATTCTATTTGTCCCGCTTTAAAGTGCGGGTGATTTTTAAAGATTAGGGTAAGTCGATCCACAAAATCTGTTTGTTGGAGTTGCAACGGACTAATATTGACACTGATAGGCATCACTATTCCTAATTCTGACCAACTACCAAGTTGATTTAGAGCTGCCTTAATAACCCATTCTCCTAACTCGATTAAGAGTGTGTTCTGCTCAATTAAGGGTAAAAATGCTGCGGGAAGTAATACACCATTTTGAGGATGAACCCATCTAATAAGAGCTTCTAACCCAACAATTTTATTCGTTCTTATATTAATTTTAGGTTGATAATAAAGTACAAATTCATTATTTTTAAACGCACAGCGGATATTTTCTAATTCTTCATATTGATTGGTTACAGCAACATCTTTTGCAACATCAAATACATGAAAACAATTTTTTCCAGATTGTTTGGCGATATACATCGCTTGATCAGCATGTCTTATAAGTTGATCTGAATTACTATTATCTCGTGGGTAAATAGTGACGCCAATACTGGCTGATAATTTAATTGATTTGTTGTTAATGAATTGGATGTTCGATACTGAGTCAAGTGTTCGTTGTAGGATTGAAAGACAATCCTCAGGTGAGTTCAGGCCATCCAGTATCATCACAAATTCATCACCGCCAAAACGAGCCAATGTGTCGCCTTCGCGCATTAAAAGTTTAATTTTCTGTGCAATAAAACATAATAAATCATCACCAAAACTATGACCATGAAGGTCATTAATTTCCTTGAAACCATCTAAATCCATAAAAGCGATCGCAATATGACTATGTTGGCGTTTATTGATGCTAATACTGTGTTGCATCCTATTCGCTAAGAGATTTCTATTTGGTAAACCTGTAAGGGCATCATAATAAGCATTTTTCTTTAACACCTCGTTGACCTGTGCCAATTTATGATTCGATTTTTCTAGCCTTCGTTGATTAGCTTTTTGCTCACTAATATCTTGGAATATGCCTGTTAATTTGACTGGCTTATTGTTCTCCATTGTCACAACACCTGTTGTTCTAATGTCAATCAAACGTCCTTTAGTCGTGTAGGTTTCTAGCTCAAGATCATAACTTTTACCTTGAGTCATTGCAGCGGCTAGTGCATTTTCAATCTTATCTTTTGAATCAGGTAAAAAATAACTCACGCCCGCATCAACACTAGGATTAAATTCTTTGGGCGTGGTTTCATGTATGCGGTAGGTTTCAGCGGTCCAGAATAAATTGCCAGAGATAATATCTAACTCCCACCCTCCAACTTTGGCTATTTTTTGTGACTGGTCGAGAAGACGGGAGGTGGTGAATGATTCCTGCTCATCACGTTTTCGTTGGGTAATATCAATATGTGTACCGATCATTCTTTGAGGTGATAAATTTTGGTCATATTCAATGATTTTCCCCGTGGCCAATATCCAAACATAGTGACCTAACTTATGTTTCATTCTGAACTCTGTCTCGTAGACTTCAGCCTCACCTCGCCAATGTTCTTGAAGTAATATCATCGCTTTTTCAATGTCGTCTAAGTGGAGGAAGTTAGACCATGTTTTAAACGTCAACGGCTGCAATTCTGATAAACTGTAACCGATGATTTGTGCCCATCGTTCATTGCAAATTAATTCTTTACTTTCTATTCCCCAGTCCCATATAGCGATACCAGCAGCATTAATAACCAATACCATTTGCTCTGGACTTAGCTTTTCAGATTCTGGTACTGCATCTAACTTTCCCACCAAAAGTTATTCCCTAATCTGCGAAAACATTTGAAGTAGAGACTATATCTAGTCCATGTAACAATCAACCAGTGATTATTACAGCCTATGATCTTTATCAATAATGAACTGGGTTATGCATTATCAATGAGTATTTCAGGGCTATAAAACACTGAAGTTAGATCCCAGGCGGACATGGGAAATCTGGTTATTTGAGAACATGCGAAGATCTGTCAGTGATTAGATGCTCGTTTAGTGATTAATTGATTCAGCTAAACACATTTGAAAGTGTCTAGCAGTCACGAGGGAGTGTTTAATAAAAAGCAAATTCAGTTTGATTCGATAGCTCAACACCGTGTCAAAATATGCAATACGCTTTTAAATATAACTACATGATTAAATCATCTGTTGATTACTTTTAACCATTATCGAATCAACCTGAAGTCCTATCGCGCAGTCCACCCTCCATCAATTACTAAGGCTTGTGCGGTAATATTTTTTGCTTCATTGGTGAGTAAAAACGCTGCTGTAGCTGCCAACTCATCGATACCAATAAAGGCATTTTTAGGCATTGGCGCTAGCATGATTTTATCTATTACCTCCTGTTCGCTAATACCATTTTCAATGGCTTGTGCCGCAATCTGATTTTCAACCAAAGGCGTTTTTACATATGAAGGACACAGGGTATTAACGGTCACATCACAATCACCGGTTTCTAATGCAATGGTCTTAGAAAAGCCTAATAATCCATGTTTAGCCGCGACATAAGCCGACTTAAATGGGGAGGCGACCACGGAATGAATTGAACCTATGTTAATAATTCGACCGTAATTTTGCTTGCGCATGCTAGGCAATAACACTTGGCTTAACATTGCGGGTGCAACCAACATAATATTGATCAGAAGTTGCCATTTTTCAGGTGGAAAGTGTTCAAGCTTACTCACGTATTGCACCCCAGCATTGTTGATCAACACATCTACCGTTAACGGATGTACATTGTTGGGTAACTCAGCTACATCTTTTAAATTAGTAACATCTAGTTCAATTGCTGAGGCGCTAATACCTTGGTTGTGCAATTGCGTAACCGCATCTTTTGCTGCAGTCAAATTAATATCTGCGATGATAATATGATGTCCCAAGCTACCTAAGTGCTGACCGATACCCAAACCTATACCACTGGCGCCACCTGTAATAAGAATATTCCTTTTACACATACCGTTCTCCTAAATATCTAATTTTTGAGTCAATGACTCAGCTATTTGTTTAACCGCTCTGATTTGTAGTCCATTCTGGGTGGCATAGTCGCTACCTGTGTAACCCCACCAGTCCCAGCAGCCTTGGGGATTTAACGGCATGAATATGGAATTTTTAGTTTGTGGATAAAGCACAACCATTTTGTTTGTGTCGGCCCAATTGTTTAAGCCATTGTTTTTGATGAATTGGGTACCAACTGTTTCTACATTTTGCTGACAACCATGAAAACTAATGTGTAGTTGACAACTTTCACCTGCATTACATGTTTTGGGAATATATAGATATCCTTGCTCGGCTAGGCTGCTTGCTTGTTTTCCTCCTAATGCTTGCTGGTCAACTAATACAAGTTTGCCTTGTGGATGTTCATTACGTGATTGCAAAGTCGGGTACAGAAAACTCAACATTTCACCCGCAGCATCGTAATCACAATTACCCATAAATGGTGATTCAGAAACGTCACATTTTGAACCATGAGTTAAGGTAGGAAAATGATGCGCAAAAGCCTGTTGATTGATATATTCCAGATTGTTTGGTGCCATCCACATAAGATATTGCTGATGTAGGGCTTGAGTCACATCAGCATGGATTTTAGTGTCTTTGGTGCCTCTTAATAACCATACTTTACTGTGTTTTAGATTATCTAAAGCGGCAACGTTATGCTGACTTTCATAAGCTTTAGCTTGTTCTGTTAGATTTTGGCTCGTTGCATCCGTACTTTCATTTACACATTGTGTAAGTGCTGTTTTGATACTGTTTTGGGCACAGTAATATGGGCCCGCGGCAATGATGCCTACTTTGTCTACCCAATCAGAATGGGCAATATGAAATTGATTCGCCATATAGCCGCCACTCGATAGACCTGATAAGCCAATCTTTGTCAGGTCTAGGTTGAGCTTCTCGGCAACCGCAAGGCTGCTATATATGAGCAAATAGATTAGCAATAAAATTGTTAGGTTTTTCATTTTCATCCTTCTTTATATCTGTATAGATAAACTTATTTAGTGTTCAATAAAATCTTTGATTTGTTGCGCTTTTTGGCTAATGCCTAATATCCCATTTAAGTGACCTGAATCACCTAGCAACTCTCCTAATTGGCTGTCTTTGCCCAAATCTACCAGCTGTTTATTTGCATCATGGCTGAGGTAAGGCATCAGCAATAAATCATTAGCTGAAGGCAGAAAAAGGCTTTTGGCTTTGATATTTTTAAGACCTTCGGCGAGAGTTTCACCGTGACCGGCGATAAACAATTGAGATGCTCTGATTAAATATAAAAGATGGTTAGCGTCAGATAATTTAGCTCTGGTTTCTGCCCGCTCCCTAAGCCAGCTCACAATAGAATATGTGCCTTCAATTGAGTGCAGGGGTTCTGTTTGTAACGTCTGATGATTCACTGCTTTTGTGATGCCAATTTGATTGAACGCTTTTGGAGTCAATGCGTCTTGCGTAATAAACATTAACGCTGCGATTAGCCCTTCGGTAGGAGGAGTCTGTGTATAATAATCCCCGTTTCGCCAATTTGGGTCGAGTCGAATAGGAACGGCCCAGCGTTCTAATAAAACGGTGGCCCATGCATCACTTTGTGCACTACCAATCACCGATATCATTCTAGGCACCCAATCTGGGTAAGCGGCTGCCCAGTCGATTGCTTGCATCGAACCCATTGATGCCCCTATAACAGCGTGTAACTTAGTTATGCCTAAACTTTCTAGCACCAGTTTTTGTACTTCAACAAAGTCTCGGATAGTCACGACTGGAAAATCTAAACCATAAGCCTTTCCTGTATCAGGGTTGATGGACGCGGGTCCGGTCGTAATAACATTAGGATCGTTTACGCCAAGATTAGCTAAACTGTCAACGCTAATAACATAAAATCTATTGGTATCAATGGCTTTGCCAGGACCAATTAATGCGTCCCAATAACCAGGTTGTTGATCTTCTTCGGCGTATTTACCTGCAGCGTGTGAATTAGCTGAAAAGTAATGGGTGACTAATATTACATTGTCTTTATGTGTATTTAATTTACCATAACTCTCCCAGCCCACAGCCACTTGTTTAATGATTTCGCCATTAAACGTTTTGAAATTTGTTGTTTCAAAACGTTGTTTGACTACCATTAAGTCTGCGGATGTAAATGCACTAAATAACAAGACAACACACATAACTAAATATTTACTGTGTCTTAATATCGGATATTTCATATCAATTTATTCCTGCTTATTTTCCGCGATTTGTTTATGTAAAACTAAATATAGCTATGGCTAATGCCACGCCACATAGTGGCACAACAACGGTCAGTGCGCCCAATGCCCAATAGGCTTGTTGATGGGTTTCTTGACAGATTGCTCGAATGGTCGTTACCACATAACCATTATGTGGTAATGAATCTAAGGCCCCAGACGAAATAGATACAATCCTATGCAGCTCTTCAGGGTCGACCCCTTGTTCTAAATAACCAGGAGCCAGAAGAGGCAATGCGATAACTTGACCACCAGACGCAGAGCCTGTTAATCCCGCGATAACACTAATGGCGATAGCTGCCCCAATTAATTCGTTACCGGGTATTTGTGCCATCATTTCGACAGCGGTTTGAAATGCAGCTGTTGATTTGGCAATGCTACCAAAGCCTACTACCGCTGCAGTATTACCAATGGCAATAAGCGCACCGGTGGTACCAGCTGTCACGGCATTTTGTAAATTGTGAAAATACTTAAAGTTAATCGCCATTAAACATAACACACCGCCACCTAACGCCACTATTAATGCTAGTTGCTGCAGAGAATCATGTAATAAGAATGATAAAATCAACACCACAAAAAGCGGAATAATACCGGTGAAAGGGTGGGGGTAATCGCGCTCTGGGATTTCAGGATCATGATCACGCGCCTCAAAATGTTCACCGTTAGCCACGGCTTTATTGATCATTTTGCTCATCCACCAAAAACCAAAGCTCGCCATAAATATGGCCACGACTAAACTGACTTCCCACGCAGCATATGGCGACGTACCTAAGTATTTGATAGGGATCCAGTTTTGAATTTCAGGCGAGCCGGCGGATGTCATAGTAAACGTCACTGAACCAAAGGCCAGTGCTGCAGGTATAAAGCGTCTCGGCAGGTTAGCATCTTTAAACAAGCTAAGTGCCATGGGGTAAACTGAAAATGCCACCACAAATACACTGACTCCACCGTAGGTGAGCACTGCACAGGCCAATACCACTGCCACCACAGCTTGTTGTCTACCTAGTTTGCTAATGATCCATCTAGCTAATGAGTCTGCTGCACCGGTATCTTCCATAAATTTGCCAAATAATGAACCTAGCAAAAACATAAAAAACCAAGACGCTATAAAGCCTGAAAAGCCTTCCATGTAATTAGTGACAAAGTTGATGTCTCCGATAAAAATGGGTAAACCACTGGTCAGTGCGACTATTAGTGCACACAGAGGGGCGGCTATAAATAAATTCATTCCGCGAATAGTTAATACTATAAGCAGCAATAACCCACCTATCAGGCCAATTAAACTAAGCATATTATGTGTTTCCTTTAAATTGAGTCAGTGACCGCAGACCAACAGAAAGGATTATTTCATTGTGAAGTAAAGCCTGAACAATGCCATAGTACTATGGTACTAAAGACGGCGAGTCAGTTCTGGATTAAGGTTACTTAGACCGCAGCAGATAGAAAACAATAAAACCTATATCCAAGGACACATAATGAAAAATATAAAAAATATCCAACGTTTGGCTGCTACTAAACAATTATTTAATCAATCACTCTGCGCTGTGGCAGTAGGAGCTGTGTTGCTTGCAAGCAGCAATCTGCAAGCCCAACAGAACGAACAGAAGAAAGGCCTTGAACGAATTGAGGTCACAGCCCGCAAGACGGTTGAAAGTTTGCAGGAAGTACCGGTTTCAATCACCTCGATTGGTGCAATTGAACTGGATGAAAAAGGCATTTCAGTGCTAACTGAAATTCAGCAATTTTCCCCCAACACCACTTTGCAGAACAGTCGTGGCACTAACTCTACCTTAACCGCATTTATTCGTGGGGTTGGCCAGCAAGATCCACTTTGGGGTTATGAACCAGGCGTTGGAATTTATATTGATGATGTTTATGTAGCCCGTCCTCAAGGTGCTGTTTTTGACTTGTTAGACGTTGAGCGCATAGAGGTTTTACGTGGCCCACAAGGCAGCTTGTACGGTAAAAATACGGTAGGCGGTGCACTTAAATACGTGACCAAAGAGATGAGCGGCGACACTGAGCTAAATGTACAGGGCACCTTAGGTAGCTATGATCAGCGCGATTTAAAAGTCACCGGTCAAATTCCTATAATCGAAGACACATTATATGTTGGATTTGGTTTAGCTGACCTATCTCGTGATGGATATGGCGAATATTTGCAATCAGCTTTACCCAATCAGGATTTAGAAAACTACAACAAAGATCTAACTGCAGCGCGAGTCACCATAGAATTTACCCCAAGAGACGATTTGTTTTTTCGTTTAGCCTGGGATAAAACAACCGATGACTCCAATTCTAAAGGCGGCTATCGTTTATTACCCAGCCTATTAACCGACGCTCCGGTACCAGACAGTGTTTTTGATTCCTACACAAGTTTGCCAACGGAAAACAAAGTAGAATTGGAGGGCATAAGTCTAACTGCGCGCTGGGATATAAATAATGCTATGAGCCTCAAATATATTGGCTCCACACGTGAAAGTTACTCACCTACCAATATTGACTTTGATAATACTGCTCTTGATATTTTTGATGTCCCAGCTATTTATGAAGACGATAATAGCTCCCATGAAGTGCAATTTAATTATTCTGGCGATGGTTTAAATGTCGTTGGTGGTATTTACTATTATGATGGCGAGTCTTGTGGACAGTTTGAAGCAATCTTAGGATTTTTGGGGCGCGCTGCATTTGGCACACCGGGTTTGACTCGTGAGGTGAGTGGCTGTAACAACAGTGAAAGTACTGCAATCTATGCCCAAGGTTCTTACGAGATTACCGAACAATTATCGGTCACTATCGGTGCTCGATATACAGACGAAGAAAAACAAGCAGTAGTCAAAAATGGTTTGATATTTGATAATGTTTATCCTGAATCAGCTTGGATCCCAGGCTATGTTCGTCCAAGTGGTGACATAGTACCTCAAGTTTTAGGCAGTGACTCGGATGGAGATGGTGTTTTAGATGCTCCCTCAGTTCAAAGCTGGTCGCGTTTTACGCCTAGAATAGGATTAGAATATCAAGCGAATCCAGACTTGATGTTTTTTGCCAGTTATTCACAGGGCTTTAAATCTGGTACTTTTAATCCTCGTGCAACAGTTAACGAGCCAGGGGTTGAACCAGAGATTGTCGATTCAATTGAAGTGGGCATGAAGAGTGACTGGTCAGATAATTTGCGGGTTAACTTAACCTTGTTCTCTCTCGATCACGAAGATCGCCAGTATATTGGTTTACTCCCTACTGATGATGTCACAGTGTTAAATCAGTTTTTGTCTAACGTGGCGGCGACATCAGCAACAGGCATAGAGGCAGAAATAACCTACTTAGCGACGGATAATCTAACCTTTGATTTCTCATTAGGTACGATTAATTCTAAAATTGAAGAAAATAACGCGGTTCCACCCCTTATCGGTATTTCAAACACACCTGATTTAACCTATAACCTTGCTGCAAATTATGTGATAGAAAGTGATATGGGTGCCTTTACCTTTAACGCTAATTATTATTATCGAGGTGATTATCGCCTATTTGAAGACAGTGACCTGCTTCAAGAAGAAGGTTACGGTATTCTTAATGCCAGTGTTAATTGGCAAAGTGATGGTGGTCAATGGTACGGCGGTTTACATCTTAAAAACATAACTGATGAAGAGTATTTAGTCGGTGGTTATAATTTTGCTGTAGACAATGGCGATGGAACCTATGGACCAGGATTGGGTGGCGATACTACTCTAATCGGTTATTATGGCGACCCCCGAACAGTTAGCTTAACCGTCGGTTATCGGTTTTAAACTAGACTGATATTTTTTAAGGCAGCTTCGGCTGCCTTTTTGTGTTTATCCATTGGCTTAACTCTAAAATAATCATACTCTTACATTCTGTTGTTAATTCAATTAGTTATAGTTACCAAAGGTTTTATTGATGCAAGCACGAGCCATTGTTGCAGATGACCACCCCTTATTCCGTAGTGCATTAAAACACGCTGTTTTAGGTACATTAGGTGACAACATATTAGAATCTGCGAGTTTTGACGAAACCTTGGATTTATTAAACATTCATCAAAATATCGAACTGGTGTTTTTGGATTTAAATATGCCGGGTAATCATGGGCTTACTGGACTTACTGTATTGCGTAATCATTACCCTGATGTGCTGGTAGTCATAGTGTCAGCAGAAGAGCGCCCAGAAATCATTAAAAAAGCCATCGACTTTGGTTCCAGCGGCTATATCCCCAAATCTACCCCGTTACCGGTTATCACTCAAGCCGTGGTGCAAATATTAGATGGTCAAATTTGGGTGCCAGAAGACATGCTAAGCGATGTAAAATATCTCGATAACTCCCAATACAAAACCTTTGCTACTCGATTAGAACTGCTCACGCCGCATCAATTTAGAGTGTTGCAATTGATGGCCGATGGACTGCTAAATAAACAAATTGCCTACGAATTACAAGTGAGCGAGTCCACCATCAAACAACATGTGTCTGCGGTCTTGAATAAACTTGGATTTAATAACCGTACTCAGGCAGGAGTAATGTTTAAAAGTGTAATGAGCACAGTCGAGGGTGAGCATATGAGTGACTTCTAAGATCTATTAATGTACATGAATTAATACCATCGCTTCCATGCACTAATTATTACTTACGCTAGATATACCTATCTACTTCTTTAGCACAGTGATAATGGGTCCTTTAATTAGTTAGCCCTGACTTGTTTACTTAGGTGTAATCGAAGAAAAAACAATACTGTCATCAACCACTGACTCATAGCTCAAACTCATCCGATCAAGTATATAATTTTGGTTAAGTCTCCAGGGCTTATCCCGCCCCTGTTTGGGCATCTTATCCAATGCCCGAGTAATATAGCCTGAGGTGAAATTAATAAAAGGCTCTGCCTCAATGCCATTAATGGGTAGGACGGGCTGACAGTAATGATGTTGATGCTTATCCATATAGTTAATCAAACGGCATACATACTGTCCGACTAAATCTGACTTCAGAGTCCAAGACGCATTGGTATAACCCATCGAAAACGCGAAGTTAGGTAAACCACTTAACATCATGCCTCTGTAACAATAACTATCAGCGGCATTAAATGGTTTGTTATCAACGCTTAATTTATATGAACCGAGTATTTCTAAATTGAGTCCAGTAGCCGTCACAATAATATCTGCTGCCAGTACTTCGCCGGTCTGCAACTTAATCCCAGTAGCGGTAAAGGAGTCTATATGTTCAGTGACAACACTGGCCGAACCACTTTTTATAGCTTTAAACAAATCACCGTCGGGCACTAAGCAAGCCCGTTGGTCCCAAGGTTGGTAACTCGGTTTAAAGTGTTTATCAACGGGATAATCCTCTCCAAGTGCATCAATTACGCCGTCCCGTATGACTTTCTTTGCAGACTCGGGGCGTCGCCTAGCCATGCTATACATAAACATGCCTTGGAGTATTTTGTTCCAGCGGCTGAAACTGTAAGCAAGTTTAGCGGGCAAATAGCGGCGCATTATATTAGCAAATACATCTTGTTCGGATCTTGAGGCAATATAGGTAGGAGAGCGCTGTAACATAGTGACATGCCCAGCCGTATTGGCCATGGCTGGAACAATGGTAACAGCAGTTGCACCACTGCCAATTACAATCACGTTTTTACCCGCGTAATCGAGATTTTTTGGCCAATGTTGCGGATGAATCACTTCACCTGAAAAATTCTCAATGCCTTTAAAATCTGGGGTGTAACCATTATCGTAATTATAATAACCGGCACCAGAAAAAAAGAAACGGCTGATAAATTGGCAACACTCCCCCGTTTTAAGATTTTGGATCTCAGTATGCCATTTGGCGCTAGCACTATCCCAGTTGGCTGCGAGTACTTTATGTTCGAATAATATGTGTTTATCTATGCCATTTTCAGTTGCGGCTTCAGAAATATAATGTTTGATATCTTGGCCAGGGGAAATGGCTTTTGGCGAACGCCAAGGTTTAAAGTTAAAGCCAAAAGTAAACATGTCTGAATCAGAACGAATTCCGGGATAGCGAAAAAGATCCCAGGTGCCACCCACTTCGCTGCGGGCTTCAATAATAGCGTATGATTTGGTCGAGCAATGCTTCTGAAGATGATAGGCCGTCCCGATACCGGAAATGCCAGCGCCAATAATTAATACGTCTACTTCGCTTGTTTTTATACTCACTGTATTAATTCTCTATCAACCCTTTCGAACGCAGTAGGCGAGCGAATGTAAGTATCTGATATTATTGCTATTAGCGTTGATAGTCAATTATCTGTTAACTATGCATTGTTACTAAAATCAGCACCGCTGCAAATGAAAATATAGAGATCATCAAACAAGTTATTTTGAGCAAAAATATATGGCTATGCGTTTTATTGCGTATTATTGTGTATTAGGTTAGCTGTCTAATGAGCAGAGCCTTTGGAATTTAAAGCTGGAGTGTCAAAGGGATTAATCACACGACTTTGCATCGAACCCAAGAGGTCATAAACAGGCTATATTGAGAGTTCTCAATAAATATAAATAACCCCATATTTTCTGTTAATACCTATTCAAAACAGGGCTGATACCAGTAAATGTGAAGTGCAGCAACACTCAAGTGACATGTGAACTGGACTCACTTTATTTAAAATTCTTGATAAATTTAACACAAAAAAAACCAGCTGTTCAGCTGGTTTTTTTGATTTTGAGTAAAGTAAGCCTTGTTAGGTGCTTTTTATTTTTGTGACTTTACTCTTCATCTTCTACCAATGTCATGAGTGAAGTATTACCGCCGGAAGCAGTGGTATCAATGCTAACCGTTTTTTCAGTTAACAAACGCTGGATCAGATGGTCATAATACTCAGCGGTAATAACGGGCAGTATTGCTCCTGTGCGTTTGGCTAGCATTTGTACCATATAACTGGAACGATCACTTTCACTGTCAATAACCACACCCGCTAGAGATTCTTCGGCTAACAAAGCTTCTAAGTGATGTAGTTTAGCAACTTGGAATACGCCTTCAGGTGCACCTGTTGCAATAAACTGTTCGCGAAATTCTATCGCTTCAGCATAAAACAGCTCAGATACCACTGAAATGACCACATTTCCTGTGGCCAAAGCGGTCACAATAGATAATATCCAATACTCAAATGTCACGTCTTTATCAGCGAAACACACTAAAACGCCTCTGGGCTCCAAATACAACACATTGGATTCACCCGTCGGTCCAGGTAAAAGCTTAGGTTTTTTCAGACGTTTTTCGATACTGATTAATTGCGAACGAGCTGCTGCTAAGGTGGAATTTAAATCATCAGCTAGTTCTTCTACTATATCCACTTTGGCAATAGTTGCGAGTAGTTGACGCACTGACGAGAGACGGGTATTTAAATCCGTTAAACGCCAATCATTTTCGGTAGTGTGAGCATTTTTCATGAAAATGGCAGCTTGTTGCTTGGCCTCTTCGTTACTTTCTAGTGCTTTATCGGTGTTGGGCATTAATTCAGTGATGGCCCGAGGTGTCGATTTTTCAAGCATAAGTCGAGTTAAGTAATTGGGACCACCCGCTTTGGGACCGGTTCCAGATAGACCGCGACCACCAAAAGGCTGAACCCCAACTACAGCACCTATCATGTTGCGATTTACATAAACGTTACCAGCACGCGATAGTTTAACTAATTCCATGGCTCTAGCATCGATTCGAGTATGAATACCCATCGTCAAACCAAAACCTGTGGCATTAATTTTTTCCACTGTTTTTTCAAGTTCATTCGCTTTGAATCGCACTATATGAACACAAGGACCAAATACTTCACGTTTAAGAACTGAAATATCTGCAATTTGATAAAGTTTTGGAGCAAAAAATGTACCATTGTTAGCTGGTATTTTGCATTCGTATAATAAGGTTCCGTTTTGTTGCATATCTTCAGCATGAGCTTGCAAATTATCCAAGGCTTTTTGGTCGATTACTGGACCAATGTCCGTTGCTAGGTAGGCAGGATCGCCGACACTTAACTCATGTAGTGCGCCTATTAACATTTCTGTAACGCTATCGGCTATTTCTTCTTGCAAAAATAATACTCGAAGAGCTGAACATCGTTGCCCAGCGCTTTGAAAACCAGAAGCAATAACGTCGTCAACCACTTGTTCAGGCAAAGCCGTTGAGTCAACAACCATGCAATTCTGGCCACCCGTTTCAGCTATCAATGGGACTTGCTCGCCACCTCTTTGTGCTAAGGCGTTGGCAATCACATTACCCGTAACCGTAGAGCCGGTAAACATAACTGCTTTGATCCGCTCATCAGGCAACAGAACTTTTCCCACATCGGGACCTGCAGCAATCACAGACTGCACAACACCTGCTGGCAAACCTACATACTCCATTAACTGCAAAGCGCGTAATGCAATTAGGCTGGTTTGTTCTGCGGGTTTAGCAATGACAGTATTACCGGTCACAATAGCGGCAGCTACTTGTCCTAAAAATATGGCTAAGGGGAAATTCCACGGACTGATACATAACACCACGCCACGAGGTGCTAACCTATCATCTTCAGCGAGTTCTTCGGCCCGAGCAGCATAATAGCGACAAAAATCTACCGCTTCACGAACTTCATCTACTCCATCTGATGTAACTTTTCCTGCTTCTTTTATACACAGGGCAATAAGTTCGTCAATATGTCGCTCGAGAATATCTGCAGTTCTACGCAGCAAATTCGCTCGTTCAGTCATTGGTGTCTTTGACCAAGTAGTAAAAGTATTATGTGCGATGGTCAATTTATCTGCCATCTGCTTTTGGGTATCAAAATTATGATAGCCAATAATTTCATCCAAATTGGCAGGATTACGCACGGCATGACTGCCTTCTGGAACTTGTTCCTCAGTCAGTAGGTTTTCTTCAAACCAGGTATCAATGGCCGCTTTTAGTGGGGTAATATGATTTATGTCGGTAACGTCGATACCTTTTGAGTTGTCTCTTTCTGCACCGTATAAATTAATAGGTTTTTGAATTTGCTCGTTATATTTGAATTTTAAGCGTTGGGTCTTTTCAACTGGATCTTCGAGTAAAGATTCAACAGGTCTAGACACGTCAACAATGGCATTCACAAAAGATGAATTTGCACCGTTTTCAAGTAAGCGACGTACTAGATACGCTAATAAGTCTTCATGCTCACCCACAGGGGCGTATATACGGCATTGAATACTTTCTAAGGAAACGATCTGGTCATACAGGCTATCCCCCATGCCGTGAAGGCATTGAAACTCAAAGCCTTCTTTGTCATTACCAGCCAATTCTACTATGACCGCTGCAGTGTAAGCATTATGGGTAGCAAATTGCGGGTATATCGTGTCACGATAATCCAATAAGCGGTTTGCGCAGGCATGATATGATACATCGGTAGAAGACTTACGGGTAAATACCGGAAAGTGTTCTAAACCGTCTTTCTGAGCATTTTTTATCTCGGTATCCCAATAAGCGCCTTTTACTAGTCTGACCATCAATTTGCGACCAACTTTTTCAGTTAACTCTCGCAACCAGTCAATCACATACATGGCACGCTTTTGATAAGACTGCACTGCTAGACCGAAGCCGTCCCAGTCAGCTAAGTCAGGATCACTGAATACCTGTTCAATGATATCCAAAGAGATATCCAGACGTTCTGATTCTTCAGCATCAACGGTTAATCCGATGTCATATTCTTTTGCTAGAAGACACAACTCTTTTAATTTGGGAGGTATTTCTGCCATTACCCTTTCTCTATGAGTAAATTCATAGCGTGGATGTATAGCCGATAATTTAACTGAAATTCCAGGACTTTTTCTTGGACCTTTACCTTTTGCAGCTTTGCCTATTACTTTTATTGCTTGTGCATAAGCATTAAAATAATCGTCGGCATCTTTTTGGGTTCTGGCACCTTCACCGAGCATGTCATAAGAATAAACATATCCCTTACGTTCTTTTTCTTCAGCGCGCTGCACTGCATCCTCGATGGTCTCACCCATGACAAACTGCTTTCCCATAACTTTCATGGCAATATTCATGGCTTTACGAATTACTGGCTCACCAACTTTACCTAGGGTTTTTTTCAGAAAACCGAACTTATTTCGTTGATTAGCATAATTAACTAAACCACCAGTTAGCAGTAAACCCCATGACGAAGCGTTGACAAATAATGATTCACTATTGCCTAAATGTGAGCTCCACTGACCCTTGGATAATTTATCGCTGATCAACCTATCTTGAGTACGTTTATCTGGAACTCGGAGTAACGCTTCTGCTAGGCACATTAATACCACGCCTTCGGCAGAAGATAAGGAATATTCATTGAGAAGGGCCTCAACTACACCACTGCCTTCTTGGTCGTCACGAATTTGCAGTACCATTTTACGGGCTCTATCCCAGGCACGGCTTCGGGCTCGCATATTGACTTCTGCATCTGGCAGAATATGTTCAACGGCGAGATTTTCATCAATTCGATAAAAGTCTCGTATTTTTTGACGAGTGGAGGACTCAGTGACTAGGTTACCGTCAAACAACATATACAACTCCAAATAGCTGGAAATTAAATCTCTAGATAGGGCCTTTTTAAGCCTACCTAACATTTGCGGAGTATATAGACAGAAGCCAGTGGGGACAACGTTTGTGACAAGTAATTTTCATAATAATAAGTGGGGAGATCTGGGGTATTAAATCTATTAATAAAACACTTTTCGCAACTCTCTGAAAAATAAGATTTATCGCGCAGTGAAAGCATAATTTTTTTCCAATTGTGAATTATAAATACGGTATCCACATAAGCAATAAAAGGCATGGTTTGACTATTGAATTGCTAATACTTCTCATTTTGGCAAGTATTAGGTTAAGTACTAATTTAGATGTTTTTAATACATGCTCATCAAATATATTTATAGGCCATTCCTCTGTACTGAATATTTAAAAATTAGAGTGGCCAGTTTTAATTTGTTCATATTTGGCTAGGTATGTATTGAGTCCGTTTAAAAAACCTAAAGTAAAGTTAAGAGCAACAACTCCGTATCATTTTGTTTACATTTGCATACTTGTTACCAGTATTCTCAACTTTTATTCAATCTGCTCTTTTTGGCATTTTTTATTGAAATACCCTAAGCTGCTGACGTCCAAATTTGGCGTTGTAACTGTGTAAAAAAACTTAATTCGCTAAAAATAGTTGGGTGACATGAATTAGATTCCCTTAGAGGCACATACCTATTTTAGGTTTTAGACATGACTAAAGAGAGTAAATAATGGCAGACTTATTTGAAAATCCAGCGGGTTTAGACGGATTTGAATTCATTGAATTTTCTTCCCCTGAAAAAGGACAGTTAGAGAAAGTTTTTACAGTGATGGGATTTACTCAAATTGCAAATCACCGTACCAAGGATGCCCAATTATGGCGTCAAGGTGGCATTAACTTAATTGCTAACTATGAGCCAAAATCAGCGGCTTGGTATTTTGCTCGTGAACATGGCCCATCTGCATGTGGAATGGGTTTTAGAGTTAAAAATGCGGTTAAATCTTATAATCACTTATTAGCACAAGGAGCAGAGCCAGTTGTTGTTGAAACGGGTCCTATGGAACTGCGTTTACCTGCTATTCGTGGAATTGGTAATGCTATTATCTATCTGATTGACCGATATGGTGATGAGCTTTCTATTTATGATATCGACTTTGACTATATTGACGGCGTTGACCGTAACCCAGTAGGTGCTGGCTTTAACGTAATCGATCATTTAACGCATAACGTTTATGGCGGTCGCATGAAATATTGGGCTGACTTTTACGAAACATTATTCAACTTTAAAGAAGTCCGTTTCTTTGACATTAAAGGTGAATATACAGGTTTGACGTCTAAAGCCCTTACTGCTCCGGATGGAAAAATTCGTATCCCTTTAAATGAAGAAGGTGAAGGTGGTAAAGGTCAAATTGAAGAGTTCCTACGTGCATTTAATGGCGAAGGTATTCAACATATTGCGTTCAGTTGCGACGATTTAGTGGCTTGTTGGGATCGCTTGAAAGAAATGGGTATGCCATTTATGACTGCGCCCCCGAAAACATATTATGAGTTACTTGAAGGTCGATTACCTAACCATGGTGAGCCCGTTGATGAGCTGCAAACACGTGGTATTTTGATGGATGGAACCACTGAAGATGGCCCAAGGCTACTACTACAAATATTCTCAGAAACTCAATTAGGCCCAGTGTTTTTCGAGTTTATTCAACGCAAAGGTGATGATGGTTTTGGGGAAGGTAACTTCAAAGCATTATTCGAATCGATTGAACGTGACCAGATTAATCGTGGTGTTTTGAGTACCGATAAAAAATGAAGTAAAAGAGGGCGCCTAAGAGCCCTCTTTATATTTCGGTCATACTGTTAACGCTATTCAGCGTGACAAAATTAATAACCGAGTATTTAATCTAGGTAGATCATAATGTCTACTTAGATAAACCCTTCGCTGCATAATCTGTTATACAACGCTTTGATATGTGTTGGTCCAATTTCACAGCAACCACCAATAATTGATGCTCCGTTTTTGGCCCATGTCATTGCGTGCTCTGCATATCTTTGCGGGCTCATGTCTTGTCGAACTTCTAGTTCTTCGACAGTAGCACCGGGATATAATGAGTCTACCGATAAAAAACCATTGGCATACGCTCCGATCTTGCGTTGTTTCATTTTCAAAAGCGACCAACAAGCAGAGATTGCTTCAGGCTGACTGCAGTTTAATAGGGTTGCTTGGGTATCAAATGACTCAAGTGCTAGCAGGGTATCTACTAAGGATTCTCCACTTCGTAATTGCCCGGGGTGTTCATCACTAACCGTTAATGCCACCCAAACAGGTTTACCACTTTCAAGTGCGGCAGTGCAGGCAGCACGTGCCTCGGTTATTGACGACATTGTTTCGCATATAAATAAGTCGCTAGCCGGTGCTTGGAGTTCAACAAGTTGACGGTAAGTAGCAAGCGAGTCATCGAAGGATAAGGATACGTCAGGACGATAACTAGCAACTAAGGGGGGCAGGCAGCCCGCTATGGCTACAGTGTTGCACTGGGCCAATCCTATTGCTTCTTTAGCTGCCTTCATGGCGCTCTGATGAAGGTTTTTTAACTGACTGAATTGGTTTTCTCGTTTTAAGCGTTGCGGTGTCGCAGTATAGGTATTCAGCGTGATGACGCGAGCACCGCTATCAATAAACTCACGATGCAAATCTCTGACCAGCATTGGCTCGTTCAACATTATATCAGCAGACCACATAGGGGTAACTGCACGTGAACTTCTGCGCAATAATTCTTGCCCCATGCCTCCATCAAGTAATGTGATTTTACTCATTGTTTGTTCCTGTTCATATGTAAATAACACCCAATACATTATTTACGGTGTTTTAAGTATTCAAGTTCAGATCAATGGATGATCAATGGATGACCTGTTTTATAAATCGTTTTAATGCAGCAGGCTTAATTGGCTTAGGCAAATAATGCAAATGAGCATCAATTGCTTGTTTTCGTACTTCTTCAGTTCTATCTGCGCTGCTTAATACCGCAGGTATGCTTACTTGCCATTGATTTCGCAGCGCCTTCGCTGCTTCAGCACCGGTTGCACCATTATCTAAGTGGTAGTCTAAAAACAATAAGTCTGGGCATATTGGGCAATGTGTTAAAGCATCTGCTATTTTATTAAACGCATAAACAGTTGCTCCCCAACTGCGAAGCAAGTGGCTCACTGCTTCTATTGTATTTACGTCGTTTTCAATGATCACGACTACTTTATCTTTTAGCAAAATAGCAGAGTCAGCAATCAAATAGCTTTGTGTTGAATCGGTATTAGACACTGCCAATCCTCTAGGCACCGTTATTTCAAAACAGCTTCCTTTATTAACGGCAGATTTCACTTCAACAGTATGGTTTAGTAGAGCACTAAAACGCTCTACTATAGTCAGACCTAGACCCAAACCTTGGTTGTTATTGTGTTGATCAAGCTGATTGAATTCCTCAAATATGGCTTTTTGTTGATCAGCTGCGATGCCTTGACCTGTATCATAGACCCTGATCTTAAGTTGCCGGTTTTGCCTTTTTGCTACTATCAATATTTTACCTGACTCGGTGTAACGTACTGCATTGGAAATCAAGTTTTGAAAAATTCGTCTTAGTAGCTTTTTGTCTGATTGAATAAAACATGAGTTTGCAACATATTTAAGAACCAACCCTTTGCGCTCTGCTAAAATGGTAAATTCATTGACTAAAGGTGTGAGTAAATCACTTAGCTTAAAATGTTGAATATTAGTATTGAGTATCCCTGAATCGAGTCGAGTCATATCCAGTAAAGTGGATAGTAGCTCCTCTGCGTTGGCAAGTGATTGGATGAGGTTTTGGCTCATTTCAGCCAACTCTTGATTAGGCGCTTTTTCTTTTATAAGTGATGCAAACAAACTCGCAGCGTTAAAAGGCTGCATTAAGTCGTGACCAGCGGCAGCAAGAAATTTACTTTTACTGTCGTAGGCTTTTTCAGCTTCTTGGCGTGCTTCATCAAGAGCAAGATTAGCGGTTTGTAATTGTTCTGTGCGCTCAATGACTCGGCTTTCTAAATGTTGTTTCGATTGTTGTAATTGCTGTTGAATATTGATGTAGTCGGTGATGTCGCTATAGGTGGTAACAAATCCGCCACCGGGCAGGGGGCTACCGTTAACTTCTATGGTCTGTCCGTTTTTTTGTTCGCGCACATATTTGTAATGGCTTCCGATACGCATGTATTGAATACGCTTTTCTATTTCTGCCTCAAGTTGCTCTTTTTTACCAAATAATCCTCTTTGCGCGTTAAATAAAAGTAACTCTTTAATCGGAATGCCGACTTTGATTAAACTTTTTGGATAGTCAAATAACTGAACGTAGCGTTGGTTCCAAGCCAAAAGCGCCAAATTCACATCTACTACACATATACCTTGTTGAATATGTTCCACAGAGGATTGCAATACTTCATGATTAAAATGAAAGGTTTGGCTCGCTTCCTCAACTAATTCGACAAGCTCTGCAAGGGCAATATCTTTTTTCTCGGCAATAGCAGAGAGTAAAATTCTGGCGCTCACATTTCCGACTTGATTGGCTATTTCATTTTCTATGCTAGCGAGCAGTTTCGGGCTGGCATAAGCCGAATGTTGATCGACTGGCAGGTTGTCAAGCAAAAACTGATGGCGGTCTTTATCAAGTACTTTTTCGGTGACGGCGAGTAACTTAGATATCTTGGTTGCTTGATTGAGAGTTGAAAACGCATGTTCCTTCTGATTGCCTATCTGCTGCTCTTTGCTCGCTGGTAAAATCAAACTAAACAATACAAAACAAAACAGATTGACCAAAAGACTAAGAACAAACCCTGATGCAAGTTGTAAATCATCGGGGGGGAGAGCGAAATAATAACTAGCGGTAATGCTTGGCCAAAGCAACCAGTAAACCCAACATAAAGCGCCTGCTAATAACGCTATCATAGCCGCTGTTTTATTGCGTTTTTGCCAATATAAACCACCAATAATAATCGGTAACGTTTGAGATAAAAGGGCGATAGCAATAATACCACTTTTGACAAGGGGAGCAGTCTTGCTTATATCCAAGTGATATAAAAAGGCGATGCCCATCACTATTACAACAGTGGCTCGGCGTGTAAATAACACAGCTTTAGGCGTCAGGTTATGTTGTTGTAAGCGTTGCAATTGGATTTTAAGACGCAGTGGCGTGACTAGGTTATTAGATATCATGATCCCCATTGCTAACGTTGCAACCACCACCATACTGGTTGCCGCAGATAATCCGCCAATAAAAGAGATAAGAGCTACACCCGTGTTACCGCCTTGTATAGGCAATGCTAAGGCGTAGGTATCCGTGCTGACTTGCATGGTTTCGTCAAAAATTATGTGGCCAGCAATACCTATGGGCAAGATAAACACCGTCATCAGGCACAAGTATAATGGGAACATCCAGCGAGCTGTTCTTAGTTCTTCACTACCATTATTTTCGACAAAATTTATATGAAACTGTCTGGGTAAACAAAACATCGAACATACGCCTAACAACATATGGCTTAGGTATACCCATACAGCTGAGTCAGACTGAATTATTTGTAGACTTTTAGGATGTAATTGCGCCTGACCAAATAAGTCTAATACACCGTCAAACATCACATAACACACATACACACCCACAATCAGTAAAGCCACTAGCTTGACCAGAGATGCAAAAGCGATAGTCAACATTAAACCAGGGTGTTTGTCGCTGGCACTTAATGATTGAGTGCCAAATAAAATCGCAAAAAGTGCCATTAAAATAGCTACATAGGCACCAACATTTTCACTCCAACTTACATCTATACCTACTAATATGGCAACACTTTGGCTGACCGAATCGAGTTGCAATGCAATGTAGGGGATGACACCGATTAAACACAATAAAGTGACTAATGCTGCGAGTAGATAAGATTTTTCGAAACGCAAACTAATAAAGTCGGCTAGGGAACTCACCTGGTTCTGATGGCATAACAGACTAATTTTGCGTAAAACCGGATGTGCAAATAGAAAAACCAGTATCACTCCCAGGTAAGTAGGTACAAACGCCCAACCATATTGAGTGGCTTGCGTGGTGGTTCCAAAAAAAGCCCAAGAAGTGCAGTGTACACCAAGCGCTAGACTGTAGATAAATGGATGCTGTTGTTGGCCTTTATAACGTTTTTCGGCCCAAAACGCTAAAGCAAAAAGAACAAGCAGGTAGCAAAGTACGAGTGCTGAAACTGTCCAAACATTGATCATTTGATTGTTTAAAAAATTGAACGTCCAGTACTTTACCTTTAGCGAGTCAAATATGAAAGATAGCTGATTGGTCATTAGTGATTACAGATAAATCAAAAAACATCAATTATCAGCCCTTGAAGCTTATAAATATAACCCCATTATTAATGGCAGTTAAAATTTGCGTAAAGAGTATACGGAGTTAAGCATGTCAAATGAACAAACACCTCAGCAAGGTGAAGAAGAAGAATTAGATACAAATGCAGAAACAGAGCAACATGACGCGGATCAGGCGTTTCTTGAGTTGACTGAAGACCAACAACGTATTGTTGAATTAGAAGCTGCCGTGATTGCCGCCGAAACTAAGATGGTTGAGCAAAAAGATTCAGTGATGCGCGCTATTGCTGATGCTGATAATGCTCGCAAACGAGCTCAAGGCGAAATCGATAAGGCACGCAAATTTGCTTTAGAAAAATTTGCCGCTGAGTTGTTGCCAGTAGCCGACAATTTAGAACGGGCATTACAAGTGGCTAATCCAGAAGATGAGGCCATTAAACCTATTGTTGATGGGGTTGAAATGACGCTTAAGTCTTTTATCAGCACTATTGAAAAATTTGGGTTGTCAGTGATTGACCCGCAAGGTCAACCTTTCAACCCAGAAAAGCATCAAGCTATGTCGATGCAAGAAAACGCGGAGCTGCCACCTAACACAGTGTTAGCAGTGATGCAGAAAGGCTATGAGATAAATGGCCGTTTATTACGCCCTGCCATGGTGTTGGTTACTCGAGCACCAGAGAGCGCCGTGGATACTCAAGCCTAATTACACTTCATAATTGAAGTAATCAATTGGCAAAAATAATTACAGTTTTGTGAAGGTTTTTTTAATCAATATGTTGAAAAATTTATTAATAACCCCACAAAGTGTACAAGCTTTTAAGAACAATCTTTTGGAGAAAAACTAATGGGTAGAATCATTGGAATAGATTTAGGTACTACTAACTCATGTGTGGCAGTACTAGATGGTGGCGTAGCCAAAGTATTAGAGAACTCAGAAGGGGATCGTACTACTCCTTCCATCATCGCTTACACACAAGATGGCGAAATATTGGTAGGCCAACCTGCTAAACGTCAAGCTGTAACTAACCCACAAAATACATTATTCGCCATAAAGCGTTTAATCGGTCGTCGCTGGGAAGATAAAGAAATACAGCGTGATATCGACATCATGCCTTTCAAAATTGTCAAAGCTGACAACGGTGATGCTTGGGTTGAAGCGAAAGGCGAAAAAATGGCACCGCCACAGATATCTGCTGAAGTCTTGAAAAAAATGAAAAAGACGGCTGAAGATTATCTAGGCGAAGAAGTAACCGCTGCAGTTATTACGGTTCCTGCCTACTTTAATGATTCTCAGCGTCAAGCAACGAAAGATGCAGGTCGCATCGCGGGTCTTGAAGTAAAACGTATTATCAACGAGCCAACTGCTGCTGCTCTTGCTTACGGCATGGATAAGAAAAAAGGCGATAGCGTTGTAGCCGTTTATGACTTAGGTGGTGGTACATTCGATATCTCTATCATCGAAATCGACGAAGCAGATGGTGAGCATACGTTTGAAGTATTAGCGACTAACGGTGACACCCACCTAGGTGGTGAAGATTTTGATAACAAAGTTATTAACTATTTAGTTGAAGAATTTAAGAAAGACTCGGGCATGGACTTGCGTAAAGATCCATTGGCCATGCAACGCTTAAAAGAAGCTGGCGAGAAAGCTAAGATTGAACTGTCTTCTGCCCAACAAACTGAAGTGAATTTGCCTTATATTACAGCTGATGCGTCTGGTCCTAAACACCTGACTATTAAGCTTACTCGTGCAAAACTTGAGTCTTTAGTTGAATCAATGGTTAAAGCAACACTTGAGCCACTAAAGCAAGCGTTAGCTGATGCAGATTTATCTGTAGGTGATATCAACGATATTATCTTGGTAGGTGGTCAAACACGTATGCCTATGGTTCAGAAGTATGTAACTGAATTCTTTGGTAAAGAGCCTCGTAAAGATGTGAACGCAGATGAAGCCGTTGCAGTAGGCGCAGCGATTCAAGCTGGCGTATTATCCGGTGATGTGAAAGACGTATTGTTACTTGACGTAACTCCTCTTTCTTTAGGAATCGAAACAATGGGTGGTGTAATGACTGCTCTAATCGAGAAAAACACCACCGTACCTACTAAGAAATCTCAGACTTTCTCAACAGCTGAAGATAACCAAGCTGCAGTAACGATTCATTGTCTTCAAGGAGAGCGTAAGCAAGCCTCAGGCAACAAATCTCTAGGTCAATTTAACCTGGAAGGTATTCGAGCCGCTCAACGTGGTGCTCCACAGATTGAAGTGACTTTTGATATTGATGCTGATGGTATTTTACATGTTTCTGCGAAAGACAAAGACACAGGTAAAGAGCAAAAAATCACCATTAAAGCATCTTCTGGTTTAAGTGAAGAAGAAGTTGAAAAAATGGTTCAAGATGCTGAAGCGAACAAAGAAGCTGATGCTAAGTTTGAAGAGCTTGTACAAGCGCGTAACCAAGCTGACGGTATGATACACAGTACTCGTAAGCAAGTTGAAGAAGCTGGCGATGCATTGAGTGAAGAAGATAAAACTGAAATTGAAACCGCTGTAGTTGCTCTTGAAGAAGCAGTTAAAAAAGGTGACAAAGAAGGAATTGAAACTAAAACTCAAGAACTTATTCAAGCTTCTGCCAAGTTAATGGAAGTAGCTCAAGCTAAAGCTGCGGCTGATGGCGCAGCTCAAGGTGGCGCTGACCCAACTGATGCAGGCGCAAAATCACAAGATGATGATGTGGTTGACGCTGAGTTTGAAGAAGTGAAAGAAGACGACAAAAAGTAAATTTTGTTAGATAACTTGACTGTTGAGGTGACTCAATAATGAAACTCGGCGCAGCAGGTCATACTGACTGCGCCTTGTTTGTTTTAAGAATTTACAAAAAAGATAACGATGTTTGTTATTTAAAATAAGTAACCATAGACCCCAGGGTAACGAATCGAGATGTCGAAGCGAGATTATTATGAAGTGTTGGATGTGGACAAAAGTGCCACCGAACGCGAGATAAAAAAGGCTTACAAACGCCTAGCGATGAAATATCACCCAGATAGAACTCAGGGTGACAAAGCTATGGAAGAAAAATTTAAAGAAGTGCAAGAAGCACACGAAATGTTGACTGACGCACAAAAACGAGCAGCCTATGATCAATATGGTCATGCTGGCGTCGATCCCAACCGCGGCGGCGGTGGCGGTGGCCAAGGTGGAGACTTTGGTGATATTTTTGGTGACGTATTCGGCGATATATTTGGTGGTGGACGTGGGGGCGGTGGTCGCCAATCTCGTGCTCGTCAAGGTTCCGATCTGCGCTATAACTTAGAATTATCTCTTGAAGAAGCGGTAAAAGGCAAAAGCGTCGAAATTCGTGTGCCAACACTTTCGGGGTGTGAATCTTGTGATGGTTCAGGTGCCAAAAAAGGTTCAAGCCCAACTACTTGTCCCACTTGTCATGGACAAGGCCAAGTGCAGATGCGTCAAGGTTTCTTTGCTGTTCAGCAAACCTGTCCGACATGCTCAGGTAGAGGCAAAATAATATCTGATCCTTGTAAACCTTGTCATGGACAAGGCCGCGTAGAAAAAACTAAAACGTTGTCGGTTAAAGTGCCAGCCGGAGTTGATACAGGCGATAGAATTCGTTTGTCAGGTGAAGGTGAAGCGGGTGAAATGGGTGCACCAGCAGGTGACTTGTACGTGCAAGTGCATATACGCGACCACAAAATATTTACCCGCGAAGGTAATAATTTATATTGCGAAGTGCCCTTAAGCTTCACTCGAGCGGCCCTAGGTGGTGAGATTGAAGTGCCTACACTAGAAGGCAAGGTGAAGTTAAAAGTCACTCCTGAAACACAAACAGGAAAAATGTTCCGGTTACGTAATAAAGGCGTTAAGTCGGTTCGCAGTGGTAGTGTCGGCGACCTAATTTGTAAAGTGGTCATCGAAACACCGGTTAACTTAAGTGCCAGTCAAAAAGATCTGCTAGACCAATTAGAAAATTCCATGGGAACGGGTAAAGATACCGCCAAAAACCGCCCAAAAGAAAGTGGGTTTTTTGATGGCGTGAAAAAATTCTTTGATGATTTAACCCATTAATCGATAGACGATTTTTTTATGTGTGAAGGCCGCTTTTAAGCGGCCTTTTGTTTTGATGCTAGGTGTTAGTTGTTTTTAAACTATCCCGTTAATTTTCAAAATAACTCTCCTTTATTATCCCACTAAACTAATGTTTAGAATGGATCAGTTGTAAATCCATAACTGTGTCAAAGCTTGGACAGCGCGCTAACGACTGAATGTCCATCACGTTGCAAATCATGGGTGCAAATCTGTGTAGTACGCAAATCAGCATGGCCTAAATGTTCTTGTCTTGTGCTAATAATAGGACCTGATTGTAGGAGCTTTGTGACTTACTCATGATAATTTTCTTGTCATAAATATAACTGTGTATCTAGACAGTTATGTTGGAGATGTCCAATAACAGCAGGTCGCGGACGTTTTGGGATGTTTATGCAGGTATCCTTTGCCTGATGCAAAAAAACGTTTGTAAAAGATTCTTTTAGAGGTCGTCTTATAAATAGTTAGGCATTTGGAAGAAACATGGAACGTATAAATCACCATATAACTGCACTCTTAATTTCTGCCGTTTTCTCGGTCGGAATTGTCTGTTTCGCAGCTTACTTTATCATTCCTCTATTTGAAGAGATTCAAAGAGAATTCGTTTACAAATACCACTACGGATTTCTTGGATTTTCCCTTTTTATCGTTTTGGTGGGTAATACCTTTTGTATTGTTGACTTTGTTTGCTTGCTCACTCAATTCAAAAATAAAAAACACACAAGTTTTCAACATATTTTCTGTTCGCGCATCTATTGCAGGCTTTTATACTTCGGTCATGCTTTTTGTTTTTTCAATCGCAGTATATTGGCCTGTGGTGCAAAATCCACAACAAGAGCATCATGGTGGGAATTCTACTCGCTGAAAAAGCGATCCTAAAATCCTCATATGCAAAGCGTTAGGTTACTCAATGTGGATTAAATGAACTGTCCACATTGCGATCATAAAATAGATTTACTCTCAAAAACGTTAAACAAGTTTGGTAAAGGTAAAGTTTGTCCATCCTGTTCTAATAAAATAAAACTTTCAGTTAACTATGAGCAGGTAGGTTTGTTGATTTTACCTGTATTCACTATTCATGTTTTTTTACTAAAACCTATGTTTATTGCCGCGGGTTATAGCGTTACTGGTCTTGCTGGTTTGGTTGGTGGGTTACTTATTGTATTTACGATGAGGCTTCATAATGAAGAGTAACCTAACGAGGGACTATGGCGTGATGAGTTAATTACTAACCGTTGTCGCATCCCACATCACCCCGTCTCTGAGCATAGAATTTAAGATAATAATCATCTTTCTAACACAGGCAACAATCGCTGTTTTTTTGATTTTCCTGCTGCTACTAATCGTTGATATGTGGCTTTGAAAACCGGATTACATTGCATGGCTGACATCATGGCCATGTACAAAACAGTGCGTACTTGATGCCCTCCACCTTGAACTCGTCGTAACTCTTTGTAGCGTCCACTTTTTCGATTCATAGGTGCCACACCAACAAGCGCACTGGCTTGTTTGCTGCTGATGTAACCTAGTTCAGGTAAATTACTGATAAGGGATGCTGATGAGATTTTACCGACACCCGGCATGCTTTGAAGGATGATGTTTTTAGCTTGGTCGTCAGCGCATGACTCGATAAGTGAAACGATTTTAGTTTCAATTTTCTCTATCTGATTTTTGAATACTGTAAGGATAGGTTTGATGGTTATAGACAGCGATTTAGGTAACATCTGCAACCTGTTTTTCTCCATGGTTTGTATGACTAGAAGCTGGTTTCTTCTGGCGACTAAATCACTCATATCCTGCATGATTATAGGCTTTAACGAGGATAGCGTAGGCTTGATGACTTCACCCTAATGAGCAATTAATTGAGCATCAAGCTTATCTGTTTTTGCTCTTTGACCAATGGCACCTGCAAAGCGTTTTATGTGAATGGGATTGGCTATCACAAAGGGCAAGTTTGCACCCGCACAGGCATTAATAAACGCTATTTCAAGGCGACCAGAGGCTTCAATAACAATACGTTCAGGTGAATGTTTTTTGATAGTCTTGATGGCTTCTTTAATACCTTTTTCATCATTGGAAACAGTGAAATAAGTATCCAAAGGACGGATGTAAATATCCAATTGAAACTTATTGGTATCGACATCGACGTTAATACTTTGTTTAGTGTTCATATAAGCAACTCTTGCTTGCATAATGCGGGTCGGTAACCGAGTTATCAAGACCCAGTAGACTATTCGAGTGTTGTGCTTGGAGTCTTTAGTGGTGTTCTTTCTTGTTATCGGTCTCTCAATTGAGGAGCCATCATTCAATCGAACTACCACAAAATAAAGCTTTAGTTGCTGCTAAAGTCTGGGTCTCACTTTACTCCAACCTGATTATAAACAAGATGGTTTATATGAGTTATTATCCATACAAAAATGTAAAGTGGGGCTGGTAATAGTTTGCTCGGTTTCGCTTCGGTACACCTTCTAGCAAACAATTACCAGCCCCTTAAACGGGCGTTAGTAGCCATTAAATATTGCTTGACAAGGCACAGCATTGCCGTATTTTTTGATTCATGGTTTATTATAAAATAAGTTTTTTAAAAAGCTGTTGCCGGAATATTTATTAGATGATGAATATCGTGGTTTACAGTCTTACTTTCTTGAAAAACCAGATTCCGGCGCTATCGTAAATGGTTCTGGTAGTGTTAGAAAGATGAGATGGGCTTCCTTAGGAAAAGATAAGAGTGCCGGTGTTAGCGCTAGAAAGGTGCAGGTCTGGGAGCAAAGCCGAAGAAATCCTCAGGGGCCCGCAGAAGCTTTGCTAAAAATAGCCGAACAACACCCAGAAGTTTTTAGTGAGTTGAGATAAGCGAAGTGGCGGATAACAAAACAATGAAGAAGGACATTCGCGCAGAGCATGCGCCCACTGCTTATTGAAGTGTTATGTTCACAATCGTCATCTGATAACTAAATAGGTAAATTTTTATGCTGATGTACTTACATATTATTATGGGAGCATTTGCTCTGATCACAGGTATAACTGCGTTCTCTGCACAGAAGGGAGCTCCATTACATAAAAAAAGTGGCCTAATCTTTGTTATCAGTATGTTGATTATGTCTAGTACAGGCACATTTCTAGCTGCTTTAAATGGGGAGAAATTGAATGTTGTGGCAGGCTGTTTAACTTTTTATCTTGTGGCGACTGCTTTTTTAGTCGTTCATCCATTCAAAAAAAATGATCGTCTTTACAACACGCTATTAATGGTCTTTGGACTTATAGTGGGTGTAACTGGAATGATTGTAGCTGTGAGTATTTTAAATGACGGTGGCACCAAAATAGACGGTCAGCCCACTCAAGTTTTAGTCGTGTTTAGTGTAATTGCATTATTAGCATCTGCTTCTGATTTACGCGTCGTGTTCTTTGATCGATTAAAAGGAAAGAAAAAACTTATTCGTCACATTTGGAGAATGGGCATTGCAATGTTTATGGCTACAACATCTTTTTTTCTCGGTCAATCGCAAGTAATTCCAGAAGAAATCCGCACTATAGCTTTCTTAGTTACTCCGGTATTCCTAGTCCTATTCTTAACTTTTTACTGGGCAGTGCGTGTACAGTTTTGGGGTTTAAAAACGCGAACATAACAATTTACTGAAACAGATTCTAAACAGTTGGCTAGCTATCGTTGCCTAAGATGAAAATCATGCTTAAGCTTTTTCAAGGTCATAATGCTAATTAGTCTGCACCCGAAGCTGATGCGATCGGTGATGTATTGCCTGATGATGGTCGTTTTGTGTACGACATGCATAGAGTCATATTAGGCATTGTAGATGTTGACTCTTTTATAGAAACTGGAAAGCAATACGGCACAGCTATTATCCCATGCTTTGCTCGACTTGAAGGCAAACCTATTAATGTTATTGCAGTAATTGCAAAATGCTTGGAGGTTCAATTGATGTCGATGGGGCGAAGAAGCTGAATCGCTTTATGAAGCTATGCGATCATTTCGCTATTCCTATTGTATCTCTTTGTGACACCCTTGATTTTATGGTGGGAGGTAAGTATGAAAAGAATGGGCTGTTCGGTATTTTGGTGAACTATTCGGAACAGGTGCTAATTTGTCGGTAGATTTTGTCGCCGTTGCTAGTGCTTGAAATTGATGCGGTGATTGAACCTAGTGATACCAGAAAAATATTACTAGCTGCGTTGAATTAATGCTCTATTTATCATTAGCTAATAAACGGGGTTTTGTCAGATGTAATTAGAGTTTCAAACCGACCTTACTATTTTTAACTCGCTTTAGGACTAAGTTCTTTTCAATTGAGAGGGTTAATGATGTAACGTTTGGTAACTTACTATATCTGATAGTTTTTATTATTATGGTATAAAGTTAATATCACATGTATGAATAAGATATTAGGAGCTTCAATTGCTACTTGTTCGATTAAGGAAATCTTTCAAAGAATTAAAATGGGGTGTTTTAGCGGTTGAAATTGTGGTCCTGGTCTTTGGGATTTCAATGAGTTTGCAAGTCAATGAATGGCAGAATCAGCGTGATGAGCGAGAATTGGAGCAGGAATATTTAGAACGTTTAGTAGTTGATTTTGGGGAAAGTGAAAAAGTACTTCGAAATGATATTGAACAATTAAGGAGCAGCGTTGACAAATTATTAGCTGGAATTGAGCCTTTAAGTAAAACTAAGTTAACGAAAGAAGATCACTCTGCATTATTTGAAGCAGTCGGCCAGTCCGCCTTAGTCGGACGATTTGCTGTGATTTTTGGCACGATTGATGAACTGAAAGATACTGGCAATATGCGCCTATTAATTTCAAAAACGCTTCGAATTTCACTTGCAAATCTATATCAAACCTATCAACAAATAATTCGTCTGTCTGAATTAAGAAATATCCTGAGAGGGCAATCTTTTCCTATCTTGGTCAGACAGCTCAGCCCACATAGTGACAGCAGAGTTGTCTGGGATGAGGAATTAGCCGAACAAAACAAGAGAGAGCTATTTGGCGCATTGACCGTGATTCTTCAGAACCTGAAAAATGATTTGTCGGATACGGAAAGGTTGGCTGAACTCGTTACTACTATAAATGGCATCATTAAACTAGAATTGAAGAAAGACTAAATGCGGTCAGATGAAGTTACCAGCAGCCCTTTATAAGGGCAGGATGTGTTTTAACTTACAAATCATAATTGCTATAGCACTGAGAGTGAATATGGGCACCTAACTAACACAGGTAAGACTTGGTATGAATATCTGCAAGTGAAAAATCAAACCAGCATAGCAAAGTTCGACACTCTGCTATCACCGATCACATCCAAGACTTCTGACTGGACTCCACTTTATACAGTCCTTCGTCGATCAGCTCATAGGCTAACTTTTCAGTAATCATAGGCACCTTAAGTGCGCCAGATGCCAGCACAAACTTCACTGTGGCCAATTGTCTTTTTTTCATGAGTAAATTTTGTTTGAATTGGGTTTGTTGCAGCTTGTAGGTAGGAAAACAATAATAATCGACGCCGATCAACCCTTTTTTTATATACACGAATTGTTCATCTCTGGCTACACCCCAGCGCTTCCAACGTAAAACTACTAAACCACACAAGCCAATAAACAATACGCTCACCATTGCTGAAATCATCAGTTTGTCATCCATCAGTGTGTTGTATGTTGTTAGCAACCACATGGGCATTAACAAAAAAACAATATTGCGAAAAATGAAACGTTTGCTAATGGGGGCAAACCCGTTATTACAGACTAAATCATTCAGGCAGTTATGTGGATAGGCATCATCAATTAACGCTTGGCATTCATCAGGTTTAATCGATGGCACAATAATTTTACTGCTAGTCGCGGATGAGCTGTGATTTTTACCAAAGGAATTACTTTGTTCAAGCTTGAGGTTAATACGTTTAAGTATTACGTCTAACCAGTCCTGTTTTTGCACTATCATTTGCAAACGACTTAAACCTATACTGACTTCGTGTTTAGTGAATAGCCCACTGCGCCTGATGTATTTATCATCTAGTTTACTCAGGGTGTAACCGTAGAAGCTAACAATCGCCCCTATTACTGAAAAGCTTACCAACACCAGCATGACTAACATTGTGAGTGAAAATGCATACAAACCTACCTCGAGAAGCGAATGAGTTTGTAAGCTAAATAGTTCAGTGAAATCAATTCCTAAGGTGGTTAACCATTCGCTAATAGTCTCAAATATATTATCGTAGAAAGGTGCCATCCCGCCCAAAAAAATCCAAATTCTATTGCTGGTAATACCATGAATAACTAAATCAGATAACTGACGTTGGTTAAGTACTTTTTCTTGCTTACCCCGGTTAGTTACTTTGGCATTTAACCTATCCGTTGTATTGGCAGTTAAATTATCCTGATTGACATCTGTTGCATCAGTTTGGGCTTGGCCCTGAATACGGGTTTTCAGCTGTTCAGCAAAATCTAATTTTATCGCCACTAATTTTGCTTCGTTTTTAGCTGAACCGGCTGTATCTAATTGCAAACAGGCATGGCCGCTAAATCGATAATAAATGGGCTGTTCTATTTTGACATTTTGTACTCTGGAAAACGGTAAGTTTAGATGTTTTTTACTGAATATCCCCGAACGTATCTCGATATTGTTGTCTGTTAACCGGTAGCGATACACTTTAAAGCTGACAAATGCGAAAAGTAGCAATAGTGTAAATGCCGTTATAATACTGGGAAACCAGATATAAGGATGTTCGAGCACACTTTTATAACTGACCAATAATGCGGGTATCAGATAGATAATATTACCGAACAAATGTTTAAATACACCAACCGCGAAATACAAAATAGCTACAGGCGATAAAGCTAGCCAATCATCTTGGGTTGGTAATTTATCAGTTAGACTGGTGTTATCGGAGGCTGCTGAATTAAGTTGTTTATCCATGTTTGACGACATCTTTATGCTGCAATATAAACTGGCGTAGTTGCTGGGCGGTCTCTACCGGTAAACCAGGTATTTGAAAGGTATGCATTTCACCTCCTGCACTGAATACTTGCAATGTTGCTAAACCGGCTTTTCGTTCGATAGGGCCACGTTTTAGCTCGATATGCTGAATACGGGTAATGGGTTGACTTACTACGTTTCTAAAAAACAAGCCGCTTGAATAATGTAAATCTGATTCTCTAAGAGTATAAGATTTAAGTTCATCTTGAGCATGACTTAACCATGTGAACAAAAAGCCCAACACAGCAGTGGCCCAGATGATGAAGGGCAGGGAATTAAGCAATTCACTTGGTAAGTTTATAAAAGGTTGGAAATAAAAAGCCAAACCCAACACACAGATAATTAAGGTACAGCCTAAGTTGATTAATCGATTTAACGGTGCATATTGCTCAGATAATGACTGTTTTTCTAGGCTCAATATTGCCGGTAAGTGGGCAATAGTAATGTTTGAATTAGTGAAGTTATTGTCTAACATGGCATTCCAAAAAAGTGAGAACAAAGAAGATATTGGCAATTTTAAAGAGGCATACTATCTGAGTTTTCACATGAGTGCTGAGTTGCTTTGCGTCCTTATGCGAAGCTGAGGTTATATATAAAAAAAAATCACTACGCCTTTACTGCATCAGACACATAATTCAGGCACAATCTGCCTATAAACTTCCAATTGAAAATGATTAAATCACTATGAGTAATATCGCTATTTTCGGCGCCAATGGCCGAATGGGTAGAGTCCTGATAGAAGCCATCGAGCAAAGTGTGGATGACAAATTGACCGCAGCTGCCGTAAGAACTACCTCTAACTTCGTGGGATTTGATGTGGGAGAACTCGCAGGAATAGGCAAAAAAGGCTTGTTGATTTGTGATGATTTATATTTACATATTGAACAAATAGAGGTGCTGATTGATTTCACCTTACCAGCTGCACTCACTGAAAATTTGGCTTTTTGTGTGGCCCACAACAAACCTGTAATAATTGGCACTACAGGATTAAATACTAAACAAAAATTGGCGTTAGATTCTGCGGCTAAACATATTCCCATTGTTTTTGCGGCTAACTATAGTGTGGGTGTTAATTTGATGCTTAATTTAGTCAGACAAGCCGCAGCTGTGATGGCGGATACCGCTGATATTGAAATTTTAGAAGCTCATCATCGATTTAAGAAAGATGCACCCTCGGGCACCGCGATGGCAATTGGGCAGGCAATAGCCGATGAAATTGGACGGGATTTGTCTGAATGTGCAGTGTTCGGTCGAGAAGGTGATACTGGTGTGCGAGAGCATAAAACTATTGGTTTTGCTACTGTTAGGGCCGGCGATGTAGTGGGTGAGCACACCGCATTGTTTGCTGATATCGGTGAAAGGTTAGAAATCACCCATAAAGCTTCAAGTCGCTTAACATTTGCAAAAGGAGCCGTAAAAGCGGCAAGTTGGATTATCGACAAACCAGCAGGTTTGTACGATATGGAAGATGTGTTAGGTTTTAAATGATGCTATTCAATAACTTGTGGATAGCTACTTTTAACCCTTATGTATAAAAAGTATGGTTAAACGGTTATTTATGCATTTTATTAATTGTGAATAGACCTGAAACACCCTTGTATGTATAATATTACGGATTTGCCACAATTTAGTGATCTTGTTGTAGTTCATCATTTTATGATTTGCAAGTTGACTTAATATCTATGTAAATCAACTGTTTATATAGGTGTTCATGGACTCTGTTATTCGTTCGGGAAGTCAGAGTTCAAGGTTAAAACCGTTTAATATCTAACCTGGAGGTTGATTTGGCTAATTCTGCCCTTTTAGTACTTGAAGATGGTTCTGTCTTTAAAGGTACTGCTATTGGAGCTTCTGGTGTGTCAGTGGGTGAGGTAGTGTTTAATACCTCTATGACAGGTTATCAGGAAATTCTAACAGATCCGTCTTACGCAGAACAAATTGTCACCCTCACTTACCCACATATTGGTAACACGGGTATAAATTCTGAAGATTGTGAATCACATAAAGTTTGGGCCAAAGGTCTAATTATTCGCGACTTACCACTTCTTGTTAGTAATTTTCGTAGTGAAATGAGCTTATCTGAATATCTTGAAGAAAATAACATCCTGGGTATTGCAGACATTGATACCCGCAGATTGACACGAATTTTGCGTGACAAAGGAGCACAAAGTGGTTGTATCATTGCCAGTAATACCCTTGATGACATTCCATTGGATGAATCATTAGCCTTAGCAAAAGCACAGGCTTTTGGTGGTCTTAAAGGTCTGGATTTAGCCAAAGAAGTGACTTGTACTGAAGCTTACCAATGGACCGATGGAAGTTGGGTGTTAGGTGAAGGTTACCAAACAGCTCTAGATAACCCCGTATTTCACGTGGTTGCCTACGATTTTGGTGTGAAACGTAATATTTTACGTATGTTAGCCGACCGTGGCTGCAAGCTCACAGTGGTGCCAGCCAAAACAACTGCCGAAGCAGTACTCGCGTTAAAACCAGACGGGGTGTTCTTGTCAAATGGCCCGGGAGACCCTGAACCTTGTGATTATGCCGTTTCCGCCATTAAACAATTGTTAGAAACTAACATTCCGATTTTTGGTATTTGTTTAGGTCATCAGCTATTAGCCTTAGCTAGCGGTGCCAAAACAGTTAAAATGAAATTCGGTCATCATGGTGCCAACCATCCTGTTAAGGATATTAAAGGCGAGCGTGTGATGATTACCAGTCAAAACCATGGCTTTGCGGTAGATGAAAGTAATTTACCGGATACCTTAGAGGTAACTCATGTGTCGTTATTCGATAAATCTTTACAAGGTATTCATCGTACAGACAAGCCAGCTTTTAGTTTTCAAGGTCATCCAGAAGCTAGCCCAGGGCCACATGATGCAGCGCCATTATTCGATCATTTTATAGCATTGATGCAGCAGAGCCAATAAAGCACGTACCATCTAAAGTACGCACCTTTTAAAGTACAAGAATCAGTAGAGTAATTAGTGACATGCCAAAACGTACCGACATAAAAAGCATCTTGATTTTAGGCGCTGGCCCTATCGTAATAGGGCAAGCTTGTGAATTTGACTATTCAGGTGCACAAGCTTGTAAAGCACTGCGCGAAGAAGGTTTTCGTGTGATCTTGGTTAATTCAAACCCAGCCACTATCATGACCGATCCGGAAATGGCTGATGCTACTTACATTGAGCCAATTCACTGGGAAGTGGTGAAGAAGATCATCGAGAAAGAACGTCCTGATGCCATTTTGCCCACTATGGGCGGACAAACTGCCTTAAACTGCGCCCTTGATTTGAATAAACACGGTGTACTGGCAGAGTTTGGTGTTGAAATGATCGGTGCCACGGCAGATGCAATTGATAAAGCAGAAGACCGAGAGCGGTTTGATAAAGCAATGAAATCCATTGGCTTAGAATGCCCATATGCTGAAATTGCGCATACAATAGAAGAAGCTTTTGATGTCAGTACGCGTATAGGGTTCCCTTGTATTATTCGCCCATCTTTCACAATGGGCGGTTCAGGCGGCGGTATTGCTTACAATAAACAAGAGTTTGAAGAAATATGTCGTCGCGGATTAGACTTATCACCTACTAGCGAGTTGCTAATTGATGAATCATTGATTGGCTGGAAAGAATATGAAATGGAAGTGGTTAGAGACAAAGCTGACAACGTCATTATTGTTTGTACTATAGAAAACATCGACCCTATGGGTGTACACACAGGTGATTCCATCACTGTTGCCCCAGCACAAACCTTAACCGACAAAGAGTTTCAAATCATGCGTAACGCTGCCATTGCAGTTTTACGTGAAATCGGCGTGGAAACGGGCGGTTCAAATGTTCAGTTCGGGGTGGATCCAAAAACAGGCCGTTTAGTGGTTATTGAGATGAACCCTCGAGTATCTCGTTCTTCTGCGTTGGCATCAAAAGCGACGGGTTTCCCTATTGCGAAAGTCGCCGCTAAATTAGCCATAGGTTATACACTCGATGAATTGGCGAACGATATTACTGGCGGACTAACCCCTGCTTCGTTCGAACCTACTATCGATTACGTAGTGACGAAAATCCCGCGATTTAACTTTGAAAAATTTGCTGGTGCTAATGACCGTTTAACCACACAAATGAAATCTGTAGGTGAAGTAATGGCCATCGGTCGTAACTTACAAGAGTCATTACAAAAAGCGTTACGGGGGTTAGAGGTAGGTGTGAATGGCCTAGATTCTATTATTGATATCACTACGCCAGAGGCAAAAACCACCATTGTTCGTGAATTACGCGAGCCCGGTGCTGAACGAATTTGGTATATTGCCGATGCAATGCGCATGGGAATGTCAGTCGATGAAATATTTGAGCTAACTAATATCGATAGATGGTACTTGGTGCAGATTGAAGAATTGATCATCCTTGAACAACAGATCCATGCATCTGGATTGTCTTCGATAGATGAAGACTTGATGAAAATACTCAAACGCAAGGGGTTTGCCGATTCTAGAATTGCTGATTTAACCGGCGTAGATGAAACGGACGTGCGTGAAATGCGTCGCGGTTTTGATATTCATCCTGTGTACAAACGCGTAGATACTTGTGCGGCTGAATTTTCATCTGACACCGCTTATATGTATTCTACATACGATGAAGAGTGTGAGGCTAACCCAACTGACAATGATAAAATTATGGTGTTAGGTGGTGGTCCAAACCGCATAGGGCAGGGCATTGAGTTTGATTATTGCTGTGTTCATGCAGCACTGGCATTGCGTGAAGATGGTTATGAAACCATTATGGTCAACTGCAACCCAGAAACAGTGTCTACCGATTACGATACTTCCGACCGTCTGTACTTCGAATCAGTCACTTTAGAAGATGTATTAGAGATAGTGCGTATCGAAAAACCTAAAGGGGTGATTGTGCAATACGGTGGCCAAACACCTCTTAAGCTAGCCCGTGAATTAGAAGCTGCTGGCGTGCCTATTATTGGTACTTCACCTGATGCAATTGATAAAGCAGAAGACCGTGAACGTTTTCAAAAGATGGTGAATAAACTTAACCTTAAGCAGCCAGCTAATGCGACGGTTAGAAATTTGGAACAAGCTTTAGTCGCTGCAGACAAAATTGGGTTTCCATTGGTGGTTCGTCCTTCCTACGTTTTAGGTGGCCGAGCTATGGAAATTGTTTACGACATTAACGACCTTAAACGCTACTTAAACGATGCAGTAAAAGTATCTAATGACTCTCCAGTATTGTTAGACCGCTTTTTAGACGATGCTATTGAAGTGGACGTAGATGCCATTTGTGACGGCACCGATGTAGTTATCGGTGGCATTATGGAGCATATCGAACAGGCAGGCGTTCACTCTGGTGATTCGGCTTGTTCATTACCTCCTTATTCTTTAAGTCCTGAAGTGCAAGATGTAATGCGTCAGCAAGTAAAAGCCATGGCACTGGAGTTAGGTGTTATAGGTTTGATGAATACCCAGTTTGCTGTGAAAGATGGTCAAGTGTATTTGATCGAAGTCAATCCTCGTGCTGCGCGAACGGTACCTTTTGTCTCAAAAGCCACCGGTATGCCGCTAGCCAAAATTGGTGCAAGAGCCATGGTTGGCCAGTCACTAGCGTCACAAGGTATTACTAAAGAAATTATTCCCCCGTTTTATTCGGTTAAAGAAGTGGTACTGCCTTTTGCTAAGTTCCAAGGTGTTGATCCATTACTTGGCCCTGAAATGCGTTCAACTGGTGAAGTCATGGGCGTGGGTGAAAGTTTTGAAGAAGCGTATGCTAAAGCTAATTTAGGCGCTAGTCAGCCTATTCCTGTTGGTGGTAAAGCTTTGTTATCTGTTCGTCTCAACGATAAAAATCGGGTAATCGAACTTGGCCAAGCCATGGTGTCTAAAGGTTTCACTTTAGAGGCGACCAAAGGTACAGCAACGGTATTAAATAATGCTGGTGTTGAATGTTCCATCGTGAATAAACTTAGCGAGGGGCGTCCAAATATTGTGGATGCCATTAAAAATGGTGAATATTGTTACATTGTGAATACCACTGAAGGACGTCAGGCGATCAATGACTCTGTGTATATTCGCAAAGAAGCCTTGTTAAATAAAGTGGCTTACACCACTACTATGAACGCAGCGTTTGCTACCGTTAATGCTAATAAAGCAGACGACAGAGCGCGAGTGACATCAGTTCAAGAATTACACGCACGTATTTACTAACCTCGACCTTTAAGAGATAAATTGCATTGCAATTTATCTCTTAGTTGAAAAGTTGAATTTAGTACCCATTAATTTTAATCAAATAACAAAAATAAGAGAGTTGTTGATATGACCCTATATCCAATGACAGCGAAAGGAGCAGACTTGCTCCGTGAAGAGTTGAAATATTTAAAAACAGTAAAAAGACCTCAAATTGTTAAATCTATTGCTGAAGCAAGAGAGCATGGCGATTTAAAAGAAAATGCTGAATATCACGCAGCCCGTGAGCAACAGAGTTTTTGTGAAGGACGTTTGCAAGATATTGAAGGGAAGTTGTCTAATATACAGATTATAGATGTCACTAAAATGACCAATAATGGCAAGGTTATCTTTGGTACTACAGTCACCATCATCAATTTGAAAACCGATGAAGAAATCACTTACCAAATAGTGGGGCAGGATGAAGCTGATATTAAGAATAACTTGATTTCAGTTGGTTCTCCTATCGCTCGCGGTTTGATTGGTAAATCATTAGACGACATTGTCAATATTCAAACACCTAAAGGTACGGTTGAGTTTGAGATAATTGCAGTGGAATATATTTAGATAAGGATTTCCATCTCATTGTTGTATCAATTTATACATTATAAGGCGTTTGATTCTCTGAACTATGTGCAGAATATATTCTAGTTGTTATGTTGTTTAGTAACCAAACTTCCTCAACGCCTGTCAAATTATTTCAAGTACATGCAGCATTTTGTTTACTAATTATGTATGTTTATTAAATATATTATGAAACACCAAAAATAGTAGGAATGATGAAAATATTTCCTACTATTTTGGTATTATATGATTGTTCAAAAACATCATCCGTGTGAAAGATTGTCTGTCTGGATGATTTGCTGAATTTGGTAAGTTTTCGTAATAGTAAACCTTGCTATGTCTATCATCAGTTGACTATTCAAACCTGAACGCGCCAAGTTATAAACAATTACCAAAAAGATAACGTTTTGGCATAAAATTCCTACTAGTTTGTATTGGAATATTCAATAATTAATAAGTGATTAACATGATAAGAACAAACATATGAGAAAATTTAATATACTTTTAGGTATTTTGCTTTCGGGTATCGGTACTACAGTGTGTTCTCAAGGGCAATTTGATTTATTGCAGATCCCCGCACGAACAAGTGGTATCGCTAACAAAAGTATTATTACCAATATCATCAAGCACCAAGACCAAATTCTCGCGGTAGGTGAACGTGGGCATATTTTAACTTGGTCGGATATGGACAATTGGCAACAGCAGCGCGTACCGGTCAGTTTGACTTTGACGGGGATCACTACTTTGAATGATGGTACTAGGTTTGTGGTCGGGCACAACGCGGTTATTTTGAAAAGTGATCCACAAAGTGACAGTTGGTCCAAGGTGTTTGATGGTAATGAATTAACCAAATTAAAAATCATCTATATCGGCAAAAAGATTGCTACCTCTCAAGCACAGCTTGATGAGCTAACGGATGAAGATGAAATTGCAGATCTTCAATTTAACATAGAAGATCTTGAGTTTAATCTTGAGGATGCTCAGATTGAATTAGCCGATGGGCCTAATAAACCATTATTAGCCATCACTGTGAGTGACAACAATCAGCTATTTGCTGTCGGTGCATATGGCACAATACTTACCAGTATAGACTTGGGTATTACTTGGCAGTTGATCGACGGTCAAATTGAAAATCCTGACCAATACCACTTGAATTCAATTGTTACTGCAGATAATGGTTTTATGTACATTGTGGGTGAGAATGGGATTGGATTTTTGTCAAAAGATAATGCACAAACTTGGCAAACAATGGACATGCCTTATGATGGTAGTTTGTTTGGTATCGCCACTAAAAAAGACTCCCTTGTGGCTTTTGGTCTGCAAGGTAATTTCATGGTATCAAACGATAAAGGTGATTCATGGGAGGCTTCAAATATAGGAAACAGTTCCAGTTTATTAGGCGGTGTAATTGCTGATGACATGACTGCTAGCTTAGTAGGGCATGGAGGTGTCATCGTTAGGTTTAATGTAAATGACATGTCAAACCTAAGTCTTTATCGACATCCGTCTAGCGCCGTTCTTTCGTCGGTGCTTATCCGTGATAATAGTTTAGTGTTAGCGGGCCAATTTGGCATGACTACTTGGTTGGTTAAATAAGGGTATTTATGGAAAAGTCTCCATCAAAATTTGCACATATGATCGAAAATGTTTTATTCAATAAACGCCTTACTATTCTGGGCATAATAAGTGTTTTATTTGTTTTTTTATTTATTCAGGCGGTGCAAGTTAAGCCTGAAGCCAGCTTCACTAAAATGATCCCTGGCGAACATGAATTTGTTAATAATTTTTTAACCTACCGCAAAGAATTAGCAGGACTGGGCAATGTGGTTCGTGTTGTGGTTGAAAACAAAGACGGTGACATTTTCGAACCAAAATTTCAGGAAATATTGAAACAAGTCACGGATGAAGTTTTTTTTATTCCTGGCGTTTATCGAAATGAGCTAAAGTCATTATGGACACCTAATGTTAGATGGGCAGAGGTCACAGAGGAAGGGTTTGTAGGTGGAGCCGTGATTCCTGATGGCTACGATGGCTCAGAAGAGTCTTTAAAGCAGCTACAAACCAACACCCTAAAATCAGGCCAAGTAGGCGTATTAGTGGGTAACAATTTTAAATCAGCTATGATCTTAGCTCCACTTCAAGATATCAATCCAGAAACTGGACTGCCCTTAGATTATCGGGATTTATCCAGCAAGTTAGAATCAGAAATAAGAGACAAATATCAAACTGATACAGTGCAAATCAGAATTGTTGGTTTTGCAAAAGTAGTAGGCGATTTAATTGATGGTGCTTTACAAGTGGTCATCTTTTTTGGGTTAGCTGTTGCCATCACTTTTGTGTTGTTATTTTTGTACTCTAGATGTTTTAAAAGTACCTTTGCTGTTTTATTCTTTTCTATTTTTGCGGTGATTTGTCAGTTAGGTATTCTTAACTTATTAGGTTATGGAATTAATCCTTACTCTATGTTGGTGCCCTTTTTAGTGTTTGCGATTGGTGTCAGCCATGGAGTTCAAATCATTAATTCGATTATTTACCACTCGGTGATTGGCAATAACAAGGCTGATGCGGCAAAACTGGCGTTTCGCTCATTAGTTGTGGCTGGTATGACAGCCCTAGTAAGTGATGCTATAGGTTTCACTACTTTGATGGTAATCGACATTGGTGTAATCCAGGAACTAGCAATAGCTGCCAGTATTGGGGTGGCGGTGATCATAGTAACTAACCTAATAGCTCTGCCAATTATTATGAGTTATGTGGGCGTAACCCAGTCAGCTGTCAATCATGCACGAAAAGAATTAGAGCATATTTCCATTGTAGAAAAGTTTTTTGCCAACTTTGCTAAACCCTTTATGGCAAAAATTGCATTGGCAGTCGGTGCAGTGTTGTTTGTGGTTGGATTGTATTTTTCTCAGTTTATGAAAATTGGCGATCTAGACGCAGGTGCTCCAGAATTACGGCCTGATTCAGTCTATAACTTAGACAATGCTTATATTGTAGAAAACTATAGTACCAGCACTGATGTATTTGTGGTGATGGCAAAAACGGCACAACAACAATGTATTAAATATGACAACTTAGTTTGGATTGATCAATTTCAATGGAGCATCAGAAACACCCCTGGCGTACAAGATGTTAAATCCATTGCAGATGTATCTAAATTTGGCATATTTGGAATGAATGAAGGCTCTATCAAGTGGTTTGGACTGAACCGTAATCAATTTGTAACCAATGCTTCTTTAGCTAGGACCCCACCTGGGTTAATTAATCAGGACTGTAGTATGGCGCCAGTTTTGATATTTCTGAATGATCATAAAGCCGAGACCTTGCAAAATGTGGTTGATGCCGTTAATGCTTTTATTTTAGAAAATCCACCGCAGGGTGTAGAATTTTTAATGGCTGCAGGTAATGCTGGCATTGAGTCTGCGACTAATATGGTGATAGAAGAAGCGCAAACAGAAATGTTGATTTGGGTTTTTTCAGTGGTGATTGCTCTATGCATGATCACGTTCAGATCTGTACGCACGGTTATCAGTATTGTTGTGCCATTAGTCTT